>Ga0116223_10004015_pt1 | contig 12913 bp, 12 predicted proteins | sample Sb_taG_3_FD_90092 | JGI IMG/M metagenome (GOLD analysis project Ga0116223, IMG submission 90092) | Peat soil microbial communities from Weissenstadt, Germany - Sb_50d_a_PC metaG | ecosystem: Environmental > Terrestrial > Soil > Wetlands > Peat | place: Germany: Weissenstadt | collected 2010-09-21 | reverse complement strand
TCGACCGCGTGATCCCGTTTCCGGCCGGCAGCCGCGATCTGCGCATGAACCGGCAAGGCGTTCTCGGAATCGTTACGGGCGTTGGCACGGCCAAAGCGGCGGCGAGCGTCATGGCGCTGGGACTCGATCCGCGTTTCGATTTGCGGCAAGCCTACTGGCTGGTGGCCGGCATCGCGGGCATCGATCCGGCGGATGGGTCTCTCGGCTCCGCGGTCTGGGCAGAGTGGGTAGTGGATGGAGATCTCGGGCACGAGATCGATGCTCGCGAGATTCCCGCGGATTGGAAGACCGGCTACGTCCCCTTGCGGAAGTCGAAGCCTTATGAGCTGCCGCGCGCGCCGGACGAAGGCGAGTCTTACCATCTCAATCCGGGACTGGTCGATTGGGCCTACCAGTTAACCAAGAATGTGCCGCTCGCCGACAACGAAGCGATGCGCCGGCGGCGCGAGCAGTACCAGCAGGAGAACGCCCGGCGGCCGCCGTTCGTGCTCAAGGGCGACACCTTGTCATCCATGACGTTCTGGCACGGCAAGCTCCTGAACGAGTGGGCCAACGACTGGGTAAAGTATCACACCGATGGGCACGGCAACTATGTCACCTCCGCCATGGAGGACACCGGCACCCTGCAGGCGCTCACCTTTCTGAGTAAGGCCGGCCGCGCGGACCTGAATCGCGTGCTGGTGCTGCGCGCCGCCAGCAACTACGACCAGCAGCGGCCCGGCCTCAGCGCGGCCGAGAGCCTCGCGGAAACCAAAATTGGACAATACAGCGCGTACTATCCGGCGCTCGAAGCCGCATGGCGCGTCGGCCGCGTGGTGGTGGAGGAACTGACTGCGCATTGGGAGCGTTATCGGGATCGCGCTCCGGCCGCTCCCTCACGGTCGCGGCTCTGAAAGCAGCGTGCCGCGTCCGAGAAGATTCGCCGGATCCAGCCGCCGCTTCACCGCCTTCATGGCTTCCACGTACTGAGGAGCGTATTGCAGCTCGAGCAGATGCCGTTTGCGCTTCCCGAGGCCGTGCTCGGCCGAGACCGTGCCGCCCAACGATACAGCCTGCCGCGCCAGCTCTAGCAGCAGCTTCGAGGCTTGGGCCGGATTCGCCGCATCGGAGAAGAGGTTGACGTGGACGTGCGCGTCGCCGATATGGCCGAAAATCACGTAGCGCCCGGGGAACTCCTCTTCCAGCCGCCGGCGGTAGTACGCCAGCATCTCCCGGTTGCGGGCCAGAGGCACGGCGAAATCGGTGTACATCTTGAGAGCGCCGCTTTGGCGGACGGTGTCGTTGACCAGCTCCGGCAGCGAGTGGCGGAAGTGGCGGAAGCGCTCGCGGTCGCGGGCCGTGAGCGCGATCCACGAATCGCCGGCGAACGCCGCGGAGCTTTCGATCCGCGCGATCCACTCATCGAGCTCCGGATCGTCATCGGCTGCCAGCTCCTGATCGAACAGGATGGCGGCGCGCGCGGCCGGCGGGATCTCGGGGAAGCGGCGCCGCAATAGATCGAGCGATGGCGCGTCGAAATACTCCAGCATGCGAGGGGACGCGGTGTCGCGCCAGCGCTCGACGGCGTCCAGAGCCGATTCGTCATCGGGGAAAAAGATCAGGCCCGCGAGTACGGCAGGCGGGTTCGGCAGCAGGCGGAGGCGCGCTTCCGTCACGACGCCCAGCGTGCCGTCCGATCCCACGAAGAGGTCCACCCAATCCATGCCCGGACGCAGCAGGTAGCCGGCGGTGTTCTTGGTAACGTCGGGCAGCGGGATGGTGCCGGGGTCGAAGTCGATGGCATCGCCGCGTGACACATCCATCACGCGGCCGTCGGCCAGCACCACGCGCAGGCGCTCCACCCAGCGGCGCGTCGAACTATATTTCAAGCTTCGCGAACCGCTGGCATTGGTGGCGATGGTGCCGCCCACGGAAGCCGAGGTCTCGGTGGGGTCGGGCGGATAGAACTGGCCGGTGCGCTGCGCGGCGGTTTGCAGATCGCGGAGCAGGACGCCCGGACCGGCAATAGCATGGCCCTTATGGATCTCGATCGCGTTCAACTTCTCGAGCGAGAGCACCCAGCCGCCGAAGGGGACGCGCGCGCCCGTGACGCCGGTCCCCGCGCCGGCCACGGTGACCGGAGTTCCCGAGGCCGAGGCCGCGCGCATTGCCTCCACCACACCGGCTTCATCGGCGGGAATGATGACGCGCTCGGCATGGCCGCGTAGGCCGGAGGCGTCTTCCAGGTAGTGGGGGGCTACACCTCCAGAATCACCGGCATGATCAGCGGGCGGCGCGACGTCTCCTTCACGATGTAGCGCTTCAGGTCGGCGCGGATCTTCTCCTTCATCACACCCCAATCGGTCTTCTCCTCCTGGTTCGAGCCCTCCAGCGTCTTGGCCACGATCTGGCGCGCCGTCTGCATGAATGCCGAACCGTCCTCGGCGCGCGCGAAGCCGCGGCTCACGATCTCGGGCAGATTCTCGATGCGCCCTGTATGCCGGTTGATGGCGATGATGGGGAGCACGATGCCGTCTTCTGAAAGATGGCGGCGGTCGCGAATCACCACCTCCTGCACGACGTCGTCCACCGAGCCGGAATCGATGCAGACGCGGCCTACCGGGACCTTGCCGGCCCTGCGCGCGCCGTGGTGATCGATCTCCAGGACGTCGCCCGATTCCATCACGAAGGCCTCCTCCAACCCCGCGAACTTCAAGTGGTCGGCCAGGCGCGCATGCTTGGAAAGTTGCCGGAACTCGCCGTGAATGGGCATGAAGTACCGCGGCCGCAGCAGGTTCAGCACCAGCTTCATCTCTTCCACGCTGGCGTGCCCGGAGACGTGCAGGGGCGGGCTCATGGCGCCGTACAGCACGTCGGCGCCGCGGCGCGCCATGTGGTCGATCATGCGGAAGATGGCCTTTTCGTTGCCGGGAATGATGCGCGCGCTCAGCACCACGGTATCGCCCTGCTCCACCGAAACGTGTTTGTGGTTGTCCACAGCGACGCGCGCCAGCGCCGACATGGGCTCGCCCTGGGTTCCGGAAATCAGAATCGCGACTTTGTCGGGCGGAGCGTCCATGGCGTCCTGGGGCCGGAGCAGGATGCCGTCGGGGATGTCGAGAAGTCCCAGCGAGTGCGCGATTTCCGTGACCGACACCATGCTTCTGCCGACTACGGCCACGCGGCGGCCGTATTCCTGCGCGAGGTCGAGCACCAGTTGAATGCGGTGAATGGAGGAGCTGAAACAGGAGACCACCACGCGCCGCTCGGCACGGTTGAAGACCTCCTCCATGCGGGGGCGGACCGCGCGCTCGCTTTCGGTGTAGCCGGGCCGGTCGGAATTCGTGGAATCGGAGAGCAGCAGCAGGACGCCGCGCTTGCCGTACTCGGCGAGGGTGTGGAGATCGAACAGCTCGTTGTCGGTGGGAGTGGGATCGACTTTGAAATCGCCGGTGTGGAAGATGACGCCCAGCGGCGTGGTGATGGCCAGCGCGACGGCGCTGACGATAGAGTGCGTCACGTGAATGAACTCGATCTTGAAGGGGCCGATCTCGACGGTCTCCTTGGGCTTGATGTGGATGAACCGCGGCTCCTGCTCGAGCTCGTACTCTTCGAGACGGCGATCCACCAGCGCCAGCGTAAAATCGGTGCCGTAGACCGGGACATCGATTTCCGAGAGGAAGTACGGCACGGCGCCGATGTGGTCTTCATGGCCGTGCGTGAGAACCACGGCGCGAATCTGCTCCTGGTTCTCCTTGAGATAAGTCAGGTCGGGCATGACCAGGTCGACGCCCAGCAGCTCGGCTTCCGGGAACATCATTCCGCAATCGACGATGATGATGTCGTCCTTATAGCGGATGGCGGTCATGTTCATGCCGAACTCGCCTAGTCCGCCGAGCGGAATCACTTGAAGTTTATGATCGGACATTCGTTCTTCCTTAGCATGTCATATTTGAGGGGAGGCCGTCCCATGAAAACCCCCACCGACTGCAATTCCCTCGGCGACGTGCGCAGCGCCATCGACCACGTCGACGAGCAGATCGTCGCGCTCCTCGGCCTGCGCGCCGATTACGTGCGGGCCGCCGCCCGGTTCAAGACCAGCGAATCGGCCGTTGCCGCGCCGGAACGCCAGGCCGCCATGCTCCAGGCGCGCCGCGAGTGGGCGCAGCGCGAAGGACTGGACCCGGATTTTATCGAGAAGCTCTACCGCGATCTGGTGGCGCACTTCATCTGGCGCGAGCTGGAGCACTGGAAGTCACGGTAGGGGGCGTCTGCCGCTCGATCTGATCGATGGCCTTGGCAAAGTCGCCCGGCGTGCGGATAATCAGCGTCCTTCCCTTCAGCCGGTTGACGGCGTAGTTGATGCTGTCCGGCAGGCCGGACTGCTGTTGCACGACGAAAGGCCGGTACTGGATGTAGAAGAACCGGGGCGCCGCGCCCGGCGGTTTCTCCAGCTCCTCGCGCGGCACCTTGTCGGAAGTTCGCGCTTGCGGCCCGAGAAACAGCACCACGTCGGAAAGCTCCTTGGCGCCCAACTCGCCGTTCACCAGGTCGGCCAGCAGATCCAAGTGGCCGCCGCGATTCTTGAGCACGCGGTAATCCACCATGCCCAATTCCAGTTCCCCGATCGATCGCGCCACCTGGCCCAAAGCCTGTGGAGCGAAGGGCTCCTGGCGATACAGTTCCTTCTGCTGATCGAGGTTGAAGACTACCAGCCGCACGGAACGCACCGGAACACGTTCGAGCAGCGACGACAGCGTGCCCAGCAACATCATGTGATCCCTCGGACCCAGCCGCGTTCTGCGCGGATTGAGCGGGGCGGCGTGCATCAGCACGGTAAGCCGTATGGGGGCCGCGTCGTCGGTCTGTTGCGTGCGGGGCGCGCCGCGCAAGGCAAAGTCGGTCACGGTGGAAGGCGGCAGCGTAACCTTTACCTTTCGTTCGGCGCGGCTCAGCCTGGCGTCGATCTTCCATCGGTGGCTGCAAACCCGGCCGCTGTCGTCGACCATCTTCCATGCCCCGTCATAGCGGCCCTCGCCCAGCAGGTAACCGCCCCCCACCTCCAATTCCATTTTGGTCTGCGGGATGTCCGGCAGGCGCATCCGTTCGGCCAGGTAAACGGGCTCGCGACCATCGCCTTCGGGCGTGATCCTGGTGAGCATGGTCCATCCGTGTCCCGGGCCGCGGTACTGCGCCATCGGGACCCGCACCGCATAGCCCGCTTGAAACCGAAATCCGAAGTTCAGCGCGGGCTTGATGGGCGTCACTTCACACTGGAGCGGCAGGTCGCGGAAGCCCCGATCGAAATCCTTCAGCGAGGCCGAAAGCCGTGCCGGATTGAGCACGCTTTGCGCGGGTGCGCCGGCCGCCGCCAGCAGCACCAGGATCGGGACACGCCGCATTTCATTCTCATTATCGCCAGTCAGCGGGCCGGACGGTAGTTCGGATAAAACAACCCTGAAGATGAAACAACTGTGCCTCATACGGGCCGCGGCCACGGCCCTGTCGCTCGCCGTCGCCCAGCAGAAGAAGAGTGGCCAACCGGCGAAGATTGGCAACCCGTTCGACGGACGGTGGGATCTCACCGTGACCACTCCGTCGGAAACGTATCCTGGCTGCCGCGAAGAGAAGGTCGTAGGCCGGCTCCTGGCCCCGAACCGCAGGTCCCTTGCCCCTGGCCCCCGGCCCCATGGGCCAGGGGCCGGGGTGGGGCTCTTTTTCTGGTGAGTCAGTTTATTCTTCACGGCGTTGTAACCTCCTCTGTTTCTGTTGGTTGCGGAGGGGGGGCCGAAGTCGGGTGACGGCGATTGAGGGTGGTTTTTACAATCGCCGTCACCCGGGATGGGGCTAGGGTGACGCATCTTTTCCGAGGATGTCGCTCCGTGCAACGGAGTCAGTTTATTTTTCACGGCGTTGTAACGTCCTCTGTTTCTGTGGGTTGCGGACGAGGCTCGAAATCGGGTGACGCATCTGGAGGGTCGTTTTTACAATATGCGTCTCCCGGGTCCTGGTGGCGCCCGGTGACTCCGCTGGTTGTCTGGATCCGTTCCACAGATGTTCTTCCAAAAACGAAAAACCGCTCATAATGAGCGGCTGGTCAGGTTAGAAATCAACAACTTACCGATGAAAACCGCTCAAGAATGAGCGGTTTCAGGCCGGGCTAAGAGCCCGGCAGGGCCCGACTGCCAGCCGGCAGCAGGCTGCCGGACTGCCCGGCAAGACGGTGCGGACCGGCCCACCACGGCCCTGGATCTCCTCCTGATTTAAAGCTAGCAGACGGACTTGGGCCGACAGGGCGGCGCGGTGCTTGATTGTGGGAGTAAGTAGTTTTGGAATCAGTGAAAGGTCGCTTGAAAAAATAGTTCGTTCCGGCGTGACCCGAGTTTTGAGGGAAGTGGATTCACGGTGTTTTGGGAGAAGTGGAGGACCGGCCCGCGCCGGGCATGGCGTCAAAAAATAGGGCTCTTGCAAAAATAACCCCGGAGGCTCGCGGTCCAGTGTCGGTTCCCGTTTGATTACAACTTCCCAGAAGGCCGTTTCGGGGGAGTTTCAGGGTTGGCAGGTCAGTTCTCACCATAGGCGACAAACCGTCAAAGCGGAGGGGATGACGGTAAACACTACGGCGTTAGGGACGAATTACACCCGACTGGCTAGATGTCAGCGTCGCGCGTTTCTCGGCCACTCGACGTGAGCGGGACTCCTAAGGAAGGATTCCCTTCCTACCATCGTTGTCCGGGCGCAGCCCGGTCCCCAGCTTCACGGACTAATCCGCGGCCAAGCGGCGAATACGTACCGTCCCCGGATTCTTCCTGTCACGCTTCGCCACCATCATGCCAGCCGCAATTCGTGCACCTCATCCCTGCGTACAGGGCATCTCTCCTGTGGTCGGTCTGCTGCCATGCCTCCAGGGTGTCGGTCTCGCCACACTTTGGGCAGCAGACCATCGGAGGGAGCAGCGGATGGGTGATCCACTGGACGTCCATTTCCTGCAGAGCCGCTTGTATCGCGAGCAGGCGCTGGCGGCGAGTGCGCGCACCCGTAAGGTCCCCAAGCAGATCCGCAATCCCCGCGTGCAGGTCGCTAAAGTCGACTCCGCGCCGGTCGGCGATGAGCGGGGGCAATGGAGTTTGGTCGAGCAGACACGGGACGATCTTCGCCGAGCCGTCCTTGACCGCCCGCATGATCGCGCTATGAAGTTCCTGCCGAACCCAGTTCGAGCGATTTGCGTCAGCGGACCACACCAGGACGAAGGCATCGAATGCCGCCAACCCTTCGTTCAGCTTTCCCGGAATCGAGTCACCGGCCTGAAGTTCCCACTCATCGAACCAGACGTCGATACCAGCGAGGAACATATGGGCACCGATGGAGCGAGCCGCGCTCTTGTCGGCCCTGTTGTGGCTTAGAAAGCAGCGCATCTCATGTGCCTCGACAAGCTCCGCCACGACGACAGTCGGCTCGCTGCCCTTTTGTTGCGGACAGCCGCCCTCCACGCCGATTCATCAATTGCCTGTGACGTCCTACTCTATTACTCTACTCCGCCGCGTGGCCTGGGCTCTGCCTCGGGCGCCCGCACGGGAGCGGGAAGCGGGTTCGATGTACGCAACCGTCCGATCGGAGTATACTCCTGGTTGTATGCGAGCGACTTTCGTTCTGGTTGCCTCTGCAATGATGTCAATCGGCGCGGAGCTCCTCCGGAGGGTTTCGACGCGGGCATTGCGAGCGCTAGCATTGTCGTGCCTGCTTGTATCTGTCCTACCGTGCGTAGCTCAGACCGTTGTCGGCTCTGCTCGCGTACAGTGCAGCGACCACCAGTACGATTGGCAACCCGCAGCCCCGATTGTTGGCGCGATCATCAATCAGACAGACACCACCATCAGCGATCTTGAAGTTGAACTGTCCATCATCGCACGCGACAAGAGGGGCCGACTGAAGAGGCAGCGCGATACGCGGTTTGCGGTTATTCCGTCTCTCAATCAGGCAGGCTTGGTCACCAAACTGCCGCCCAATGGCGACGTGTACTTCAGTATCCCCGGTTTTCCAGACTACGCATGGGGCGGCTACCCTCGCGACTCGACTTGTCCGGACGATCGGACCGCGGGTGGTGAGGTCCTAAATGTCGCCGCGATTGCCATCACACGCATCAACGGGAAGTCGCTAATGGTGAAGGGGAGGGACGGAAAGCCGCTGAAGCAAGCGCCGTTGGAATCCATGCTTCAGGTACCCCGCGAGACGCTCGTGCATAAGCCAACGCAACGTGAGGTGATCGACGCGATATGGCAACAGAACGAGCTGGTCCGGTCTACGATCATCAACAAGCAGCTCCAGGATTGCCTCTCGCGCGGAACCTGGGCCTGCACATTCAACAATGATACGAACATCAACGTCGTGATTTCTCAGCGGTGACCGACGGAATGCCTGTGGGCCGCTCCACGATCCCCCCGCGGCGCGCCGTTCTGAGGAAATGCGGATCAGCCTGAACGAAGCCATCAGTCCGTGCAAGGGAGGCTCGGTCGGTTCGCTGGGCGGACGGACAAGCCGGAGACCGCGCAGTTCGGAGTGGGCTTTTCCTGGGATTTGGGCGTTGCGCATCCTGGCGCACCGACCCCGGCGCTACACTTTGAACATGAAGGCGGCGAACAACGGGTGATGCTGGGCCGCAAGCCTTGGCGGTTGCGGTGGGCCGATCACTTCTGAGCATCTGGCAACGAAGTCTCTGTTTGGTAAACAAATCCGCGTCGGTGGAGGCTGGTTTGGCACACCGCCAATAGAGACATCAATCAGAAAGTTGACCGCCAACATCCTCTGCTGGGATCACAACAATGAGCTCGGCCGAACCGCAGATCGCGCAGCATTTCGACTCTTCAGCCATTTCAAGTCAAGTCACAGGCCGTTGGAACTACCAGGTTCCAAAATCCGGGATCATGCCGCACGATCCGGTGGCAATTGGCTCTTGGCGATGTCGAGAAGCAGCCGGAGCGCGCGGTTCACCGACTCGGAATCCTTGAAGACCTTAGCAATATCGGCGTCGAGAAACACGACGTTGGTGCCGGCCTTGAACTGCTCATGATGCTTTCCCCGCACCCCGGCGGAGAAATCGTACTCCGGTCTCATGTCGTCGTCACTAGCCGGATTGTCCCAACTCATACTTCCTCCGCTCCTTCGGCGCAGCCTCCCGGGCACTGATGAGGCGGATACGTCCCTCACGTTCAGTATACGCTACCACCAGCAGCCGCCCCTGCAGGGAGCATCCTAGACTCAAAAGGCGAAACTCGCCCTCGGAATGATCCGGGTCGGGGATCGTTACCTCTAGCGGGTCTCCAAAGACACCCATCGCCTCGGCGAAACGGACGCCGTGCTTTTCGAAGTTGGATTCCGCTTTGGCAGCGTCCCATTCGAACTCCATGACCAGCTCTGTGTGCGCGCGTTGTCCACCACCGATTGCAGCATTTCACAGAAGGCCTGTCAATTTTGCAGCGATCTTGCCGGATTTCCGCAGCCACTTCGGCACCGGTCTTTCCGACGCAAACAGTATAGTCGAGCGTAGTCGAGCGGCGCACACCCGCAGGACATTCCAAGATAGATCCTCCCTGGTCGCGCAGCGTTTAGCAATCCCGCAGAAGCTATTCCAAAGCCACACTCCCCACAAGTCCGGTTCTGGGAAGTCGCAACCAAACGGGAGCCCGCGATCGGATCGCGCGGAGCCGACGTCATTTGGGCAGCGGCCTATATTATATTAACGCTTATGCCCCTGACCCCCGGCCCCTCTTCAGTACGCCGGGCAGGGCAGCACGCGCGTCCAGCGATAGTCCCGCAGCCCGTCGATCGAGGTCCACGTCGGATGGTATCTTCCGTACGGATCCGGGTCTTTGACGTCGCCCCAACTTCCATCCGGATTCTGCACCGAGAGCAAATATTCGAACCCCGCCCGAATGTGTTGGTCGGCGAAAGTCAGCCCGAACGATCGCAGTGAATCCAGGTACTCGCCCATCGTCTCCGGGTCCTTGTCGACGATGGCTTCGCGGAGGTTGGCCTTCAGGTGCTCAAACTCCTCGGGAAAACAGCCCGGCGAGAGCCGGAACTTGCTGTAGTCGTTGTAGGTGTAGACCACGTGCGTCACGGTATATACGCCCGCGTAATAATCGTCGTCGTTGCCCGGCTTGCGCGGCGGGTAGGGGCGCAGCGCCGGCAGCCAGTGCAGTACGTCCACGTAGTGGGCGCCCAGGGTGATGCCCGCCCGGTCGCCGGTGTAGGTGTTGATCAGCGCGTCCTGGTAAAGGTCGTAGCGATTCCACATGGTGAGCTTCGCGCCGCAGCGCGTGCAGACCGTCACGCCGCGCTGGTCCTGGTGGCCGCATTTCTTGCAGGCTTTCGGGAAGTTCGAGGGCGGAGGCTCTATCGCCGGGTCGAAGGCCAGGAAGTCGATGACCGAGAAACGCGCCGCGGTCTCGCGCAGCAGCGTATGCATTCGGGCGTCGGGCACGCCGAGCCGCGCGGCCGAATCCTCGCCGAATACCAAGTCCGTCAGTTCGCCCGCTCCCACGCCGGACGGCACGGCCGCGTGAATGCGCCGATACTCGATGGCCCGCTCGTGCCCCATGTTCCAGGCCACGCGGCGCAGTTCCCGGTTCTCGGAGGTCACCGCAATGTTGTAGAACGCGTCGAGAAGGTCGTGGCCGTACTCGCGGAAGTCGTCGGGGTTGCGGGCGATGGAATCGTAGATGAAGTGGAGGCCGCGCCGGATGGCCCGGTCGCGTTCCTCCCTGGTATAGCGCGCGCCCGGCCACAGCGGCGTGCCGTGACGCGGATTTCCCAGAGCCACTACCGCAATCGCGATCGCTACCAGCACCAGAGAAGCGAGGATGAGACGCATTCAACGGGACCCCGGGTTGATGTCGTGAATGTAAATATCGTGAATGCGGATGAGCCCCAGTGCCCGCCCCGAGCCGTCCACCACCGGCAAAACGGAAATCTGGGACGGCCGGCGCTCCATGCGCTCGAGCGCCTCGGCCAGGCTGGCCTCCGCCCGGACAGTCACCGGCGCGCGCGTCATGGCATCGTGCGCGCGCAGCCCGCGGATGTCGTCGTGACCGGTCAACGCCCGCCGCAGATCGCCATCGGTGATCAAACCGGCGAGCGTGCCATCGGGTGCGGCCACGCAGGCCGCGCCCAGCGGCCGGCGTGTCATCGCAATGATCACGTCTTTCAGCGTGTCGTTGGGCGCCACCCACGCCACCTCGTCGCCGCCGTGCATCGCCTCGCGGACCGAGAGCCGCAGATTGCGGCCCAACTGCCCGCCGGGGTGGAAGCGGCCGAACTCTGCCGCCGAGAAGTTGCGCGCGCACATCAGGGCAATGGCCAGCGCGTGTCCCAGGGCGAGCGCCGTCACCGCGCTGGCCGTGGGCGCCAGGTTGTTCGGATCGGCCTCGCGCTCCACCGAAGCATCCAGCAGAACATCCACTACCGCCGCCAGCGGCGAGTTGCCGCTGCCCAGAATGCCGATGAGCGGCGAATGGAACTCGCGCAACAGCGGCACCAGGGCCAGCAGTTCGGCGGACGCGCCGTTCTTCGAGATGAGCACCGTGGGATCGCCCGGCGTGTAGATCCCCAGGTCGCCGTGTACCGCTTCGGCCGGATGCAGAAATACCGAAGCGGTGCCGGTGCTGCACAGGGTCGCCACGATTTTGCGCGCGATGTGGCCCGATTTGCCGATGCCCGTCACGATTACTTTGCCCGGCTGCGCCAGGATCAGATCCACCGCGCGGATCAACTCGCCGTCCAGACGGCACGCGGCCCGCGAAACGGAAGCGGCTTCGATCTCCATGGCGGCGCGCGCGGCGGCCAGCCACTCCTGTTGGACGGAAGTCATCGGAGGATTCCATCATCGCACGGTGAGTACGGGCGCACGACTGGAATGGCCAGTCGAAACAGCCGGTACGGCGACCTCCGAGTGCCATAAGGACCAGCGTGAACATCGCGCAGGCTATCACACATCCCGGATCTGGCCCTCGCCAGTGATCATCCGGACGATGCCTCGACTGCCATGACGAGAGCACGGCGTCAAATGGCACACCGCGTCATCCTCTATCTGGTGTAGCGCAACTCGATCGGATGGCAGCAGACCTCGCAGTCTTCCACATAGATCTGGCCTTTCACCGGAGGGGGGTGTCGCCAATCAGGCGGTGAAACCTGCACGTTCCAGGTAGATCCTGCACTCCTGGCGACAGCTTCCGCACGGCCCCGGGAGCCAAGCCTTTATTTGCACCGCCGCGACAGCCGGTACTACGCGTGCATAGCAATGGTTATGCGCGAATCACAACAGATAGCTGCTGAGCACCGTGACCTGGCTGCCCACGCCCATCGTTCCGGCGCCGAGCGCCATGGAAAAGAAGATCACCTGACCGGGCATGAAAGCTCCAGACAAGGCCTTGAGCACTCCAATAAGGCGTACCTAAACTCCCAACAAGAGCATCAGGGAAGCAGGACCGAGCATGGCACCAACGTAGCCGCTCACGAAGCCAAAGAGCAGGACATCGCCGCACTCGCTTATGAACTTTGGCAGGGCAGGTGCTGTCCAGAAGGATCGCCGGAAGAAGATTGGTTTCGCGCCGTAGAGGCATTGCGATCCAGGCATTGAGCCTCCGTCATTGAACCTCCAGGCGCACGGATTGGGCCGATCCATTGAACCGGGGTGCTGTAGAATCAAGGGCATGGATCGGGGGTCTATTGAGCCAGAACTCTTCTGGAGCCAAGGCTGCCAGACGCGCGTTTGTCCTGCAGGGCCGCTTCCGCAGATTTTTTTCGAATCTTGGCCCCGGATTGATTACCGGCGCCGCGGACGACGACCCGTCCGGCATCTCCACGTATTCGGTTACCGGCGCTGGGTTCGGCTACGCTCCCCTGTGGACCGCAATTTTCTCTTTCCCGTTGATGGCGG
>Ga0116223_10004012_pt1 | contig 12919 bp, 14 predicted proteins | sample Sb_taG_3_FD_90092 | JGI IMG/M metagenome (GOLD analysis project Ga0116223, IMG submission 90092) | Peat soil microbial communities from Weissenstadt, Germany - Sb_50d_a_PC metaG | ecosystem: Environmental > Terrestrial > Soil > Wetlands > Peat | place: Germany: Weissenstadt | collected 2010-09-21 | reverse complement strand
CTTTATCGCTGTCCGCAGTAACCGGCCCGAAGTGCCTCCATGCGCTACACCATCGCATCCCGCAGGACACCGACTTTGTTACCGCGCCTCGCCATGCCCGGCCGCGCGCGCTTCCCGCCTCGGTGTCCGATCGAAGAGCACACCGAATCCTTCATCGTAATGGACGCGAACGGGCAGGCGCTCGGCTACTTCTACTTCGAGGACGAGCCGCAACGGCAGATGAGCATGAAGCGGCTCTCGCGCGACGAGGCCCGCCGCATGGCGGCGAACTTCGCCAAGCTGCCGGAGCTGCTGCGGCGACCGCCATCACGATAGGCGGTGAGGCGGGTGCCATCTTCGCCCGTCCTGCCAGATCGGCGACTAGGATATGGTACTAGGGGTTCGCGGGGTCAGCCGAGGGTTGGGTCGATGGAACGCCGTCAAGTACAAGCGCCATGCTCGATGTGCGTGCGCAAGACGTGGCACGAGATTCTGCACGAAACGACGGCGCACGAAGAGCATCAGATCGAGACGCACGTGATGATACGCTGCGCGGGCTGCGGCACCATTTCGCTAGCACACCAAATTCGACATTTACCCAACGGCGAAGTCGATCATTCTTACTATCCCTCTCCGGTTTCCCGAAAGAAGCCTTCGTGGTTTGGCGAAATGGCGCTAGGGTGGCTCGGCGGCGTCGGGGCGGACAAGCTCGCTGAACTTTTGCACGAAATATATCAGGCCGTTGATGGCGGCCAGCACCGATTGGCGGCTATGGGCATCAGGGCGCTCCTTGAGCAAGTGATGGTCGCGAAGGTTGGCGACCAGGGAACGTTCGAGCAGAAAATGCAGAAATTCCAGGATGAGGGATATATCTCGCTCATCCAGCGCGACGCCATGAGAGAGACAATAGAAGTTGGCCACGCCGCCATGCATCGAGCGTTCGCCCCGAGTGAAGAGGCACTCGATATTTGTCGAAGGCATCATGGCCGCAATTTATGATCACAGCCAAGCGGCGACCACCTTGGCGAAGCGCGTTCCTCCGAAAGCGACCAAAGGCAAAAAGATACCGTAGAACCATTCGACCAAACTGCGCTGCTCGAAACGATACGAGCCGCCGATTGCCCTCCTATGCCGACCACGACGGCGACGGGCCGATATGCTACAGGTTACAGATGGGGTCGAAGCTGCGCTTGTTGGCGTCTTTGCTGATCGTGTTGCCGGTCCTCGCGGGCTGCAACTGGCCGACTTCGGACCATCCGGCCGGGCGGTTTTAAATCTTCTACAGCCCGCATGGTGCGCGCGACACGTTCTTGTTGGATACCGAGACCGGCCGCGTGTGGCAGCTTACCAGCTTCACCTATTTGGAGGGCGAGCCGGTAGCGTGGGATTTGATGGCGCGAATTGACAACAAAGACGACTATGGCCGCTTCATTAAAGAGCACTCGAAAACGCCTAGCGATCCGCTCGCCCTGCCAAAGCAACCCTAAAGGAGCATCCCGGAGCTTCTTCATCAAAGACGCGAACGGGCAGGCGTTGGGGGGTTTTCTATTTCGAGGATGAGCCCGGCCGGCGTTCAGCGGCCAAGCTGCTCACCAAGGATGAGGCCCGTCGCATGGCGGCGAACTTCGCCAAGCTGCCGGAGCTGTTGCGCGGAAGGGGCGAGCCTGCTGGATAGCGACTATTCTCTTTTCATTTTCCGGAGCACACACGCTCTCACTTCCAAATACTTCGCATGTTCACCCAATCCGGCCCGGCAGTCCTTGATCGCCTCTATTTTGGTGCTGGGGGCGGCCTGGATTGCGGCAGCCGAAAAAGTCTCCACCGCTATCACGGCGACTGCCAGAAGAATCGGAAGAATCGCGAACCTAGAGCATGTTTCGGCTGGATTGAATCGGGGGATTCCCTGGGATGTTTGGATGAGCGAATCTAGCGGCATTGATTCGATTTTTGGGGGTGGATCGATGCCGAAACCTTGTTCTTTGGACTTGCGCCAGCGCGTTCTGGAAACGGTGGAATCGGGCGCGTCGCGGCGCGAGGCGGCCGAACGCTTCGAGGTGAGCGCCAGCTCGGCGATCAAATGGATGCAGCGCTGGCACGAAACCGGAAGCGTCGCGGCCAAGCCGAGCGGAGGTAGCATCTCTCCGCTGGAGGAGCACGCGGACTTGTTGCTGGCGCTGATTGCCGAGCAACCAGATTTGACGCTGGATGAGATTGTCGCGGCGCTGCGCAAGCGACGGATCGCCGGCAGCCGTAGTGCGGTCTGGCGGTTCTTCGAGCGACACAATATCAGCTTCAAAAAAAAGCCTGCGGGCGGCGGAGCAAGAGCGATCGGACGTGGCCCGCGCACGGCGGCGCTGGATGCGAGAACAGGGCATGTTTGACCCGGCCCGGCTGGTGTTCATCGACGAGACCTCGACCAACACCGCCATGGTGCGGGTTCGAGGCCGCTGCCGACGCGGTATTCGGTTGATTGACCATGTTCCGCACGGGCATTGGAAGACGATCACCTTCATCGCCGGCCTGCGCCGTCGCGCGATGGTCGCGCCCTTCGTGCTGGATGGACCGATGAATGCAGCAGCCTTCATTGCCTATCTCGAACGATGTCTTGTTCCGACACTCAAGCGCGGCGACACCGTGATTATGGACAGCCTCCCCGTCCACAAGGTTGCCGGCGTGCGAGAGTTGATTGAAGCAGCGGGTGCGATGCTGCGATATCTTCCCAAATATTCGCCGGACCTTAATCCGATCGAGCAGGCCTTCAGCAAGCTGAAAGCCCATCTACGCAAAGCAGCCGAGCGAACCATTCCGCGTCTCTGCCACAGGATCGGCACCCTCACAGCCACCTTCAGCCGTCAAGAATGCGCCAATTACTTCAGGCATGCAGGCTATGCTTCTACATGACCGGAATCCGCTCTAAGTTCCCACCTGGAGCCATGCCGTCATCTGCCAGCAAAACATCGCCCATGCCGCTCCAACGCACCAACCTCCCAAAATGTCGGTCGGATAATGAACACCCAGATAAATCCGGCTGATACCGACAAACATTGTGAGTAATGCTGCGAAAGATATGAAGCAGAGACTAGTTGCGAATGCAGGATGGGTTTGTGCGAGCAAGGTCCCTATCGTCAAATAGGTAATTGCCGATAAGGTGGCGTGGCCGCTCGGGAAACTTGTCGTATAGAACCGCGTCACATGCGCTGTAAAGGTTGGACGGCGACGCGCAAATGCGAGCTTGAGAATGTTGTTGAGTGCGAGTCCGCCGAGTACAGCGATTATGACTAGCCAAGCTACTGCGAGCTCGCGCGCCAGAAGCAGGTAACTCTCGACTGCAAACGTTATTATTCCAAGCACAATCGTGCTACCAAGACTCGTAACGTCTCGAGCTGCTTCTCGCAACCACGCTGGACCGATGGGAACAGATTGGTCAGCAGGGTTGCGCAAGGCAAGCATGATACTTTGGTCAAGAGCTAATGTTTTCCCTCCAGCAACCTCGGCGAAGAGACCAAATGCGAAGAGAAGAATTGCTATTACCAATACCGACATCGTGGTTCTGCCTCAGGATAGCGAGGCTACTTTATCACCAGTTGCGTGATCTCGGCGTGGCGGAAAGCACCGTGCCTCCCTGCGGCCGGCGAAGTTGGCAACGACTTTCGAGCGAGGCGCGAGACGCATCGCCGACGCTAAGCTGATGCCAAATTGCAACAGTCTACTTTAATTTCCTGAACTCACAACGGATCAATATTTGCCTGCGCGAGTCGTTGGAACGGCAAATCATGCACTCACCCGACGAGCGGATGAGATTGCCATTTCAGAAGCTACGAGCGCCATTACTTGCCCTTGCTGGCGCCGGCTTGCATAATCCCAGTCTGTAGAAACCAGCGGCGGAAACGTGCCTCGCAACCTCTAACTGATCGATCCTGCCAAAAGTCGGTTGGAGCGAAACCAGAGATCCAACGATGGGTAATTCCAAGATTCGCGTCGCAATCGTGGGTGTGGGCAACTGTGCGTCATCACTCGTACAAGGATTGAGCTTCTACCGCGATCACTCAGGCAATGAAACTCCACCAGGGATCATCCAAACTGACATTGGCGGATACCAAATTCGTGACATCGAGATTTCTGCGGCCTTCGACATAAATGCCACGAAGGTTGGTCGCGATCTTGCCGAAGCCATTTTCAGCTCCCCTAACAATACTCGCAAGTTCGCCGAGGTGTCACGATCCAACATATGCGTCTCGCGGGGTGAAACGCTAGATGGTCTAGGCTATCATCTGGCGAGCAAAATTGACGTCTCGTCGCAACCGCCAGTCGATGTGATCGATACCTTACGAAAAACGCGTTCAGAAATCGTCGTTTCGTATCTTCCGGTCGGGTCGCAACGGGCTACCGAGTTCTATGCCCAAAGCGCGATCGAGGCGGGTTGCGCATATGTGAATTGCATACCGGTATTCGTCGCGTCTGATCGCAAATGGCGAACGCTGTTTGAGGAGCGACGACTCCCGGTAATCGGTGATGACATCAAGAGCCAGATTGGTGCGACGATCGTTCATCGCATGTTGACAAACTTGTTTTACGAACGTGGCGTTCGCGTTGACCGAACCTACCAGCTTAATTTCGGCGGCAATGCTGACTTTCTCAATATGCTAGATCGAGATCGGCTACAATCAAAGAAAATCTCCAAAACGGCGTCTGTTACCAGTCAGATGGCCGAAGCCTTCGACGCAGACAACGTCCACATTGGTCCTAGCGACTACGTGCCGTGGCTGAAGGACCAAAAAATTGCCCATATCCGTCTGGAGGGCACCGGTTTCGGAGGTAGCCCCCTCAATCTCGATCTCAAGCTGGAAGTCTGGGATTCCCCTAATTCTGCGGCGGTTGTTGTCGATGCCATTCGCTGTGCCAGGATCGCACTTGACCGCAGGATAGGTGGCGCAATCGTTGGTCCGTCGGCGTATTATATGAAGTCGCCGCCGCAACAATTTACTGACGAGAAGGCGCGAGAACTGACTCTTGAATTTATTTGCGAAGCTTGTGGTGACGGCTGATGCTTTGCGACGACGCGTATCGTCAGCATGCGCCGCTCGGCCTTGCGAATAAATGGAAAAATTAAAAGTACTCCTCTCCAAGCACCTAGCGAAAAACTTAGGCGACTACCCGGCAGTAAGCGACGTGAGCCTGTGCACGCACCCTCGAGTCTGGCGGCCCGACCAACGAGTGGAAGACCGAGGAGATCAATCCCTACTCGGAGTTCCGCAACCACTTCGAGAACGGCAACCCGAACGCGGGCGTCCCGGACTTCGCCAGCATCGGCATGATGAGCGACGGCGACCAGACCAACAGCGCCTCGTCCGTAGATTATACTGGCTTTACTTTAGTTCATAAGATCGGAATCGACCACCGGCGCGACGTCCGCCAGCGCGGGCTGCCCGAACCGCAGCAGGCTCTTCCTGCCGAAGAGTGTCTCGCGCTCGAGCACCAGCACCAGGATGCCGCCGATGAAGCCCGGCACCACCTGCGTGAGGTGGTAGACGAAGATGAACGCGAGCGCGGTCTCCTTGGGAATTCCGAACGCGGTCAGCGCCAGCGTCCCGCCCGCTTCGAAGGAGCCAGCATTTCCCGGCGACGGAACGGCCGTCGCCACGTTGAACGCCGTCAGCGCCGCGAATGACTGCATCACCGTGAGGTCGAGGCTCAGTGCGTGCCCCGCCATCTGGATGACGAACGTCTCCCAAAGCCACGGCAACGGCGCGATCACCGTCACAACGAGCAGCAACCGCTTCCAGCGATTCGCCGCGAACCCGTCGCGCAGGTTCGCGAGCCACTCGGGTCCGCGACGCAATAGACCGCTGCCCATCAGCGCGAGGAGCAGGCCTACGCTCACCACCACTCCGCCGATCAGCGGCAGCGCGCGGAACAGCCACGACGGCGGCGTGCCGAGCAGGCAGACCATCGCGAATGCCGTTACCCAGCCCCACTTGTCGCTCCAGAAGTCGACGATCTCCGTCCCGAGCAGCTTGGCGCGCGAGATGCCGGTCCTCTTGCCCAGGTACTGCACGCGCAGAAGATCTCCGCCACGCGCCGGCAGCAGAACGTTGAAGAAGAACCCCACCATCATCGCCTTGAAGGCCTGCCCGTAGCGGAGCTGCAGCACCGGGCGCATCACAATCCACCAGCGAAGCGACTGCAGCGCCATCAGGACCAGCGCGCCGAACGCGGCGAGGATAAGCGGCTGCGGCTGAACATCATGCAGCGATGCGACCAGGTCCTTTTGCGAGATGCCGAGGTAAAACACGACAGCGCTCGCGGCAGCGATCCCGAGGAGAAGTCCGATCGCAGTGCGGATCCACGCCATCGAAGCGGTCACAGAATTCCCGTGAGCTCACCGATGCGCCGCAGGGTGATCGGCGCCTCGGGCTCCGACCGGCACGCGTCGAAGCAGGCGCTGCAGTTCGGGCCATTGTACGCGCTGGGGATGAACTCGGAGTAGTGCGCGACCGGCGCCAGCTCCGCGCAGGGCTGCACCATGCCCTTGGGGCTGACGTGGATCATGATCTTTCCTGCCTGACAGCCGTCGATCCCGCGCTTCTCATAGAATTCCGGCAGAGTCTCGAAGAAGTAGTCGCTGGTCATCACGTTCCCGAGCTCGCGCTTGAGCTGGATGATGCGCCGGCAGATCGCCTTGAACTCCGCCATTCTCTCGATGTCGACGAAGTGCTTCTGGTTGCCGTTCTTCAGGTCGTTGTAGCCCGAGAACGCGATGTTGATACCCCACTTGTGCGCAAGACGGATAAGCGGTTCGGCGTCGTGCATGTTGTCAACCATCAGCATCGACGCAAAGGTGAAGACGTTGTAGCCCTCGGCGACCATCTTCGGGACGGTTTTTTCGAGCCGCGCGAAGAGCCCCCGTAGGCCGCGCTCCTTGTCCTGGCGCTCGTCGGGATAGTTCATCGAGATGTTGATCTGATTGGTTCCCTCGGCGACGAGCTCCTTGATCTTCGCCTCGGTCAGGAAGCCGCCGTGGGTGAGCACCGTGATGTAGCGGAAGCCCGGCAACCCCTTGATCTGCTTGACCAAAGCGACAAGATCGCGGCGGAGCATCGGCTCGCCGCCGGTGAAGACCACGACCAGCGGGTCGAAGCGGCGGACGACGTCGGTGAAGTCCGTCATCTCGTCGCGATCGCTGATCTTCCAGTAATCGCAGAAGTCGCAGCGCGCGTTGCAGCGCTTAGTCACTTCGATTGACACCGACAACGGCCGCTTGTTGAAGGTGACGTGGAGGAACTTTCCCGCTGCACGAAGCTTTTCTAGCGGGCTCAGAGCGATCTTCATCAACGACTCCTGAACGCTTCACGTTACGGCAAGGCCCGCAGCTGCCAAGCCAGCGCGAGCATGAAAATCAACATGAAGAGTGCGGAGAGCAGGACGTGAAGGCGACGCCACTGCGACGAGTCTGTAATTGCTGGTTTGTCCATGGCGTTGGCTTTCGGCATTGGTTCTTCACGTCGACTCTTGCTCAAACTCCCCGATCATATGCTCGCGACATAGTTTCGAAACCTCGTTTCGAACGTGCCGCTTTCAAAAGTCTCCCAGCAGATCATTTTTATTACACAGTTCGAGGCAGTCATTAAAGGCTGCGTGGCCGACTTGTTCAAAATTAAAGGATCACCAAGCGGCCAATCCACGCTCTACTCATGTCAGGATGCCGGATAAATGAGGATGTTGACGCGCTTGTGCATCGCGTGCAAATTGCGACGACCCCTTCATTGCGCAGCCCACTGCCACGGGAAGATCATAGAAGTGACGGAGACGGAGGTCAACGCCGGCTGTCGCTCGCTACGCCTGATCCTCGATCGGCGAGCCGTGCCATTGTCGGAGGCCGCTAATGACAGCGGTTTTTCGACGCGCGCATGGACGCACGTTTGTGACCTTTGGGGACGCTATTGGATCATTCCACTCCTCCCCGCCGTCTATTCCGTCGTCCTGTTCGTGATCGGCGACCTGCGTTGGGAACATGTTGTGATAAGCCTCACGGTGGCGGCTTTAGGATTTGCCACTAAAGCCACCAAGGCGTTCTTTATTCTGACCCTGCCGTTTTTGTTGATGGCGTGGGGAGATGACGCAATTCGATATTTGGTCCCGAAATTCGTTACGTCCGATCGAGTATTGGGATGCTCGCTGCGAAACGCAGAGCTGGCACTGTTCTCGGTAGGCCCCAACCAGACCCTGCCCGATTATTTTGCGCTCCACCATGCGCCAGTATTCGACGTGTTGGCAGCAATTCCATACGGTATCTTTTGGATGATACCCATGGGTTATGCCTGCTGGCTGTTTTACGCTGACCAGCCGCGTTTGAGTTACTATCTATGGTCGCTGCTTCTCGCACAGTTCGTTGCATGGTTCATGTGGCTTGCGTTTCCAGCGGCACCGCCTTGGTACATTCAGGCCCACGGTTGCATCATTGATGCAAGCGCGCCGCCAACTGCTGCGGCTCTGCTCCGGGTCGACCATCTTCTCGGCATCGACTATTTCCAAAGCTTCTACAGCCGCGGCATGACCACATTCGGCGCGTTGCCATCCATGCATTGCGCGTTCCCGATGATCGGTTTACTCACTGCGTGGCGTGCCGCAAGTTGGAACACGCGGCCGCTTCATTTGCTATATGCGGGGTCGATGATAATCGCGAGCGTCTATCTCGATCATCATTGGCTGCTTGACGGCCTACTCGGCTGGCTTATAAGCGCCGCCGCCGTAATTATGGTCGGCGCCTTCCTTGGTGGTCGTTTTAGAGGACGACGCCGCTGCGTCGGCAGACTGCTTACCGAACGACATACTGCAACTATGGGTATCAGAACGGCCGAACAGCCTTGCCAAGATGATACTCTCCTCAAGATCTCGACGAAGCACAGCTAAGGGGAGAAACCGTGACGACGCTCGAGATTCTTTGCGGATTTGCATTCGCGCTGTTCGCCGGCACCTTCGGTGAATATTTTGCGCATCGCATCATGCATGCTCAACTCGTATGGGGTAAATCTCACGCCAATCACCATCGCGGCGGCCCTGGTCCTGGAACGGGGCAAGGGTGGCTCGGTGAGTTTAAAGAATACTCGATCTCGCTCGTCCCACTGTTAGCCGTGCTGCTGCCGATTGCATGGCTTCTTGGCTTTTCGGCCGGTTGCGTGGGCATTGTTTTTGGCAGCGTAGTTTGGGTCGCTATTTCAGCCTATTGCCATCAGGCACAGCACGATCGGCCCGAATTGATTTTTTGGATGAAAATGCCTTCGCATCACATTCATCATCTGTATCATCAATGGCATCACAATTTCGGGGTAACCGTTAACTGGTGGGACCATGTATTTGGCACGTACAAGGAAATGCCCTGGGATCGCCCAGCGAATCCAGTGCGTTGGCGCGATTTACTTGATATCGAATGGCGTAAATCAAAGTCACGGTTGCCGCAACAACGACTTCAAAGTGCTCCAAACGACAATGAAGTGTAAAATGAATTGGCGCGTGGTTTTCGGCAATGCGGTATGGACGGTTTTGTTCGCGACGAAAAAAGACTACGACCCCCTGCCGAACAAACCATTCATCCCTCAGTTTGTCTACTTTCCGATCAGAGAATTCTGCTAAGACAGTGGATCGCTAATGAGCCTGCTCAATATCGCAACGTTGAAAGTTTGGAATACTTATCTTTTGCGCCTAGAGTACCTGCAGAAAAAACACAGGATCCAAAACTGGCTGAGAGAAAATGATGGGGCGGTCCAAATTTGTCCAATCGATCTTGGCATTTCTGAACGCAAAAACATCTGTAAGGATACTATAGCTGACGTGTACCAATACTTGAGCGCCTGTAAGCAATTCCCTATCGATTGGCAGGATAAGAGAACTTATTACCGGCCGACCGCCACGATATTGGATTTGAACGACTTTTCCGACTTCGACGGTTATTTAAAGGCCGTATCAAAGAAATCGGTGGGAAACGACAATCGATCTGTCAAAAAAGCGCTGCGTCTCGGATATCGAACGCGCATCATTGATCAAGATGCGTACGGAGGCAGCATAGATCGTATCCGCCGTTCTAAATTGTTTCGCAGTGGGGGTCGTTTGCTAAGCGGCGGGCTTGTGCTAGATGCCATTCTCCCTCCCGCCAATTTTGTCGACAGCAGTAAAGCGGCCGACTGGGCCCCGTGCTGTGAAAATCATTGGTCGATTTGCTGGGGCGTTTTCAAAGGCAACATGCTCGTCGCTTACGCGGTCTTGATACGCGGCGGTAATATCATTCGGGCTATTCAGACAATGGGGCACCGCGACGCGCTTCGTGACGGCGTTGTCAAGCTTCTGATGTTCGACATTATTAGATGGCTATACGAGCGCGATACTGTGAGTTTGAACGGAATTCGGCATTTCATATATGGCGTCTTGGAACACGGCAAGGACGGATTGCTCGAGTGGAAACTACGGCTTCAGTTCAAGCCTAGTCTCGTGGATATGACCCAAGCGGAAAAACTTTCGTTTGAATTTGACGAGGCGACTGATCTGGCCTGAGATTGCCGAGACGATCCGCTGGAGGCGACGGCTCCGCCTGCATCAGGTCGACCGCGATCGCTACCTGTCGTTACGCATTCACGTTCGGCCTGCAATCGTCAGCCGTTCTACCTTGCGTTGACGCTCTACAGCGGCCCGAGCGGCCGCAGTGTGGGTAAAGAGTTCGAAAGTGTCGTCATCGTGTTCGGTTACCGGTGCAAGCGCCTTGTCCATATAATAAATCCGGTGAGGATCTTCACCGATCTTCTTTCCTATGCGTGAGTATTTTCTGAAGATCTGGACCATCGCGATATTCTTAACGATGGTTTCGAGCCAATAGCGCGGATAGAAGATTATGGGATTCTCACGTGGCAGATCGGGGCGTCGGTCGCGTCGCCGTTTTAAACGCAAAAGACCACCCTGCAGGGGATGTATTCCTTCGTTTTTAAGGCAGTGGTAGAAGAACCAGAGTGCCTCTAAAGTTCTTCCCCAGTCAACTCCGAACGCCTCACCTCTGCGCATAACGGTAACGAAATGTTCGGGGGTATAATATGTTTCCCATGCCTTGCTGTAGATTTTTTGCCATTCATCCGTTGACATTTGCGAGTGCCCAGTCACAACGTGTTCGACATCGTATTTGTTTAGGTCCGGGTCCATCCAGACCCCCTTTGCAGCGAGCTTTTGGTGGTCCTCGGAGCCTGGCAACGGTGTGAGCAAAAAGAACTCCAAAACATCGATTGGCAATTCCTGCTTGATGATCTCGATGTCACGAAGGATGGACTCCGGCGTATCGTTTGGAAATCCTACAATATACGCGGCCCATGACAGGATACCTGCTTCTTTGCAAGCCAAAAACAGAGCGCGATAGTCGGTGATTTTGTTCTGCCGTTTCTTTGTTGCAACCAACGTATCGGCGTTGATACTTTCCAACCCAACGAACATGTTAGCCACATTTGCGCGGCGCGCCTTTTCAATGAAGTTTGGGAGGCGGTGACATTGCGTGTCCACCTGAATCGTGAACCGGATTCCTTTCAACTCTTCGTTTTCACGCAGTTTGATGATCCGATCGAAGATTGCCTCCCAATTTTTGTTGCGGGCAAAATCGTCATCGGTAATAAAGAAGCGATTAATTCCCTCTGCGGCGTTCCGACGAATGATATTTTCGATGTCGTCTAGTGAGCGACTACGTGATTTCCTTCCTTGTACGTTAATGATAGTGCAGAACGAACATTGGAAGGGACAACCACGGCCAGCATCAAAGCTCGCGACATGACGAATGTTTTGCTGGATGCGCTCCTTCGGCATAAATGGTACTGGTGTGCCTTCGAGGTTTGGAAGGTCCTTCATATGATTATAGATCGGCTTCAAAGTTCCCTGGGCGGCGTCCTGGAGTAATTCGTCGAGCCGTCCTTCGGCTTCGCCGATAAAAAGCGTAACGCCCATGCTGAGGGCGTGTTGAAGGTCTGGCTGCATTTGCGGCAGCATGGCCATGCTTCCTGAGACGTGAAAGCCGCCGATGACTACCGGTACGCCGGCTTCGCGCAATGGACGCGCGATGTCGAGTGAACGTGGGAACTGATTCGTCTGGACCCCAACAAGGCCTACTAGGCCCGAGCCCGCCCGACGAATCCGGCGAATGATACGCTTGGGAACGATCCGTGCATTGGTTTCATCGAGTGCGGTAATGATGATCGCAACGTCTTGCCCAAGTACGCGCCGTTCGGCGCAATCGGACGCGAGCCCATGAAGCGCCGCCAAGGCATTCGATGGTATGAGGGACCGAAGCCATTGGATGACATAGCCTTCGTCATCGTAGTGAGACGGCTTGATCAAGACCAATTCGAAACGTCGTCGCTTTGGCATTTCCATGAGAAAGGCTCATCTCATTGTGAAAAAAACTTCCGGCCATTATGACGCGGCTCCGCATGTCGCTGGGAAGGCTCCAGATGAGCTCGTCGTTTTCGAATGTCTCCGCTTGGACGATGGGAAATTAGGCGTCCTAGAAGTCATGCTAGCACACAGAGGCTGTCGGGGATATACGTTCAAGCATTAGCAGTTGAACCGAGGCCCATATCGCGGATGGTTCATAAGCGAATGTGACGCAGTCAAATTCCGATACCTGCTTCGACCCGGCGGATTCAACTGATCGACGCAACACCTTCCCTTCTAAGCTTGCCCGTTGAAAGGGCATGCGTATGGAGGGGCATGCATGGACATGGTTCACGCCGAGCAGAAGGTTAAGTTCTGGGAGCGTCGGAAGAGCGGTCAATGTGGGGCGGACGTCGTCCGAGTGCTCGAGGAACGAGAGCGGTGTCTGAGATCTTGGCTCTAAATGGAGGAATTACTCCAGCGTCATGCGGGAGAGCTCCGGCGTGCAGTGTTGCGTCGACCGGTTGAACTCACCCCCCGAAAGCGG
>Ga0116223_10004011_pt1 | contig 12921 bp, 10 predicted proteins | sample Sb_taG_3_FD_90092 | JGI IMG/M metagenome (GOLD analysis project Ga0116223, IMG submission 90092) | Peat soil microbial communities from Weissenstadt, Germany - Sb_50d_a_PC metaG | ecosystem: Environmental > Terrestrial > Soil > Wetlands > Peat | place: Germany: Weissenstadt | collected 2010-09-21 | reverse complement strand
CGCGTCGGGCACAGGAGCTGGATGTAGGAGTCGGCCACGGCGATGAGCGCCTCCTCCACGCCGTCGAGCTCGATGCGCTCGCGGTGGGTCACGGTGGCACCGTAGGTGTCGCGGTAGTAGGCGATGGCCGCCTCGAGGTCGTGCACGGCGATGCCGACGTGGTCGAGCTCGGTGAGCAGCGACACCGGGTCGGAAGGGTCGCGCCGGGTCACGCTCCGTGCCTCCTGAACAAGGTGATCCGGTCTTCCCCGACGCGGGCGCGGAGCTCGGGGTCGTCGATGCCGAGGCCTTCTTCCGGAGCCAGGCACAGCACTCCGATCTTCCCCTCGTGGAGGTTGTGGTGCACCTGGTATGCGGCATCCCCGACGTCGTCGAGAGGGTAGAGCGCCGAGAGCGGGGGAACCACCTTGCCCTCGCACACGAGCTGGTTGGCGTCCCAGGCTTCGCGGTAATTGGCGAAGTGCGAGCCCTTGATGGTCTTGAGCTTCATCCACAGGTGACGGTTGTCGTACTCGATCATGTAACCCGACGTGGCCGCACAGGTGACGATGGTGCCGGCCCTCTTGCACACGAAGACCGAGGCGCCCATGGTCTGGCGGCCGGGGTGCTCGAACACGATGTCGGGCTCGGCGCCCACCAGGGATCGGACGTCCTTGCCGAAGCGGCGCCATTCCGACTCGTCCTGGGTGTGCTCGTCCTTCCAGAACCGGTACCCCGCAGCGGCGCGGTCGATGACCGCTTCCACACCCAACTGGTGCAACAGATCCACCTTGTCGGGTGACGACACCACGGCCACGGGCGTGCCGCCCCCGTTCATGACGTGCTGCACGGCGTAGCTCCCGAGGCCTCCGCTGCCACCCCACACCAGGACGCGGTCGCCCTGCTTCATAGACGCACCGTTGTGCGACACGAGCATCCGGTAGGCGGTCGAGTTGCACAGGGCGTTGACGGCCGCCTCCTCCCAGCTCAGGTGACGCGCCTTGGGCATGAGTTGGTTCGCCTTCACCACCGCCAGGTCGGCCAGGCCTCCGAAGTTCGACTCGAAGCCCCAGATGCGCTGGTTGGCCGCCAGCATGGAGTCGTCGTGGGCCGAGGGGTCCTGGTCGTCGACGTAGTTGCAGTGCACGACGACCTTGTCGCCGGGCCGCCAGTTCCGCACCGCCGAGCCGACCCTGAGCACCACGCCCGAGGCGTCGGACCCCACCACGTGGTGGTCCAGCGCATGCCGCGCCCCCCAGGCGCTCTCCTTGCCCAGGCGGTCCAGGAACCCGAAGGTGGGCAGCGGCTCGAAGATCGAGGTCCACACCGTGTTGAAATTGATCGAGGAGGCCATCACCGCCACGTAGGCCTCGTCGGGGGCCAATTCGGGCACGGGGACCTCGGCGACGTGGAGGGATTTGCGGGGGTCCTTGTCGGCCGAGTCGACCCCGGCGAACATGTCGACCTCGTCGCGCCGGACGTGGGCGGCGCGGTAGGACTCGGGGAGCGGGATCGCCCCCAGTTCGTCACCGTCCACGCCCGCCACGACGGCCTCAAGGAATGCCTGCATGGGCACGCACCCTACCCGGCTCCCCGGGCCTCTTCCCAGGCCGCGTGCCGACTCGATCCGACCAGGCGGGCGGCCCCGATCCTCCCGTAGAATGGTGGTCCGCCCACCATCCGGCTCGTCCGGCTGGCAAGGTCCAATCGGAGGTCACGTCCATGCCCGGTTCCGTCATCCTCGCGGGAGCCCGCACTCCCATCGGCAAGCTGTCGGGAGCCCTGAGCGGATTCAGCGCCATGGACCTCGGCGGCTTTGCCATCGCCGCCGCCCTCGAGCGTGCCGGCGTGTCGCCCGAGGACGTCGACTACGTCTTCATGGGGCAGGTCCTCCTGGCCGGGCAGGGCCAGATCACGGCGCGGCAAGCCGCCACGAAGGGCGGGATCCCCATGTCGGTCCCGGCCACGACCATCAACAAGGTGTGCCTGTCGGGGCTCAACAGCATCTACCTCGCCGACATGCTCATCGCCGCCGGCGAAGCCGACGTCGTGGTGGCCGGAGGCATGGAGTCGATGACCCAGGCCCCCTACCTGCTCCCCGGGGCGCGGGCGGGATACCGCGCCGGGGACGGCACGCTCGTCGACTCCATGATGTACGACGGCCTGTACTGCCAGTTCGACCACTGCGCCATGGGACTGGGGACCGAGCACTACAACCGGGAGGCGAAGATCTCGCGCGCCGCGCAGGACGGCTTCGCGGCACTGTCGCACGAGCGGGCCGCCAACGCCATCAAGGACGGGCGCTTCGCGGAAGAGATCGTCCCCGTGTCGGTGCCCCAGAGAAAGGGCGACCCCGTCGTGGTGGACACCGACGAAGGAGTGCGTCCGGGCACGACGGCTGAGTCCCTCGGCGGCCTGAAGCCCGCCTTCGACAAGGAGGGGACCATCACGGCCGGCAACGCCAGCCAGATCTCCGACGGCGGCGCGGCGGTGGTCGTGACGTCGCGGGCCCGGGCCGATGCGCTCGGCGTGACCCCCCTGGGGGAGGTCGTGAGCTACGGGCAGGTGGCGGGCCCCGACGCGTCGCTCCTGCTGCAACCGGCCAACGCGGTGGTGAAGGCGCTGGCCAAGGTGTCGAAGGTGCCCGCCGACGTGGCTCTGTTCGAGATCAACGAGGCGTTCGCCGTCGTGGGCCTGGCCTCGATGGCCGAGCTCGGCATCGGCGAGGAGGTCACGAACGTGAACGGCGGGGCCATCGCCCTCGGACACCCCATCGGCATGTCGGGCACGCGCCTGGCCCTCACCATGCTCTACGAGCTCCGGCGGCGCGGCGGCGGTCTGGGCGCCGCCAGCCTGTGCGGTGGTGGTGGGCAGGGCGACGCTCTCGTCGTGCGTTCCCTCGCCTGACCCCACTGCGCGCGGTCCGCTGCCGGGCCGTGACACCCCGGTACTATCAATCAGACGCATGAGCGATCGTCCCGTCGCCGCCTGCGTATTCCGGGAGCCATGCCAGTGAGCCGTCGCCGCAGGCCCACATCGACCTCAGCCTTCGGCGTGGGGCGCCGCGAGAGCCACGACGCCAGTGGCTTCTACGACCGCTTCACCGCCCCGGTGCTCTCCGACGACGACGCGCTCAACAGCTCGCCGATCAAGGACAAGATCGTCACCGGGGACGCGCGCCACATGGACGAGGTCGAGGACGCCTCGGTGGCCCTCGTGGTGACGTCACCGCCCTACTTCGCCGGCAAGGAATACGAAGAGGCCCTCGGTGAAGGGCACATCCCGGCCAGCTATCTCGACTACCTGGGCATGCTCACCGACGTCTTCGCCGAATGCGTTCGCACGCTCGAGCCCGGCGGCCGCATCGCCGTCAACGTGGCCAACCTGGGCCGCAAGCCGTACCGGTCCCTGTCCGCCGACGTGATCGCCATCCTGCAGGACCGGCTGGGGCTGCTCCTTCGAGGTGAGGTGGTGTGGCACAAGGCCCGGGGGGCGAGCGGGTCGTGCGCGTGGGGCTCGTTCCGGAGCCCGGCCAATCCCGTGCTGCGCGACCTCACCGAACGGGTCGTCATCGCCAGCAAAGGCCGGTTCGACAGGGCGCTGTCGCGTGCCGTGCGCCAACAACGCGGGCTGCCGTCGGGGATCTCCCTGACGAAAGAGGAGTTCATCGAGGCCACCACCGACGTGTGGGAGCTCCCCAGCGAGCGCGCTACGCGCGTCGGCCATCCCGCACCCTTCCCCGTCGAGCTCCCCCTCCGGCTGATCGAGCTCTTCACCTACGAGGGAGATCTCGTCCTCGACCCGTTCATCGGGTCGGGTACCACCGCCGCGGCGGCGGTGCGCAGCCACCGCCACTTCGTCGGCTACGACACCGAGTCGGAGTACGTACGGATCGCCGAGCAGCGGGTGAGCGAGGAGCGCGAGCGGCTCATCGAACACGAGGGGCAGTCCTTCGAGCAGGCGCGGCGTGACGGCTCGGGCGCCCGTGAGCTCGCCGGCGAGATGCTGCGCAGGTGCGGGTTCTTCGACGTGGCGCCCGGCAGGCGCCCCGTCGCGGGTGTGGAGATCGCGTACACGGCGCGCGACCGCACCGGTCGGCAGTGGCTCTTCGACTTCTCCGGCGCGTTCACGACGGCGAATGCGGGACTGCGCCGGGCCGACACCCTGTGGCGCGCACTCGGCAAGGCGGCAGTCGTCCACGCCGCGTGGCCCGAGGTCCCTTTCGTGCTCCTCACGACGGCGGCTCCGGCGCCGGGGAGCTCGGGGGACCGCGCCTGGCGCTCGCTCGGTGAGGCGGCGCCCCCGGGCGAGATCGGGGCCGTCTACGACGTGATCGAGCTCGGTTCCCCCGAAGGTGAGGGCCGCCTGTGCGGCTACGCGTCGCGCGGCCTTCAATCCGTCCACGAGACGCCGCACCCAGGGCGCCTCGGCACCGTCTCCAAGAGCCCGCGCCGCGCTCCCCGTGCCCGATGACCGCACCACGGTCACCGAGCTCGCCACCGCGCTCGGCACGCTGGGCCTAGGAGACCTGCCTTCCACCCTGGCGCGGCGTCCCCGGCAGCTCGCCATCCCCGACACCACCTGGCAGCAGCTCGACGCCCTCTACGCCTCGGCGACATTCGACGCCGAATTCGCCACCGCCTTCGCCAACGGACGCGCCTTCCTGGAAGCCACCGACGCGTTGGCGGGACGACGCCCGCGCCTCGTCGAGTGGACCGGGGGCCGGCGCCCCCCGGGCGACGAGGTGGCGCCCGTTGACCTGCGCATCGACCACGTCTATCTCGTCAGCTGCAAGTACCTGTCGCGCAACATCGCCAACCCCTCCCCGGCCCGCTTGTTCGACGGGCTGCTGGCAACCTCCGGTGAGTGGGAACAGACCGACTGGTACCAGGTGGTGGCCCCCGAGGAGCTGCGCGCCCTGTACGACGCGTGCCGCGGCGCCACGGGCCTCACCGATCTGCCCGACGACCCCGGGGCGCTCGGGACCGAGGAGCGTCAACGTCTCCGCCGTGCGTTGCCCGGCCGGTCGTACCCGCCCGCAGCGCGCCACGCCTACCGGCAGCTGTGCACGCGGGTCAGTGAAGCATCCGCACGACGCTGGCAGGCCAATGTCACCACAGCCGGCGCAACGGAGCGGATGCTGTGGCGGCTGCTGCGTATCGGGAACGCCGCCTACTTCCTTCTCGGTGCCGACCCCCGCCGCTCGCTGCGACTGCGGGTGGCGAGCTCGTGGGACTGGCGCCAGGCCTACCGTCTCCTGGGCCTCGACATCGTGGCGGCGCGGTCGGGCCAACCGCAGGTGAACTGGTCCGCCACCTACGTCGAGCTCGCCACCACGAGACAGCGGTCGGTGCAGGGACACGTCGAGGTCCGGTGGAGCCACGGCCGCTTCGCCCAGCCACCCGAGGCCAAGGTGTACCTCGACACCCCGTCGGACGAGCTCCCGGGCTACTTCCCCCTCGAGCGTGCCGCCAGCCAGCCCGAGCTGTGGGAGTGAGGCCGAAACTCGGGCACGAGGGTCGTGGGAACGGGTCGGGGACGGGCGCGTCCGTTTGGTCACGCGTCGACTTCGCGGCGCCCTTCCAGAGCGCGACCGAGGGTGAGCTCGTCGGCGTACTCGAGGTCGCCACCCACGGGCAGGCCGCTCGCGATGCGGGTGACGGTGACCCCGAGCGGCTTCAGGAGCCTCGCCAGGTACATGGCGGTCGCCTCACCCTCGAGGTTCGGATTGGTGCACAGGATGATCTCGGTCACCGATTCGTCGTCGAGGCGCACGAGCAGCTCCTTGACGCGCAGCTGGTCGGGTCCTACGCCCTCGATGGGGTTCAAGGCGCCGTGCAGCACGTGGTAACGACCACGGAATTCCTGGGTCTTCTCCACCGACACGATGTCGCGGGGGTCCTCCACCACACACAGGACCGTGCCGTCGCGTCGGGTGTCAGTGCAGATGGCGCACAGGTCACCTTCGGCGACGTTGAAGCAGCGCGGGCAGAGCGTGATGCGCTCTTTGACCGCCACGACCGCCTCCGCCAGGCGCATGGCGTCCTCGGGAGCCACCTTCAGCAGATGAAAGGCGATGCGCTGCGCGGACTTCGGGCCGATGCCCGGGAGGCGCCCGAGCTCGTCCACCAGGGCCTGGAGCGGGCCGGCGAACACCCCTACACCTCCTGCGCGCCGGGGAAGGCCTGCTTCAGACGCTCTTGAGGAGTCAGCCCCGCCCCCGCGGGCTCGGTCTCGGCCGCGAGCACGGCGGGGTCGAGGAGGTCGGGCTGGTCGTCTGCCGCCACCTGATCGGTCCGGGGTTGACTCGCCGTCTCCGCCGACGCCACGGTGCGGCTCGGGGCGGCCTCGGTCTCCGAAGCACGCCCTGCCCCGTCCGACGGCTGCTGCGGACCTCGGGAGTCGCGGGCGGGGCTCGACGCGCCGGCGGCCTCGTCGGACTCGTCGTCGACCACGAGCCGGATCGGCACCGCCGTCCCGAAGCGTGCGCCCAGGGCCGCCTCCACCTCGAGGCGGACCTCCTCGCAGTACGAGCGGTGGGTCTCGTTGGGAAGTGCGAACACCGCCGAGGAGGCGTCGACGTCGAGGAACCTGCCCACCCGGAACCGGGCCCTCGCCCGGTTCGGCAGCGCGGCGAGCAGCCCGTCACCCCACACCTGCACCAGCTCGTCACGCGACGGCAGCGTGGTGATCGCCGGCGCGGTGGCGATCGGTGAGGTACCCGCTGCGTCGGGCCCCGGTCCCGACGCAGCCGTGTCGGAGGCGCCCTTGGACCCGGGTCCCGGGGCAGGAGGGCGAGCCCCCCCGGGACCATCGGGGCGAGGGGCGCGTCGGCTCGTGCCGGCCTGGCGCCTGACCGCCCCCAGCGTCCGGCGGGCGAGCTCGGGGCCGCCCACGGCACCGGCGGTCTCGGCACCGGCGGACGAGGCCGAGCCTGGCGCTCCGGTTCCGGCGGCGCCGGGGCTGTCCGGAACGGGAGGTGCGTCGTCCTCGACCGCCCCCGCCGCGCCCCGGGCACGGGTCGGCGGCGGGCTCCCGGGCGGCGCGGGGGGACCCTCAACGGTGCGCGGTGGCGGCGTGGCACCGGCCGACGCGCCTGCCCCCCAGGCTCCGTCGGCCAGGGCCCGCTCGAGGCGCTCGACGCGTTCGAGAAGGGCGGAGGTGGAGTCGTCTGCCTGGGGATGGGTCAACTTGATGAGCGCCACCTCGAGGTGCACCCGCTGGTCAGGGATGTCGCGCATGTCGACCTGGGCCCGGCCCAGCTCCTCGAGCGCGCGGACCAGGGCCGGGAGCCCCATCCGACGCGCCGTCTCCTCCACCCGGGACCGCTCGGCACCCGACAGGTTCACCAGCTCGCCCGCCACCATGGCCAGGAATCCCTGCCGGAGGTACTCGGCGAGGTCGGCGGCCAGACGCTGGGGATCGCGGCCGGCCTCGGACGCGTGCGCCACCGCCACGAGGGCCCGGGTGGGATCATGCTCGGCCAGGGACTCGGCCAACTGCGCGAGGACTTCGATGTCGTCGTCGAGGACGCCGCCCGCGGCGACCTGGTCGAGGGCAGACAGGGCGTCACGGGCGGACCCCCGCCCCCGTCGGACCGCGGAGTCGAGCGCCTCGTCGGACAACGTGAGGCCCGTGGCAGAACGGACCTGGTGGAGCAGGGCCGACAACGTCTCGGACCCCAGGAGACGGAACTCGAAGTGCTGGGTGCGGCTGCGGATCGTGGGCAACACCTTCTGGGCGTCAGTGGTCGCCAGCACGAACACGACGTGCCCGGGGGGCTCTTCGAGGGTCTTCAGCAGTGCGTTCGAAGCCGCCGGCGAGAGCATGTGGACCTCGTCGACGATGTAGACCTTCCACCGGCCCGGAGTGCCGAGGGCGGCGTGTGCCACCAGGTCGCGCATGGCGTCGACACCGTTGTTCGACGCCGCGTCGAGCTCGTGCACGTCGAGCGACGCGCCCCGGGCGATCTCCACGCACGAGTCACAGACCCCACAGGGCTCGCCGTCCCGGAGCGCGGCGCAATTCAAGGCCTTGGCGAGAATGCGGGCGGTCGACGTCTTGCCCGTCCCTCGCGGGCCGCTGAAGAGGTACGCGTGCCCGACCCGACTGTCGCGCACGGCGTTTCTCAGTGCCAGGCTCACATGCTCCTGGCCGAGCACCTCTTCGAAGCGCTGGGGGCGGAAACGTCGGTAAAGAGACTGGTAGGGAGCGGGATCCTTGTCGCCGGTGTCGGCCACGGGCGCAGCCTACCGGGGGGACCGAGCGCCACCGGACGCCCCGGTCACGGTGGAGCGACGCCCGAAGCGACATCGGGCGCGGCACCGAATACGAGGCCGGATACGAGGCCGGTGATCGGTGCGACGGCCAGGTTTGCTACGGCACACGACCGGACCCGCTGAGAGCTGCTGCCTTCCGGCCCTGACTCGGTTCACGGGGGACCGTTGCGCAGGACCCGGCCGTCGCACGGAGCACCGGACAACGCATCGCAGACGATAGCCTCCCTGCTGCTGCGCACCGGCAGCTCCGGAGGAGTGCGAGAGCGGCCGAATCGGCACGACTGGAAATCGTGTGTGGGGAAACTCACCGTGGGTTCAAATCCCACCTCCTCCGCGCCAGGGCCGGCGGCGAGGCGGGAGGACTCCTGCCTGCCGCCTGCCCTACCGTCTGACCATGGCTGGCGCACCGAACGACCCCGGACCACGGCTCGACGACGATTCGGCCATGCGGGTCGCGCTCGACGAAGCGGCGCTGGCCGTCGTGCACGGCGACGTTCCCGTCGGGGCCGTCGCCGTGGTGGAGGGACAGGTGGTGTCGAGACGCCACAACGAACGGGAGCTGCGGCTCGATCCCACCGCGCACGCCGAGGTCCTGGCCCTGCGCGATGCCGCCGCCGTCCTCGGCACGTGGAGGCTCGGTGCCGTCACCCTGGTGGTGACCCTCGAGCCCTGCGCCATGTGTGCCGGGGCCCTGGTGGCGGGGCGGGTGGGGAGACTGGTCTTCGGAGCCGCGGACCCCAAGGCGGGGGCGTGCGGATCTCTCTACCAATTGTGCGCCGATCCGCGCCTCAACCACGAACTGCCCGTCACGGGTGGGGTCCTCGCCCAGGAGTGCAGCGGCCATTTGGAGAGGTTCTTCGCGGCGAGGAGGTGACTGGCGGGGCGGGGCGGGCGGCGTGGGTCGTCGGGCGTCACCCGGGTTTGGGCCGGGCCCTGGAACGAGATTCGTCGTGGGTCAGGCCTAGATCGGCCAGGGTGGGAAGGACTCGGGGGCGAAGGAACATCCCACCCGCGATCGAGATGTGGATGCCGTCGGTCGAGCGCACCGTGACCCCGGCGACCGTCGGCGTGTAGTGCCCGTCGGGGTCGAGGAGGCGATTGACGTCGACGATGCTGGCCACGCCCTTGTGGGCGGCCGCCACCTTGCGGAGCAACGAGTTGTACGCGTCCACCCGGCCGGGGGAGTTCTCGGGGAAGGGCACGCCGTTGGCCGCTTCGGTCGAGGGGTCGACGAACGGCATGGTGAACAGGACCACCTCGGCCCCCCGGGCCGAGAGGATCCTCACCGCTCGGCCGAGCTCGGCGAACAGGTGGGCGTCGAAGTCGGGGTTGCCGACGTGAGTCCAGTGGCCCCGGTAGAGCCGGTCGGAGACCTCCCAGCGACCGAGGAGGACCGTGACGACGTCGGGGTCGTACACCTGCACCAGACGCGCCCACTTCTGGGGCCAGTCCACGCACCCTTGGGCGGCTTGGCTGACCGCCCCACCGACGATCACCGTCGAATTCGGGTCGAGGTCACATCCGAGCTGCACGCCGGCTCCCGAGCCGCTCCCCGTCACGAAACGGACGCCCCACCGCTCGGACTGCCAGCCCAGCCCCAGGTTGAGCGTCAAGGCGAGGGAGTCACCGGTGGCGAGCGACACCACGGGGTGCGTTGCGGTGAAGGGAGGACGGGCCGCCGTTCCGGCAGGGCCGTTCGCCGTCGGTGCCGAGGTCGACGCGGCGGCCGCCACCGTCGTGGAAAGCACCGCCGCGGTGGCCAGCGCCCCGGCGGTCACCGCCCCGGCCGGTGCCCTCCACCCCCGCAGGAGCCGCCGCTCGCGGATCGGTCGTTCCCACAGCTCGAACGAGGCCACCGACACGCCGAAGGTGACGGCCATGCGCAACGCCAGCAACGGGGTGCCGCCCAAACCGGTGTGGGCGTGGTCGATGGCGAGGAACAACGGCCAGTGGTACAGGTACAGGCCGTAGGAGATGCGCCCCACGTAGACGAGACCCCGAAGTCCGCACACCCGGCTCATGACCGATCGCGGCAACGTCACCACCGCGGCGATGACGGCGGCGACGGCCAGGGCCACGAGGAGGAACCCACCCTCGTAGAGGAAGGGTTCTTGTCCGTTCAGGGTCGCACACGACCAGAGCACGAAGACCGCACCGACCAACCCGACCGCTCCGACCGCCCTCCTCACCGACCGTCGCCCGGCGACACCCGGGGGAAGGATCCGCGACGTGGTCACCGAGGCCAAGGCGCCCAGACACGACCCCACCAGCAGGGTCTGGGCGCGCGTGTCGGTCCCGTAATAGAGACGGTCGAGCGAGACCCCCGAGGCGTACATGGTCCCCATGGCCAACGCCGATGCCGCCGCGCCGATGCCCGCCACCCACGCCAGGGCCCGACGTCCGAAACGGCCCAGCACGAGGAGCCCGACGAGGGGCCACACGAGGTAGTACTGCTCCTCGACCCCCAAGGACCACATGTGCAGGAGCGGCGACGGTGCCGCCGCGTGCGCGAAGTATCCCTGGCTCGACGCGATGAAGTGCCAGTTCGCAACGAACAGCAGGGTCGACAGGGCGTCCGCTCTGACCCGGCCCAGGTCGAGCTGTCCCGCGTACAGGTGCGCGAACAGGGCGATCCCGAGGAGAAGGAGGAACAGGGCCGGGAACAAGCGACGCGCCCGACGTCCCCAGAAGGCCTTGAGACGGACCGTCCCCCGCTCTTGGTGCTCGCGCACCAACAGTGAGGTGATCAAGAAGCCCGAGAGCACGAAGAAGATGTCGACCCCGAGCAGGCCGCCCTTGGCCCACGGCAGCCCGGCGTGGAAGGCCAGAACGGCAAGGACGGCGACAGCCCTCATGCCGTCGAGCGCGGCAGCCCGTGTGTGGGTGTCCTCGGCGATCGTCCCCGCGGACCTCCCCGCCTGCGGGCCACGCGCATCCACAGCTGCAGGCATCACCGGCCAAGAACGTACCTTCCCTTCGATGCACCCACGCCGGCCCTTCGATGCACCCACGCCGGCCCTTCGATGCACCCACGCCGGCCCCTCGATGCACCCACGCCGGCACGGCGCCCCGAATCCACGGCCCGGGCGCGTTATTACGATTTCCGATATATTGGAAATCGGAACGGGGAGGGGAGGGACGGGCATGACCAGCAAACGGCTCGGCCGGACCCAGGACCCGACCCTGATGGTGCTCACCAGTCTCACCGGCGGTCCGAAACACGGCTACGCGATCATTCAGGACATCGAGCAGATGACCGGCATCGCGTTCGGACCGGGGACCCTCTACGGGGTGCTGGCCCGGCTCGAGGAGGAGGGCCTGGTCGAGGCACTGCCGGCCGATGACCGACGGAGGCCCTACCGCATCACCGCGTCGGGCGCGGCCGTGCTCAGACAACGTCTGGAGACGACGGCCAAGGTCGCTCGCATCGGCCTGCGACGCCTCGGGGCGTGGACGTGAGAACACCCCGGCTGCTGGACGCCGCGCTGGCGTGCTATCCCGCCTGGTGGCGGGAGCGCTACGGCGACGAGATGGGGGTTGTCGTCGACGGACTGACCTCAGAGGGACGGCCGTCGTGGCGGATCGCCTCCAACCTGGTGGCCGGTGCGCTGCGGGCCCGGCTCCGAGGAACCGGCGCCGCCCCGTCGACCGAGCTCTGGGTGGACCGGACCAAAGCCGCCATCCTGGTGGCCACGGTGCCCTTGTTCGTGGTGCTCCCCCTGGGTCTCCTCTTCCTGACCAGCGGCGGCGAGCTCGGGCAAGGCCTCGGGGGCCAACCGGTGTCACACCCCAGCGCTGCGGGACGAGTCGCCCTGGACCTGGCCAACGTCATGAGCTGGGCCATCGCCATCAGCGTGATCGTCGCCGTCTCGGGGTGGACCACCCTCCTCCGGGGCATCCGCCAGAAGGTGTCGGCTGGTCCCCGTCGACGATGGCTGATCGCGGTGCTGCCCGGCATGGCCCTCGTCGGCGGCCTGGTTCTGTTGGTCGTCGGTGGCATGAGCCAGCCGGGCGTTGCTGGCTCCTCTTCGTGTGTGACGGGCATTGCCCATTCGACGGACCCGTGCACGGCTCATGCCGCAGGGCGATCGACCCTCGAGGGCACCGTCCTCCGGATCGGCGGCGGGACCCTGATCGGCACGGGGTGGCTGATCGGCCCGTTCGTCCTGGCGTGGGTGACGCGTCGATCGAAGCTCACGATGTCCGTCGTGCTTCGTGGGACCAGGGTGGCCACCGCTCTGGCCGCGGCGACCGTGGTGATGGCGTTGGCCAGTGTCGGATGGGGCATCGCTCAGGCGCAACAGCCCGCGCCGGTCCCGGGCGTGAGCTACGACCTGGCATTCTCGAACCTCGGGTCGTGGTGGATCCCGTTATCGCTCGGATTCGCCCTCCTCGCCACCGTGAGCTGTCTCGGAGCTCGTGTCGCTCGAAGGTCCTACTGGCGTGCCGCCGACCTGGGGTGTGTCGCCGGGATCCTCGAGCATCAGTAGTCGCCGACGCACCACCGGGACGCCGCAGGTCTACTCGCCATGGGCGGGACGCCGGACCGTGGCACGCGCGTCGCAACTACTGACGAGGGGTGGCGGATGTAGCATTGGCGGTTCGTGTTACGCGGCACAAACTCCACGTGTCGACACAGACCTGGGGCAGCGATCCAGGAGGG
>Ga0116223_10004008_pt1 | contig 12926 bp, 17 predicted proteins | sample Sb_taG_3_FD_90092 | JGI IMG/M metagenome (GOLD analysis project Ga0116223, IMG submission 90092) | Peat soil microbial communities from Weissenstadt, Germany - Sb_50d_a_PC metaG | ecosystem: Environmental > Terrestrial > Soil > Wetlands > Peat | place: Germany: Weissenstadt | collected 2010-09-21 | reverse complement strand
CGCGTCATGTGCATCAAGGTGCTGGGCGGCTCCAAGCGCAAATACGCCACCATCGGCGACGTGATCGTCGTCTCGGTGAAGGAAGCGATCCCGCGGGGCCGGGTGAAGAAGGGCGATGTGATGAAGGCGGTGATCGTGCGCATCGCCAAGGACATCAAGCGCTCCGATGGTTCGATCATCCGCTTCGACCGCAACGCCGCGGTGTTGATCACGCCGCAGATGGAGCCGGTCGGCACGCGCATTTTCGGGCCCGTCCCGCGCGAGCTGCGGGCGAAGAATCACATGAAGATCATTTCGCTGGCGCCGGAGGTGCTGTGATGGCCGCCAAGATCAAGAAGGGCGACACGGTGATCGTGATCGCCGGCCGCGACAAGGGCCGTAGCGGCGAGGTCATCGAGGTGCGCCGCGATGATGGCCAGGCGCTGGTGCGCGGCGTCAATGTGGTCAAGCGCCACCAGAAACAAAGCGCGACCCAGGAGGGCGGCATCATCTCCAAGGAAGCGCCGATCCATCTGTCGAACATCGCGCTGACCGATCCGAAGGACGGCAAGCCGACGCGCGTCGGCTTCACCTTCATCGGCAAGGGCGAGGCGCGCAAGAAGGTGCGCGTGGCCAAGAGGTCGGGAGCCGAGATCGATGGCTGACACGGACGAGAAGACAAAGCCGGAGAAGTCCCAGCGGCAGCCGAGCGCCGAGCAGCTCGCCAAGGCCGGGAAGGACGAAAAGAAGGCGGCCAAGCAGGCGAAGGCGGACAAGGCCGCCGCTGCCGACGGCAAGGCAGGCAAGGCGGCTCCGCGGGAGCCTGAGCCGAAGGTGCCGGCACGGCTGAAGGTGCAGTTCGACGAAGCGATCCGCGCCAAGCTCGCCGAGCAATTCGGCTACAAAAATCGCTTCGAGGTTCCGACCCTCGACAAGATCGTCATCAATATGGGTATCGGCGAGGGCGTCGCCGACCGCAAGAAGGTCGACGCGGCGGCGGCCGATCTGGCGCTGCTCTCCGGGCAAAAAGCCGTGGTTACAAAGGCGCGCAAGTCGATCGCGACCTACAAGCTGCGCACCGGCCAGGCCATCGGCTGCAAGGTGACCTTGCGCAAGGCGCGCATGTACGAGTTTCTCGACCGGCTGATCAACATCGCGCTGCCGCGCGTGCGCGACTTCCGCGGGCTCAATCCGAAGAGCTTTGACGGCCGCGGCAATTACACCATCGGCATCAAGGAACACATCGTGTTCCCGGAGATCGACTACGACAAGACCGCCGACGTGTGGGGCATGGACATCACCGTCTGCACGACCGCGCGCAACGACGACGAGGCGCGCGCCTTGTTGACGGCATTCAATTTTCCGTTCCGGCAGTGAGGGCGAACGCGCCTCAGACGCGGAACCGCGAGGAGCACTAGATGGCGAAGAAGAGTTCGATCGAGAAGAACAACCGGCGGCGCCGGATGACGAAGAAATTCTCGGGCCGGCGGGCGCGGCTCAAGGCGATCGCGCGCGACAGATCGAAGCCGGTCGAAGACCGTTTCGCCGCGACGCTGAAGCTTGCCGAAATGCCGCGCAATTCGTCCGCCACCCGCATCCGCAACCGCTGCGAGATGACCGGACGGCCGCGCGGCTTCTATCGCAAGCACAAACTGTCGCGCATCGCGCTGCGGGACCTCGGCTCGAAAGGGCTGATCCCGGGCCTGTTGAAGTCGAGCTGGTAAGGAGGGTCGCAACATGTCGATGAACGATCCGCTCGGCGATCTCCTGGCCCGTATCCGTAACGCGCAGCTGCGCAACAAGAGCAAGGTTTCAAGTCCCAACTCGCGACTGCGCGAGAGCGTCCTCGAAGTGCTCAAGACCGAAGGCTATATCCGCGGCTACGCGGTGGTCGAGCGCGAGGGCCATTCGGAGATCGAGATCGAGCTGAAATACCTCGAGGGCGAGCCGGTGATACGCGAGATCGAGCGGATTTCCAAGCCCGGCCGGCGCGTCTATACCTCAGTGCGCAATCTGCCGCGTATCAATAACGGTCTTGGCGTCGCCATCGTCTCGACGCCCAAGGGCGTCATGGCCGACCACGACGCCCGGGACGCCAATGTCGGCGGCGAAATCCTGTGCACGGTGTTCTGATGTCTCGTGTCGGCAAAAAACCAGTGGCGGTCCCCGCGGGAATCACCGCCAACGTCGAAGGCCAGACGGTCAAGATCAAGGGCCCGAAGGGCGCGCTGTCGGTGGTGCTGCCCGACGAGGTCTCGGTCAAGCTCGACGGCGGGCAGATCAAGGTCGATCCGCGCGCCGAGACCAAGCGCGCGCGCTCGCAATGGGGCACCTCGCGCACCCTGATCGCCAATCTCATCGCCGGCGTCACCAAGGGCTTCGAGCAGCGGCTGGAGATCAACGGCGTCGGTTACCGCGCCGCCGTGCAGGGCAAGAATTTGCAGCTCGCGCTCGGCTACAGCCACGACGTCATCTATCCGATCCCGGACGGCATCACCATCGCCACGCCGCGGCCGGTGGAGATCGTGATCACCGGCACCGACCGCCAGAAGGTCGGGCAGGTCGCCGCCGAGATCCGCGAATACCGGCCGCCCGAGCCCTATAAGGGCAAGGGCATCAAATACGCCGCCGAGCGCGTCTTCCGCAAGGAAGGCAAGAAGAAATAACGGAGCCGCCGATGACGAAGCTCATGGACAAGATCACTCGCCGGCAGGGACGCGTGCGCGGGGCGCTGCGGCTTGCCGCCGGCGAGCGCAAGCGGCTTTCGGTGTTCCGCTCCTCCAAGCACATTTACGCGCAGGTGATCGACGACGATCAGGGCGCGACTCTCGCCGCCGCTTCCTCGCTGGAAAAGACGGCGCGGGAAGGCTTGAAAACCGGCGCCAGCGTCGACGCCGCCAAGGCGGTCGGCAAGCTCATCGCCCAGCGCGCGCAGGAAAAGGGCGTCAAGGACGTGATCTTCGACCGCGGCGCCTATCTCTATCATGGCCGCGTCAAAGCGCTGGCGGATGCCGCGCGCGAGGCCGGATTGAATTTCTGAAGACGGATGACAGTCATCGCAGCATAAAGGCATGAACAGAATGGCAAAGCATCATGGCGCGTGAACCACGCAGCGGGCGACACGAGGAGCGCGACAGCGAGTTTGTCGACAAGCTCGTGCATATCAACCGCGTCGCCAAGGTGGTGAAGGGGGGGCGCCGCTTCGGCTTCGCCGCCCTCGTCGTCGTCGGCGACCAGAAGGGCCGGGTCGGCTTCGGCCACGGCAAGGCGCGCGAGGTGCCGGAGGCTATCCGTAAGGCGACCGACGCTGCCAAGCGCTCGCTGACCCGCGTGCCTTTGCGCGAAGGCCGCACGCTGCATCACGACGTGGCCGGACGCCACGGCGCCGGCAAGGTGTTTCTGCGCGCCGCGCCCCCCGGCACCGGCATCATCGCCGGGGGCCCGATGCGCGCGGTGTTCGAGACCTTGGGCATGCAGGACGTGGTGGCCAAATCGCTCGGCAGCTCGAATCCCTACAACGTGGTGAGGGCGACCTTCGACGCGCTCAAGCACCAGGATTCGCCGCGCTCGGTCGCGGCGCGAAGAAACATCAAGGTTTCGGAGTTGCAGTCGCGCCGGCGCGACGTTGAGGTCGACCAGACCGCCGAGTGAGGGCTTTGGAGCAGGCAATGAATACCAAGAATCCCGGCAAGACCGTCAAGGTCAAGCAAATCGGCAGCGCGATGCGCCGGCATCACAGCCAGCGCGAGACGCTGGTGGGGCTCAAGCTCAACAAGATCGGCCGCGTCGCCGAGCTCGCCGACACGCCGGCGACGCGCGGCATGATCGCCAAGGTCGCGCATCTCGTGCGCGTGGTGGAGAAATAGCATGAAGCTGCACGAACTCGCCGGCCGCGCCGGCGCGCGCAAGGCGCGAAAGCGCATCGGCCGCGGCATCGGCTCCGGTACCGGCAAAACCGGCGGCCGCGGCGGCAAGGGCCAGACCGCGCGCTCGGGCGTGCGCATCAAGGGTTTTGAGGGCGGCCAGATGCCGCTGCACCGCCGCCTGCCCAAGCGCGGCTTCAAGAATACGGCGTTCGCGCGCCGGCTCAACGAGGTCAATCTCGGACGCCTGCAAGAAGCGATCGATGCCGGTCGGCTCGATGCCACCGGCAAGATCGACGCGGCGGCGCTGGTCAAAGGGGGGATTTTGCGCCGGGCCAAGGACGGCGTACGGCTTCTCGGCGGCGGCGAGATCAAGGCTAAGGTGGCGATTTCCGTGTTCGGCGCCTCGAAATCGGCGGTGGCGGCGGTGGAGAAGGCCGGCGGCAGCGTTGAAATCCTCGCGCCGAAGCGCGAAACGGACGAACAGGCGGCGTGACGACGCGCCGCGCCCGGCCTTGTGCCGGGTGTCCGCGGTTTCTACCTGTGGACGACGGCGTGGATGGACGGGCATAGGCGGAGCTGAGCGATGCCGTTCTTCGAACGACTACAGTCCGTGATGACGTGAAAAAGGGGACTTAGAGCGCGATGGTCTCTGCAGCGGAACAATTGGCGGCCAATCTCAACTTCGGGGCGCTCGCCAAGGCCGAAGAGCTGAAGAAGCGCATCTGGTTCACGCTCGGCGCGCTGCTCGTCTACCGGCTCGGCACCTACATCCCGCTGCCAGGCATCGATCCCAATGCTTGGAACCAGATTTTCAATTCCCAGGCCGGCGGTATTTTGGGGATGTTCAATATGTTCGCCGGCGGCGGCATTCACCGCATGGCGATCTTCGCGCTGAACATCATGCCCTACATTTCGGCGTCCATCATCATCCAGTTGATGACCACCGTGTCGCCGACGCTCGAGCAACTCAAGAAAGAGGGCGAGCAGGGCCGCAAGACCATCAATCAATACACGCGCTACCTGACGGTGGTGCTTGCCGCGTTCCAGGCTTACGGCATCTCCGTCGGGCTTCAGGGCGCCAGCAACGTGGTCACCGATCCGGGCCCGTTCTTCGTCGTCTCGACCGTGATCACGCTGACCGGCGGCACCATGTTCCTGATGTGGCTCGGCGAGCAGATCACGCAGCGCGGCATCGGCAACGGAACGTCGCTGATCATCATGTCCGGCATCGTCGCGCAACTGCCTTCGGCGGTGGCGGGCACACTCGAACTCGGCCGCCAGGGCGCGCTCTCGACCGGGCTTATCCTCATCGTGCTGGTGATGGCGGTCGCCGTCATCACCTTCATCGTGTTTATGGAGCGCGCGCAGCGCCGGCTCCTGATTCAGTATCCGAAACGCCAGGTCGGCAACCGCATGTTCGAGGGCCAGTCCTCGCATTTGCCGCTCAAGCTCAATACCTCGGGCGTTATTCCCCCGATCTTCGCCTCTTCGCTGTTGTTGTTGCCGACGACGGTCGCCAACTTCACCGCCGGCCAGGGGCCGGGATGGCTGACGCTGATCACTACGCAGCTTTCGCACGGTCGGCCGCTGTTTCTCGCACTCTATGTCGGCCTCATCGTCTTCTTCGCCTTCTTTTATACGGCGATCGTGTTCAATCCGGTGGAGACCGCCGACAATCTGAAAAAGCACGGCGGCTTCATTCCCGGCATCCGTCCCGGCGAGCGCACCGCCGAATACATCGATTACGTGCTGACCCGGATCACGGTGATCGGCGCCGCTTATCTGGCAGTGGTCTGCCTGTTCCCGGAAATGCTGATCTCGTATGCGGCGGTGCCGTTCTATTTCGGCGGCACCTCGCTTCTGATCGTGGTCAGCGTGACCATGGACACGGTCGCGCAGGTGCAGGGCTATCTGCTGGCGCATCAATATGAAGGGCTGATCAAGCGCTCGAAGTTGCGGGGACGACGCAGATGAGATTGATCCTGCTGGGTCCGCCGGGGGCGGGCAAGGGAACGCAGGCCCAGCACCTCGTCGCCAGATACGGACTTGTCCAGTTCTCCACCGGCGACATGTTGCGCGCGGCCGTCAAGGCTGGCACCGTCATCGGCCGCCAGGCGCAGGACATCATGGCGCGCGGCGCGCTCGTTCCCGACGATGTCGTGGTCTCCATCGTCGAACAGCGCATCGGCGAGCCGGATGCGCGCAAAGGCTTTATTCTCGACGGCTTTCCGCGCACGGTACCGCAAGCCGAAGCGCTCGACCGCATGTTGCGCAGGCACGGCTTGGCGCTGGACGCGGTGATCGAGCTCAAGGTCGACGAGGCCGCGCTGATCCGGCGCATCGAAAGCCGCATCGCCGAGATGACCGCGCGCGGCGAGGCGCTCCGCCCCGACGATAATCCGGACGTCCTGCACCGGCGGCTTGCCGCCTACCGCGAGCAGACCGCGCCGCTGATCGCCTATTATCGGCGCCACGGCATGCTGCGCAGCGTCGACGGCATGGCGCCGATTCCGAAGGTCGCTCGCCAGATCGAAGCCGCGCTGGCCGATGCGGCCACGACGCTCAAGGAACCGCCGGCTTCTCCCCGGCCGGCATCGGCGCCGAAGCCCCCTATAGGAAAAAAATCCAAGGCCGGCTCGAAGAGCCGCAGCAAGGGCCGAGCCGGCACTCGGGCGCGGCCGGCGGGCAAGGCCAAGGCTCAGGCCAAGCCCAAATCCGGGCCCAAATCCAAGGCACGGCCGCGAAAGCGCCGCCGCTAGACCAAGTTGTACACGAACTCGCTAGCCGGGTTGACGAAAGCCGAGGGAATCCCCTAATAAGTGACCAATATCCGGTCGGAGATTGAGCAGCGATGCCAAGCCGCAGCGGCAGGCATGCGTTGGCTTTTTACGTTTGTGGCCTTCTCAGGTGACATTCGAATCGATAGGTAGTGGCCGGGCGGCACCGGAACACCCCGGGTTCGCCCGCACAGGGAGCAACTGAGTGGCCCGTATTGCTGGCGTCAATATCCCGACCAACAAGCGCGTCGTGATCGCGTTGCAGTATATCCATGGCATCGGCTCGGCCAAGGCCAAGGAAATAATGGAGAAGGTGTCGATCCCCGAGGCGCGGCGGGTGTCGCAACTGACCGACCAGGAAGTTCTGCAACTGCGCGAAGTGATCGACCGCGACTATATCGTCGAGGGCGATCTTCGGCGCGAAGTCGCCATGAACATCAAGCGATTGATGGATCTTGGCTGCTATCGCGGGTTGCGTCACCGCCGGAACCTGCCGGTCCGCGGCCAGCGCACCCATACCAACGCACGCACCCGCAAGGGTAAGGCCAAGCCGATTGCCGGCAAGAAGAAATAACGCGTCAAACAGGAACTATGTGACGAACCGGTGCGGCCGGTTCCGATCCGAAAGGGCTCAGAATGGGTAAGGAAGCCACGCGCGTCCGGCGCCGGGAACGCAAGAACATCGCTTCCGGCGTGGCGCACGTGAATGCCACCTTCAACAACACCATGATCACGATCACCGACGTGCAGGGCAATACCATTGCCTGGTCGTCGGCGGGCACGATGGGTTTCAAGGGATCGCGCAAATCGACGCCCTACGCGGCGCAGGTCGCGGCCGAAGATGCCGCCAAGAAGGCGCAGGAGCACGGCATGCGTACGCTCGAAGTCGAGGTGGCGGGCCCCGGTTCGGGCCGTGAATCGGCGCTGCGCTCGCTGCAGGCGGCCGGCTTCACCATCACGTCGATCCGCGACGTAACGCCGATCCCGCACAATGGATGCCGTCCGCGCAAGCGGCGGCGCGTATAGGACATGTCGCAGATGGAAATTGAACATTCGCCGCCGCTCGAACATGACAACGAACATGGCAACGATCTTGGCCCCACGGAGCGGAGTGGGCCGCGCGACGCGCCGGCGCCGCGCAACGCGATGGGTGATAACGTGACGATCCAGAAGAATTGGCAGGAATTGATCAGGCCGGGCAAGCTGCAGGTCAGCGCCGGGACCGATGCGCGGCGCGCGGCGACGGTGGTGGCCGAACCGCTCGAACGCGGCTTCGGCGTGACTTTGGGCAACGCGCTGCGCCGCATTCTCTTGTCCTCGCTGCAAGGCGCCGCGGTGCAGTCGGTGCACATCGACGGCGTGCTGCATGAGTTTTCCTCGATTGCCGGCGTGCGCGAGGATGTGACCGACATCGTGCTCAACATCAAGGACATCGCCATCAAGATGCAGGGCGAGGGGCCCAAGCGCATGGTGGTGAAGAAGCAGGGTCCGGGCACGGTGACCGCAAGCGACATCCAGACCGTGGGCGACATCGTCGTGCTCAATCCCGATCTCGTCCTGTGCACGCTCGACGAGGGCGCCGAAATCCGCATGGAATTCACGGTCAATACCGGCAAGGGCTATGTGCCGGCCGAGCGCAACCGTCCCGAGGACGCGCCGATCGGCCTCATTCCGGTCGACAGCCTCTACTCGCCGGTGCGCAAGGTCTCCTACAAGGTGGAGAATACGCGCGAAGGCCAGATCCTCGACTACGACAAACTTACGCTTTCGATCGAGACCAACGGCGCGGTGAGCCCCGAGGACGCGCTCGCTTACGCAGCGCGCATCCTCCAGGACCAGCTCAACGTGTTCGTGAACTTCGAGGAGCCCAAGCGCGAAACCACGCAGGAGGCCATCCCCGACCTTGCCTTCAACCCGGCGTTCCTCAAGAAGGTCGACGAGCTCGAACTCTCGGTGCGTTCGGCCAATTGCTTGAAAAACGACAACATCGTCTATATCGGTGACCTGGTGCAGAAGACCGAGGCCGAGATGCTGCGCACGCCGAATTTCGGGCGCAAGTCGCTCAACGAGATCAAGGAAGTGCTGGTGCAGATGGGCCTGCATCTGGGCATGGAAGTGCCCGGCTGGCCGCCCGAGAATATCGAGGAACTGGCCAAGCGCTTCGAGGATCATTACTGAATAGGGAACAGTAATCAGTAGTCGGTAATCAGAAAGCTTCTGATTACTGATGACTGAGTTCTGACATCTGCATGCGTCACGCCAAGACCCATCGCAAGTTCAGCCGGCGATCGGATCATCGCAAGTCGATGCTGGCCAATCTCGCGGCGTCGCTGATCAAGCACGAGCAGATCACGACGACCTTGCCGAAGGCGAAGGATTTGCGGCCGGTGGTGGAGAAGCTGGTCACGCTCGGCAAGCGCGGCGACCTGCACGCCCGCCGCCAGGCGATCGCGCAGCTGCGCGACCTCGCCATGGTCAAGAAGCTCTTCGAGGTGATCGGCCCGCGCTACAAGGGGCGCAAGGGCGGATATATCCGGGTGATGAAGGCCGGCTTCCGCTACGGCGATTCGGCGCCGGTTGCGGTCATCGAGTTCGTCGACCGCGACGTCGAGGCCAAGGGTAAGGATTCCGGGCCGATGCAGGTGCGCGCCGAGGAGCCAGAGCCCGCCGTCGCGTAATAGCGCGCCGTCATCCTGAGGCGGCCGCGAAGCGGCCCTCGAAGGATGCGGCGAAGCGTCCGGGCCGTCGCCCTTCGAGGCTCGCGGAGTTTATCGTCGGGCCGGCCTCGGGATGGACCCGTTGGCTCGCACCTCAGGGTGACGGAAATAAGTTACGGACGTTCGTTCATGCCGCATTTGCGCGCCCTCATCATTACGCTGGCCGCCGTCGTTCTTGCGCTGTCACCGCTCATTTCGGCTGCGCCCGCGCAGGACCGCCGCCTGCCGCCCTCGTCGGCCGAGCTGCAAATGTCGTTTGCTCCGGTGGTGCGCCGCGTGGCGCCCGCGGTGGTCAACGTCTATGCGGCCCGCGTCGTCGAGAACCGCAACCCGTTCATGAACGATCCGCTGTTCCGGCAGTTCTTCGGCGCGGTGCCGCGCGAGCAGGTCGAGCGCTCGCTCGGCTCCGGCGTCATCATCGATTCGGCGGGCCTCGTCGTCACCAATTTCCACGTGATCGACGGCGCTAGCCAGGTAAAGATCGCGCTCGCCGACAAGCGCGAGTTCGACGCCGACATCGCGCTCAAGGACGAGCGCAGCGATCTCGCGGTGCTCCGCCTCAAGGACGCGTCCGAGCGCTTTCCGGCGCTCGAATTCGGCAATTCCGACGAGCTGCAGGTCGGCGACGTGGTGCTGGCGATCGGCGATCCGTTCGGCGTCGGGCAAACGGTGACGCACGGCATCGTCTCGGCGCTGGCGCGCACGCAGGTCGGCGTCAGCGACTACCGGTTTTTCATCCAGACCGACGCCGCCATTAATCCCGGCAATTCCGGCGGCGCGCTGGTCGATCTCAGCGGCCGCCTCATCGGCATCAACACCGCGATCTATTCGCGCTCGGGCGGATCGCAGGGCATTGGCTTTGCCATCCCCGCCAACATGGTGCGCGTGGTCGTCGCCTCGGCAAGAGGCGGCAGCGCCGCGGTGATGCGGCCGTGGCTCGGCGCCAAGCTGCAGGAGGTGACGCCGGAGATCGCCGACAGCCTCGGCTTGAAGCGGCCGAGCGGGGCGCTGGTCGCCAATGTCGCCTCCGGCGGTCCCGCCGCGCGCGCCGGCATCAAGACCGGCGACGTCATCCTCGGCGTAGACGGCACCGCCGTCGAAGATCCCAACGCCTTCGATTATCGCTTCGCCACCAAGCCGCTCGGCGGCAGCGCGCAAGTCGCGCTGTTGCGCCAGGGACGCGAAACGACAGTTACGGTCGGCCTGCAAAGCGCCCCCGACACGCCGCGCGAGGAGATCGAAATCAGCGCGCGCTCGCCGTTCCTCGGCGCCACGGTCGCCAACCTGTCGCCGGCGCTCGCCGAAGAGCTGCGGCTCGATTCCCAGAGCCGCGGAGTCGTCATCGTCAAAGTGGCCGACGGCTCGGCGGCGCAGTCGATCGGCTTTCGCAAGGGCGATATCGTGGTTTCGGTGAACAACCAGAAAATCGAAAAACCGGCCGATCTCGATCGCATCACCCGCGCCGGCGGCCGGGCGTGGCGCATCACCGTCAATCGCGGCGGCGAGCAGATATCGGTGATGTTCTCAGGATGAGCACGCGGCCGAAAGGTAAATCGCCGACGTTGTTCGCGGCCGCCGGCCTGGAGCGCGATGCGCCGCGTCCGCTCGCCGACAAGCTTCGCCCCGACCGGCTGGCCGACGTGGTCGGGCAGGATCACCTGCTCGGTCCCGACGGCACGCTCACGCGCATGCTGGAGACGCGCTCGCTCGGCTCGCTCGTCTTCTGGGGGCCGCCGGGCACCGGCAAGACCACCGTGGCGCGGCTGTTGGCGCGGGCGACCGACCTGCATTTCGAGCAGATCTCGGCGATCTTTTCCGGCGTCGCCGATCTGAAAAAAGTCTTCGACGCGGCGCGGGCGCGGCGCGAAACCGGGCAGGGGACGCTGCTCTTCGTCGACGAGATTCACCGCTTCAACCGCGCCCAGCAGGATTCCTTCCTGCCGGTGCTCGAGGACGGCACCATCGTCCTGGTCGGAGCGACCACGGAGAATCCCTCGTTCGAGCTGATCGCGCCGCTACTCTCTCGCGCGCGCGTACTGGTGTTCAAGCCGCTCGATGGCGCCGCGCTGGAGAAGCTCCTCCAACGCGCCGAGACGATCGAGGGCAAAAAACTCCCCCTCGACGACGAGGCGCGCGCTTCGCTTCTGCGTATGGCCGACGGCGACGGCCGCTCGGCGCTCACGCTCGCGGAGGACGTGTGGCGCGCCGCGCGGGAGGGCGAGATTTTCGACGCCACCGCCCTGCAAGGGATCGTGCAGCGCCGCGCGCCGATCTACGACAAGAAGCAGGACGGCCACTACAACCTGATCAGCGCGCTGCATAAATCGGTGCGCGGGTCGGACGCCGACGCCGCGCTGTATTACCTTTGCCGCATGCTCGATGCCGGCGAGGACCCGCTCTATCTGGCGCGGCGTATCGTGCGCATGGCGGTCGAGGATATCGGGCTTGCCGACCCGCAGGCGCTGGTCGTCGCCAATGCCGCCAAGGACGCCTACGATTTTCTCGGCTCGCCGGAAGGCGAACTCGCCATCGCCGAGGCCGTGCTCTATGTCGCCACCGCGCCGAAATCGAACGCCACCTACACGGCGTTCGGCGCCGCCATGCGCGCCGCCAAGGAAGCGGGCTCGCTCTTGCCGCCCAGGCACATCCTCAATGCGCCGACCAAGCTGATGCAGGCGGAAGGCTACGGCTCGGGCTACGAATACGATCACGACACCGAAGAAGCCTTCTCTGGGCAGGACTATTTCCCGGAGGCGCTCGGCCGGCACACATTTTACGATCCGCCCGAGCGCGGCTTCGAGCGCGAGATCAGAAAGCGCCTGGAATATTGGGCGAAGCTGCGGCGCGAGCGGAGCGGGTCTTGAGGCGCGGAAGGGGCCCGCGCCAGCCGGGCGGCGGCAAGCAAAGAGCCGGGCCGAGACATCACAAACACGGCAAACGCCAAAGCCGCTTTCCTTCTCCCTCTCCCCGCGTGCGGGGAGAGGGCGTAGGGGGCCTTCGGCCGCCGTCGTTTAAACAAGAACGCGACGCGAAGCATCGCTATGGTGAGGGGGCTTTCCCGCAGGCTCAGACTCGCGGAACAGCCCCCTCACCCGACCGCCCTCGCTCTGCTCACGCGGTCGACCCGTCCCCGCAAGCGGGGAGAGGTGAAAGCAGCGCGCCGACCCTCCCCGCCACTCGCAACAGCTCCTGGGGGGAGGGGAAAGTGCAGACTGTCGCCGTCACTGCCGACGAAGCCGGCATGCGGGTGGATCGCTTTCTCGAAGCGCGCTTTCCCGGGTTGAGCTTCTCCCATATCCAGCGCGTCATCCGTAAAGGCGAGGTGCGCGTCAACGGCAAGCGCACGGCGCCGAAGAACCGGCTGGAAGCCGGGCAGAGCGTGCGCATTCCGCCGCTCCGCCTCGATGCGCCGAAGCCGCGAACGCCGGGCAGCGAGGCCGACGAGAAAACCCGCGCCTTTCTCCGCTCCATCATGTTGCACGAAGACGCCGACGTGCTGGTGCTCAACAAGCCGATGGGGCTTGCGGTGCAGGGCGGCTCGGGCACCACGCGCCATCTCGACGGCATGCTCGAGGTCTTGCGCGATG
>Ga0116223_10004006_pt1 | contig 12928 bp, 11 predicted proteins | sample Sb_taG_3_FD_90092 | JGI IMG/M metagenome (GOLD analysis project Ga0116223, IMG submission 90092) | Peat soil microbial communities from Weissenstadt, Germany - Sb_50d_a_PC metaG | ecosystem: Environmental > Terrestrial > Soil > Wetlands > Peat | place: Germany: Weissenstadt | collected 2010-09-21 | reverse complement strand
TGCGGTTCAAGCCCAGGTAAGGTTCTTCGCGTTGCGTCGAATTGAACCACATGTTCCACCGCTTGTGCGGGCCCCCGTCAATTCCTTTGAGTTTCAGCCTTGCGACCGTACTCCCCAGGCGCAGGACTTAACGCGTTAGCTACGGGACTTGCCCCGTACAGGGCAAACCCCAAGTCCTGATGGTTTAGGGCTAGGACTACCAGGGTATCTAATCCTGTTTGCTCCCCTAGCTTTCGTCCCTCAGCGTCAGAAATGATCCAGCGAGCCGCTTTCGCCTCGGATGTTCCTGCGGATATCTACGCATTTCACCGCTACACCCGCAATTCCACTCGCCTCTCTCATCCTCTAGCACGGCAGTTTCGGGAGCAGCCTCTGGGTTAAGCCCAGAGATTTCACTTCCGACTTGCCACACCGCCTACGGACCCTTTACGCCCAGTAATTCCGAGCAACGCTGGCCCCCTACGTTTTACCGCGGCTGCTGGCACGTAGTTAGCCGGGGCTTCTTATACCCGTACCGTCAAACCCTTGCGGGCATTCGTCCGGGTCGAAAGGGGTTTACACTCCGAGAAGCTTCATCCCCCACGCGGCGTTGCTGCATCAGACTTTCGTCCATTGTGCAAGATTCCCCACTGCTGCCTCCCGTAGGAGTCTGGACCGTGTCTCAGTTCCAGTGTGGCCGGCCAACCTCTCAGTCCGGCTACCGATCAATGCCTTGGTGAGCCATTACCTCGCCAACAAGCTAATCGGCCGCGGATCCCTCTTCTGGCGCCTTGCGGCTTTGAAGACAACGGCATGTGCCATCGTCATGTTATGCGGTATTAGCCCAATTTTCACTGGGTTATTCCCCACCTGAAGGAAGGTTATCCACGTGTTACGCACCCGTTCGCCACGCGCCCACACCCTGTATTGCTACAGAATGCTGCGCGTTCGACTTGCATGTGTTAAGCACGCCGCCAGCGTTCGCTCTGAGCCAGGATCAAACTCTCATTTGAATCTGGTGTTACGACCGTGAAGACTTTCATCCCCACGACCGGAACGAACTGTTAAATCGCTCGGTTTATCCCCACCCCATACACTGAAGTGGGTCTGTCTCAAATTCCCATTCGTTCACTTGCGCAAACGAATAGGCAAACCAAACGGGTTCTGGCTTGTATCATTCGATTGTCAAAGAGCAGGTACTCCCAGGCAGGCTGGAAGAACAGCAGACAATCGCCAACTATACAGACGCTTCGCGTTCGTGTCAACACCACATTTACACTTCCGAAAAAATTTCTCCGCTTCCTTCACGCGCGTCTTCGCTTCTTCCTCCGGCGCTCCCGCTCTGCGCTAAGATTCAACGCGACGAGGGCGACGAATGGCACACGCCTCTCGCCTCAGCGAATTACGTGGCTCAAGTCTTCAGACCTGAGAAATTTCGGACTGGCTTTTGGAATTTGGTCGCTCTCCGTTGCGATATCGTTCATAAACCCCGAGCAAAAAACGATCGCTGGGATTAGTATGTCTGCCGTGGGCACGGCCGGATGGGGAATCCGGAACGCGATGATTGGCGCGGGGGGATGGCGAGACATGCGAATGCGAAATAAAAGCAAGTGGAGTTCACTGGCGTTGTTGGTCGTCCTTGCAGCCGCGGCCGCCGCGGCGCAGCAGGCGCGTCAAGTCGACGACAAGCTTCTGCTGAACGCCGGAAAGACCGGCGACGAATGGCTGATGGCTGCCGGCAATTACTCGCAAACGCGCTACAGCCCGCTGAAACAGATCGACGCCTCGAATGTGAACCGGCTCGGCCTCGCCTGGTATTATGACACCGGCTCTCTTCCCGGCACGCTCGAGGCATCTCCGGTCATTTCGAATGGCACTCTCTACGGCACGGTGACCTGGGGCGTGGTCTTCGCAGTCGACGCTCGCACCGGAAAAGAGAAGTGGCGTTGGGATCCGCAACTCGGCCACCAGAATTTTCCGCCCGGATCGATGGGCAAGCCCGACTCCGACAAAGTCCGCACCGGCCCGAGTCTCTGCTGCGGCCCGGGCAATCGCGGCGTCGCCGCGTACGGCGGCAAAGTGTACGTCGGCACGCTCGACGCACGCCTCGTCGCGCTCGACGCCGAAACCGGCAAGGTAGTTTGGGACGTCGCCACCGCCGACAAGAACTCCGACTACAGCATCACGGGCGCTCCGCTCATCGTCAAAGGCAAAGTCATCATCGGAAACGGCGGCGGGGAATTTGCTGTGCGCGGCTACATCTCCGCGTACGACGCGGAGACCGGCAAGTTGATCTGGCGCTTCTACACCGTGCCGGGCGATCCGTCGAAGCCGTTCGAGAACAAAGCCATGGAGGCCGCCGCCAAAACGTGGACGGGCGATGGCGATTGGTGGAAATTAGGCGGAGGCGGCAATCCCTGGAATTCGATTTCCTACGATCCGCAGCTCGACCTGCTCTACTTCGGCACCGGGCAGGCCGGCCCGTGGGTCCAGAAATATCGCAGCGCGATGGGCATGGACAATCTGTATATCTGTTCGATCATCGCCGTGAAGCCGGAGACGGGCAAATTCGTCTGGTATTTCCAGACCACGCCCGGCGATGAGTGGGATTACGATTCCATCTCCGATCTGGTGCTCGCCGATCTGAAAATCGGCGGGAAAATTCGCCACGTGATCATGCAGGCGCCCAAGAACGGATACTTCTGCGTCCTCGACCGCAAGACCGGAAAATTCATCTCCGGCGCGCCCTTGCAGAAAATCACCTGGGCCAAGGGTCTCGATCCCAAGACCGGCCGCCCCATCGTCAATCCCGAAGCGCATTACGGCACCAGTGGCACCGTGATCTGGCCAGGCCCCGGCGGCGGGCACGTCTGGCAGGGAATGTCCTACAACCCGCAAACGCAGCTCGTATACGTCACGCCGGGCATGGCCACCAGCTTCTCCTACGTGCAGGCGGCGGAATTCAAGCCCGAACTCGGCGCGTACAACTGGGGAATCATTTTCAGGGATGCCGCAGGCAGAGGCACAGGCCCGGTCGCAGCCGCTGCCAACGGCGCGCCACGTACGCCGCCTCCTCCGCCAACCCCGCCGGCGGGAAATTTCCTCTTCGCATGGGATCCTGCGACGGAGACGGAACGCTGGCGCGCTCCGGCAACCGGTGGCGGCGGCACGATGACGACGGCCGGCAATCTGGTCTTCGCCGCTTCCAACGCGGGAGAATTCGAAGCGTTCAGCGCGGACAAAGGCGAGAAGCTCTGGAGCGTGAAACTAATGCCGGGATTCGCGAATCCCGTTTCCTACATGCTCGATGGGAAGCAGTATGTTTCCGTCCTCGCCGGACGCGCGGGCAAGGGCCGTCTCTACACGTTCGCACTCGACGGAAACGTTCCCGTCCCCCCGCCGCCCTCGGCGCCGGCTTCGGCTGAGCCGCCGCCCGCCGGCGAAGCGCGATAGGCATGGCCACAGCCGCGTCGCATCTAGTTTGACGAATCGTCAGGGCACGCTTTCAACCGTGCCCTGAGGCGCGCGAATCCTTGTGGGTCGTGGCTTCAGCCACGACATACAAATCACCGGCACGCAGCGCCCACGTTTGCGCTGCTGTTATCGCAGCAAGTTTTTTTGCTCGCGCACCGCTTCCCTAATTGCTCCGACTCTGCGCTAAGATTCACGCGACGATTTCATCCTATGCCTGACGCGACCGACGCCCGCGCACCACGCAACGCCATCATCCGCAAAGCGCTCATGGCCACGGTGATCGCGCTGTGCTCTCTGTTCATCGCTCTGTACGCGGGAGACTACGCGGCGCTTCGGATTCGCATCGCGCGGGGCGGGCCGAACTCCGTGCTCTCGACTGTGACGATCCTCTACGCCGCTCCAATCAAAGGCGACAAACTCAGCGTCTTCTCCGACCAGCCCGAAACGCAGACGTGCGTCCGCTCGATCTTTCCTCAGCTCAGCTACACGCCATGTTGGTACGCCCGCCGCCACACCTTTCGCGTAGTCAACTAAGCGCGCCCAACGATAGAGAACGCTTTTCGTACAGGGTACTATGCCTTGTACATCATTTGTCCTCATAGACAGTTTGATCGTCACTCCGTCTTGCTAGCCTGCCTTGGTAGCTAGAAATCGAAAAACGGAGAGACAAATGTCGAACATCCCGCCCCAGTCGCCCGCCGAAAGATTACGCGACGAAATCAAGCGCAGCGGCCAACCCGCGAAAGTCATCCTCGTTCGCGCGCCCGACCCTCAGCCTGACGCTACACCTCCCGTTCAACCCACCCCCGATCTCGCCACGCAGTTTCCCGCGCTCAATCGCGCTCTTCTCGCGCTCGCGGCCGGCACTCTCGAAGCCCCCGCCCCGCATGACTCCGAGCCGCGGTCCGTTTGGCGTCGCTCGCGTCGCGGCAAGTTCAAATCGCGGCGCGCGAAGGAACGGCAACTCTCGCTCGAACGCCACCAGCGGAAGTGTGTCATCTGCCATCATCCGGACCGCGACGAGATCGAGGAGCTTTTCCTCAACTGGCACCAACCCCACGCTACGGCCAGCCTGTTTGAAGTCTCCTCCCGTTCTCTTTACCGCCATGCCCATGCGACCGGACTCTACGCCGCTCGCCAGGGCAATCTTCGCTCTGTGCTCGACCGCATCCTCGAAGACGCCGAACGCGCCAAAATCACCGGCGATTGCATCATCCGCGCCGTGCGCGCCTATACCTGCCTCACCGACAACAACAAATGGGTCGAGCCGCCCACCCGCGTGATCGTTTCTTCGCAGCATCGTCGCATCGCGGCAAATGCCAGCTCTTCGACTAAACCAGTGACCAAAAGAAAGCCGCATCGAGGCGGCGTTCGCGGGAAGCGAGCTACGGTTTCTAACCGACACTCTGGCGATTAGGAAATGCTCCAACTCACTGAAAACACGAGACCGATGCCGAGTCTAATCGACACAGACCGGCGACGCGAAAGTGTGTGCAAATTCGGCCCGAATCAAGAAATGAGATTCGGCGGCGCTTCAGAATTTTTCGCGGGGATCGATGCTTTGGAAGCCGTAGGTTTCGTAGCGCGTGGCGATTTTTCCTTCGCGGAGGCTGACGACCGTGAAACCTTCGGGCGTGCCCATGCGCGGGCCGTGCCACCAATTGCCGCAGACGGCGCCGCTGGTGATGTACTGCGTAGTCTTGTAACTCACGATTTCGTTGACGTGCGTGTGGCCTTGCAGCACGGCGATCACGTTGTGCCCTTCGAGCACTTTCAAAACTTGCGGCGTGTTCGCCACGGTGATGGTGTTGTACTTCTCGTTCGGGGCGTCGAGTTGCGCGTAGGTCGTGAATCCCGTGACGAGCGGGACGTGCGTCACCACGACGATCGGCGCGCCCGGCGCCACGCGCTTGAGGTCGTCCGCCAGCCAGTTTACTTGCGGGTCGTCGATGCGCGCTTCCCAGAAGCGGTCCGCCGTCGGCTGGATCGAATCGAGCACGACGAAGTGATAGCCGCGATGATCGAAGGAGTAGTAGGTTTTGCCGCCGATGCGGTCCTCGTACATCCTTTTTCCGTAGCCGGGATCGGTGGGCGAGACGCCGCTCTTCGTGTACACGCCGAAAACGTCGTGATTCCCGATGACGTGATAGAGCTTCATCTGGATCGACTGCTCGGTTTTCTGATAGAGGTCGAAGACGAGGCCGGCGCGCGCGGCGTTGACGCCGAGCGCGTCGTACACGTGGTCGCCGCCCGAGATCGCGAATTCGCTTTTGATGCCGGCGATCTTGCGGAAACATGCGTCGCAGCCATTCGTTGCGTTCAATTCAGGCTCGATGTGCGTGTCCGTGAAAAAGACGAAGTCGAACGAGCCGGGAGGCGTTTCCGCCGCGGCCCAGTTGGGCACGTGCGCGCCCAGCGCGACCGCCGCACCCGTCCCCGCCGCGATTTTCAGGAATTGCCTGCGATCGAGAGTCATGCGGGCCTCATTCCGGAACGGCCTCAAAACCGGATCGCAGATTTATACCACGGGGAGACGAACGAAGGGCGCAGCGCGTTTGGGATGACAACGCGATGGCGGCGCGGGCGCGCCGTGAACAATTACGGCGACGCCCGCCCGAAAGAGGATGTCAACAGAGCCAGACGGCTTCTAGTACGAGGGCGGCGGCGGCGTGCCCTTGTCCGGCTGCGAGTTCAGGAACTTGCAGACGTCCTTCACGGCGTTGCTCAGCATGGCCGTTCGCGTCGCGAAGACGGTGTCGCCGCCGTGCGCTACCACCATAAAGCGGTAGTCGCCGGACCAGCCCCAAGCCCGGAGCTGGAAGTCCGTATTCTTAGGATTGGTCGTGATCGTCACGTTGGGGCACTTCTCGCTGAAGTGGCGCACGATTTCGACGGGATCGACTGTCGTGTGCTGCTCGAGCACGATGCGAAACTGACGGGGTGGCGGCGCGGCGTTTGCCAAGGGCGCCAGCGGAGCAACGATTGTTATCAGCGCGATCGAAAGACTGACTATGAATTTTTTCATTGCCGGGTCTCTTTCTGCCCAATTTCAGGGCCGGGTATCAATCATAAGATTCGACAGGCGCCGCCTCCGTTGGCTGGCCTGGCAGTAGCCAGCCGCCTGATTGCGGCGCGAACCTCTCCCTATGTTAGAACACTCAAAGCGCCGAAATGTTGTGTGGCGCCTACTAGGTATTTGGCTGGCAACGGGCTGCGCGTCGGATCGGAATCAAGAAAGAGGCAAGAGGGGTACTTCGCTCACTGCGTTCGCTCAGCACGCCGATCCTGGTCGGATCGGCGCTTGACAATGCCGGACGGGGCAAGCAGACTCCCGGCGACCTGGGACTCCCCACTCGGAGGAGGATAACGCGATGAGGACCAACTACCCGGCAGTTGTTGTTTGCGCGGTGGTGTACTGGCTGCTCGGAGGCCTTTGGTACGACTTGCTGTTCAGCAAGCAATGGATGGCGCTCGAAAACATGAGCGCAGCACAAGCGAGCTCCGCGAATCCCGTCTGGATCTGGCCGTTCATCCTCACGTTTCTGCTGAACCTGCTGATCGCGTTCGTCCTCGCGCAGATATGCATCTGGCGCAACGCGAACACCGCGGCGCGCGGTGCGGCGATCGGGATACTTTTGTGGATCGGAATCGTCGGGCCGATTGTTTACACCACGTACATGTACGAAATGCGGCCAAAGGCGCTCTTCGCGATCAACGAATTTTATCCGCTCGTGGGACTGTGCCTGATGGGCGCGATCCTCGGCGCATGGAAGAAGAAGGCTGCGTAGCAGATATGACGCCGTGTTTCCGGGCGGCGACTCAGTGAGAAGTTTTGTGCCGCAGGTAAAGACCGTGGAGACTCAGGCCGAGCCCGCTGAGAAAGAGCAAAGGCGAAAGATAGACGGTTACGGCGGGCGGCACTGAGACGGGGAGCGTCAACGCGCTTGAGCTGCTTGTGAAATACCCGATCGACGCGGCCATCAGCATGAAGAGGAGCCCACGGCGAATGCGGTCGCCGCCATCCGCCGAAACGGTCGCAGCCCTGGGGCGTCTCACTTCCGGCAGCGTCTCCCGGCAGTAGTTACACTGCGTTTGCTTATCGAAGACGATCTTTCCGCAGTACGGACATTCGCGTGTAGCCATACGTGATCTCCACCTCTCCACCGGCGGCCCGAGTTCAAAGCTCCTTTAGCAACGCCGCGGAGCTTGCCCCATAGGATAGGCTCTGCAAACCGCCTTCCACGGGATAACTCCACTACATCAAACACATAGACGCGCTGAAAGTTGCGCCGCAGTAGCAGCCTTGGGAAGAAACGTAACATACAGGGTAACGCACGGGCAGGCACAAGATGCGGAGGTCTTCGCTATTTGTTCTCAGCGCCAGCCGTTGCGTTCGCGCAAAGAAGTGATGTGCGCGACGTGGTGCCGGCCGTGCCAGGCGTATTGCGCGAGCAGAAAATCCACCGTGCCCAAGCCCCACCCGGGATGGCGGAACTTGCGCGGCCAGTCGGCGGGTGTGAGCGAGCGCAAGAGCAGCACCCAGCGCTTGTGAAGATTCTCGAGGAGCGCGAGCGACATATCGATCGGCGGCGTTTTGGCGTCGGCCAACTCGGCCCAGAGCGACTCCTCGTAGGTCTTCAACACAGGCTCGTCTTCGGTGAGCGTCAGCTTGAAGCGGATGAGGGCATTCATGTGGCTGTCGCCGATATGGTGGACCAACTGGCGGACGGTCCATCCGCCGGGGCGATAGGGAGTGTCGAGCTGCGTGGGCGTCAAACCCGCGACGGCAGCCGAAAGGCGCGACGGCGCCTCGGCAATCTGGTCGATGAACTGGCGGCGCTCGACGTCGGTGACGTTTTCCCGCCGCACGAAATCTCCGATTGGGTAGCGCAGGTCCGCCGTCATGGTTGGAATCTCCCGGTGCACGATCCCGCGTTGGGGATTTTCAAACAAGGCCCAATTTGGCCGCGCTTAGCGGCTCGAGCGAGGCTTGGCGGCTTCGTAGAGCGGCGAGAGTTCGCGCAGGCGCTTAACGGTTTCGACGACACGGCCCGCGACGTAGTCAACTTCTTCCTCGGTGTTGAAACGGCCGAGGCCGAAACGAATCGAGCTGTGCGCGAGATCTTCGGATACGCCCAGCGCGCGCAGGACGTAACTCGGCTCGAGCGTCGCCGAAGTGCACGCCGAACCGCTCGAGACGGCCACGTCGTTGATGCCCATCAGGAGCGCGTCGCCTTCGAGGCCGGTGAAACTGAGATTCAAGTTTCCGGGCAAACGATGCGTCATCGAACCGTTGATGGAGGTGTCGTCGAGTTGGCCGAGGACCGCGTCTTTCAATTTGTCGCGGAGGGCGCGCAGCCGCTCGCCTTCTCCCGCCATTTCTTTTTGGCAAAGCTCGCACGCTTTGCCAAGGCCGACGATTCCCGGAACGTTGAGCGTGCCCGAGCGCATGCCGCGCTCGTGCCCGCCGCCATCCATCATCGGCGAAAGTTCGACGCGCGGATTTTTTCTGCGCACGTAGAGCGCGCCGACGCCTTTGGGGCCGTGAATTTTGTGGGCGGAAATCGCGAGTAGGTCGATGCCGAGTTTTTCGACGCCCACGGGAATCTTGCCGACGGACTGCGCGGCGTCGACGTGAAAGAGCACGTTTTTTTCTTTGGCGAGCCTGCCGATTTCCTCGATGGGCTGCAGCACGCCGATCTCATTGTTCGCGTGCATGATCGAAATGAGGATGGTTTTCGGCGTGATTGCGCGGCGGAGTTCATCGAGATCGATGAGGCCATCCTTGCTGACCGGCAAGTATGTGACTTCGCAGCCGGATTGCTCGAGGCGCTTGCAAGTGTCGAGCACGGCTTTGTGCTCGGTGGCTTGCGTGATGATGTGATTGCCCTCGGCGCGATACGCATCGGCTACGCCTTTGATGGCGAGATTATCTGATTCGGTCGCGCCGCTCGTGAAGACGATCTCTCGCGGAGAGGCGTGGATCAACCGGGCGATCTGTGCGCGGGACGTTTCGACTGCCTCTTCAGCCTTCCAGCCGAATTCGTGGTTGCGGCTCGCCGGGTTGCCGAATTTCTCGGTGAAATAGGGCAGCATCGCCTCGACGACGCGCGGATCAACGGCCGTCGTCGCCTGGTTGTCCATATAGATGGGCAGTTTGAGCGCCATTCGTATCCATTTTAGTCCCGTTAGCGAGATGCGTCCAGCAACGCGGAAACGGCGTACTCGGAAAGAATCCACACGATTTCATTGCAGAATTATCATCCCGAAAACACGAAACCCCGGGCCACGATGCAGAGTGGCCCGGGGTTTGTGGTTTTAGAATCTACGTCCCGGTTCTGGTTATTACCGAATCGTCGCGACCGTAATCGCGACCTCGATCGCCCTAGTAGCGCTGACCGTCGTCACCGTCGTGATCCTGGGGCGCGAAAGCCACTCCGCGAAACACTTCGCCGGCCTTCGCCGAGCGAAGGGTCACGAAGTGGCCGATGAAATGGTACGGACCCTGGTAGCCATCACCCGTCGGCAGGGTGGTTGCGCTCAGGATGTCGTTAACTTTCACCAGCTTGTTGGGGTCGGCGCCCTGATCGCCATTGGCGCTGATCGTGGAAGTGATCGCATAGACGGTCACCGTACCGTCACGGTGAACTTTACCGGTGATATTGCGACAGCCGTCTGTTGCGGGATTGAGTGAAGTTGGATAGTTCGGAACGCTGTAAGGCACACCGATGTTCAAGCCGTCTTGCAGAACATAGAGCAAGGTCCACGTTCCGTTTACCAGACTCCATTTCTGCAGGCCGGCAGTGGCAAGGGTTTGGGCGTCCGCCACGTTGCCATTGACTGCGGGTGTTACCAGCGTCCCATCGCCCTCGTCGCACACGTACAGGGTATTGGGATCGGCAAACCAAATCCCGAAAGGAAACGCGGTTGAAGTGCTCGCGGCTGTGTTGGGGAATCCCGGCAAAATCGCAATCGGTACGGTTGCAAGTTGCGCTGCGGTACCGGTTGGCAAAACACCGGCGCTGCCCACCTGGTACACGGTGTTGATGCCGTTCCCGCCGCTACCCTTGCTGATGTACAGCGTGTTGTTGAAGATGGTCATACCGCGGAAGTTGGTGTCTTTACCCGGCTTGTCAGTGCCGAACTCGAGACGCCCGATCATGTCGATATTCGGCGGCACGGGCGGCGTCTGCCCAGGCACGAGCAGCTCGGAACCCGTCGCATTGACGAGATCGATACCGTCGGGGGTAATCGAGATTTGCTTCTTGGACAGGTTGCCGCTGTTGTCGTTGCCCACCATGTAGTACAAGCCATTCGCGCCCTTGATGGCCGCACGGCCGTTATCTCCGCTGTACGCGTTTCCGTCGGTGATATTAAGGTGACCATCTGCATCCACTTCCGCGACCGCCCGGTAGTACGCCGTGGGAACGATAGAACCGCTCTGGTACGTCGTGATCACAGGATTCGTCGGGTCGCAGACGCCTGGCGTGTTGGAAGCCGATACATCCAGCAGGTTTGGCGCGGTGGGAGAAACGGGAAAACCTCCACAGCCCGGGCCGCCTTGGTAAGCCATGAACGTGATGGACTTTCCGTCAATCGAGCGATTCAGCGCCAGCTCTGATTTCGAGCTGAAACTGGTCACAATCTGGTCGCTCGGGATCGGGAGAGTGCCCAATAACCAGCCGTCGGTCGTTATGTTGTCCAGGAAAATTGGCGAGGTAACGCCGAAGCTGCCATCGGAATTGGCGTTGTTCCAGACGTTGTGCGAGTCGAAATTGTTCGGAAATTCCCCGTTGTCCGATGCGATCCCACAGGGAACCGTCACGTTCGTAGTGGTGCCGGCCGTGGTAGTTGGCACTTTGACGACCGTGCTGCCGTTTGGACCCCCTGCGCATCCGAGCGGCAGGGTCTCGCCGATCGTGACCGTCGAGGCGGTTCCGACATACACGCTGCGGCTGAGAACCAGAGTATCGGGTTGAAATTCGAAACGGCCGGAACGATCGTCATCGGCAGCTACTTTACTTACAAATGTTCCCGTTGCCAGGACCGACGCCATCGCAATGATGAGCGCTCCCGGCATGAGTGTTTTCTTCACGTATTTGGCCCTCCCTAGGCGCCCGAAACGATCCCACACCGGGCGGGCCGTTGTTTTACGCGCGGGTTAAAGTTTGGTAAAGGCTTCGTTGCCTCCTGCGAACCGGAGATTTGGGCGTTCCCAACGGGGTGACGATTGCGTCCGGGTGGAGGCGTACTCGGAGGAAATTCACTTGGACGATGAGCGCGCTAATCGGACAAGTTGAGTAGCGCGAAGCCAAATGTCCGGTGATCCGATTTCTTAGGAGCTAGCAACTTACTACTGGGGGCCTGCCGATTGCGTGCGCGTGGCGGCGCATTCCGGAGGGAATGCAATTCCGGCCGCTGCTCCCTTCATTGCCCTTGAGTGCAACAGAATACTGCTTCTGTTCCGCTTGCTGGGATAGGTTTTCGACAGGGGACCCGCAGTGTGAATTGGATCACAGCGGTACGTGATGCCCCTCACAGACAGGCGGCGGGTATGGACCCACGTTGATTGCGTGACGGGGGATATATGCCGAAGGATAGCCCCGACGTTTTGGACCTATTGAAATCTGAGCTTGAGTTTCTTGAAAAGGGAGGCTACTGGAAGCCCTCCGCGCATCAGCAGTTTATTTTTCAAGATTCACCGGCCTGCTTGAATTACGGTCGTTTGAAAGATCGGAGCCCCTGCTCTGAGTGCCTCTTGTTTGGGTTAGTACCTCTGGACCACCGGAAGGAGAAAATCCCCTGTTGGCATATTCCTTTGAACGAACAGGGCGAAACGATTGATTCGCTATACCGCTGGGGAACTCAGGAGGTGATCGAGACGGCTGTCTCGAGGTCGCTGAGGGCCAGGATCCAAGAGCTGGGACTCAAGCAAGCCCAGAACCAATCCCTTCCTCAGGGAACGAACGCAATAACAAAAGTGGATTCGAGACCATCATTGAACGATGTGAATCCTGGAGAGGCGACCAGGTTTCCGAAATGCGCGAATCCAGAATGTTCAGCCTCATTTCACTACAAGGAAGGGCAATTATTTCGATTTCATCGGAGCCGCAAGCATGGTGAACCGCCTCCGAATACTCACTCGGTGCAACATTTCTGGTTGTGTAACGCATGCTCCGACAGCTACACGCTCGAATACAAGGGCGATGACGGCGCAGTGATCAAGCTCCGTTTAACATGCCCACAAGAGTTGAGGTAGCCCCATCTCATTGCGTGCGCTTGACGCTGCTGCGCTCTGACGAACTTTGGCGCGGTGTCACGCGGAAGATTGGAAGCAACAGCTCGATAACCACCGATAAACGCTGCCAGCTCAACCGGTCGACGCAACACTTTCTTGAAGTCTACTCGCAGGAGTTTGAAATCCTAAAGTTTTTCTTGGACGCTGATTTAACCGCAGCGCCACTTTGTCCAGTTC
>Ga0116223_10004005_pt1 | contig 12929 bp, 8 predicted proteins | sample Sb_taG_3_FD_90092 | JGI IMG/M metagenome (GOLD analysis project Ga0116223, IMG submission 90092) | Peat soil microbial communities from Weissenstadt, Germany - Sb_50d_a_PC metaG | ecosystem: Environmental > Terrestrial > Soil > Wetlands > Peat | place: Germany: Weissenstadt | collected 2010-09-21 | reverse complement strand
GGCTGAGAAAGATTGGAAAGATAAAAAGTCTTGATGACGTTTTGTTCCAGCTCTTTCCGCTTTGCGGGATTGTCTTGCGCAACAAAAATCGTGTTCGGCGTCACCGGACGCCAAAAGGTCTTGGTCTCGAACGAAATGATCGTCAGGGCTTCTTCCAGCGTCACGTTGTTCAGTTCGACGTGCACCTGGCGCGGCGTGTAATCGGGGTCGAAAAGCACGTTGATCCCGGCCAGCTTGCCCACCGTCTCGTAGATTACGTTGGACTTCTCCGTGACCTTGAGGGTGATGGGCACGTTCGAGATCGGGGCCAGTTCCACCGGGCCCTGCGCCGTTTCCAGCCGTTTGCGCAACGCGGTTGTACCCGGCGACACGGCCTGCGGCTGCGGGTTCTGCGCCTCCCGAATCATCTGCTGGGTACGCTTCAGCTCCTGCAGCGCGATGAACGAAGAAGGATCGATCTCCAACCCCTTCTGGAATTCCACCGCCGCTTCGTCGAGCTTGCCGGCATCGCGCAGAATCTGCCCCCGATGCACGTGCGATGAAGCCGCCAGGAAGCGGGTCCGCTCGAACGCCGTTCGATATCTCAGGTCTTTCGGTTTCAGGTTATAGGCCTGCTTGAAATAGTCGAAGGCCTGCTCATAGTTCTGCCGCGCCTCGGCGTCGGTGCCCTTCGCGTAGAGCGCTTTGGCAGAATCACCCCTGGCAAAAACAGGAGGCCTCAAGCAGAGCAGCAGCAGAACAAAAAGAGCCGAAAGGATCAGACGTCTCATCAAGCAGTCCTCGCAAAATTTCTCTGGCCAGCGGGCGCACTGGCCATAGCTTATCCGGGCCATGCCTCATCCGACTACCCGAAAAAGCTAACCGGCCGGGCATCCCTGGGCCGTCACCAGCAAAAAGTACCGGAAAATCGGATTATAGCATCGCATCAACTTGCACCCGAAGTGGCTGGTACATCGGTGTTTACACTCATTGGTACCTGAACCGAGGTGTCAGGTCTCAGGAAAGGCACATCACGATGCTTTCGGACGTGGGATGCGCGCAAGTTTTTCCTGAGACCTGAGACCTAAGACCGGAGACCTTCCTTCCCTCTTCGTGGTACTTTCTTCTCAACAATGGCCAAGCAGACCACCCACCAGACCCAGCCCCATCGAGAGAAGAATCCTCGCCGCCAGCCCACCGCCTCGGGGGAAAAGGATGCCGCTGTCAACAGGAACGCAAGCCACAACTATTTCTTGCTCGAAAAATTCGAGGCTGGAGTCGTTCTCACCGGAACCGAGGTAAAATCCGTCCGCACCGGCAAGACCAATCTCAAAGACGCCTACGGCCTGATCAAGGACGGCGAACTCTGGCTCCTAAACTGCCACATCAGCCCCTATGAGCACGGCAACTACGCCAATCATGCCGCCCGCCGTACCCGCAAACTTCTGCTTCACAAAGAAGAAATTCGCAAGCTCATAGGCAAGTCGCAGCAGAAGGGACAGACGCTGATCCCCACTCGCATGTATTTCAAGAACGGCAAAATCAAAGTGGAACTAGCCCTGGCCAAAGGCAAACAGCTGTGGGATAAGCGTGAAACCGAGCGCCGCCGCACCGCCGACAAAGAAGCGCGCGAGGCCATCTCCCGGGGAAGAAAACAAGCGTAAAGTGGTTCGCGAACTGGGATCGCGAATATCCGGGCTAAACTTCGTCCGACGCGCCTCGGTATACAATTCAGTCGATCTTAGAGGTCCAAGAGAAATTGCCTATGGGCCGCTTTTGCGTCATGCCGGTGCTCCTCGTCTCAGCCGCTCTGTTTGCGCAGGACACCATATCCGTTGACGCCGTTTCTACGATGCATGTGTGCACCGACAAGAATCCAGGGTCCCCCGATCCGTGCGCGACCCCGCCTCATCCCCTGAGTAAGATAACCCCGAGTTATCCCGAGAAAGCCCGTCGGTTGCGCAGCGAAGGCACAGTCATGCTTGGCTTGATCGTTACCAAAGACGGCTCCAGCCAAGACGTACACGTCGTCAAAGGAGTGGACGACGATCTGAACCAGGCGGCAATCGCGGCTGTCAAGCAATGGAAGTTCGAACCTGCAACCTACGAAGGCGCTCCTGTTGCCGTCGAATGGGAAGTCGCTGTGAATTTTCGATTGGCGGGAAACTCCTCTCAATCCGCTGGAACCTCCTCTCAGAATGGTGCGGCAGCCAATTCTGATCAACTGCGAAATCTATACACCGACGCGCATGAAGCATACGACCGCCGCAACTACCAGACAGCTGCGAACCTCGCCCGCCGTATTACAACGTTGGCGCCAAAATACGGGAGCGCATGGGGCCTGCTGGGAATCTCGCTGCTCGAGTTGAATCAGCTTGATGCCGCAGTCTCGGCCCTTGAGACCGAGATCAAGATCGACCCAGCGAGCACTGTCGCCTACAGCAATCTGGGGCGCGTCTATTGGCGGCAGCGCAAGTATGAAGAAGCGGCGGCGCAGTTCCGCAAGCAGATCGTGATCAATCCCCAGGATCACTATGCCCACGGCAACTTAGGCATGTTGTTGCGCGATCAAAAGAAATGCAGCGATGCCATGCCTGAATTAGAAAAGGCCCTAGCCATTACACCGAACAATGCGGAGGTATTGGCGGCCCAGGGTGAATGCGACATCGATCTGGGCAATCGGGCCAAGGGCATTTCGGAATTGGAGCAAGCAACCAGCGCGTCTTCCGCCCCCTACATCTGGAACGCGGCAGCTTACAATTTGGCGAAACGCAATATTGAGCTGGATCGAGCCGAAAAATGGTCGGAAACGGCGCTCACGATGGAGTCCGCCCGTCTGCACAGCGTTTCGCTCGAACACTTGACTCCGGAACAACTCAACTATGTGTTCTGGATCGCCCATTATTGGGACACGCGTGGGTGGATCTACTTCCTGCGCGGAGATAACGCCAATGCCCAGAGTTACACCGCGGCGGCATGGTGGTTGCTTCCTCTGCCGACAATCGGCGATCACCTTGGACAGATCTACCAGAAAACTGGGCAGACGGAGACTGCGATCCAAACTTATGCCATGGCGATTGCTGCGGCCGAGCGGCCTACTAGGTCAAGCAATGATCCCGATGATGTCGCGGACGCAAAGCAAAGGCTTGCGCAGCTCGCGGGCCACGACGCCAACCTTCCCAGCCTGATCGGACGAGGCCGAACAGATCTGGAGGCGATGACCGCAATTTCAATTCCGAACACGGACAAAAGCAATGGGTCGGCCGACTTCACTCTCCGAATAGCCGGCGAAAAGGCACTGCAGGTGCGCCAGATTTCCGGTAATGCTTCCTGGCAGAAGGCCGCCGATGCATTGCAGTCGACGCGTCTACCGCTCCGGATTCCGGACGCTGCGGCAGTAGAAATTCCTCTTCGCGGCACGTTGAGCTGCAAGGCCGACGAGGTCCAATGTCGATTCTCGTTCCTCAGTTCGGAGGGCGCCGTCGATCTAGCCAGGAACGAAGCCGCAATCGATACCTCTTCGACCACCGAAACGGCTGCGGTTGATCCTCATATCTATAACGATCCGGCAATGGGAATGCGCATTTCGTTGCCGGACGAATGGAGACTCGTCAAGGAAGTCCCTGGATCGTTCAGCCAGCCCCATAGCGCTGTATTCGGCAAGCCGGGTGCGGTAGCGTTCTTCACCTTGGCGCGCGAACACCTGGAAGGGACGCCCGATCTGTACAAGAAAATGCTCGAGTCTAGCCTCTCGCGGAGCACAAACTTTAAACGCAACGGGGAAAATTCCGTTACCCGCGATGGCGTGGCCGGCACTCGTTGGAGCGTTACTTGGGATGAAACCGACGGAATTGCTTTTTCCGCGGTTGTCGAATTTTTTACCGTGGGCGACGACCATTATCGAATGGTGGCTGCAGCTCCCAAGGAGGTCTATGGTCGCTACGCGGAAAACTTCGAGAACATGTTACGGTGGCTACAGTTCCCTATGCTACGTGCCGATCCGCGGTTGCTCGAGGGCATAAAGTAGCGCTGGGTGCGCCATACTTGCGCGTTCTGTGCACAAGGATTCCACGAAGATCCCCGCACGGCGGGTGCCCCGTCCAAGCTTCGCTTGGGCGGGCCCTCTGACTTTTTTCATCACAAACGCCCAGTGCGCACAATCACAGACATCCAACCCGCCCCTCGGCGACAATGGAGATCGACCTGTGGCAGGCCCGAGGTGTGTCCGTCCCCAAGACGCTCGAAACCTGTCCCAGCCCCACGAGTCGGCGATCTTTGACAACACGAAGCTGAGACAGTCGGATTTGAAGCCCTTTTGCCCAAAAGCCTAAGCGTGAGCCCAACGCCTAACTCCTTATTCTGGAATATCTTACGAAAACCAAAAAACGCTAAGTCATTATTCCTGAATATTTTACGAGTAAGTCTTTATCCTTGAATACTTTGCGAGAAAACAGGGGGGAGGGGGGGTACCCCCCCAAAAAAGCTGCTTTCGCCCGGATTTTCCCTGCTGAGTTGCAAGTTTCCCCTTCCACCGTGGATACTGAACATACTCATCATGAAGACAAACCTCTCTTCCTCCGTCCCGTCTCAACTGGAAACCGAATGCCTGGTCGTAGTGGCCCTTGATAGGGGCGAAAAAGATAAGCCTTCGCCATCGGTCGAATCGAGCGACGACGCCGTGCGCGAAGCCGCCAAAGACGTGATTTCAAGCGGTGAAGTCACCGGCAAGGCATTCGAAACCACGCTGTTGCATCACCCCGCAGGATTGAAAACGAAACGTCTGCTCCTCGTCGGCGGCGGCAAGGCAAAGAATTTTTCAGCCGCGGAATTGCGCAAGCTCGCCGGCACCGCCGTGCGCACCCTGAAGGGGAAGAGTATCCGCAGCTTAGCCTGTGCTTTGCCCGAGAATGGGGTCGCTGCCGGAATCCCCGCTAATGACGCCGTGCGCGCAATCGTCGAAGGCGCCTTCGTGGGCAACTTCGATCCCGATTACTACAAAAGCGATCGCAAGGACGAGAAAATTGACGTTCTCACCATCGTCGTGCAAGGCGATTCAAAGGCCCTGGAAAGCGCCCTGCAAACCGGACGCATCATAGCCGAGTCGCAGAACTTCACCCGCGACCTGGTCAATGAACCCTCCAACCGCATGACGCCCACCATACTGGCCGAGCGCGCCAAGAAAATGGCGGCGGAAGTCGGCCTGAATTGCGAGACCTACGGCGCCGACAAAATCAAAGAACTAAAGATGGGAGCATTCTGGGGAGTGGCTCAGGGCTCCGACGAACCTCCCGCGCTGATCGTCCTGCGCTACGAACCCGAGGGCGCGACAAAAGATGTGCACCTCGGTTTGGTCGGCAAAGGAGTCACCTTCGACACCGGCGGCATATCCATCAAGCCCGCCGACGGCATGGAGAAAATGAAGTACGACATGGCCGGCGCCGCCACCATGATCGGCGCCATGCGAGCCATCGCCCTGCTGAAGCCCAAGGTTAAAGTCACCGCCATCGTGTGCGCCACCGAAAACATGCCGTCCGGCAAAGCGCAAAAGCCGGGAGACGTGCAGATCGCCATGTCCGGCAAGTCGATAGAAATCATCAACACCGACGCCGAAGGGCGCCTCATCCTCGCCGACGGCCTCTGCTACGCCCGCCAACTCGGCTGCACGCATTTGGTCGACGCCGCCACCCTGACCGGCGCGGTCGTCGTGGCCCTCGGCTACGTGAACGCCGGCATCTTCGCCAGCGACGACCAGATGTACCAGCGCTTCGCGAACGCCAACCAACAAGCGGGCGAGAAAATGTGGCGCCTTCCGCTCGACGACGAATACAAAGAGATCATCAAATCGAACATCGCCGACATCGTGAATTCCGGCGGACGCTGGGGCGGCGCCATCTCCGCCGCCATGTTCCTCAAGGAATTTGCCGAAGACACACCCTGGATCCACCTCGACATCGCCGGCACCGCCTGGATGGAAGAGAACAAACCGTGGATCGCCAAAGGCCCGTCGGGGATCGCCCTACGCAGCCTGGTGGAGTTTGTGAAGAGCTACGCGGCGTGATCGCTGGGACTGTTCCGAAAAGCTGTGCCCTGAGCGCGCAAGGTGGGATTGCGCCGCGATGTGATTCAGACGATCCCGATCGAGGAGAACCGTTTTGGATTCGAGCCGGAGATGACGGTGAAGATAGCGCGGCGACAATTGCGGATTTATGAGGTGCGAATCAGTTACGCGGGCCGTACCTACGAGGAGTCGGTCGATGATGCATTATCTGGAGCACAGTTGTCGTGTAAGCGTTCATGATTTCCATCTCACCTCGAACGGGCCAGCAGTCGCGCGATTTGGGAACTCTCGTTCGAGGGCGGCCCTGAGGTCTAACGATATGGGTCCAGAATACCAAGGATTGCCATTAAGAACTACAAGGTTGACGTCGTGTTCGCGGAGCGCTTTCATGACCACTTGCGTTACCTCAGAGGGATCATAAGTGGTACGGAACAATGTCGCAGTTGCATCGCGAAACCCATTTAGGAAATAAACCTCGGGACAGTTGGGCGCCGCGAAAATATATTCACCGCGAGCATGTTCCTTGATAATTGCACTCAGGTCGTCGTAAGTGCGTGCATAGCGTGGGTATACTCGGAGCCCTCCCGCTCGAGGAAGTTCAAGCCTTGCAGTTTGCTGGTCAGGACGGTACTGCTGGCCCATATTCTCAACGAATCCTGGAGTAACGATTAATGCTATATACAAAATACAAAAGCATAGCGCTCCGGCTAAAGCCAATTTCGGCGGGCCTTGCACCTGACTGACCAGCGCCGTTGCCGCTAAAAAGGCGAACGGGACGACATAGCAGTAATAGCTGTTTGTAGTGTAAGGAAATTGGATCAAATTGGTGGTCGCGCACACCGACAGGACCAGCAATAACTTTTGCTGTTCGACAACGTCTAAGCGGCCTCGCAACGACCAGTAAGCGAGAAGTACAACACCAACGACAACCACCAGTACCAAAAAAGACCAAATAGTTCCCCAAACCGCGCTATCCACATAGGGGTGGGCACGAGCAAGAAATAGTACGACTGGTATTCCAACAAAAAAAAGAACGCCGGCCGCCTTTGCGATCCGGGTCCCGGTCATGAAAAGCACGCACCCAAGTAGCAGATTGACCGGGATCCCTCTAAAAAACTTCATTACCGATGGCGCGGAGTTAACGTATTGAAGATGCCCTTCGACCGAACCAGAAACCCCCCGGAAGAGTTGGAGAAAATTTCCAGCCAGAACGTAACGAGTCAGAAAAATGGCGATCGGGAGCACAACTCCAACCGAGAACGGCGTCAACTCCCGAAAGAGGGAAATAAATCTTTGGCCTCTATCTTTGGCACGGTGAAACTCGAGCCAAAGTATGGCCGCGCCAACTGCAAGATTAGGCACCCAAAAATAAGGATAAGTCGCCGCGTTGGCCACTTTCCACAAAACCAGGAGGACCAGGGTTTCGTACAAAAGCACAGTAGCCGTGAGGAAAATTCTAAATAACGCAACTTCACGACGGCCAACCACCTTCATTCCAGGGACCACCACTTCGCGAAATAGTAGGAACAATAGTGCGCCGGCAACGAAATAGAGACCGCTAATCTTGAACAGGCACGAGATCCCACCGCACAGGCCTGCTGCTAGCAGCCAACGACGGTTTTGGGTCTCGATGTAGCGCAGCAATGCTGCCAGGCCGAAGGTAGCGAAGAACAAGTTGTACCAGGAAGGCATGGCAGCAGAATAGTTGGGTATGCTCCAGGCCACGGCAAGTAAGGTGACGGCTCCCGCCACCGGCATTGAAACAAAACGGAGAGCTGCATAATAAAACGCTGGCACCCAAAGCAGAAAAAACAGGAACAACATGTAACGCATGCTTGCCAGGTTCGTTCCGAACAGTCGGAATGCCGCCGCGTTCAGGTATGACAAGCCTCCGGTATAAATCTCAAAGTAGTCTCGATGCGGAAGTTCGCCGTGAAGAACAGCCTCCGCAGATTGTGCCAGGATACCTTCGTCCCAGGGAAACCAGCCTCGCTTAAGCCCCTTCCCCGCATATAGGGCGCTCAGCAGAAGCACGGTAGCAAACACAAAACGGCGAGTGACGCGCGATTTTACCTCGAGGAAACGCGCTCGCGGGGCAACTGGAGACTGGAGCAACGTGGGTTGCGAAGGAGAAGTGGTCAAAATCTCGGTAGCACCAAGCTTTAAGGATTTCTGGTACTCTCGCAGAACCATGGCCATGGTATTGGCTATTGATACTGCTGGCTAATGCGTTGATTTTACATGCTGACAACGTGGCCAGCAAGGCGCTTCACGACTGTGCGGCATGTATTGACAGCAGGGTGATACCATCAAACAGCGCATTGTCTAAGCACGGAATCGCATCGAGCCGATGAGCACCTGGCGCATTTTTACAACATGTCTGTATCTCGGATTCATCGCCGGCACCGCCTGGATGGAAGAGAACAAACCGTGGATCGCCAAAGGCCCGTCGGGGATCGCCCTGCGCAGCCTGGTGGAGTTTGTGAAGAGCTACGCGGCGTGATCGCTGGAACGCATCCTCATGTTTGCGCGTTTTAGATCAAATATCCTCACGCCGTACACTCGAAAGCTCAGGAGATTCGTTGAACGATTCGCGTCAGATGTTGATTCGTCGCCCGGTCATAATCGCGACTATTCTCTTTACTTTAGGCGTCTACTCCTATCCAGCACTTGCGACTTGGGCAAAGACTGGCTACACAGAATCGCCTCCCATCTTAGCTCCCGATGTTGGTTTCTACACACTTATCAGCAAAATAACAACGCTTAGCCATGGTCCGATCTTGAACCCATACTATGGTATCGAGGTGCCCCCCAATGCAACGGCGCACCTCCAATTTCGGCTGGCATTCCAGCTCTTCGGGTATGTGGACACACTGTTTGGCGGGCACCTTTGGCTGGCACTGTTTGTTTGGAACTTGTCTTGGTGGGGGCTGCTTTGCTGGATCGTGATTTGGCTCTTCGAACAATTCTTGCCGGATAACTCAATTCTACTTGTTGCCTTGGGCCTTGGTTTTCTGATGTGGTCAAACTTCGGGTTACTCAAACCATTATTCTTGGCTTGGATTCATCTGCCGTCCTTGCAAGGTTTTGAGAACGTCGGACTTGCTTACGCCAGACCTTTCTTTGCTCAACTCCCTGTTCCCCTGCTGCTTGCATACCTCGGTCTACAAATGAGCTTGCTCCGCGCACAACGCTTCCGGATCTGGGCAGGGATGGGACTGCTCCAGCTGCTGGCTTTTGCGATTTTTCCTTACACCACACTAATGATGGCCGGTATCACGGTTGTCGCAACTGTCTGGCTGATTATCGCTCGCGTCCAATCGGTGCCGTGGCGCAGTCTCGCTGCCTACGGAATATTCTGCGCGACAGTTGATTTACTCTATCTCCTGCTCGGCACACGCGCCAACGAGCCCCAAACGCAACCATCGGTTTTTCACCTCGAGCTTGCGGCATTGCCACACTTGATCGGCGGGATGTGGATGATACTCGGATTCTTGACGCTGGCAACGGCGCTGCTCCGTGCCCTCCCGGCAGAGGTAAAGTGGCCCCTTGTCGGCTTAGGGCTGAGCAATATGAGCCTTCTTCTGGGCGACGTCTTCGAGACTTCATTGTCGATATCGCATCACGCGGGATACTTCGTTCATACAACAGTAGGAGTGCTCCTGACCTTTGTATTATCTGCGGTGTGTATGCGTCTCGGAGCAACGGCTCGATATTCACGATTTGCTCTGGGAGCCGTCGTTATCCTTCTCGCTGTGAATGCGACGCTACTTGCTGAAGGAACCTATCGCGCATTCCTGCCCCTTAACAAACAACTGGCTGAGACTGCAAGTCTGTTGAAGTCCATTCCTGCCAGAGCCGACGACCTTGTGATTGTTCATGCCAAAATTGCCGATGATGCCTGTGAATGGGTTCCCTTGGTGTCAAGTGCCAAAGTGCTCTTCTGCCGGAATGCTGCAGGACTACTTACACCGAATCAAAACAACACCATTCAGCGCTTTCGCCAAGCGCTTTATCTCTACTTTACAGGGATGGATAGCCGGCAACTGGAGAGGATTACGGAAGATCCTAAAGCAGTTGAAGAGCAAATGCGACTCGCGTATTACGGGGGCGGGATCACATCGTTTCGAAAAGAGGTGCGCGAGGGAGGTCTAAGCGCAATTCGGATGGAACTGATTCCCTTGCTCGACGGTGCTGAACGCCAGGATCCACGCATGCCAGCTTTCCTCCGGCTATATTCACGCATCCTGGTAGTGGACAATCGGCAGGATCCCGTTTTTGACCGTCAGCGGCTAGGTTCGTATCTAGTCATCCAGAAGGAAGTGCCATGGGGAGATCTGACGGTCCTGTTTTGCAATCCGAAGTGAGACACGCCAGCCAGAGACCGATCGCCATCCACAATAGAACGGATTCCTGCTCGTTGTCCTCGCAGGCCTATGGGCCGTCAGTCGGAATAGGCTCCTGATCGCCGAAGGAAGTGGCTGACGGGTCAAAACTCTCGCAATCTCGTCCGTCACCGGTACTTTGGGTCGAAGAGCGGCGGCATCGTTCCTCGCCTTGCCGTCATTACCAACTCCGCTTCAAAGATCCCGCCCGTGTTCACTCCGAACATGCGGTGCCTGATCTCGCTTTCCTTCAGGAAGATGCGCCGCAACAGGGCCCCTCCTCTCTGCTTGAGTGTGGGCTGGAAGGTTGTCGTCCGGTGAAAGCGGACATCGTCGAATCCGCAAATATCGAGCAACGACTCCAGGTTTGAGCCGCAGAATCCGTACTCATGGGCCAGCGTGACGTAAAGGCTGGAGTTCGCGCACGGGCCTTCCATGTTTGGAGTGCGCAGCATCAACACGCCGCCCGGCTTCAACGCCCGGTAGAGCGCGTCCACCACCCACAGCAACGAGTACTTCGGTATGTGCTCGATCACATGCGACAGGTGGATGAAGTCGTACTGCTCCTCACGGTCCGATAGGAAGTTCCCAACATTGTCCTCGATCTCGTAGAGCTGAATGGGTCGCTCGCTCCATGTCCGGATGTAGTCTTTGTGTGCAATTCCGAAGTCGGCGCCCGAGAGTTCCCGGTACCCCAGCTTCAGGCAGGCCGCCAGAAACCACCCGTGTCCGAAGCCGACGTCGAGGATGGCCGCGTTCTTGTTTTGCGGCAGTAGGTCCCGCAGTTCGTGCACCGCCTGCAGCACCTGGGACTGCTTCTCCATCTCGGCCCACGAGATCGGCGGCTGGGAAGCAGCGTGCCGCAAAGTCATTCGCCGATATACTTCCTTCACAAACGCGTGCGGTTCCATAGGGGGAGATTCTATCCTTCTCGAGATGCTCGGAGCAGGATTTCCAACTCATTTCCCGGCGACGCGGTGGCCCGCGGCTACAATGAACTGAGCCTGAGCCTGCTCCGGAACGGGCCGATAGCTCATCGAATTACCGTGGATCTCCCGCAAAAAATCCGCACCCTGCCCACTTCCCCCGGCGTCTACCTCTACAAAAACGCCGAAGGCGAAGTCATTTACGTCGGCAAGGCCAAGAACCTGCGCTCGCGCGTCTCTTCCTATTTTCACGAAGGCCGATGGGAAGACGCGAAAACCGGCACGCTCGTCCGCGAGGCCGTCGACGTCGACTACATCGTCGTCGCCAATAACAAAGAGGCGCTGGCCCTCGAGAACCACCTCATCAAGCAAAAGAAGCCGCGCTTCAACATCCTGTTGCGCGACGACAAGACTTACCCCTACGTGAAGCTCACCCTGGCCGAGCGCTTTCCGCGCGTGTACGTGACGCGCCGCCTGCGCAAAGACGGCAGCGCCTACTACGGCCCGTACTTCCCTGCCAATCTCGCCTATCGCATCGTGGACCTGATTCATCGCCACTTCATGGTCCCATCCTGCAAAGTAGATTTAACGCGCAACCATCCGCGTCCCTGCCTTCAGTTCTATATCAAACGCTGTCTCGGTCCGTGCGTGAAGCAACTGACCACGCCGGAGATTTACAGCGAAGCCGTACGCGACGTAAAGTTCCTTCTCGAAGGCCGCCAAACCGACCTGGTCAAATCTCTGCGCCAGCGCATGTCGGAAGCTGCCGAAGCGCAGCAGTTCGAGCGCGCTGCCCGCTATCGCGACCTGATCTCAACCGTCGAGCAGTTGCAGGAGAAGCAGCGCATAGCCGCCGCCGAAGGCGACGATGCCGACGTCTTCGGGTTTCACTACGAGAACCAGATGCTCGCCGTGAACCTGTTCCACATGCGCGGAGGGAAAGTCCTCGATCGCCGCGAATTTTTTTGGGAAGACCTGCCTGAGTTCGCCGCGCAACCAACCGAACAAAACGATGGAGAGACGGGCATCCCCGCCCGTCCCACCGCCGATTCCTTCCATCCCAACGAATTCTTCTCCGCCCTAGTCAAGCAGCTCTATCTGGCCCAACCCTACGTCCCGCGGAACATCGTCGTTCCCATCGACTTCGAAGACCGCGAAGAACTTGAAGACGCGCTCAGCGAGCAGCTCGCGGGCGAGGGCGGACGAGCGCTGCGCGTCCACATCACCGTTCCGCAACGCGGAGACAAGCGCGAGCTCATCGATCTCGCCGGGACCAACGCCAAGCAGTCCTACGACCAGCGTTTCCGCGTCCTCAAGCCCAATGCGCGCGCCATTCAAGAAGCCCTCCAAGAGGCGCTCGCCCTCCCCGAACTGCCCCAGCGCATCGAATGTTTCGACATTTCGCACATTCAGGGAGCGGAAACGGTAGCCTCGATGGTGGTCTGGGAAGACGGCAAGGTGAAAAAATCGGATTACCGCAAGTTCATCATCAAGACCGTCGCCGGCGTGGACGATTTCGCCTCCATGCGCGAGGTAGTCACGCGCCGTTACAAGCGCCAGCAGGAAGAAAAAAAGCCCGCG
>Ga0116223_10004000_pt1 | contig 12937 bp, 14 predicted proteins | sample Sb_taG_3_FD_90092 | JGI IMG/M metagenome (GOLD analysis project Ga0116223, IMG submission 90092) | Peat soil microbial communities from Weissenstadt, Germany - Sb_50d_a_PC metaG | ecosystem: Environmental > Terrestrial > Soil > Wetlands > Peat | place: Germany: Weissenstadt | collected 2010-09-21 | reverse complement strand
TGGTCATTCAGACGGCGAACAATCTCTCGGACGAACGGACCGAGTTCCTCATCAACGACCGCCTTTCATTCATGCGTTTTCTCGGACTGGGATTGTCGGATCGTGTGCCCGACGCGCGCACGAAACAGCAATCAGGATTATCGCAACGTTTTGAGATGGGAGGATTTTGTTGTGATCGCCACTGCACATAATGGCGCTTAACTGTTGCCGATGATCTGCGACCCTTTCGGTATGTTAAGACCTCTTTTTGAGAACATTTGACCAAGATCTTAATCCTTCAACAATCAGCAGCGCGTTTCCATTGGGGACTACACGTGCACCACATGGGCCTTCATTTCGCGGAAACCTTTGGGGATTGTGGAAATCCGAGATCACCTCCGCAAGCCCGTTGCTAACTATAACTAGGAAAAAGCGATGTCCGACGATCGCGAGGCCGTGCGCCTCCTCAAGATCTCCGCTGACCAAGGAAACGGAGATGCGCAGTTTAAGCTCGGGTCATTGTACACGCGAGACACTTGCGGGCTGCCGAAGATGGACTGGCGCGAGGCCGAGGCCGAGCGGCTCTTCAGGCGTGCCGCCCGCCAGGGACACGCTGGGGCGCGGGAATGTCTCGAACTGTATGCCCCACCGCATCCGATAGCCAAATGGCTCTATATGCGAGGGCTTGGCCGAGTTGGGTACGCGAGATCCTAGTAGCAATAGCACGGAGCCGTAACAACTGACTGAGGGAGCTGTCGCGCGAGAGCAACAAAGCAGGCAGAAGGAGCGAGGTCGTCGGATGAACTACCTTGATATTAAAGGCTGGGTTGATGCCGCAAAAGACACAATAAGCTTGTTAACCGCGGCCAAGAACGCACTTCCCAAAGGCGAACATCGCGATGATGTTGAGGAGAAACTTCATCAAGCGGAAGAATCCATAAAAAGGGCTGACGCTCGGCTTGCAAAAGAGCTTGGCTTAAAGCTGTGTGACTGCGAGTTTCCACCGAACGTCATGCTTTGGCGGGAAACTGAGCAGACACATGTCTGTCCGCATTGCGGGCGTCGACGTAACAAGCCTATCGTCTCTCGCGGAGTCAATTATCACCAGCGATAGCTGCAAGGGCCTTGCGCAAACCTTCGGGGTCGGCCTTGATGGCGCGCAACAGAGTCCGCGCGGGACCGCTCGGCCTTTTGGCGCCCCGCTCCCATTCCTGCACGGTTCGGACGCTGAAGTCATAGGCAGCGGCGAACTCGGCCTGCGTCATGCCGGCGGCGCGCCGGATGGCGCGCACATCGATTTCAGGGGCCATGTCGGGCGCGGCGTCGGGATTGGACGCGATCTGCCGGGCGATGTCCGCGTCCGTCATCGCGTCCACCTTGCTCCAGTCCGTCGCCGCCAGCGCCTTGCGCGCCGCCTCACTCAAGGTTTTCGCCATAGCGATTCACTTATCGTTTGTTCGCCTTACGGAGCGAGATCACCCGTCGTTCCGCTTCACGGTCGGCATAGACGCACACAAAAAGACGATCATGAATGAGGCCGAAAGCCACCTGGCGAACCTCGCCGTAGTCAAAACGATCGTCAGTCATGGACACGTGCGCCCGGCGAACAGAGCCAATGCAAGAGAAACACCGTGGTTCGCCTGGTTGACCGCATCCTTGGCAGGATCGAACACATATCTCACAATTGCCCAATATACGCCAGAAGCGTATATTGACAATTGTTCACACACCGTCGGCGTAGCGTTTCGAGGTGAAGCGGGGCGCCTCAATGCACCCGATCGATGCAGAAATTGACGACATCGTTCAACGCGGCTTTCCATGCCGAGGCGGGAAAGAGTTCCAGAGCATCATGCGCCATCGCCCCGTAGTGACGGGCGCGCTCGACGGTATCTTCGAGCCCGCGATGCTTGTGCATGGTCGCGATCGCCGTCTCGAGATCGCCATCGCCGATTTCGCCGCTTTCGAGCGTGCGTCGCCAGAACATGCGCTCCTTCTCGGAGCCACGCCGAAACGAGAGGACCACGGGCAAGGTGATCTTGCCTTCGCGGAAATCGTCGCCGACGTTCTTGCCGAGCTTGGCCGAGGCGCCGCCGTAGTCGAGCGCGTCGTCGATGAGCTGAAAGGCGATGCCGAGATTGACGCCATAGCCGCGGCAGGCGGCGATCTCGGCCTTCGGCCGTCGCGCCAGGATCGGCCCGACCTCCGAGGCGGCGCTGAACAGGGCCGCCGTCTTGGCTCGGATCACCGCAAGATAATCATCTTCGCTCGTCTCGGTGTCCTTTGCCGCGGCAAGCTGCATCACCTCGCCCTCGGCGATGATCGTGGCGGCTGAGGAGAGGACTTCGAGGCAGGCAAGCGAGCCGACTTCGACCATCATCTTGAACGCCTGCCCGAGAAGATAATCGCCGACCAGAACCGTGGCCTCATTGCCCCACAGCATGCGGGCCGCAAGCTTGCCGCGCCGCATGTCGCTTTCGTCGACGACGTCGTCGTGCAGCAAGGTCGCGGTGTGCATGAATTCCACCGCGGCGGCGAGCTTGATATGACCATCGCCGCAATAGCCGCAAAGGCCTGCCGTGGCTAAAGTCAGCATCGGCCGCAGCCTTTTGCCTCCGGAGGAAATGAGGTGGTTGGCGATGTCCGGAATCATCGCCACGTGCGAGGCGGCATGGAGCAGGATCGTCTGGTTGACCCGTTCCATGTCGGCGGCGACGAGCGTCGAGAGCGCCTCGACCCGGCCTTCGTGCGCATCCTCAAGGGGAATGACGACGCCCAAGATTTCGCTCTCCGATCGAAGCATTCGCCTGAACGCAACGCGCCCGCCATGAGAAGCGCCGATCCGACCAAGGTTAAGGCGCTGCTGCGCGCCCTGCAACCGGCGGGGGTTCCCAATGTGGTGATCTCGATAGGCACTTTGTCCCAGGCCAACCGATCTGCCGATCGACAGGCCTCGCCGTCTCGGATCTGCGGGACGGAGATTCCGACTCGCCGAACGCGCGCGGACGGTCTAGTTTCGCGACGTGTCATATCGCTGACCGCCGCTCAAGACCTCGGTCAATTATGGCGAAGCGAGCAGCCATTCACAGCCGCGAGGCCAATTGTCTCATGATCGAACTCCTGCGGACCAACGATCTCGTCCTGATCTCGGCGGTCGAAGCCATTCTCTCCGATAATGGAATCGATGTTTTCGTCGCCGATCAATTTATGAGCGCGACCGAGGGATCGCTCGGCTTCCTGCCGCGCCGCATCCTCGTTCACAGTGACGATGCTGCGTCGGCCCGCCAGGCGCTTTTGCAGGCAGGCCTTGCCGGAGAGCTGCCGGATGAGTGATGGCACGCCGGTCACCGAGGATGCTTTCCTCGGTGACCGGCTGCGGTTGCGGCAGCCTGCCAAGGGCCACCGGGCCGGCACCGATGCGATTCTTCTCGCGGCGGCGGCGCCGGCGGAAGTCTCTGGACTGGCGCTGGACATCGGCGCCGGGGTTGGCGCCGCCGGCCTTGCTTTGGCGAAGCTTCGCCCGCAGATCACTTTCGGCCTCGTCGAAAACGATCCCTTCGCCGCGGCACTGGCGCGCGACAATCTCAGCCTCAACGGCCTCGCCGGCTTGGGCCGCGTTTACGAGGCCGATGTGCTGAGCTCTGAGAGCCTCAGTGCCGCCGGTCTCCTGCCCGGTTCGGCGCGACTCGTGATCACCAATCCGCCGTTTCTCGACCCGGCGCGCGCAAGACTTTCGCCTCAACCGGGCAAGCGCGCCGCGCATGCCATGCCGGCCGCGCAGCCGCGCGCTCTTGCGGCCTGGATCGTCGCCTGCATCGCGCTCCTCGAAACTGGCGGCCTCATCATCATGATCCATAAGCCTGCGGCTTTGCCGGAGATCCTCGCCGCTCTCTCCGGCCGCGCCGGCGCGCTCACCCTTTTGCCGGTGCAGGCGCGGGAAGGCCAACCGGCCACGCGAATATTGCTGCGCGGCAAGAAGGGCAGCCACGCTCCTCTTTCGATTGCGCCGGCGCTCGTTCTCCATGCTGGGCAAAACTTTGGCGGCGCGGCCGAGGCGCTGCATCGCGGCGAAGAGCTGATCGATTGGTGAGATCAGAAGGCCGGTCGAGGGACCGGCCTTCTGATCTCACCAACGGTGCCAGCAATGCCAGCAATGATGATGATGCCACCAGGCTTTCTCAACGAGCGACGAGGCACCGCGCGAGCTCTCTGCCGTCAGCACCGACTCTTGTCCGACACCGGCCGCGGGAGCGGCCTGCGCGAAATTCGCCCCGCCGATCGTAAGGCAGGAGACGGCGCAAGCCGCGAGAGCCAATCTGCGTGTAAATTTCATTGGAATCCTCCCTTTGGCCGATGAGCGGCCAAGCCAAACCACGTTGCCTTATGCGCAAAGTACTGAACGTCAGATGAATGAGCGGTCACCTCCTTGACGCACGGCGCCGCTTGCGGCGCATGATGGCGTGTTGTAACGCCGCAATCGCATATTGGTTCCATACGACACTCTCATGACCAGCGCCGCCGAAACGAATAATCCTTCTCCCGATTGGCTCGATCCGGTGCGATCCTTCCAAGGCCTTATTCTTGCGTTGCAGAAATTCTGGGCCGGGCAGGGCTGCGTGATCCTGCAACCCTATGACATGGAGGTCGGCGCCGCGACCTTTCATCCGGCGACAGCGCTGCGTGCGCTCGGGCCGCTGCCATGGAAGGCGGCTTATCTGCAGCCTTCGCGCCGTCCCAAGGACGGCCGCTATGGAGAAAATCCCAATCGCCTCCAGCATTATTATCAGTTCCAGGTGATTCTGAAGCCGTCGCCCGATAACCTCCAGGATCTCTATCTCGCCTCGCTCGAGGCGATCGGCATCGATGCTTCGATGCACGACATCCGCTTCGTCGAGGACGATTGGGAAAGCCCGACGCTCGGCGCCTGGGGACTGGGCTGGGAATGCTGGTGCGACGGCATGGAAGTCACGCAATTCACTTATTTCCAGCAGGTCGCCGGAATCGAATGCGCGCCCGTCTCGGGTGAACTCACCTATGGTCTCGAACGGCTTGCGATGTATGTGCAAGGGGTCGAGAACGTCTATGACCTCAATTTCAATGGCCATGCCGGCACTGAGAAGATCTCCTACGGCGACGTGTTCAAACAGGCCGAAGAAGAATATTCGCGCTATAATTTCGAGGCGGCGAATGTCGAGGCCTTGTTCCAACACTTCAAGGACGCCGAGGCCGAGTGCAGAGCCTTGCTGGCACAAGGCGAACGCGGCGATCGTCATGTGCTGGTCCTGCCTGCCTATGATCAGTGCATCAAGGCATCGCATATTTTCAATCTGCTCGACGCGCGCGGCGTGATCTCGGTCACCGAGCGGCAGAGCTATATTCTGCGAGTCCGCGAACTCGCCAAGGCCTGCGGCAAGGCTTGGCTGAAGACAAAGGCGGGCGGCGCGCTTGCGGACGATGAAATCATGCCGGCTTTATCCACAACATGAAGGCCGGAGGTGACGCCGCAGAGATCTTGCGGAGGAGCAGGAGGAATCTGCGCGAGCAACCGCCAGTGCACCCGCGCTGTGAGCGCTTCGCTTCGTTTTCTTCATGTCATCGATGAGCGCCGAGCGCAGTCCGAGGGAGCGTGGCGACGCGGTTGAAGAGCAGCATTCCGACAACCATCGCGGCGACGAAGGGAACGGGCTCCCAGCGGCCGAATCCGAGCGCGGTCAAGGCCGGGCCTGGACAGAAGCCGACCAGACCCCAGCCTACTCCGAACAGCGCCGCCCCGCTTATCAGGCGCGCATCGATCCCTATTCTCTGCGGCAGGTCGAAGGCTTCGGCCAAGAGCGGCGCCTTGAACCGCAGCGCTATGCCGAAACCAATCATTGCCAGCCCAACGGCGCCGCCCATGACGAAGCCGAGGCTCGGGTCCCATGTGCCCGCAAAATCAAGGAAATTCAGCACTTTTGCAGGATTCGACATCTGCGAGATGAGGAGCCCGAGGCCGAAGATGAGGCCGCAGACGAAAGCCGCGATCATATTGGCCAAAGTTCACACTCCAACGATGTGGCGGGCGACGAAGACGGTTGCTGCCCCGGTCGCCATGAAGACGAGAGTGGCGGCAATCGAGCGCTTCGAGAATCGCGCTATGCCGCAAACCCCGTGCCCGCTGGTACAGCCGGAGCCCATGCGCGTGCCGAACCCGACCAGGAACCCGCCGCAGATCAAGAGCGCCGCCGAATGCGTGACTTGCATCGGCGGCAGGTGACCGCCGAGAGCGGCATAGACGACGGGCGTCAGGACGAGCCCCGCGATGAAGGCGACACGCCATGCAATCTCGCTGCGGCGAAAGGCGAGGAGATCGCCGAGGATGCCGCTGACGCCGGCGATGCGGCCCTCTAGAAGCAGGAGCAGAAGCGCCGAAAATCCGATCAGCAGACCACCGGCGGTCGCCGAGACAGGTGTGAAACCGGTCATGATGAAACCAAATCGCGATTAACGTCACCGACTCAGAAAGCTACAAAGTAGACGAGGTCCTCGATTGCTCGATAAAGTCGGGCCTGAAGTTCAGCGCAGAGGCGGCCGGAATTCAACTGGAAACTGGTTCAAGTCATCCCATTGCGGCATCGATTTCGCGCGCGGGATGCGAGCGTCGGAGTTCATCGGTGAATAAGGTCCAGGAGTATGTCATTTCCGAGTTTGAATATGAGCGCTTGGAGCTTGAAGGAGACGCTCCTTAAACTGCGATGGCTCTGGACTATTCGGCTATCGCCTGATCCTTTCCGCTTTCGCGGATCATGCTCGAGGGCGCGCCGTTCGGCAGAGACCTGCACATTTTCTTAAGAAGCGGCACGACGAGCGGGCCGATTTTGAAGCCATAAACGGCTTTGCACTTCCAGTCTTGCCGATGCTCCCGGGCGACTACCCGATATTTCAGGAGGCCGAATTGGTGGAGCACCGATTGCAGCCGGCGAGCGCGTTTCTCCGCTTGGGTGAGAGAGGCATCGATCTCGGCGCAATAGGGGCGCCGGTCTTCGGAGAGTTGCCCGCCGCGGCGTCGGAAATATCCGAGGACCGAGCCGACCATGACAAGATCGGCGTGGTTTGCGAACCTGCGCCAGAGATCGTGATCGCCAGCGAGCCTGAATTTATTGTTCAAACCCTTGACCCCATCCCAAAGCGAAGAACGCCAAAACACGCTCTCCTGCATGATGAACCCGGGCGCGAAGCGCCCCTCGAAAATGCCGGCCGCGACGGCGTTGCGCGGGTAAGGCGTGAGCGGCTGCAAACGAATGAGCGCGCTATCCTCGTCCATGACCGCGCCTCTTCCACAAAGCCACTGAACGTCCGGATAGGCTCCCAATATCTGCGCGACGGAAGCGAAGGCGCCCTGTTCGAACCGGTCGTCGGAATTGATCCAGCTCATCACCGCGCCTTCACCACAGATCGCAAAGCCGCGGTTGACGGCGTCATAGAGACCTGCGTCGGCCTCGGATCCGAAACTGAATTCCACGCCGTCGCAAAGGATCGGGAAATCACTCGCTAACCGGCGCTGCCAGGCAGCGAGCTTGGCCAAAGTGCCGTCGCTGGAGCCGCCGTCTTGAACGTGGTAGCGCAGCGTGAAAGGTCCCGCCTGCGCCACGACGCTAAGGATTGCTTCGTCGATGTAGCGCGCGCCGTTCAGGACCGGCGTCGTAACGATGAAATGCATGCCATGGCATGAAGCGGCGCGAAACTTGCTGCACATGATCAGAGACGACACCTACCAGTTCGGGCCGGTCACGAAGCTTGTCGCGTAATAGGGAGCGGGATCGTGTTGCGTCGACGGACTGATCTCACTCATCAACAGCGGCCTCGATCGACAGCTTGTTCATCAGCGCGTTGGGGTCCTTCATCAGCGCGAGATCGGCGACACCGAGGCCGTCCGGAGCGACGGCGACGATACGCAAATTCTTCGGAGCCGCGATAAATTTCACGATCGCTGTTCCGACGGCCTTTGCCTCTGGCCCATTGCCGAGCAACGTCGGAATGCTGGTCGCCGCCGCGCTCACATAGGCTTCGCGAATCTCATCGGGTGATTTATTGTTCTTCCTCGCGGCCGTGGCGATCAGCCTTTCGAGGAGACCGGCATCCTCAACCTTGACTTCGACGCGCCGGATGAGGATCGAAAGCGCCGCGGCTTTCATCTGCGCCTCGTCCGCGGAAAACAAATCCTTGCTCACGTTTTCGAAATTGCCGGCGATGGTGACCGCGCCCATGTCCATGCCGCTCAGCGATAAAGCATCGAGGCCGAGTTGCCGCTTGGACGCATCGAAATGCGCTTCGAGCCGGCTTGACAGATCGAGCTTGTCGTAGCCAAGCGCCACGATGTCGTCCAATTGTCCGATTGCCGTGTTCTTCAGGTCGAGCGTGAAATGGTCGATGACGGTGGAAAAATGGCTCGGAATGCCGCCGACGGGGTCGGCGCCCAATAAGTCGAGCTTGGCGAGTTGGAAGCGCGTGTGGGCCTGCGTATCTGGGTCTGCGACATCGACGTCTAGACCGGTGAGAGAGATTTCGCTGACGAGCGAAGCAGCATGATTGGGCGATGCTGAAGCCTGCCTCATGGTGATCTCGGCCAAATCGAGCAACTTGCCGAGATCTATGCCGCCGAGGGCGAAGCCGCCGATCTTGACCGTTGTACCGGCGCTCTCCACGACGAGATTGTCGAAACCCACTTCGCCAATTTTGGAATCGGCCATCTGCGAGAGATGGACGCGGCCGAGCGTGCCGATAACGGACGTATCCGCATCGATGATCGTAAAGCGCAGATCGGCAAGATCGAACGAGCCGATCTCGAAACTGTTCAGGATGTCGGCGACAAAGGCGACGGCTTGCTGATTGCTGTCGGCGCCCTGGGCCGCGAAGATCTTGGCAGCCGAAATCGGCGGAACGCGCAGCGGCCGGGCTTTGACATCCTTGACCGAGAACGCGCCCATGTCGATTTCGACATGCGACTTCTCCATGACAATCTTGCCGGCGCCGACCTCGACTGTTTCATAAAGGGTGTTGCGCTGTTCCGTATCGCTGCTGCGGGCCTCCGAAACGATCCTTGCCGCGAGCGCAAGATCGAGGCCGCTCATCTTGATCGGTCCATACGTGCTTTGCACCGAGCCGGCCTCTTGCGACGTGAGATTGCTCGTGACGCTGCCGATCGTCGCGTTGCCCACGCGGCCTTGCGCGACACCATTGAGAATTATGTTGCTGTAGGCGTCCTTTTCGGTCTGGCCGGCGAGCGTCGTTTCCATCTCGATCTCCGAGATGGAGATTTGCGATGCCGAAAATTTGCCGAGCCGATCGGCGAGGGAGAGCGTGCTCCCCGGATCGAAAATCGAATCGAGATCGGCCTTGGTCAGGCTCGTGCCCGAGAGCTCCATGCTTTTGATCGTGTAACGAACGGCGCCAACCGCGAGTTCGATATTTTCGGCGGAGATCGTGCCGCTGGGGCGCGCGACCGGGGAGGTCGCATTGCGCATCGCCGGTGCTATTCCGCCGGCATTGCCGGTTTTCTCATCAGAGTTTTCAGAATCCCTGGACGGGCCGGCCTTCTCCTCCGAGTCCTGCGCATAGGCTGCCGATGCGAAGAGGGATTGCGGCGCGGCGAAGGGCAGGGTGAGGCGTCCCACCCGTAGGACGAGACCGGCGCGGCGAAGCGTCAAACCTTCAATGGTCGCATCCTGGCGCCAGGGATCGGTCGTAATGGATACCGCGGTCAGCCCCGGCAGAGCCTCGGCCAATCTCGAGAAGTCCGCGCGCGCCGCGCGATTCGCGCCGGAATGCAGCGCCGTCCCGGTGATCGGCGCGGCGATGAGCAGAAAGGCCCCGAGAAAAAGTGCTGTCCGGCGCATGGTGACCTCGTCATTGGCGAGCGGCTGGTCCCAGCCAAGCATGATTTGTCATAAGCGCAAGCTAATTCTCAAGCGAAGCTAAGCGCGTCGAGGTGCTTGTCGCCCGAACGAGTTCGGGCGCCGGCTGCTCGCCCCGAAATAGTCGGAATTGGGAGAATTGGAGCGCCTTACGACATGCCTGATCGCAGTATGCTGACCGCCCTGGGTCAGGGCACCAGGACATAGGTGCGTTCGATGGCCGCCACATCCGCCAATGTCGGGAGGCCCGCCTCATTGCCGAGGCGCCTGATCTTATAGGCCGCGGCGGCGCGGGCGAACTCGAAATGCGCCGCGAAGCTTCGTTCGGGCGCCGCGAGATAGGAGGCGACATAGGCGCCATGAAAGACATCGCCGGCGCCCGATGTGTCGATGATTTCATCTTGCGGAACGGGCAGAGCCGGCTGGCGGGAGACGGTTCCGCTCTCATCATACCAGAGCATGCCGCGCTCGCCCTGGGTGACGCCGCCGATCTTACATCCCTTCGCTTTCAGATGGTCGAGCATGGCGCTCGTCGACAGCGCCATCTGCTCGCAGAGCCGTTCGGCGACGATCGCCACATCGATATAGTTCAGCAGGTCCGCCAAGTTGCCGCGCAAGCCGCCGCCGTCGAGGGATGTCAGAATCCCGCGCTCGCGGCACGCTTTGGCGTAATAGATTGCCGCGTCGCCTTGATGGCCGTCGAGATGGAGGACGCGGCATTCGCCGAGATCGAGCTTGGCGAATGGCTCGAGGAAGCGATCGTCGCGGGCGCGAAGAATCGCTCGCTTGCCGTCTTTCGGGAGAACGAAGGAGAGCGAGGAGCGCTTGACGCGGCGCGGGTGAACGGGGACTTTATAAGTGCACGCCATGTCGAGAAACATGCGGCCGAGCCAATCGTCGGCTACGGTTGCGAGAAGATCCGGCGCGAAGCCGAGCTTGGCACAGGCGAAGGCCGCGGTGACCGCGTTGCCGCCGAAGGAGACGGCATAGTCCTCTGCCACCTTCTTTTCATCGCCCGTGGGCATCGCGCCGCAGAGGAGCGTCACGTCGATATAGGTGTGGCCGATGAACAGAGCTTGCAAAGGGTAGAGGTCCAAAGCAATCGAAATCGCGCAGTCGCGACGGAATTGTGCGCCCTGGCTTGGCGAGCGCGGTGAGATTCTCTAGACGGAGAAGCTCGAACCGCAGCCGCAGGAGGCGGTCGCCGCCGGGTTGTGGATCTTGAACATGCGACCCATCAGGTCGTCGACGAAATCGATCTGGCTACCGCGCAGGAAGTCGAGCGAGATCCGGTCGATGACCACTGTCGCGCCATCTCCTTCAAGAACAAGATCATCGTCTGATCGATCTTGGGTGATTGCATAGGTATATTGAAACCCGGAGCAGCCGCCCCCATCGACGCCGACGCGCAACACCGAACCTTTGGGTTCGTTCTTGAGGATTTCCGCAATCCGGCGCGCGGCGCTTGCGGTCAATCCGACCGGGTAGTCAACTGCGGTTTCGCTCATGAAAAACCTCGAACTCTGTGATTTCGGCGAAACGGTTCAGCCGTTTACGCGCACTCTTTGATAGAGAAGATATGTCGCCAAGCGCATGAGCGCAACGACGAGCGACCGAGAGCTGCGGGAAGGCGACGACGCGTCGCGGCGAGGGAGTCACGCACTTGGGAGGGAATTTCGCCTTTTCGCCTTGGCGCGCCGCCTATGCGGCCGATCCGGCAGCGAGCCGCGGCCGGCTCTTTGCCGAACCGCCAGCGCCGACGCGGAGCGAGTTCCAGCGCGACCGGGACCGGATCCTGCACAGCACGGCCTTTCGCCGGCTGGCCCACAAGACCCAGGTCTTTGTGCCTTATGAAGGCGACCATTACCGCACCCGTCTCACCCATACGATCGAAGTCAGCCAGATCGCCCGCGCCATCGCCCGCGCCCTCGGCCTCGATGACGATCTCGCCGAGGCCTTGGCGCTCGGCCATGATCTCGGCCATACGCCCTTTGGCCACACCGGCGAAGACGTGCTCGACGAAATGATGAAGCCGTACGGCGGCTTCGACCACAACGCCCAGGCGCTGCGTCTCGTCACCAAGCTCGAACATCGCTATGCGGCTTTCGACGGACTGAACCTGACCTGGGAGACGCTCGAAGGCCTCGTCAAGCATAATGGGCCCCTCCTCCAGGCGGACGGCAGCCCGGCTCCGCGCTATCGAGCGCGCGTCCTGCCGATCGCCGTGATTGAATATGCCGCCGTCCACGACCTTGGGCTCGGCAGTTTCGCCAGCGCCGAGGCGCAGGCGGCGGCGCTCTCCGACGACATCGCCTATAATGCGCATGATATCGACGATGGGCTGCGCGCCGGGCTCTTCGATTTCGTTGAGATCGCCCAGGTGGATTTCCTGCGCGACCTTCTGTGCGAGATCGAGTCCCTCCATCCCCGCCTCGAGCGGCCGCGCCGCATCCACGAGCTGGTGCGCCGCGTGATCGCGCATTTCATCGAAGACGCGATCGCCGAAAGCCAATGCAGGCTGGAGGCGACCGGGGTTGCGAGCGTCGAAGCCGTGCGGGCGCAGAGGGGACCGGTGATCGGCTTCTCCGTGACGACCGAAGGCATTGACAAGAGCATCAAGCGCTTCCTCTTTCAGAACATGTATCGCCATCCGCGCATCAGCGGCATCCGCGTTGCTGCGGCGCAAGTCATCCGCGATCTCTTTCCGGCTTTCCTCCAAAATCCTGATTTGATGCCGATGGAATGGGGAGAGGCCGCGCGCAAGCTCGGCGTGAGCAACGAGGCGCGGCTTGCCAGGCTCGTCTGCGATTACATCGCCGGAATGACCGATCGCTATGCCTTGGCCGAGCACGAGCGCCTTTTTGACGCCACGCCCGAATTGCGTTAGCGCAGGATCGCGAGATGGACCATGACAAGAGCGTCATTGCGAGCGAAGCGAAGCAATCCAGAATGCGCGTGCGCGAACCCTCTCCCCTTGCGGGAGAGGGTGGCCGGCGGAGCCGGCCGGGTGAGGGGTCGCTGCGCTGAGCGCCCCTCTCCCCATTCGCTCACGCTCATGGGGAGAGGGGGTA
>Ga0116223_10003999_pt1 | contig 12937 bp, 13 predicted proteins | sample Sb_taG_3_FD_90092 | JGI IMG/M metagenome (GOLD analysis project Ga0116223, IMG submission 90092) | Peat soil microbial communities from Weissenstadt, Germany - Sb_50d_a_PC metaG | ecosystem: Environmental > Terrestrial > Soil > Wetlands > Peat | place: Germany: Weissenstadt | collected 2010-09-21 | reverse complement strand
GAAGGCGCGGTGAAACTGCGCGAGGCAAGTTAGCTCGTTTCCGTCTCAGTCATTGCCAAGCTTGAACAGCCGCCGGGCGTTGGTCCGGCCGATCTTGATCCGGTCGCTCTCGCTGATCGGGCAAGCGTCGAACCAGCGCGCGGCGTGGTCGATATTCTCGAACGGCCAGTCGGTCGAGAACATGATGCGGTCGGCGCCGATCTCGAGCATGGCGCTGAACAGCGCCGGCGTGTGGAAGTTGCCGGAGGTCGTGATATGGAAATTCTCGCGGAAATACTCGCGCATCCGCTTTTTCGCCGGATAGCTGTGCCGGTTCGGAATCCAGGCGTTGGAATTGTCGACGCGCCAAAGCGCAAACGGCAGGTTCTCGCCCATGTGGCCGAGAATGATCTGGATATTCGGATGGGCGTCGAACAAGCCTGAGCCCATCAGGCGCAGCGCATGCACCGCCGTCTCTTGGCCGAACGCCCAGATCGGGCCGAGCAGCCAGGGATGGCCGTCGTAGATCTTGGCGTCGCGCGGCATCGGGTTGCGCGGATGCAGATAGAACGGTGCGCTGAGCCGCTCCACCGTCGCCCAGAACGGCCAGTATTGCGGCATGTCATAGTAGGCGACCGTCTGCGCGTCGCCGACCTGGGAGAAGCCGTTGACCAGCGCGCCGCGAAAACCGAGCTCCTTGACGCAGCGTTCCAGCTCTTGGGTCGCGCGTTCGGGGTCCTGCATCGCCAGCGCGGCAAGACCCTGAAAGCGGTCCGGGCGCTTGCGCACCTGTTCGGCGAGATAATCGTTGGCCTTGCGCGCGATTTCGGCGGCGCGCGCCGGATCGGCAATGGCCTGCACCGCGGGCGCATTGAGCGAAAGGAGCATCATTTCGATGCCCTGCTCGTCCATCTCGCGCAGCCGCCGCTCGTGAATGTCCAGCACGCGGCTTTTGACCTCTTGCCAGACCCGTTCGGGAAAATAGCCGCGGGAATCCTCCAGCGTCTCCGGGATGGCGAAATGCTCTTCGAGTGCGATCTTGCCCTGCATGATCCCTCCTAGAGCACGATCCGCAAATTGCCTGCCCCGGACTTGATCCGGGGTGGATACCGGTTTTCCGAAAAGATCATGCTCCGCTAAAATCCGGCCCGATTAATCTTAACACGGGCTTCGAGCTGCGCCTGCCGTCGCGCCGCCGCGCGACAATGCCGCTGGCACGGTTCTCGCGACAATACGGCGTGACTTCTCGCGCTGTCCCATTCCGGGGCGGCGCCGAGAGGTGTTCGCCAAAAAGCGACAACCGGGCGGCCGCGTTAATGAATCTGCATCCCAGTTACACGCTCGCTTCCTCGCCGCGGTCCGGCCGAGTCCTGCGCGGCTGGGCGTCGCTATCGCGCGGCACCTTTTCCACCGCGATCTTCCTCATCGACGTCGCCTGGATCGTCGCGATGTCGTGCATCAGCGGCGCCGCCTACTATTACATCGCCTATGGCGACATCGACGGCATGGCTTCCTGCGTCCAGGTCGGCGTGGTGGCGGCGAGCATTTTCGCCATTTCCAACATTTTCCGCGGCGAATACCGACTGCCGAATTTCTTCGCCTTCAAGCCGCATGCGCGGCGAACCATCCAATTGTGGAACGTGACTACGATTTGCCTGCTGATGCTCGGCTTCCTGGCCCAGATCAGCGTCGATTATTCGCGCGGCTGGATCGTACTGTTTTACGTCACCACTCTTGTCGGGCTGCTCGTGCTGCGCTTCCTCATCGTGCGCGTCACGGCGCTGGCGCGCGCCGCTGGCCTGATTTCCGCGCAGCGGATTTTCCTGATCGGGACCGGGGCCGATATCGGCGGCTTTATCTATCACTACGAGCCCTGGACGCTCGGCCTCAACACCGTCGGCTGCCGCTTTCTCACGCCGGTCGCGGCCAATGCATCCGTCGAGGAGCGACGTGCCGCGCTCGATCATGATCTCGCCGAGGCGGTCGCCAGCGTGCGCAGCCTCGAACCCGATGCGATCTATCTATTGACGCCCTGGTCGGCGACCGAGACGATCGACCGCTGCGCCGAGACGTTCCTGGCGCTGCCGGTCGAGATTCATCTCGGACCGGAGCAAATCCTGCACAAATTCGACGAAGTCGAGCTGGCCAAGGTCGGTCCGCTGGCCAGCCTGCAATTGACGCGGCTGCCGCTGTCGCGCACCGAGGTCGTTTACAAGCGCCTGTTCGATCTCATCTTCGCGGCGGCGGCGTTGATCGCGCTGACGCCGCTTATCGTCATCGTCGCCATCCTCATCAAGCTCGACAGCCCAGGGCCGATTTTCTTCGTGCAGCGCCGCTACGGCTTCAATCAGCAGCCATTCCGCATCATCAAGTTTCGCACCATGCGCGCGCTCGAAGACGGCACCGTCATCCCGCAGGTCACGCGCGACGATCCGCGCCTGACCAAGCTCGGACGCTGGCTGCGGCGCTGGAACATCGACGAAATCCCGCAATTCTTCAATGTACTCATCGGCGACATGTCGGTTGTCGGTCCGCGTCCGCACGCCTTGTCGCACGATCGCGACTACGAGGGCCGCATCTCGCTCTATGCGCGCCGGCACAACGTCAAGCCGGGCCTCACCGGCTGGACGCAGATCAACGGCTATCGCGGCGAAATCGACAGCGACGAGAAGATCCGCAAGCGCGTTGAGCACGACCTGTTCTATATCGACAATTGGTCGCTCTGGCTCGATATCAAGATCATCGCGCGCACGGTGCTGTCGCCCGCGGCCTACCACAACGCTTATTGATGAGCATGATCCCGAAATGCGGCTGCCGGCTTCCCGCCTTCGCGAAGCCCGCTTCGGCGGACGAAGGAAGGTCGGAAAAGATCATGCTCAAAAAGAATCGCTAGCCAACGAAGGAGTGGATGGCGACGACCGCGCCGGCGGTCACCAGCGCCGTCGAAAGCCACAGCGCGCCGATCAGGAGCCACAGAGGCCGAGCCTTGGGGACCATCGGCGACGGCGGCGGCTTGATCCAGGATTTGAGCGCCGGCTGCGCCTTGCGCAATGCGGCGGCGGCGCTTTCGATGTCGGCAATGTCGCGCGCAAGCTGCTCCCGCTCGGCCGGCGTCAGCGGCTTCGCGGCGCCGACGCTGTCCTGTGCGAAGCTGCGCCGGGCCGTTTGGACGCCGCGCAGATCGATAAAAATAGCGTCGCCGTCGGGCTGGTTTGGCGGAAGGGAGCCGAGAACGTGCTCGGACATTGTGCGCACCTGAGTGTCGTTGACCAAGGTTCCTAAACGACAAGGCGCCCCCACGCGATGTTTGATCGCGCGCTAACCTTAATAAGCCGGTTTGCTCTACTATCTCTCTCTGCGGGACGCGAAAGCGCCTCGTGCGGGGCGGTCGACCGCCCGCTCGCAGCTCTCATAGTTTGCGGCTATGCTATTGATTGCGCCGATGAAACCTGTTGCGCCGCCAAGCTGCGGCAAAGGAGCTTCGCCATGTCCAGCTCGACCCTGATCGTTCTTGCCGTGATCGTTGTCGTCGTGGCGTGGGCGATCAGCGTCTACAACAGCCTCATTTCCATGCGGCAGCGGGTCAACCAGGCTTTTGCCGACGTCGACGTGCAACTGCGGCAGCGGCATGACCTCGTCCCCAACCTGGTCGAGACGGTGAAAGGTTACGCGGCGCATGAGCGCGGCACGCTCGATGAGGTCGTCAAGGCGCGCAATGCGGCGGTGACCGCGCAAGGCCCGGAGCAGCAGGCGGCGGCCGAGAACATGCTCAGCGGCGCGTTGCGGCAACTCTTCGCGCTCTCGGAGCGATATCCCGACCTCAAGGCCAGCGCCAATTTCCAGCAACTGCAGGCCGAGCTGACCGATCTCGAAAGCAAGATCGCGGCGGCACGGCGCTTCTTCAACAATGCGGTGCAGGAATACAATGCCGGCATCCAGCGCTTTCCGGCCGCGCTGTTCGCTTCGGCGTTCGGTTTCGCGCCGAAGAATTTCTTCGACCTCGGCGACGAGCGCGCCAGCGTCGGCGAAGCGCCCGCGGTGAAGTTCTAGAGCATGATCCCGAAAAGCGGACGCCGGCTTTCGGAAAAGATCATGCGCAAACAAAAATAACAGGCAGACGCAGCGATGGCCGCGTATGGTCTCTACAGCCATATCCAGTCGAACCGCCGCCGTTCGATTGTCCTGCTCGCCGGTTTGTTCTTTCTGGTCTACGTGCTCGTCTATGCCGGCGCGCTGGTGGCCGCGGGCCTGTCGGTCGACGCCGATCTGCAAACGCTGATGCAGATCGCCTGGATCGATCTCCTCAAGGCGGCGCCGTTCGCAACTGTGGGCACCGCACTCTGGGTGGTGATCGCCTATTATTTTCATCAGAGCATGATCGACGCCATCACCGGCGGGCGCGAAGTGCAGCGTGCGGACGCGCCGCGGCTCTACAACATCCTGGAAAACCTCTGTATCTCGCGTGGCGTTTCCACCCCCAAGCTCAAGGTGATCGAAAGCGATGCGCTCAATGCCTTCGCCACCGGAATGAACCCAAAGCAATACGCGATTACCGTCACTTCCGGACTGCTCAACCGGCTTAACGACGCCGAGGTCGAGTCGGTGCTCGGCCATGAGCTCACCCACATCCGCAACGGCGACGTGCGCATGATGGTCATCGCCGTGATCATCGCCGGTGTCGTTTCGTTCTTCGTCGAGCTGATTTTCCGGCTCTGGTTCTACAACGGCATTAGCTTTCGCGGCTCGCGATCCGACGAGCGCCGTGGCGGCGGCGCCGGCGCGGCGATCCTGATTGCCATCGCCCTTCTGGTCGTCGCCTACGTGCTTTCCTTCGTCATTCGCCTGGCCTTGTCGCGCTCGCGGGAATTCCTCGCCGATGCCGGCTCGGTCGAGCTCACCAAAAATCCCGATGCCATGATCTCGGCACTGCGCAAGATCGAAGGCCGCGGCGAATTGCCGGGTGCAACTTCTGCCGTGATGGAAATGTGCGTCGAAAATCCGCGCGAAGGCTTTGGCGAGCTATTCGATACGCATCCGACGGTCGACAGCCGGGTCGCGGCGCTGGTCAAATTCGCCGGCGGCCACGACCCCGGCCCGTTGGCGCTGCCGCCACAGGCAAGCGACGCCGGCAACGACGCCGATCAAGCGGGCGCCGCTGGCCCATGGGGCTCAGCCGAAGCTGCGATGCCGCTTTCGACGGCTAATCCCGATAACACGGTTGACCCCCGGCCACAGTCGGCCCCGTCGTCCGATTCAGCGCCGGGACCGTGGGGTCCGCATCGCGGCAACTAGCTGGCACGACGCCGGAATTAACCATAACGAGTTACAAATGCCCGCCAAACCGCGTTCGGCGTTGCGCGGAGGTTAAGGAAGGCTTCCAAACCGTGCTGGGGGTGTGTAGAACCGACTCTTGGAACGGGTCTGTGACGTTAAAGCGTCAATGAGGGTTCGATCATGGCCAAGCCAGCATTAATACTGGTCGGTGCGGACAAGGGAGGCGTGGGCAAGACTACCGTCGCCCGCACGTTGCTCGACTACTTCGCGGCACATCATGTGCCGACCCGCGCATTCGACTCCGAATCGCCCAAAGGCACCCTCAAGCGTTTCCACCCCGATGTGGCCGACATCGTCGACGCCACCGCGGTGGCCGACCAGATGCGGATTATCGACACGCTGTCGACGACCGACACGGCCGTGACCGTCGTCGACGTGCGCGCCGGCCTGCTCTCGCCGACGCTGCGCGCGCTGCGCGACATCGGTTTCCTCGACGCGGTGAAAAAGGGACAGATCACGTTCGTCGTCTTTCATATTCTCGGCTCGTCGATCGCTTCGCTGAACGAGATCGAGGACACCGCGCCCTTCACGACCGACGCCAGATATTTCCTGGTCAAGAACTTCATCAACAACACCAACTTCTTCGAATGGGATCAGGCCACCCATGCCTCGTATTTCAAGCGGCTGAAGGACGCCCAGGTGCTCACGATCCCGAAACTCAATGAGATGGCTTATGAGCAGGTGGAGCTCGCCTCGGTCCCGTTCCTGACCTTTGTCGCCAACAAGAACCAGAAGGCCGAGACGGCCAATTATTCGTTCGTGTTGCGCGGCTATGTCAGGCACTGGCTCGGCAATGTGTGGGCCGAGTACGATCGCGTCAAACTTCTCGAAACCTTTGACACCTCCAGCAGCTCGGCGGCTGGTTCACGCGCGCAGGTCGCCAATCGGTCGTAATCACACCGCGAGCGCCCTTTTCGCGCGGGATTGCCCGCACGGGCTTGCCTGAAATCGGACTGGACCGCTCGCGGGGATGCCTCAGCAGACGCCGCTATACATCATCGCGTCACGGCATCCGCGCGTAGGCAAAACGCTGATTGCCCGGCTGTTGATCGAATTCTTCCGCGTCGGCGGCCGCCCAAGCGTCGGTTACGATCTCGATCCCCGCGAGCCGACGCTCGCCGGATATTTTCCGAATCTCGTCTGGACCGTGGACATCGCCGACACGCCCGGCCAGATGGCATTGTTCGACCGGTTGATCGCGGATCATTGGCGAACCACGGTCATCGATCTGGGCTATGGCCTGTTCGAGCGGTTTTTCTCCGTGATGGCGGAAATCGGCTTCGAGCAGGAGGCGCAGCGCCGCTCGATCCAGCCTATCGTGCTGTTCATCACTGACTCGGCGCCGATGACGGCGCGTACCTATGCCGAGCTGCGGCGCCGCTTGCCGAAAACCATTTTCGTGCCGGTGCACAACGAAGCGACGTCGTTCATGTTTATCGCCCAGGATTTTCCGCCGACACGGCCCGAATGCGGCGTGATCCGCATCCCGCGCCTGTCGCCAATCGTTCGCGGCGTCATCGACCGGCCGGGTTTCTCGTTCGGGGCCTACATGGCCAACCAGCCGGGCGGACCCACTGAAGTCCATACCTGGATCAGCACGATCTTCGCCGCGTTTCGCGACCTCGAACTGCGGCTTTTGTTCGGCGAGTTGCAGTCTTCGCTGAGCGGCTCTTCGGCGGAATCGACGCGGCACCCCCAGTAGCGGGTCAATGTCCTTCGAAGCTGACCAGTGTGCGCACCGGCACGCCGAGCTTCCTGATCTTTTCGGCGCCGCCGAGGTCGGGCAGATTAATGATGAAGCAGGCGGCCAACACGTTGGCGCCGATTTGCTTGAGGAGCTTCACCGCCGCTTCCGCGGTGCCGCCGGTGGCGATGAGATCATCCACCAGGATGACGCGCTCGCCGTTCTGCACCGCGTCCTCGTGCATCTCCATTTCGTCGATGCCGTATTCGAGCGAATAGCCGATGCTCACGCGCTTGAACGGCAGCTTGCCCTTCTTGCGGATCGGCACGAAGCCGGCCGAGACCTGGTGCGCGACGGCACCGCCGAGAATGAAGCCGCGCGCCTCGATGCCGGCAACCTTGTCGATCTTGCCGCCGGCCCACGGCTGCACCAATTCGTCGACGGCGCGGCGGAATGCGCGCGCGTCGCCGAGCAGCGTGGTGATGTCGCGAAACATAATGCCCGGCTTGGGATAATCCGGGATCGTGCGAATCGCGGCCTTGAGGTCGTTCTCGAACGCGACGCTGGTCATTGGCAGAGGTTCCACGGACTGCCCGCGACGCCCAACGCTGAGATTCGCTCGGCGCTCACCGCTTCTCAATCTCGGGATCGTGCAGCACGGCGTGCCAAACGCGCTTCTTGGTGAAGTAAAGGAGGCCGGTGAGCACGATCAGAAAGATCAGGACCTGGAAGCCAAGGCGCTTGCGCGCATCGAGCGTCGGTTCCGCCGCCCACATCAGGAAGGCGGCGACGTCGCGGCCATATTGATCGACCGTCGCCGGCGTGCCATCGGTATATTCGACCTGGCCGTCGTTCAGCGGCTTCGGCATGGCGATGGCGTGGCCGGGGAAATATCTGTTGTATAGCGCGCCAGGCGCCAGCGTGAAGCCGGCGGGCGGATCGGCGTAGCCGTTGAGGATGGCGTGGATGTAGTCGGGGCCGTCCTCCTGGTACATGCGAAACGCATCGACGATGAACCAGGGGAAGCCGGCCTCGTAGCTACGCGCCTTGGCGAGCACAGACATGTCCGGCGGCAGGCCGCCGCCGAGCGCGGCGCGCGCCGCATTATCGTTTGCGAATGGCGGCGGGAAGGTGTCGGCGACGCGGCCAGGCCGTTGAAACATTTGACCCTGATCGTTTGGACCGTCGGTGACCTGATAGCTCGACGCAATCGCCTCCGCCTGCGCTTCGGTGAAGCCCGGACCGCCGGGATCGGTGAGACTGCGGAAGGCGACGAGCTTGAGGCTGTGACAGGTCGCGCAGACTTCCTTGTAAATCTTGAATCCGCGCTGAAGCTGCGCCGGGTCATAAATACCGAACGGCCCGGAAAACGACCATTGTTGCCGCGGCGGGGCGTCCGCCTCCTGCGCCGAGGCCGTTCGCATCCCGAGACCCGAGACCGAAGCCGCGAGCGCGAAAGCGATGATGAAGCTGCGACGATGATTCATTGTCGGATTCATGACCCGCCCCTAGCTCGTGGCGCCCGAGGGCGGCGGCGCCGATGCGCCGGCCGGCGGTCCTTCGCGCAGCACCGATGCGGAAATCGAACTCGGCAGCGGCTTAGTCTTCTCGAACAAGCCGAGCAGCGGCAGGATGAGGAAGAAGTAGGCGAAGTAGTAAACGGTGAGGATACGCGCCGCTATCACGTAGCCGCCTTCAGGCGGTTGCGAGCCGAGATAGCCAAGCCCGAGGACGGCGGCGAAAAAGATCAGCAGGAATTGCCGGTAGAGCGGCCGATAATTCGCCGAACGCACGCGCGACGTGTCGAGCCAGGGCAGAAAGGCGAGTACGGCGATCGACAGACCGAGCGCGCAGACGCCGAGAAGCTTGTTCGGAATTGCGCGCAAAATGGCGTAGAACGGCAGGTAATACCATTCCGGCACGATGTGAGTCGGCGTCTGGCCCGGATTGGCCATGATGTAATTGTCGGAATGGCCGAGATAGTTCGGGATGTAGAACACGAACCAGGCGTAGAAGATGCAGAACAGGCCGATGAAGAAGGCATCCTTCACGGTGGCGTAGGGCGTGAAAGGGACGCTGTCTTTCTCCTCCTTCGGCTCGACGCCGGTCGGATTGTTTTGCCCGACCATGTGCAGCGCCCAGATGTGCAGCACGACCACGCCGGCGATCACGAACGGCAAGAGGTAATGCAGCGAATAGAAACGATTGAGCGTCGGGTTGCCCACCGCGAAGCCGCCCCATAGCCAGGTGACGATCGGATCGCCGACGCCCGGGATGGCGGAGAATAGATTGGTGATGACGGTTGCCGCCCAGAAGCTCATCTGGCCCCACGGCAGCACATAGCCCATGAAGCCGGTGGCGACCATGAGCAGGAACAGGATGACGCCGAGGATCCACAACACCTCGCGCGGCTCCTTGTAGGAGCCGTAATACATGCCGCGCGCCATGTGGACGTAGACGGCGAAGAAAAAGAACGACGCGCCGTTCGCATGCAGGTAGCGCAACAGCCAGCCGTAATCGACGTCGCGCATGATGCCCTCGATGGAATTGAAGGCGTAATCGACCTGCGGCGTATAGTGCATCGCCAGCACGATGCCGGTGGCGATCTGCACGACGAGCATGAAGCTGAGAATGCCGCCGAACGTCCACCAATAGTTCAGATTGCGCGGCGTCGGGTAGGCGATGAGCGACGAATAGACGAGGCTCGCGATCGGCAGCCGCCGTTCCATCCATTGCATGAACGGGCTTTGCGGCTGGTAGGTCGAATGTCCGCTCATAGTCAAACCTTATGCCTGGCTGGTCTTGTCTTCGCCGATCCGGATCTTGGTTTTGGAAATAAACTGATAGGGCGGCAGGTAGAGATTGAGCGGCGCCGGCCCTAGCCGGATGCGGCCCGCCGAATCGTATTGCGAGCCGTGGCACGGGCAGAACCAACCGTCGTAATTGCCCTGATGCGGCAGCGGAATGCAGCCGAGATGGGTGCAGATGCCGATCACGACCAGCCATTGCTCGTGGCCGGATTTCACCCGCGCGGAATCGGGCGCGGGATCGCGCAACGACTGCCAGTCGGCGTCCTGCGCGAGCTTGATGTCATTCGCCGTGCGATTGAAAATGAAAATCGGCTTGCTGCGCCAGAACACCTTGATGATCTGACCCGACTGGATCGGCGACAGGTCGACCTCAACGGGCGCGCCGGCGGCGATGGTGGAGGCGTCGGGGTTCATTTGCCCGATCAGCGGCACCAGCGCGGCGGCCGCGCCCACAACACCGACGGTTGCAGTCGCAATGTAAAGAAAATCGCGGCGCGTTGGCTCCGCCGATGAGATTGCTGTCACAGCGTCGATCCTCTTCTGTCTTGCCGGTCATCCCATCCGCGCTGCGAACCGCGGCTCCCCTCCCTGCTCTCCCCGTTTACGGGGGAGAGCAGGGAGGGGCTTCAGGCGGCGGAAGGACCGGTCGCATCCGGCCTGGGGAAGGCCAGCGGCGACGCATTCCGGCGGGGTTTTATTGGCACCCTTGCCGAAAGAGCGCAAGGGTGGCCGCGAAAGCACCCACAATTGACGCGTAGCGCTCCGAAATCGACATGCACATCGCCCTTTATGAGCCCGATATCCCGCAAAATACCGGGACGATTCTGCGTCTTTGCGCGTGTCTCGGCATCGAGGCGCACATTATCGAACCGGCGGGGTTTCCGATCTCGGATCGCGCCTTCCGCCGCGCCGGCATGGACTACCTCGATGCCGTGTCCCTTGTGCGGCACGCCTCGTGGCCGGACTTCGAAGCCTGGCGGCGCAACCACGGTCACCGCCTCGTGCTGTTCACGACCTCGGCAACCGTATCCTATCTCGATTACAGCTTTGCGGCGGACGATGTTTTGCTGTTCGGGCGCGAATCAGCCGGCGTCGCTCCGAAAGTTCATGCCGCGGCCGATGCCCGGTTGGTCATTCCCATACGCTCCGGCCTGCGTTCGCTCAATGTCGCGCTCGCCGCCGCCATGGCGGCTGGCGAGGCGTTACGGCAGACCGGCAGGAGGTGAGGCGACTACGCGTCCGCTACGCCGGGGCGGCCGTTTTCGACGGCAAACGTCTTCAGCGTCGCAATGTCGGCCTTCGGATCGTGCGCGTCGGCGACGACGCGCATGCGCACCTGCATCTGCGCGCGATCGAGATCGACGCAGACATAGCCGCGCCGCCGACTCTCGAAGAAATGGACGTGCGGGTTGTCCGGCAGCGCTTGCGCGATGGGGTCGTAAGGCGGCCCGTAGGAGGAGATCGAGGTGCCGACGAATTCCGTCGCGACAACGGGCGAAGCCTGATCGTCGAAGTGGAGTTTGAGGTTTTTGGCGAAAAACGAGTGGATGTCGCCGCCGACCACGACGGGATTGGACACCTTGGTATCGTGGATGCGCTTGAGGAGCCGCGCGCGGTTGGCCGGATAGCCGTTCCAGTCGTCGGTCCAGAATGTGTCTATGCCGTCCAGCTTTTTGCGCAACTGCGCCATCAGCACGTCCTGGGCAATGACGTTCCATTGCGTCTTGGAGTGCGCGAGCGCGGAATAAAGCCACGCTTCCTGATCGAAGCCCATCATGGTCCGGCCGGCCGCGAGCCGCTCCGGACAACTGGCATTGGTTTCCAAATGTCCGCCGCCCTTGTTCGGCGGCCCGTAACAGGCTTCGCGCGAACGGTACTGCCGGCCATCGATCATCGAAATCTCGATGAGGTCGCCGAACGTAACCCGGTCGTAGACCCGCATCAGCGGGCCGTTCGGATGCGACAGCATCGGCCGTATCGGCGTGTGCTCGTAAAACGCCTGATACGCCGCCGCGCGGCGAATGAGAAACTGCGCCGGATCGTCGAAATATTCGCCCCACTGGTCGGCATAATCGTTCTGCACCTCGTGATCGTCCCAGGTGACGAGCGCCGGCACCTCGGCGTGCAGGCGTTGCAGCTCGGGCTCGAGCCGGTATTGCGCATAACGATTGCGATAGGTCGGCAGCGTCGCGGCTTCGATGCCGTCCGAGTGCCGGCGCACGATCGGCCGGTTCTCCTCGATCGTCTCGTAGATATAGTCGCCGAGGAACAGCACCGCGTCCGGATGCTCGTCGGCGAGGTGCCGGTAAGCCGAAAAATAGCCGTGCTCGTAATTGGAGCAGGAGACGAAGCCGAAGCGCATGCGATCGAGCGCGGCGCCCGGCGCCGGCAAGGTGCTCGCGCGCCCGATCCGGCTCGTCGCATTGCCGCTTCTGAAGCGATACCAATAGGGCCGGTCGGGATCGAGCCCGGCGACGTCGAGATGTACCGAATAGCCGAATGCTTTCTCGGAGGTGGCGTCGCCGCGGCGAACGACTTTGGCCATGACGGCGTCGGTCGCGATTTCGTAACCGACGGCGACATCGCCGCCGCTCATGCCGCCAGGCGTTTCCGGATTGGTCGACAGCGGATCGGGCGCGAGCCGCGTCCACAGCACAAAGCCATCAGGCCGCGGCGCGCCCGAAGCAACCCCGAGGCTGAACGGCTCGCTCGCGTGGTTCTGCGCCGCGGCGACGCGCAGCACCGCCGGCGCTGCGATCAAACCGAGGCAGGCGCTCGCCGCACCGCCGAGCAGGCGGCGGCGCGTCATGCGGATCGGAGGAATTTTGCTGCGCATAAAGAACTTCGGCACCCGGTTGGAATTGATCGCTATATTCGCGCGTTTTTGTGACATTCTCGCAGCAGGCGCTGCCAGCGGCTAAACTCGACAACAACATGGATACTGACACAATCGAACTGCGCAAGGCGACGGCAAAGGCCTGGTTCGAGACGCTGCGCGATGAGATCGTCGCGGCATTCGAGGCGGTGGAGGACGCGCTACCGCCCGGCGCGCCGCTTGGCGATCGCGCCGCGGGCCGATTTGAGCACACGCCGTGGAGCCGCACCGACCACACCGGCAAGCCCGGCGGCG
>Ga0116223_10003998_pt1 | contig 12938 bp, 6 predicted proteins | sample Sb_taG_3_FD_90092 | JGI IMG/M metagenome (GOLD analysis project Ga0116223, IMG submission 90092) | Peat soil microbial communities from Weissenstadt, Germany - Sb_50d_a_PC metaG | ecosystem: Environmental > Terrestrial > Soil > Wetlands > Peat | place: Germany: Weissenstadt | collected 2010-09-21 | reverse complement strand
CACGCTGGTACTTACTGAATGATCTTTGCCACGACGCCGGCGCCGACGGTCTTGCCGCCTTCGCGCACGGCAAAGCGCACGCCCTGATCCATGGCAATCGGATTGATCAGGGTCACCACCATCTTGATGTTGTCCCCCGGCATCACCATCTCGGTGCCCGCAGGCAACTCCACCGATCCGGTCACGTCCGTCGTGCGGAAATAAAACTGCGGCCGGTACCCATTGAAAAACGGCGTGTGCCGACCCCCTTCATCCTTGCTCAACACATACACCTCACACTCAAACTTCGTGTGCGGCGTAATCGATCCCGGCTTGGCCAACACCTGCCCGCGCTCCACATCCTCGCGCTTGGTCCCACGCAACAACACCCCAACGTTGTCCCCAGCCTGCCCCTCATCGAGCAGCTTGCGAAACATCTCCACCCCGGTGCACGTCGTCTTGACCGTGGGCCGGATCCCCACAATCTCAATTTCCTCGCCCACCTTCACAATCCCGCGCTCGATACGCCCCGTCACCACCGTGCCGCGCCCAGAGATCGAAAATACGTCCTCAATGGGCATCAAAAACGGCTGGTCCACCGCACGCTTGGGCGTCGGAATGTAACTGTCCAGCGCATCGGCCAACTTCATGATCGCCTGCTCGCCCAGCTCCCCCTTGTCACCTTCCAACGCCAGCTTGGCCGAACCCTTGATGATCGGCGTGTCATCGCCAGGAAACTCATACTTGCTCAGCAGCTCGCGCACCTCCAACTCCACTAACTCGAGCAACTCCGCATCATCGACCATGTCACACTTGTTCATAAACACCACAACATAGGGCACACCTACCTGACGGGCCAGCAAAATGTGCTCGCGCGTCTGCGGCATCGGCCCATCGGCCGCCGATACCACCAAAATCGCCCCGTCCATCTGCGCCGCACCCGTAATCATGTTCTTCACATAATCCGCGTGCCCAGGACAATCCACGTGCGCATAGTGCCGCTTCGCCGTCTCATACTCCACGTGCGCCGTGTTGATCGTAATCCCGCGCGCACGCTCCTCCGGCGCCGCATCAATCTCGTCGTACTTCTTGACCTCCCCACCAAACTTGCTCGCCAATACCGCCGTCATCGCCGCCGTCAGCGTCGTCTTCCCATGGTCAACGTGCCCAATCGTCCCCACATTCACGTGCGGCTTGGTCCGCTCAAATTTGCCCTTTGCCATGTCCTCGCTCTTTCAAAAAATGGCGGCCGCCCTCGGGGTGCCTGGTTTCCAATTGCCCGAACTACCGGCGCGCTACGCAATGACTGTTACTTGGTCTTGGAACTGATAACCGCCTCGGCGACATTTTTCGGCGCCTCGGCATAGTGCTTGAACTCCATGGTGTACGTGGCACGGCCCTGCGTCAGCGAGCGCAGCGTGGTCGAATATCCGAACATCTCCGCCAGCGGCACTTCCGCCCGGACCACCTTGCCGCCGCCGCCGGCGATGTCCTCCATCCCCTGGATGACTCCACGTCGGGAGGAAAGATCGCCCATCACGTCGCCCATCTTCTCTTCCGGCGTCTCGACTTCGACCGCCATGATCGGCTCGAGCAGCGCCGGCGACGCAGCACGCATGCCGTCCTTAAAGCCCATCGAGGCCGCCATCTTGAAGGCGTTCTCGTTGGAGTCGACCTCGTGGTACGAGCCGAAGTGCAGGGTGACCTTGACGTCGACCACCGGGTACCCCGCCAGCACGCCGGCCTTTAGCGTATCGACCACGCCTTTTTGCACCGCCGGGATGTACTCGCGCGGAACCACGCCGCCCTTGATGGCGTCGACGAATTCGAATCCGGTACCGGGCGCCTGGGGTTCGAGCTTGAGGATCACGTGCCCGTACTGGCCGCGTCCGCCCGACTGCTTGATGAATTTGCCCTCGGCGTTTTCCACCGTGCGCCGTATCGTTTCGCGATAAGCGACCTGGGGCTTGCCGACCGAGGCCTCAACGCCAAACTCGCGGCGCATCCGGTCGACGATGATCTCCAGGTGCAGCTCGCCCATCCCCGAGATGATGGTCTGCCCGGATTCCTCGTCGGTGTGCACGCGGAACGAGGGATCTTCCTGTGCCAGTCGATTCAGCGCGACACCCATCTTTTCCTGGTCGGCCTTGGTTTTGGGCTCGACCGCCTGCGAAATGACCGGCTCCGGAAAAATCATGCGCTCCAGGATCACCGACTTCTGCGGATCGCACATGGTGTCGCCGGTTGTCACGTCCTTGAGGCCGACCGCCGCCGCGATGTCGCCGGCGAAAACTTCCTTGATCTCCTCGCGCTGGTTGGCGTGCATCTGCAGGATCCGGCCAATGCGGTCGCGCTTTCCCTTGATCGCGTTGTAGACGGTGTCCCCCGAGCTCAGGACGCCGGAATACACGCGCAGGAAGGTCAGCTGGCCGACATAGGGGTCGGTCATGATCTTGAACGCCAGCGCGGCAAACGGTTCGTCGTCGGCGGCCCTGCGCTCGACGCTCTTTTCGTGATCGTCCAGACCCTTGACCGGCGGAATATCTACCGGCGAGGGTAAGTAGTCGATGACGGCGTCCAGCATGGCCTGTACACCCTTGTTCTTGAACGCCGAGCCGCAGAGCATGGGCGTGATCTCGTGCGCGATCGTGCGCGCGCGCAAGCCGAACCGGATTTCCGCCTCGGTGAGCTTGCCGCCCTCGAGGTACTTGTTCATCAGCTCCTCGTTGGCCTCGGCGGCGGCTTCGACCATCTTTTCGCGCCATTCGGCAGCGGTCGCCTGGAGTGCGGCCGGAACTTCGCCGTACTCAAACTTCATCCCCTGGCTGGCCTCATCCCAATAGATCGCCTTCATCTTGACGAGGTCAACCACGCCGGTGAAACCCTCTTCGGCGCCAATCGGGATCTGGATCGGAACCGGATTGGCCTTGAGGCGAGCGCGCATCTGCTCGTAGACCTTGAAGAAGTTCGCCCCAGTGCGGTCCATCTTGTTGACGAACGCCAGGCGCGGAACGTGGTACTTGTTGGCCTGTCGCCACACCGTTTCCGATTGTGGCTGGACGCCGCCGACGGCGCAGTAGACCATGCACGCGCCATCGAGAACGCGCATGCTGCGCTCGACCTCGATCGTGAAGTCGACGTGGCCAGGCGTGTCGATGATATTGACGCGGTGTTCCGGCAGGGAAAGGTCCATGCCCTTCCAGAAGCAGGTGGTGGCCGCAGACGTGATGGTGATGCCGCGCTCCTGCTCCTGCTCCATCCAGTCCATCGTCGCAGCGCCGTCATGCACCTCGCCAATCTTGTGATTGACCCCGGTGTAGAACAGAATGCGCTCGGTGGTCGTCGTCTTGCCCGCGTCGATGTGCGCCGAGATGCCGATGTTGCGATATCGATCGATCGATGTCTTGCGTGCCATTTTGCTCACCTAACCTTGCGTGGACCGGGAAGCGAAGCAGCGCCTCGCCGAGCCCTTGCTTGCGGCGCCGCGCGCGAAATGCGCGCCTCGCCAAACCTGCCTGCTGCTAGAACCGGAAGTGCGCGAACGCCTTGTTGGCATCGGCCATGCGATGGACTTCCTCGCGCTTCTTCATGGCGCCACCACGACCTTCGGCAGCCTCGATTAATTCGCCGGCGAGCCGCAGCGGCATGGATTTCTCGCCGCGCTTCTTGGCGGCCTCGCGCAGCCAGCGCATCGCCAGCGCCATGCGCCGCACGGGCCGTACCTCCACCGGGACCTGGTAATTGGCACCGCCAACACGGCGGCTCTTGACCTCGACCATCGGCTTGACGTTGGAGATCGCCGTCGTGAAGACCTCCAAGGGATTCTTGCCGCTCTTTGACTCGATCTGGGCCAAGGCGCCATACACGATCCGCTCGGCGACGGCTTTCTTGCCGTCGAGCATGATCACGTTGATGAACTTCGTTACGTCGGTGTTCGAGAACTTCGGATCCGGGAGAATGTCCCGTTTGGGTACTTCGCGGCGGCGTGGCATCAGGCACCTCTTTCTAATTCAGTCGGGTCGCGGCCGGCGCGACATCGCTCCGTCCAGCTAGCGGCCCCATGGCGCCGGGCCGCGACTTACTGCAATGCAAGTCGGTATTGCGCGCCGCCGTTGCCGGCGGCGGCGGACCGGATCGCGGTCCGCGGGTAATGCGATGGCGCGGCTTGTGGGCCTAGCTTGCTTTCGGCCGCTTGGCGCCGTATTTCGAGCGCGATTGCTTGCGATCCTTCACCCCCTGCGTATCGAGCGAGCCGCGCACGATGTGATAGCGCACGCCGGGGAGGTCCTTTACGCGCCCGCCGCGGATCAGGACCACCGAGTGTTCCTGCAGGTTATGGCCTTCACCGCCGATGTACGAGATGACCTCGAAGCCATTGGTCAAGCGCACCTTGGCAACTTTGCGCAGCGCCGAATTGGGCTTTTTCGGCGTAGTCGTGTACACCTTCGTGCAGACCCCGCGCTTTTGCGGGCTGCCCTTCAGCGCCGGGCTCTTGCTCTTGGTCGTCGCGCTCTCGCGCGATTTGCGAACCAGTTGGTTGATAGTCGGCATCTCTTCGCTTTCAACGGAGCCGCGTCAACACGGCCCTACTGCCGCGGCATGGCGGCGCAATTCCCACGTAGTCCCGAACGAATTCCCGCGCGCTCATTACCCGCGCGTCCCCGCCTAACACATCCCAGGCTCCAGAGCCGTCCTGGACGGGGAAGGCGCCTCCGGCGACGGGCGCACGAGTTTTGCCCGCGCCCCAGGCTTTGCGCAGCCTTAAATTCTAGCCCGCCGTGGCCCTGGCGGTCAATTCGACCGTGGCTTTCGGCCGCCCGCGGCCTCCCGGATTTGCAGTAGCTGCGCTCAGGCCTGCTCGGGCAGGTACACCAGATCCCAGTTCTGGCGCGGCTCAGGACGGGCGTTGCGCAGCGCGCTTTCGCCGCGCTTTACCGCGCAAAACAAATCGATCAGGACGTCGCCCAACACCTCTCGCAGCGTCTGGTCGGCCTGCAGGCAAGTCAGGGCCCGCTCCAGGCTGCGCGGCAGTTCAACCGCATCCTCGCGGACTTCCCATCGCTGTTCGATTCCGGCCAGCCCGAGACCGAGCGTGGCGGCAACGATCAAGTAGGGGCTGGCGTCGGCACCGGGCAGGCGGTTCTCCACGCGGCGGTTGTTCGGCCTCGAAGCGGGGATGCGGAAGGCGACCGTTCGGTCGTCCATGCCCCAACTCGCCCGCGACGGGGACGCATCGCTGCGCGCGATTCGGTCGTAGGAGATATCGTAGGGCGCAAACATTGCGGTGGCGGCCTCGGCGTGCCGTTGCAGGCCGGCGACAAATTGCTGCAGGCGCGGGCCATCGCCATCGTGGTCCGCTGCCAGAAAGCCATTGCGACCATCGCTTTGCTGCTGCAGGCTAAAGTGCCAATGCATGCCGGCGCCGGGTTGGTCGAGAAAAGGCTTGGCGACAAAGCTGGCAAGAAATCCGTGGCGGGCGGCAATCTGGCGTGCCAGGCGTTTGAACCGGAATACCGCATCGGCCTGCTGCAGCGGTGCGCCGGGCCGGAAATTGACCTCGTACTGCGAGTACGCCGACTCGTGGCCATAGCCGCAAACGGGAATGCGCATGCGTTCGCAGGCGTCGAACAGGTCGTCGAAATACGGTGCAAAGTAGGCTGCCCGTTCCGCCGAATCTGCCTCGCAGCCAAACTCCCGGGCCGGTGATCCTGGTGTCGCCAGTGCCGCAATCAAGCCCCCGGGGCCAGCCTCGGCATGCCGACTGAGGAGGTAGAACTCCAGCTCGGGCGCCACCTGGGCGCTAAGACCGGCCTGGCCCAGTCGCGCTACCACGCGTCGCAAGGCAGCGCGCGGGGAAATCTCATTGGCATCGAATTCTCGGCCGCTGATCTCCGCGCGCAACCGACCGTGGGGCTCGCACAGCACGCTTGCCGCGTTCGCCCGCCCGACCTGCTCGATCAGCGTCGTCGGATCGGCCAGCAAGTCGACGTCCTGGTACGAACTGGGCAAGATCTGGCCGAACACGCCAGGTGGCGTCTCCGCGGTAATGGTCAGGCCGAACACGACCGAGGCCAAGCGACAGCCGCCGTGCGCGAGAAAGTCGTCCCTGCTTACGGTCTTGCCACGGGCATTCGAGGAAAAATCGGCTACACAACATTCAATGCGGTGCGCCCGGACGGCGTCGACGCCGTTTCTCAGCGCATCGATCGACGACAAACTCAAGCAAAACCCCCGCTCCGACCAACGCGCAAGCGCGCATGCGCATCCCGGCAGGCACGCTCGGAGGCTCGTGCCGGGACGGCGGATCCGCGGAGTCCCTCCGCGGATCCGGTACCGGACCTGGCTTTACGACTCCGACACTTCGGCCGAATGATCGCCATCGACCGGCTCTGCCGTATCGATTTCCGCGGGCGGCTGCCCGCTCGCCTCGAGCGCTGCGAGGGCCTCGCGTTCTGCCGCTTCGATCTCTTCCTTCTCCTTGCGTGCACGATGGAACGCAAGACCCGAGCCGGCAGGGATCAAGCGGCCCACGATCACGTTTTCCTTCAATCCACGCAGATCGTCGCGCTTGCCCATGATCGCCGCTTCGGTGAGCACCCGCGTGGTCTCCTGGAAGGACGCGGCGGAAATGAACGAATCGGTCGACAGCGAGGCCTTGGTAATGCCCAGCAGCACGTTCTCGTACAAGGCAGGCCGCCCGCCTTCCTTGGCGATCGCCTTGTCGTTTTCGTCCAACAACTCGGAACGCTCGACCTGTTCGCCCGGAATGAAAGGGGTATCGCCCGCGTCAACGATCTGCACGCGCCGCAGCATCTGGCGCACGATCACCTCGATGTGCTTATCGTTGATCTTCACGCCCTGCAGACGATACACATCCTGCACTTCGTCGACGATATAGCGCGCCAATGCCTCGACGCCGAGCAGGCGCAGGATGTCGTGCGGATCGGCGGGCCCATCAACGATCGACTCGCCCTTGTTCACGACCTGTCCGTCATGCACCAGCACGTGCTTGTCCTTCGGGATCAGGAACTCGTGTTCCTTGCCGTCCAGATCGCTGATGATCAGGCGCTGCTTGCCCTTGGTGTCCTTGCCGAACGATACCGTGCCCGTGACTTCCGCCAGGGTCCCGGCATCCTTGGGCGAACGGGCCTCGAACAGCTCGGCCACGCGCGGCAGACCGCCGGTGATGTCGCGCGTCTTTTGAGACTCCTGTGGAATGCGGGCCAGAACCTCGCCGACCGCAACCGGTTGACCATCGCGCACCACGATCAGGGCTCCGACCGGGAACGAGATCGTCACCGCATGGTCCGTGCCGTGGATCTTGACTTCCTCGCCGCTCTCACCGATCAGCTTGACCTGGGGACGCAAGCCCTTGGTCGTGCTCGCGCGCCGCTTGGCATCGATTACGACCAGCGTGGACAAGCCGGTGACCTCGTCGATCTGCTTGGCGACCGTAACGCCTTCTTCCACGTGTTCGAATCGGATCGTTCCGGCGTACTCGGTGATGATCGGGCGAGTCAGCGGATCCCACTGCGCAAGCTGCACTCCCGCCTTGACCGGTTTGCCGTCGACCACGTTGAGCGTCGCCCCGTACGGGACCTTGTGGCGCTCGCGCTCGCGCCCGTTGTCATCGACCACCATCACCTCGCCGGAGCGCGATATGACCACCTGCTCACCCTTGGCGCTCGTTACGTACCGCATGGTGCTGGTAAAACGCACGGTGCCGTTGCTCTTGGCCTCGATCGCGCTTTGCACCGCGGCACGCGAGGCGGCACCGCCAATATGGAAGGTGCGCATCGTCAGCTGCGTGCCGGGCTCTCCGATCGACTGGGCGGCGATCACGCCTACCGCCTCGCCGGCGTTGACCAGGACACCTCGGCCCAGGTCGCGGCCGTAGCACTTGGCGCAGATGCCGTAGCGCGTATCGCAGGACAGCGGCGTGCGCACTTTGACCTCGTCGATACCAAGCTCCTCGATGCGATCGACCGCGTCCTCATCGAGCAGGCAACCGGCCGCGTACAGCACGTCCTGCGTATCGGGGTGCGCCACGTCAACGGTGACGACGCGCCCCAGAATCCGGTCGCGCAGGGCCTCGATCACCTCGCCACCCTCGACCAGAGCGCGCATGGCGACGCCATTGCTCGTGCCGCAGTCGTCCTGCGTAACCACGAGATCCTGCGTCACGTCGACTAGGCGCCGCGTGAGGTATCCCGAATTGGCGGTCTTGAGCGCCGTGTCGGCCAGGCCCTTGCGCGCACCGTGCGTCGAGATGAAGTACTGCAGCACGTTCAGGCCTTCGCGGAAATTGGCCGTGATCGGCGTCTCGATGATCGAACCATCCGGCTTGGCCATCAGTCCGCGCATGCCGGCGAGCTGCCGGATCTGCGCCACGGATCCACGCGCGCCCGAGTCGGCCATCATGAAGATCGAATTGAACGACTCCTGGTTGACCTCGACGCCATGGCGGTTGATCGTGCGCTCGGTGGCGAGCTGTTCCATCATCACCTTGCCGACGTGGTCGCCGGCGCGGCCCCAGATGTCGACCACCTTGTTGTAGCGCTCGCCCTGCGTCACCAGACCCGAGGTGTACTGGGCCTCGATCTCCTTCACCTCCTTCTCGGCGGCGCGGATGATTTCTTCCTTTTGCTCCGGAACGCGCATGTCGCCGATGGCGATCGACAGGCCGGCGCGAGTTGCTAGCTTGAAACCGGACTGCAACAGACGATCGGCGAAGATCACGGTCTCGCGCAGACCGCAGCGACGGAAAGCGGCATTGATGAGGCGGCTGATTTCCTTCTTCTTCAGCGGTTTGTTGATCAGTGTGAACGGCAGGCCAGGGGGCAGGATCTCGGAGAGGATCGCCCGGCCAACGGTGGTCTCGTAGCGTGAGGTGTGTTCCGTGCGCGCGCCGGTTTCGCGATCGACATCGCTCTCCCGGATGCGGATCGTCACCCGTGTCTGCAGTTCGACGCGACCGGCCTCCAAGGCGCGGTGCGCCTCGCCCACATCGGCCAGGAAGGTGCCCTCGCCCAGGCCGTTGGTTTTCTCGCGGGTTGCGAAGTACAGGCCCAGCACGACGTCCTGGCTCGGTACGATCGACGGGTCGCCATTGGACGGAAACAGCACGTTATTCGACGAGAGCATGAGTGCGCGCGCCTCCAGCTGCGCCTCGAGCGACAGGGGTACGTGTACCGCCATCTGGTCGCCGTCGAAGTCGGCATTGAAGGCAGCGCACACCAGCGGATGGAGCTGGATCGCCTTGCCTTCGATGAGCACCGGCTCGAATGCCTGGATACCGAGCCGGTGTAGCGTGGGGGCGCGATTGAGCAGGACCGGATGCTGGCGGATCACTTCCTCCAGAATGTCCCAGACGATGGGTTCCTGCGCTTCGACCATCTTCTTGGCCGCCTTGATCGTCGTCGCCAAGCCCATCAGCTCGAGCTTGTTGAAGATGAACGGCTTGAACAGCTCCAGCGCCATCAGCTTGGGCAGCCCGCACTGGTGAAGCTTGAGTTGCGGTCCGACCACGATGACGGAGCGGCCGGAATAGTCGACGCGCTTGCCCAGCAGGTTCTGACGGAAGCGTCCGCCCTTGCCCTTGATCATGTCGGCAAGCGACTTCAGGGGACGCTTGTTGGCGCCGGTCATCGCTTTGCCGCGTCGACCGTTATCGAGCAGCGAATCGACCGCTTCCTGCAACATGCGCTTTTCATTGCGCACGATGATTTCCGGCGCCTTGAGTTCGAGCAGCCGCTTGAGACGGTTGTTGCGGTTGATGACGCGCCGATACAGGTCGTTCAGGTCCGAGGTCGCAAAGCGGCCGCCGTCGAGCGGCACCAGCGGACGCAGTTCCGGCGGCAACACCGGCAAGACCTCCAGGATCATCCACTCGGGCTTGATACCGGAGCGCTGAAAACCCTCCAGCGTCTTCAGGCGCTTGGCGAATTTCTTGATCTTGGCTTCGGAACCTGTCTCCGACAGGTCCTTGCGCAGCGTCTCGATTTCTTTGTCGACGTCGATGGAGCGCAGCAGTTCGCGAACGGCCTCGGCGCCCATCAGGGCGCGAAATTCGTCGCCGAACTCCTCGGTCTTGGCGATGAAATCGTCTTCCGTCATCAACTGGGCCCGCTTCAGTGGAGTGAATCCCGGGTCGACGACGACGTAGGCCTCGAAGTACAACACGCGTTCGATGTCGCGCAAGGTCATGTCCAGGACCATGCCCATACGACTGGGCAGGGACTTGAGAAACCAGATGTGTGCCACCGGCGAAGCCAGCTCGATGTGGCCCATCCGCTCGCGACGCACCTTGGCGAGGGTGACTTCGACACCGCACTTTTCACAGATAACGCCGCGGTGCTTGAGCCGCTTGTACTTGCCGCACAAGCACTCGTAGTCCTTGATCGGGCCGAAGATCTTGGCGCAGAACAGGCCATCGCGCTCGGGCTTGAACGTGCGGTAATTGATCGTTTCCGGCTTCTTGACTTCGCCGAAAGACCAGGAACGGATCTTGTCGGGTGAGGCAATGCCGATCTTGATGACGTCGAACTGTTCGTCCTGCTGAACTTGCTTGAACAGATCCAATAGCGCTTTCATTCGCTTCTCCAGACCCAGAGTACTGGGAGGGTGGGTTTGTCCGCCTTGAGTGCCGCCGGTCGCTGCTGTCGCAGGCTCCAACCCGGCGTCGCGTTTCGTGACGTTCGCGCCTCAGTCCCTTTCCAGATCGATATCAATGCCCAACGAGCGGATTTCCTTGACTAGCACGTTGAAGGACTCCGGCATGCCGGCATCGATCGAGTGCTCGCCCTTGACGATGTTCTCGTATACCTTGGTGCGCCCATTGACGTCGTCGGACTTGACGGTGAGCATTTCCTGCAAGGTATATGCGGCCCCGTACGCCTCGAGCGCCCAGACTTCCATCTCGCCAAAGCGCTGGCCGCCAAACTGGGCCTTGCCGCCCAGCGGCTGCTGCGTAACCAGCGAGTACGGCCCGGTCGATCGGGCATGCATCTTGTCGTCGACCAGGTGGTGCAGCTTGAGCATGTGCATGTAGCCCACCGTCACATTGCGCCCGAAGGCCTCGCCGGTGCGTCCGTCGTACAGCGTGGCCTGCGTCCGCGAGGGCGTCAATTGCAAGCGCTTGGCGACGTCCTCCGGATACGCGATCTCGAGCATGGCATGGATGTCGCCCTCCGATGCTCCGTCGAACACCGGCGTCGCGAACGGAACCCCGGCCCCCAGGTGCTGCGCCAGTTCCAGGATCTCGTCATCGTCGAGCCCTTCGACCTGCTCTGGCTTGCCCGACTGGTTGTAGACATCGCGCAGAAAACCGCGCAGCGCCCCCGCCGTGGCGGTACGCGCCATATCGCCGATGCGCGCGCCCAGGCCCTTGGCGGCCCACCCCAGGTGGGTCTCCAGGATCTGGCCGACGTTCATCCGCGAGGGCACGCCCAGCGGATTGAGAACGATGTCCACCGGCGTACCGTCGGCCATGTACGGCATATCCTCCACCGGGACGATGCGCGACACCACCCCCTTATTGCCGTGCCGACCGGCCATCTTGTCGCCGGGCTGCAGGCGCCGCTTTACCGCCAGGTAGACCTTGACCATTTTCAAAACACCGGGCGGCAATTCGTCACCCTGGGTCAGCTTCTTGCGCTTGTCCTCGAAGGCCTGGTCGAACTGCAGGCGCTTGGCCTCGATCGACTCCTTGAGCGCCTCGAGCTGTGCCGCCGCCGCCTCATCGGCCAATCGCACGTCGAACCAGTGATAGCGCTCGAGCGAATCCAGGTAATCCTTGGTAATCACGGTGCCTTTGGCGATCTTGCGCGGGCCGCCGGTCGCTTCCTTGCGCAGCATCAGCCGTTCGATCCGGGCGAACGCGTCGGCCTCGACAATGCGCAACTGGTCGTTGAGGTCCTGACGGTACCTCTTGAGCGCATCGTCGATGATCTGCTGGGCGCGCTTGTCGCGCTGGATCCCCTCGCGGGTGAAGACCTGCACGTCGATCACCGTCCCGTTCATGCCCGAGGGAACGCGCAGCGAGGTGTCCTTGACGTCCGATGCCTTCTCGCCAAAGATCGCCCGCAGCAGCTTTTCCTCCGGCGTGAGTTGCGTCTCGCCCTTGGGCGTTACCTTGCCCACCAGCGTGTCGCCGGCCGAGACCTCGGCACCGATGTAGACGATTCCCGAGTCGTCCAGACGCGCCAGCTGCGATTCCGACAGGTTGGAAATATCGCGGGTGATTTCCTCCGGTCCTAGCTTGGTGTCGCGCGCGACGACATTGAGCTCCTCGATATGTATCGAGGTGTAGCGGTCATCGGCCACCACGCGCTCCGAGATCAGGATCGAATCCTCGAAGTTGTAGCCGTTCCACGGCATGAACGCCACCAGCATGTTCTGGCCCAGCGCCAGCTCACCCAGGTCGGTCGAGGCCCCATCGGCGATCACGTCGCCCTTGGCGATCTGGTCACCCTTGTTGACGATCGGACGCTGGTTGATGTTGGTGTTCTGGTTGGAGCGCGTGTACTTGACGAGGTTGTAGATGTCGACACCGACCTCGCCCGTGACGTTCTCGTCTTCATTGACGCGCACGACGATCCGGTTGGCGTCGATGAAATCGACCACACCACCGCGCAGGGCCTGCACCGTGGTGCCGGAGTCGACCGCGACGGTGCGCTCGATGCCCGTGCCCACCAGCGGTTTTTCCGGCCGCAGGCACGGCACCGCCTGGCGCTGCATGTTCGAGCCCATGAGTGCGCGGTTGGCGTCGTCATGCTCCAGAAACGGGATCAACGAAGCGGCAACCGAAACGATCTGGCTCGGCGCAATATCCATGAATTCGATGCGCTCGGGCGATATCAGCACGAACTCGCCGTTCTGGCGGCAGGAAACCAATTCGTCGGTGAACTTGCCGCTGTCGTCGAGCGGCGCGTTTGCCTGCGCGATGACGTACTTGCCCT
>Ga0116223_10003994_pt1 | contig 12947 bp, 10 predicted proteins | sample Sb_taG_3_FD_90092 | JGI IMG/M metagenome (GOLD analysis project Ga0116223, IMG submission 90092) | Peat soil microbial communities from Weissenstadt, Germany - Sb_50d_a_PC metaG | ecosystem: Environmental > Terrestrial > Soil > Wetlands > Peat | place: Germany: Weissenstadt | collected 2010-09-21 | reverse complement strand
GGAAAATTCGCTCGATGAGAGTTTTCTTGCGCCCCCGGCGAGTCAAACGTTTATTCATGAGTGAAATTCAAGACTGGGACGATTCAACCTGGCGTCATGCTATCAGGATTGTAGTGATTATTGCAATCGAGTAGTTACTGTATTCATCAATGGTGAGTCATCCGAAAGGTTACGCCATTCAAATGGAACCGGTGTACTACCCTGCCTCAGGAAAGATGCGGCTACATCGTTGCCGCAAAGGAAGAGGACTGATGTCTCCTAATCAGTTCGCTGCACCCGGATTCACCTGGATTTCGAACGTGCGTTCCTCTTGCTCTTGCGGCGCATTTTCTTTTTGGGCGCCTTATGGACAATGCCTTCAAGCTGTTTGTTGACGTGGAGCACGATATCGTTCAGCTCGCGCCTCAAAGCACCTTCAATCATGCCCGATTGGCGTTCTCCACGAGCGACCCGACTGACGTATGAGGCATCGACACGAAGCTTGCGAGCCACCCGCCTGTAGAGCCCTCTGACAAGGGACGCCAAGTCCTGCGGAATTTGGTCGAATGTGGCGGTCCTCACTTTGGAGGACGCATGTCGCCGCTTCCCACTTGAAATCCGTCTGGATGAGCTGCCGAGCTTAGACACGAAAATCTCCCTGCCAACTACCCGGACATCCAGCGTCTTGATAACTCCCCCAATTGTTAAATTTCAGTGATCTGGGACACACACATTAAAGATAAATACCCGGCAATTCGGACGCCACTCTTTATATGCATGATTTAAAATGGTTTACAGAATTCAGCCCATAGAAGTCATAGCGCTGCGTAACCCTTCGAACGCAAGACCGATGTAGAATTCCCATCCTTGGCGGGGTTTCCGACGAAAGAAGCGAGTCCGTTCGCCGCTTCCTGCCGCTACTCGGGGGTGAACGCCAGAAGCACGTTTCCGGGCACGCCTCCGTTGCGCGGATACCCGGAGCTGATGAACACCATGCCGTTGACTACCACGGCGCCCGGACCGTCGATCGAGCCCCCGCGGCCCTTCACGCCGTTCACCGTTTCGAAATCGCGCATGGTGTTGAAATCCCACAGCAGCTCGCCATCTTCGGCGGAGTGCGCCCGAATGTGCCCATCGGTGGAGGTCGCAAATACCACGCCCGGAATTTCCGTCACCGCGCCCGGCTGGGAAGGACTACAGCCCACGGGCGCGCCTTCCGGACAAGGCGCTGCCGCAACATGCCACTCCTGGCTTCCGTCGGCAACGCGCAGGGCCGTGAGGCCACCACCCACGTTCGGGTCGACACGGTTCCGGCGCGTGTCGGTCTGACTGGTCTGAGGCGACCGATTGACGTCGGATACCGTCGCGAAGACGTGCAGTCCATCCGTGGCCATGCCCCATTGGACGCCGCCGTTCGTGCCGCCCTTGCCCACGCGAGCTTGCCACACAACCTCGCCGTTCTTCACGGGATCGAGCGCCCAGACGATTCCCGACTTCTGTCCAGCCAGCAGCAGTTCGCGGCCATCCGGCGCATGAGTCAGAATCGGCGAAGAGCCGAAATCGAAATCCGGGCCGCAGGTCGCGGGGTTACCGGCGCAAGTGCCATTAAAGACATCCTCTCCGGTTAACTGGCGGGACCAGACGATGCGGCCCGTCGCCATGTCGAGCGCGATCACCGCATCGCTTGTGTCCGTCGCGGGCGCCGAATAATTGTCTCCGGTCCCCACATAGAGAAGTTTGCGCTTCACGTCCAGTGTGGGCGCGGACCAGACCCCAACTCCTGAAGGTCCAAAATTTATGGTCCCGCGCGAACTCTTTCCTCGCTCTGTCGGAACGCCGGTCATCCAGGTCTTCCACAGGTGCATGCCGTCGCGGATGCGCAGCGCCACCACGCTGCCACGAAAAGTGCAGCAGGCGTATTCCGCATCGGCGGAGCGCGTTTCCTCCCACGATGCCACCGGCACGTAGACGGTTCCCTCGTGGGCGACAGGTCCGCCCGTGAGCCGCGTGGAATCATGCGCTTCCACCTGGACCTTCCAAAGCAGTTTGCCCGTTTCGGCCTTAACGGCATAGAACCAGCCCGTCATATCTCCGAAAAGCAGCGCGTGTTGGCCGCCGAGCGGCACCGCCAGAATGGAGGACCGCACCGGCCCGTTCGCCTGAAACACCCATTGCAGGCAGCCGGTCTCGGCGCGCATGGCGTGGATCAGCCCGCCGGCGCTTCCAACGAACACCTGTCCATCGATGACCGTGGGCGGCGCGAAGGCAGTCACGTCACCATCGAAGCCAAAAGCCCATTTCAGTTTGAGCCCGCGCACCTGATCGGTACTTAATCGGGCCGAATCGCCCGGCTGAAACCGCGCATTGGTCTGGCCGGGACTCCATCCATTCCATGAAGCCTTTGGCTTGGAAGCTAACTTTACTGTGCGGTCCGCGCAGAACGCCGCGGCTGGTGGACCTTCCACGGCCGCGTTTGTCCCTAAATACGAAGCCACGGCCATGCGGTCTTCCCTGCTGATCGTGAATGCGATGGCCATCATCGGCCCCGCATCGAGCGCTCGGAGGATTCGCGCAGCGGGCATCTTCTGCAGCGCTTCGCGGGGAGGGATGCGGTCGTTGACCTGCTCGTGACACACGGCGCAGCGCTTCTGATACACGGCCTCTCCGGAGGAAGCCGCCAGCAATGGACTCGCCCACAAGGCGAACAAGAGCAGGAATGCGAAGCGTTTCACGGGCCGGACCATATCATGGCGGCCAAATTCGTGTCCAGGACAGAGCCCGCCTCGTCACGAGATCCCCGAACCGGAAACAGCCCAAGTTGGTTTCCGACCTGGAAATTGTGAGGCCCTTATGATAATTAGAGCAGATACATCAGCGTTTATATGGCGCCCTGATAACTATACGCCCGGCCCTAGCTGTTTGAATCAGAGGAGAGCGCTACAGGGAGGATGATTCCGATGGAAGCCCATGAGGAGTATGACCAGAACGACTTGAATAACGCCATCCTTTGCGTTTGGAAGGAAGCGCGAGGAGACGGATCCACAGGGATGAAGGCGGTTGCTCATGTGATTTTTAACAGAATCGGCGCCCCTGGCTTTGCCAGCAATCTGCACGATGTGATCTACGGGAAAAACCAATTTTCGTCGATGAGCATCAGCACCGATCCCGAATACAACCTTGCGCCTCCCAGTGCCACCGATCCTCAGTACCCGTCGTACCTGGCTGCCACAAACATCGTGAATGCAATTGCCGCGCGAACCGATAGCGATCCCACAAATGGCGCTCTCTACTATGCGAACCTCGCGGAAAGTACGAGTGGATGGTTCTTCCATCACGTCGTGAACGATCCGGTGAATCATCCTCTGCGCGCGACGGTCGGTCAACAGGTCTTCTATGCGTAAAGAGTTCACAAGATGTTCAGTGACGCACCTTGCCGTGTAATTCCTGCTTGGGATTGGCATTGATAAGTTCTAGAATCGGCATCCATGAACACAACGATTGCGAACGCAGCCCCGGATCCCATCATCCAACGCCTGGAGGATCAGATTAGCTGGTACGACCGAAAAAGCACATCCAACATGCGATGGTATAAGCGGATCAAAATCTCGGAGATCGCTTCCGCCGCGGTCATCCCTTTCCTGGCGGCATCCAATATTCCTCGTGCGGTAATCGCGACCGGCATTCTCGGCGTATTTGTCACCTTATTTGAAGGCCTGCTGCAACTCAACCAATTTCACGAGAACTGGATCAGGTACCGGTCGACTTGTGAGTCCCTTAAACACGAGAAATACATTTATCTGGCGAACGCGGGACCCTACCCGAATGTGGAGAAACCTCGCGCCCTACTGGCGGAGCGCATGGAATCGCTAATCTCGCAGGAGCACGCGAAGTGGGCGACAGTTCAACAACAGGATCCACAAGGCAAGCCGGCGGCCTAATCAGCCGCTCAATTACCATGCCGCCGCCTGTACTCGACGAGCCCTACTCGGTAAACCGAAGCTACTCCTTGCACGTGGTGGGAGATTTCCAGTTCGCTTAAGGAATCCCAAATTGGGCGGCATTTTTGTCAGCTATCGACGCAGCGACTCGCAGGGAGAGGCTGGCCGTTTGTTTGACGACCTGGCTCAGCGCTTCGGCGATGGAACGATATTCATGGATGTCGCCGCCATCGAGGCAGGACGCGATTTCCGTAAAGCTATTGAAGAAGGAGTCGCCAAATGTGGCGTGCTTCTGGTAGTGATCGGCGTGGGATGGCTTGACGCGAAGGACGAACGCGGAGCGCGGCGTCTCGACGATCCCTCGGACTTCGTTCGCATCGAAACAGCTTCCGCCTTGAAGCGCGACATCCCTGTTATTCCCGTTCTGGTGCGCGGCGCCAGGATGCCGTCCGCTGAGCAATTGCCGGAGGAACTCAAGGAGCTGGCTTATCGCAACTGTATGGAGTTGACGCATGCCCGATGGAGATCGGACTTGCAGCTGCTCGTGGATGCGTTGCGTCGCCTGCTGGGAGATTCCATTCAAGTTGCAACGAGCGCCACACTCAACCAAGCAACCGCTGCAGCCCGGCCAGGCCCTGCGCAACCGGATATGACAGGGTCAACGAAGTTGGAGGACGGAAGTTCCGCGCAAATTGACCCCACGGCCGTGCAGCGAATCACTCGAGACCTTGCGCTCCGTATCGGACCGATTGCTGAAATTGTGGTGAGACGCGCTGCCTCACGCTGCAACTCGGTCGAAGATCTCTATCTCAAAGTCGCGGAGGAGATCGACTCCCGGGACGAGCGCGAGAAATTCCTTCGAGGGCGAGCCCCGATCCCGTCGCCTCCTCTCCTCAATGTAGAAAGAGACGCAAACCTGGCAATCAATCCGTCAGGAACAGCGGGATCACCTCCAGAGGGAAATGACGCACCGTCCGAAACAACTCGATCCACGACAGGGATGCCTTTGTCGAATCGACGCAAGCATTTGCTTCTTGCAAGCGTGGGAGGCGTTTCCCTGATCCTACTGCTGATTCTCGTGACACGGTTCGCGACCAGGAGAGGAGAAGTGCCGTCTCAGCCGTCGCAGACTTCGGACCAGCCGACGCACATTCCAGAATCTTCCCCGGTAAATGCCAGCGCGACTGCTCCACCTGCAGAATTGCCCGCCAGGAGCGACAAGCCTGTGCAGCCGCCCAGCACACCTGAGGCCGAAGAAAGCCAACCTAAGTCTCCCCAACGGATTCGTGTGCCAGAGGAAGTGTCACGAAAACTGCTAATCAGTACAGTTTTTCCGACGTATCCGGCTTTAGCGCGGCAGGCCCGCATTCAGGGAACGGTAGTTCTCGACGCCAATATCTCAAAAGACGGCACGGTCGAGACTCTTCAAGTGATCAGTGGACATCCCCTACTGGTCCAGGCAGCCCTCGATGCCGTTAAACAATGGCGATACAAGTCCTATGTGCTGAACGGCAAGCCGGTCGCGGTGAACACTCAGATTATTGTGGCCTTCACTCTTGGGGGATGATCGGGCGTTTCGCAAGTCCGAAAAATGGGAGTTTACCCCAGCATCTTGAACGCCTTCACCAGACTGAGTTGCATGCGATTGAAGGAAGCGGTTACGGTGGCGATTTCATCAGAGCCCTTCACCGGCAGCGGCGCCTGGTTCGTGTCTCCCTTACTCACGCGGTCTGCGGCGCCCGACACGAGCTTCAGCGGGCGAATCACGATGAAGTAAACTCCCGCATCCAGGGCGGCGATAGTCGCGACTAGAATAACCACAAGGTAAATAAGTAAAAGATCAAACGCCTGCCGGGCTCTCTGGAGCGGCACCGACATCGGGACAGAAACGATCTGCGCACCTACGATGGAGTCCGGTTTCCACCCAAAGCCGTTGTTCGACCCGTAGGTGGCGGTCATGGCGGGTGGAGCTGCTGCAGGGCTGCTGTGGCACTCCATGCACGCCGGAGCCGCCGCGATCGGAATCGCCAAATACATCGAACGCCCCGTCGGCGTCTCCCGTTCCCCCTCGAATTCTTTCTGCTCGCGGTGGTCACTTAGATATCGAATGACGTCGGCCTCCCAATCGGTCGCCCGATGCTCCGGATTGGTTGGGTTGAGCGTGGCCTCCCGGTACGTGTACTCGGGATAGTTCTGCCTCAGCTTGTTGAAGGTACTCATCGCTCCAAAGGCCGGTACCGTTTCCGCCAGGAACCTCGTCTTGTGTTGGGGGTTCTGCTCGAGCAAGGGCGCCAGGTCGGAAGACGTATAGTCCCTCACCGACTTGGCGCTGGCCATCATCAAGCTTGCTTCCTGGAGGACTTCGCGTTGCGCGTTGCTGATGAGGAAACTGGAGATGGCTTGCGAAATAATCAGCCCGCCGGCTCCGAACAACACCAGCAAGATGAGATTAAACTTCGTGAGCAGCTTCATTTGTGACTCCCCTTTAAGACCAGCGGGAGTCGGGTCAACGATCAAGACCCGACCTATTTTCTGTTCCAGGAGAAACGGTAGTGTAACTCCAATTGAGGAACTCAGTCGGTACTTTACTACAATTAAATAAATGCCCGGATGCCATTCGGTGGGAAGTTGAAATTCCCGCGACGCTTGCGTCCGATTCTGGTTGGACGGCGGCGTGATCGCCAACGATCCGCATGGGTTCGGAAACTGTCCCACCATATGCAAGACATCGCCACGTTCATGACCCAGCGGTTATTTCGTGCGGGAACGGCAAAATGATGCAAAATCGTGGCGGAGCAAACGGCACGCATGTTGAAGCTTGGAATCATCCTGACCGCGGCAACCGTGACGATTCTCGTCGTGGAATTTTTCCGCGCGCGACGCAGGCCATTTCCCGCGCATGGCTGGCTCGGCCTCTTCGCGCTGATTTGCTCCGAGTACTTGATGTTTCACGGGTTCGAACCCGCGGCGACTTATTTCAGCCCGGTGGCGTGGACGTCGTACCTCTTGATTGCCGATGCCGCGGTCTTCGCGACCTCCGGGCATTCGCGGCTGCGCGAGGAGCCGCGCGGGTTGCTGAAGATGGCGGCCCTCTCGATTCCGTTGTGGCTGATTTTTGAAGCGTACAATTTGCGGCTTGCGAACTGGGCGTATGTCGGTCTGCCGGAAGGGCAGATCGAAAGATGGATCGGCTACGGCTGGGCGTTCGCGACGATCACACCGGGGATTTTCCTGACCGCCGCGCTCATCGAGTCCTTCGGCTGGTTCCAACAGGAATCGCGCCCGCTGCGTTTCAGCCGCGCGACGGAGACGTCGTTCATAGTGCTCGGCGCGGTGATGCTTCTTGTGCCGCTGCTTGTCCCCACGCGCACCGCCGCGTATTTATTCGCTTTGGTCTGGCTCGGCTTCTTATTTCTGCTCGAGCCGATCAACTACCGCCTCCACTTGCCTTCCTTCGAGGGTGATCTCGCGCGGGGACATCGCGGGCGTCTGTATTCGTTTCTCGCGGCGGGCTGGGTGTGCGGCTGGCTGTGGGAATTCTGGAATTACTGGGCGCGCGCCGGTTGGATTTACACGTTTCCAATCGGCCAGCATTGGAAGATCTTCCAGATGCCCGCGCCGGGCTATCTGGCTTTCCCGGTGTATGCGCTAGAATGTTTCGCAATGTACGTAAATGGCGCGTGGCTCCTCAGCCCAAAATATATCGCCGAGAAAAAATATCAGGAATAGCCGGGTGAGCATCCTAATCCGATACTTCCGCGCGTTGATCTGCCTGGCGATGGCGGCGCTCGCATCGTTTTCGCCTCGCGAGGCGCGCTCCTCCGAACTCGATATCCCCCCGGACGCAAAGGAAGCCATCGATCTGATGTACATGGGCAAGACGGAGGCAGCCGTCACGCTCGCTCATAAGATCGAAGACGCGCGACCTGATCATCCTCTCGGCTATCTCATCGAAGCTGACGTGCTCTGGTGGAATATTTACTGCAAATGGTCCGAGCGAAAATACAACACGATTGACGCTTGGAGCCACACGCGTCCCGCCGACGCCGATGACGACGCGGAACTTGCGCTCGCCGATAAAGTGACGCACCTGGCCGAGGCCGGCATCGCCAGGTCCGACACGGCCGAGATGGAGTTGTACGCGGGATTGGGCTATGCGTCGCGCGCGCGCCTGCTGGGCTTGCGCTACGAGAAAATTCCCGTGGCTCGCGCGGTCGTCGAGGCGCGCAAACACCTGCTGCGCTGCCTCGAACTGGACCCCAACATGGCGGATGCTTACCTGGGCCTCGGGCTTTACAACTATTACGTCGATACTCTTTCGGCCTTGGCTAAAATTTTGCGGTTTTTCATGGGCATCCCGGGCGGAGACAAGCGCGAGGGTTTGCGCCAGCTCGAAATCGCGTCCACCAAAGGCGAACTGACGCAGGTGGAGGCGCGCTTCAACATGGCCAAGAGCCTGCGCAATTACGATCGCGATTACGCGCGCGCCGAACGGGCCGCCGCGCTACTGGTCACCGAGCATCCCGGAAATTGCATCTTTTTGCTGCTCGCAGGCGATATCGAGCAGAAACTTGGCCACACGGAAGAAGCTGCCGTGAGATTTCGCGCCGCCGCCGCGGCTCCCTGGGAGGAGGCCGCGTGCGCGGACCGCGCGTACAAGCTCGCGATCGAAGCCCTCGCCTCGTTTGGCACAAACCAATAGGGGTTCGTGTAGCACAGTCACTCTTGGCTGTGCGGTTTTGTACACCGCATATACAAGCTACCAATCCAGTGACAATCGCGAAACCCACACAGCCAAGAGTGGCTGTGCTACCAACCCCCCGGGCAACGGGCCGGCACGCGCTGTGCATCTCACGACTGCTGCGGTAAGCTGTGTGAGGCGGGTCCGGGTTGACTTGGGCGTGCCCCAGTGGTATCAGAAACAGGCCGGTTTGGTGGGGGTTCTTCCTATTCTAGGGCGCGGGCTGCACTTTTACGCTGAAGGTTTCACCTCCGCAGGGGCGGAGGCGGAGCGTGGAGCCTGCCGAAAACTGGATCATCGCTGACTTCCTCAGCACCCGGAATGAATTCAATGCGTTTTTGTCTGCCCGGAGTCCCGGCAGGATGGCTCGCGAGGAGCGTGTTCGGATGTGTTCGCGCAAGTGGCTGATTGCGGCGTTGGTGGCGTGTGGGCTGGCCTCCGCCTGTTCCGACTACAACACGAACCTTTCCATCCAAACCTCCTCCTCCGTGCTGGCCTTCGTGAGTCCCAGCACAGCGAGCGTGGGAGGGCAGGGCTTCACGATTACGGCCAATGGACAGGGCTTCACGACTGGCGCGCTGATCCTGTGGAATGGAACCGCTCTGAATACCACCCTTGTCAGTAGCATTCAGCTGACGGCGCCCGTTCCCGCCACGGACCTCGTCACCGCAGGGACTGTCCAAGTAGCCGTACAGATCCCCGGCTCGGCCCAGTCGGGAACGCAAAACGTCAACAATACGACCACGACCGAGGTTTCAAACATTGTCCTGTTTACGATAGGTGCGGCCCCGGGGACACCGCCGGCGATTGCGTCCCTCTTGCCCGTCTCGGCGCCATTTTGTGGCAGCCTCAATGGTTTTCAGCTGACTGTGAACGCCGCGACCGGTACAACTTTCACGAGCGATTCGGTTGTGAATTGGAATGGATCGCAACGCGCGACTACGGTTGCGAGCTCCACTCAGCTATCGGCAACGATCTTGCCTTCTGACACGGCCTTGAATGCCACGGCCGCGGTTTCCGTATCCAATTCGGCGGGAACGTCGAATACATTGCAGTTCACCATTTCGACGCCCACTGCAAATCTTCCGCCGCCGGTCCTCGGATCGGGCTCGTTGTCGCCAACCAGCATCCTGGCCGGCAGTGCGGCGTTTGTGCTGACCATCACCAGCAATGCTACTACTAACTTCGTCCCGTGCTCCGTGGTCCAGTGGGTGAACAGCAGCAGCGTCACGACATCGCTACCTACCACTTTTGTTCCCGCTGTTGCCGCGACGGCGACTAGTCCGGCCGTCCCGCCCCTGCTCCTGGCGACCGTTCCGGCATCCGACCTTCTCGCTCCGGGAAGCGCGAGCGTCAAGTTGTTCACTCCCATTCCGGGCGGCGGCACTTCTCAGGCGGTGGCCTTTACGATTAATCAACCGACCACACCTACGATTACATCGGTTTCCGCAATGTTAGCCGGGTCCACGACACTGTCCCCCACGGCGCCGACTTGCAGCCCGGCCAGTTTCACGCTCGTCGTAAATGGCACGGATTTCGTGAACGGCGGTTCCGTGGTGAATTGGAACGGTTCACCGCGTCCAACAACATTTGTTCAGCCGGCGGCGACGGCGGGGAATCCAACACCGCCACCGTATCTTACCGCCATCATTCCGTTTTCGGACGCAGTTACCCCGGGATCTTTCCCCATTACGGTCTCGAATGGCTTTGCTCTCTCCAACTCAGTGCCCTTTTCGGTGGCGACGCTGCCCGGCACGACTTTCCCGGCGCCAACCGCCACGTTGCTCGCGCCCGCCGGCACGACGGCCGGAGCAGCGCAGTTCCCACTGACTGTGACCGGGACCAATTTTTTGCCGTGTTCCGTCATCCAGTGGAACGGAACCCCACGAGCGACCACCTATCTCAGCCCGACGCAACTTGGCACAACAATTCTCGCTGCGGATGTCTCATCTGCTGGGTCGTCGCCGGTGCCCGTCACCGTATTTACTCCGACGCCGGGCGGGGGGACGTCCAATGCAATTTCATTCACGATTTCTCCTCTGGCCATCGCGTCGCTTTCAGCGTCCACCACGCAACTGCCCTCGACGCCGTATTGCAGCACGACAGGTTTTACCCTCACCGTGACCGCCGCGACTGGCACAATTTTCACGAGCGATTCCGTTGTGAACTGGAACGGCTCGCCGCGTCCCACCACATTCGTCAGCGGGACGCAACTCAGCGCGGCCATCACGTATGCGGACACGGCAGCCCTGGGAACGGCGACAGTTTTTGTATCCAATTCCTCGGCGAGTTCCAACTCTCTGCCCTTTACCATGACGGCGCCCACGTCATTCCCGGCGCCATCGATCGTTTCGCTTGCGCCTTCGAGCGCGGCGGCCGGAGGGGGCGCCTTCGTTCTCACGGTGAATGGAAGCAATTTGTTGCCGTGCTCAGTCGTACAGTGGAACGGTAGCGCGCGGACGACCGCCTTTGTAGGGACAAACGGACTCACGGCGTCGATCGCCGCCGCGGATATCGCAACGGTTGCAACGGATCAAGTTACTGTGGTTAATCCCTCGCCTGGTGGGGGAACTTCCGCCGGAAGTCCATTTACCGTTTTTACGCCGGTGCCCGGTGCGGTACGAATCGCCGCGGCCGCTCAGAATGCGAGCAGCGTTGTCACTGGAACGGAAGGCTTGCTGTCATTGCCGTTGCTCAGTTCGGACCATCGCTACGCCGTGCAGGTTCTGGCTTCCACGGACGGCGTCACCGAAATTCCAGGGACCATTCAAAATATCTTTGTCCGCGATACTTGCCTGGGCGCGCCGTCCGGCTGCACGCCTTCCAACACACTGGTATCCATTGGATTGAGCAGCAACCCCGCCGATGGCGACAGTTTTTCTCCGTCGATCAGCGCGGACGGGCGCTACCTGGCGTACGTTTCTTCCGCGATGAATTTGGTGGATAGCGATACGAATGGCGTGCCCGATGTGTTTGTCCGCGATACCTGCGCGGGCGCGCCGTCCGGCTGCGCGCCTTCCACGCAGCGCGTTTCCGTCGCGACCGACGGATCGCAAGCCAATGGCGCGAGCACTTCGGCCACGATCAGCGCGTCGGGCCGCTACATCACGTTCAAGTCCGCCGCGACCAATCTCGGTTCCATCTCGTCTTCCGAAACCGGACTTTTCCTCCGCGATACCTGCGCCGGAGCAGCCTCGCCCTGCACGCCATCCACGCAACTGCTGGACGCTCTTAAGTAGCACAGCCACTCTTGGCTGTGTGGTTTTTCCCGACGCTTAACAAAGGCACACAGCCAAGAGTGGCTGTGCTACCCGGCTTCTTCCGCAACCTGTCAGCCTGTCGGGTTTAGTTCGCGCAAGGAATAGAACCCGCAGGCTGAAGCCCGCGCCGCTAAAGATCCCCTCAATCCGGCAAGAGAAAGACGCGTTCGGCGGCAAGTTCGATCGCCCAAGGCTGCGGAAGATTCCGGAACGATTCCCACTCCTGCTTGAAGACCTCGGCCTGCAATTGAAAATCATCGGAACCCGCCGGCGGCGCGCCGATGCGCAGGTCGAGCGTGACGCGGAAGGGGGTTTCCGTCATCGACGCCAGCCAGCACGGGAATACGTTCCCGGAGTTTTCCAGATTCAATTTCTGCGGAGGATGCACGCGGACATGATTCGCGCGGATCGCAACATGCTCGGGCGGCTTTGCGAACTGCTGCGCGACGCGAAGCGTGCAGCCCCAATCGAGCGCTTCCACGCGTCCATCGGGCAAACGGCGCGCGCGGGAATAATTCTTGCATCCGGTGACGCGAGCAACCTCGAGCGTCGGAGGATGGCGGAAGATTTCTTCCTTCGGCCCTTGCGCCGCCACGCTCCCGTTCGCGAGCACGACGAGTTTTTCGCAAACGCGATAAGCCTCTTCTAGATTGTGGCTCACGAACAATGTCGATCCGCCGTAGTTTCCCAATGTTTCGCGCAACTGGCGCTCGAGAGCGCTGCGCAGATGCGTGTCCAGGGCGGAAAAAGGTTCATCGAGCAGCAGCGCGGCCGGCTCGATGGCGAGCGCGCGTGCGAGCGCGACGCGCTGCTGTTCGCCGCCGGAAAGCGTCGCCGGGTAGCGCTCCGCGAGGCTGTCAATGTGCGCCGCGGCAAGTTGATCCGCGACGCGCCGATTTTTCTCCGCATCGGGAAGTTCCCGCAATCCGAACGCGATATTTTCCGCCACGGTCAGGTGCGGGAACAGCGCGTAATTTTGAAAGAGCAAACCGATGCGGCGCGCGCGGGCCGGAACATCGATGCCCTGCT
>Ga0116223_10003989_pt1 | contig 12968 bp, 10 predicted proteins | sample Sb_taG_3_FD_90092 | JGI IMG/M metagenome (GOLD analysis project Ga0116223, IMG submission 90092) | Peat soil microbial communities from Weissenstadt, Germany - Sb_50d_a_PC metaG | ecosystem: Environmental > Terrestrial > Soil > Wetlands > Peat | place: Germany: Weissenstadt | collected 2010-09-21 | reverse complement strand
TGAAAAAACTGTGGTTGGCTAGGGTCAGCCTCGAGTTTGCGCCGTAGAGTGAAGACGTGCACGTCTACGGTCCGCGTCGAAGGCGCGCCGCCGTACCCCCAAACTTCCTTCAGAAGCTCCTTTCGCGACAAGGTGGCGCCACGGTGTTCGACGAAGTATTTGAGCAATTGAAATTCTCGCGCCGACAAAGCCACCGGGGTTCCGTGCCGAAAAACCTCGGCGCGGCGGAAATCCACGCGGATGGCGCCGAATTGATATATCGCCCCCGGCGCCGCTCCCCCGCCGGGAGCGCGGCGCAGATGAGCTTCGATCCGGGCCAGCAATTCCTGTGTATCGAAGGGCTTGGTAACGTAATCATCCGCCCCGATTTTAAGACCCAGAATTTTATCGATCGTCTGACTGCGCACGCTCAGGATTATGATGGGCGCTGTGATTGATTGCCGGCGCAGTTCCCGGCAGACTTCGAGGGCGCTTCTTCCCGGGGGTACAAGATCCAAGATGATCAAGTCGAAGTAATCACGCGTGGCGCGTTCGAGGCCCGCTTCCGCATCCGGAGCTAATTCCGCGTTGTATCCTTCGCCGCGCAGACTTTCGAGCAGCGCGGGCGCCACTTCCCGATCGTCCTCAACCAGAAGGATCTTCCTAGTTCTCCGGCCGTTTCCTGCCGCCCGCCGGCCGGCTTCCGCCGCTTTGGCGCGCTCTGTCGCCGCCTTATCCATATGTCCAGCAAACTAGCCTATAATCGCTCTCGCGGCGTGTCAAGGGCAAAACGCGCAGGAGATTCTCCGCTCTTTGACCACGCGGCTCGCGGCGTCTACCTTCGGCAGCTTGCAGTAAAGCCGCTTCGCACTCTCATTCTGAGCGAAGCGAAGAATCCCGGCAGTTGAAGCTTCAACGAACTGCAGAGATCCTTCGTCTCCCCGATCAGATCGGGGCTCCTCAGGATGACAATCAAAAGGGGGCCGCAGCCGGTTTAGGCTCGTATCTTGGCGACCTGGGTTCTACGCTATTCTCGACTCTCGACTAGGGCAGCAGCGGCTTGACCGCGTTTTCGAATTCCTGGTACGCCGTCGCACCCTCCCAACTGTTCACCAGCCTCCCCTCGCGGTCGTAAAGAAACGTGGCCGGAATTCCTCCACCCCAGCGCGGATTGATCGAGTTCACCAGCGCCTCGAAATCATTGAAATGCTGCCGATAGCTTCCAAACTCCGCGCCCTGCGACTGCAAGAAGCGCTGAACGGCAGGAACGGATTCCGGCTCGTCCATGGAGATCGCCACTAGAGACAAGCCGCGACTGCGGTAAGCATTGTGAAGGCGGACGAGGTTGGGGAATTCTTCCCGGCAGGGATCGCACCACGTAGCCCAGAAATCGACCAGCAGAACCCGGCCATGCTGCTGGGCTCGCACCTTTTCCCAGCCGGCTTCATCCAGATCAACAATTCCCTTGGGCGGGGGCGGTTCAGGTGGAATCACGGAGCGCGAACAGCCCGCGCAGAGGAGCAGAGCGGCCATGGCAAAAGCGACGGCTTTCGTTCCGCTAACCGGGAAGGGACAAACTGATCTGGAATTTGTCATCTGAACACTCAGGGTCCTTGGAGCGAATTGCGTCCAGCCCCAAAGGGGCGGCCTAGCCCAGCCCAGGCCATCGGCCCATAAGCGTTAACCTAAAGAGGTGAGGGCTACGAGAGCCGCGGAGCGGCGCCAGAAAGTAGCCCACGGCGTAAGCCGTGGGACCTCGTACGGCGTTCATCTCCGCAGCCCCGGAGGGGCGACAGAGACGGTTGCCGGCGGATCTGTCGCCCCTCCGGGGCTTATGTAAACCGGGGCCGCTCCACGATCCCACGGCTTACGTCATGGGCTATTCTCTGTCGGCCCTCCGGGCCTGCTAGCGGTCACTCAGGCCTGCACCGCCGTCCCGTCGAGGTATTAAGTTAACGCCATGGGCCGCTGGCCTGGGCTGGGCTAGATCGCCCCTTCGGAGCTCCGCACCTTCTAGCTCACCTTGACGCGTTTGATCGAACAGCCGAACGCCTTTGTTTCGGTCACCTCAGCGGGCTTGCCGTTGAGGACGTCTTCGAGTGCCGGGCGGAGTTCATCGGCATTGGTCTTATCGGGATTGTTAGTGGGCTGGTGACTGTTCCCAAGCGCCCCGTGATACCGCAGCGTCCAGGTACTGTCCGCGAGGAATACTTCGGGTGTTACGTGCGCCCCCAATTGGTCGGCAACGCGGTTCCCCTCGTCTTTGAGCACCAGGAAGCCGAGGCCATGAGCCCGCGCGTGCTCCGCCACCTCGCTGACGGGTTCGGTGCTGTTGGCGTTGATTCCGACAAACGCCACGCCACGGCTTTCATACTCGTGCGCTAAGCTCGCCATGACATGAGTGAAGGCGTTCGAGTAAGGGCAGCGGGTGGCGATGAAGATAACCACCACAGCTTTCTTGCCCTCAATATCGTATAGCCGGTGCGGCTTGCCGTTGACATCCGGGAGCGTGAAATCCGCCATCTTCTCCCCCACCTGGATCTTCGCGGCAGGCAATTCGCCTGCATTGCAGGCGCTCCACAAGAGGAACAGCCCCAATCCAAACACCAACGCGATCTTGAATCTGCTCACGCGTACCTCCAGTTGTCGTTTCTCTTAAACCCTGAACCAGTCAATTATAGCAGGCTTAGATGTGGCGCGGACGTTGGGATCCATGGACCTGCGCCTCGACCCCACACGAGGACGGACCCTGGCGGTGTAGGGGTAGGGCTTGCCCTACCCTCGTCGGGGCCAGCAGAAATGCGGGGACGGCAAGCCGTCACCCTGCGGGGGGTTATCAACTGATTGGGGAGGTGACGCTTACTTCGCCTTTCCTTCCACCTGTGCTAGGATGGCGAATGGCGCAGGTTCGAGACCCGGGTCTCAGCGCAGCGGGCAATCTTCACGTGGAAATCAGAAGGTACATCCCTTGAGCGAACGAACCAACCAACGGAGGCGGATATTAAGCGGCATGCGCCCCACCGGCAAACTGCACCTCGGCAATCTGGTGGGAGCGCTTCAAAATTGGGTGAAGCTGCAGGATGAGTATGAAAGCTACCATTTCGTGGCAGACTGGCACATGCTGACCACGGGCTACGAAAACACTCTCAGCCTGCGCCAGGACACCTGGGAGATGGTGGCCGATTGGCTGGCCTGCGGGCTCGATCCCCACAAGGCCACGTTTTTCATTCAGTCACGCCTGCCGGAACACGCGGAACTGCACTTGTTGTTTTCAATGGTGACGCCGCTGAGCTGGCTGGAGCGCATCCCGACTTACAAAGAGCAACTCGAAAACATCACGGACCGTGATCTGCATACCTACGGCTTCCTGGGTTACCCCCTGCTGCAAGCCGCGGACATTCTGATGTACAAAGCGCACGCTGTCCCCGTAGGCGAGGACCAGGTGCCGCACGTGGAATTCACTCGAGAAGTCGCGCGGCGATTCAACCTTGTCTTCGGCGAACTGGAAGCGGTTTCCGCTGTCCAAGCAGGCCCTGGAGCATCGGGCGTCGTTGACCATGGGCCAGACCCGCTCAAGGACCTCGTAACGGACCACTGGCGGGAAGAACGGTCGCTGGAGGCGAGGGCGGAATTCCTAAACAAGGGCCTCGGTACACTGCGAGCGATATTCCCCGAGCCCGAAGCGCTGCTCACTTCCGCACCGCGCCTGCGGGGGACTGACGGGCGCAAGATGTCGAAGAGTTACAACAACGCGATTTTCCTGACCGACGCGCCCGAGGTGGTTTCGAAGAAGCTCGCAACAATGATGACCGATCCGGCTCGCAAGCGCCGCAGTGACCCCGGCGATCCTGACGTCTGCCCGGTGTTTGATTTGCACAAGGTCTTCTCCGCGCCGGAAACGATCGAGCGCGTGAATCGCGAGTGCCGCACGGCGGAGATCGGTTGCGTAGATTGCAAGAAGCTTGCGGCCGGGCACCTGAACGCATTTCTCTCGCCCATTCAAGAGCGCCGCAAACCTTACGAGCAGAATCCGCAGCAGGTGTGGGATATTCTCGAGGCGGGGACTGAGAAAGCCCGCGCCGTAGCCCAGGCTACGATGCAAGAAGTGCGAGCAGCGGTGAAACTGACGTAGGGGCCGCAGAATGTGATTCGTTATCGCGGCGCGTTAGCCCGGGCTGTCATTCTGAGCGAAGCGAAGAATCTCCGCAGTTCGCTTTTTTACCGGCCAGACTGCAGGGATTCTTCGCTTCGCTCAGAATGACAACGCAGGTGACGAAGGCGGCAGCAGGCTGCCGTGCTGCTAGGGTGTGGTTCAATGATTGATGGGAATCCAAAAATCGGCACTGACGAAACGCTGGCGAATGCGGCTGAGGCGGTCGAAGGTCCGATCGAACCGGCTCCGGGAGAACAGCCGACCGAGGTCGCAGCGGAAGGTGAGACGGTGCCGGCGCGAAAGCGCCTGACGCATCGCGGGGAGCCGCCGCCGCCCATCAAGGCGGGCCTGTACGAGGGCCCGCTGGACTTGCTTCTCGATTTGATTCGCAAGCAGCAGATTGACATCTACGACATTCCGATCGCCAGGATCACTCAACAGTACCTCGACTACCTTCACATGCTCGAGGAGTTGAACATCGATGTGGCCGGTGAGTTCATTTTCATGGCTGCGACGCTGATCCACATCAAATCGCGGATGCTTTTGCCGCCCGATCCGAACGCCCCGCCGGAAGAGGAGGAAGACCCGCGCGAAGAACTGGTGCACCGGCTGCTCGAGCACGAGCAGTTCAAGAACGCGGCGCAGATGCTCCAGTCGAAGCGGATGGTCGAGGAGGCGATGTGGTCGGCGCCGGGCATTGGCGAGTTCGCGGAGGCCGAAGATGAGCCCGGCCTCGCGGTTTCCGCTTTCGACCTGATTTCGACCTTCCGCGAGATCCTCGAGCGCGCCAAGAAGCGGCCGCAGATTCAGATCCGGCGCGAAGGGGTGACGGTGGCGCAGATGGTCGAGCACATCAAGCAAGTGCTCCACTCAAGGTCAGGCCCCGTATCATTGGAGGAACTCATCGCGGGCTACCTTTGGAGGGAAGCCCTCATCGCGATCTTCCTGGCCCTGCTCGAGCTCGTGAGAGTCCGGGCGATCCTGCTACGGCAAAAGGAGCTGTTCGCTTCGATCACGATTTCCAAGGGCAAGCGGTTCGAAGAGATTCTCTCCGCCACGAATGCCGCGGCGTTGCAGGTTGGGTTGGAGGAAAGTCTCGGGTAGCAATCGGAAGTCCGTAGTCCGTTGTCCGTGGTCCGTCGCATGGTGTCATTCCGAGCTGGTTCGCTGTCATTCTGAGCGAAGCGAAGAATCTCGCTCTGATCTTTCGCCCTCGGTCCAGCTCGAGGCAGGGCAAGATTCCTCGCTGCGCTCGGAATGACAGACGAAGACGGGGACACCGGGCAACGGGGACATCGGGCAACGGACAACTGACAACGGACCACGGACGCCCTGCAGAGTTCTAAATGCTCAACGACGAAACGTTAAAAGCTTTGATCGAGGCCATCATCTACGTTGCGCCTGAGCCTGTGCCGCTCGAGGCGCTCCTGAAAACCCTGGAAGGAGAAGAGCGCGAGCGGGTGAAATCTAAACTCGAGGAATTGATCGCGGATTTTCAGCAGGCGCAGCACGGAGTTCAAATCCGCGAAGTGGCGGGCGGCTACAAATTCTTCTCGAAGCCGGAGCATCACGACGTGCTGCGGAAATTCGTGAAGAGCCTGAAGCCTCCCGTGCGGCTCTCGAAGCCCGCCCTCGAGACGCTGGCGGTGATCGCTTACCGCCAGCCCGTGACCATGCCCGAGATCAACGAAATCCGGGGGGTGGACTGCGGCGGCGTCATCCACACTTTGCTCGAAAAGAAACTCGTGGTCACCTCGGGGCGGAAGAACGTGGTAGGACGCCCGATCCTTTACAGGACCTCGCGCGACTTCCTGGTGCACTTCGGGTTGAAAGACGTCGGGGAGCTTCCCAGCCTGAAAGAATTTGAAGAACTGGCCAAGCAAGCCCTGGGGTCAGAATGGGCGGCGGAGGCCGGGCCCCCGCAGCTAGAAGCTCCGCCGGTTGTGGAGTCCGAGACTCCCGAGGCGGGCGCTCCGCCTGCCTCTGAAGCGGCACCGCAAAACGAAGCGGCTGCCGAGGCTCCCGCGGTGGCGGAGTCGCCGTCGGAGAGTGTGGTCAGTGAGGGTGGAAGTCCCTCGCCACTGCCTCCAGGAGACGAACAAGAATAAAGTACGGGACTGCTGTCGAGTGCGTGTGAGAACCTCCTTCCGGCTGTCATTCCGAGCCCTTCGCTGTCATCCTGAGCGCAGCGAAGGATCTCGCTCTGCGCATTTTCAAGGCACTGCGAGATTCCCCTTCGCCTCCGGCTCGCCACGGTTCATCAAAATGCCCTCTCCCCCTTGGGGGAGAGGGTGGCCCGCGACGGCGCTGTCATCAGCTGGCGCGGGTCGGGTGAGGGGGTTCCGGTTCGCTGTTTTCATGGCGGCGAAGGATCTCCGCTCGTTGCCTGAAGGATTAACTTCCGAGATCCTTCGCTTCGCTCAGGACGACAGAGCCTGCGCTACTCAGGACCGATGCACATGCAAGAACGACTTCAAAAGATTATTGCCGAGGCGGGTATAACCTCCCGGCGCAAGGCCGAAGAGCTCATCGTGCAGGGCCGCGTCTCGGTGAACGGGCAGGTAGTGTCCGAATTGGGGTCCAAGGCTGACCCGGCTCGCGATCGGATCACGGTGGACGGCAAACCGCTCAAGCGCAGCCACCGGCGGTTGTACCTTCTGCTGAATAAGCCGCCCGGGTATGTCTCCACGGTTAGCGATCCGCAACACCGCCCCACCGTTATCTCGCTGGTGCGCGCCATCAAGGAAAGAGTTTATCCGGTGGGACGGCTCGACTTCAATTCCTCCGGTCTGATGCTGCTCACGAACGACGGTGAGTTGGCCAATTTTCTGATGTCCCCAAAATCCGGCGTACCCCGCACTTATCACGTCAAGCTGGAAGGCCAGGCAGCCGAAGTAGACATAAAAAAGCTGGAAGCGGGGATCGTTCTGGATGGCCGCCGCACCGCCCCGTGCCAAATCCGCCCCCTTCCCTCGAGTGAAAAACCCTGGTACGAAATCACCCTGGTCGAAGGAAGATACCACCAGGTGCGGCGGATGTTTGAGCGCATCGGGCAAGGGGTGCTAAAGTTGAAGCGCGCGCGCATTGCTTTTCTCACGGACCATGGTCTCGAGCCGGGAAAGTTTCGTGAGCTGCGAGCCGCGGAAGTGAATCGCTTGAAAAACTGGAAGGCCGGATTGCAACGTAGCGCTGACCTTTAGGTCAGCAGGATCGGAAGGTGGGAAGATGCTGACCTAAAGGTCAGCGCTACGGCGCTTCGCTCAAAATATCATGCCACGATCCATCATTTACGACATACTCCCGCCCTGGTCGAGCCGCATCCGGCCCTATCCCCCGGGCAAACCGGTGGAGGAGGTCGAACGCGAACTGGGACGGACCGCCATCAAGCTCGCATCGAACGAAAACCCGTTGGGGCCTTCCCCAAAGGCCCAGGAAGCCATTCGAAACCACCTGAATCGGATACATTCATTTCCCGACGGAAGCGGGTATTACCTGCGCCGGAAACTGGCGGAAATCCACCACTTGAACATCGACCAGATCATCCTGGGAGCAGGCTCGACGGAGTTGATGGAACTGGTGGCCAAGACGTTTCTCGGCGGCGGTGACGAAGCGGTCACGTCCGAGTCGGCATTCTACATGTACCGGCAGGCGATTGAGGCCATGGGAGCGGGAGTGGTGACCACGCCCATGCGCGAGTCGGCGTTCGATCTCGCCGCCATGGCGCATACCATTACTCAAAAAACCAAGTTAGTCTACCTCGGCAATCCCAATAATCCCACGGGAACCATGTTCACTGCTGAGGCGCTCGCCCGTTTTCTCGACTCGATCCCGCCGCAGGTTTTGGTGGTGCTCGATGAGGCCTATTACGAGTACGTGCAGCGCCCTGATTATTCCCGATCATTGGACAGCGTGCGGGCAGGCCGGAATATCCTGGTGCTTCGGACGTTCTCGAAGGTGCATGGCCTGGCGGGCCTGCGCTTGGGTTACGGCATGGGTCACCAGGAATTGATTGAATGTCTGAACCGCATCCGTTCGCCCTTCAATGCCTCGAGCCTGGCGCAGGTTGCGGGCCTGGCGGCGCTCGACGACCACGAGCACGTGGCGCGCTCGGTGGAAATGAATGCCACGGAAATGAAGTTCCTGACCCAGGAATTGACCCTGATGGGAGTGCGCTACACGCCTTCGGTGGGTAACTTCCTGCTGATCGAGACGGGCCGCGACTGCGAAGAAGATTTCATCCGGCTGCTTCACGAGGGCGTGATTGTGCGCCCCATGAAGCTCTACGGCTTTCCCACTTCTCTGCGCGTCACCGTGGGCGTGCACGAAGAAAACCAGCAGTTCCTCGAGGCGCTCGAACGCGTGGCGCCGTCGTCAGCCAAGGCAGTGAAGTAGCGCTGACCTTCAGGTCAGCACCGGTGTGATCCAATCTCAAATCTGAAATCTCCAATTTCCGATTTCAGACCCAGTTACTTCTCGACGTTTTTCTTCTTCCACTCCGCAATCGCTGCCATCTTCTCTTTCAGTCTTTTCTCGAATCCTTGATCGGTAGGGCGGTAATAGCGGCGCTCTTTGAGGTTGTCGGGGAGGCACTGCATGTCGGTGAGGCGATCGGGAGCGTTGTGGGCGTACTGATAGCCTTTGCCGTAACCCTGATTGGCCATCAAGCCGGTTACGGCGTTGCGCAAATGAAACGGCACGGGCTCGGCGAGGGTTTTCTGCGCGTCTTGCACCACTTCGCCGTAGCCCACGTAAAGCGCATTAGACTTGGGCGCGAGCGCAAGGTAGACGGCGGCCTCGGCCAGGGCCAGGTTGCCCTCAGGCATGCCCACGAAATGCGCCGCTTGCATGGCGGCGACGCTCACCGCTAAAGCATTGGGATCGGCCAGGCCGATGTCTTCCGAAGCCATGCGAATTATGCGCCGCGCGATGTAGAGTGGATCTTCGCCGGCCTCGAGCATGCGGCCCAGCCAATAGAGCGTGGCGTCCGGGTCGGAATTGCGCACCGACTTGTGGAGGGCCGAGATCAGGTTGTAATGCTCCTCGCCTGCCTTGTCGTAGAGGAGCATTTTGCGCTGCAGGGTATCTTCGAGGATAGCCTCGCTAACGATGGCGCGTCGCGCGTCTCCTTCGCCTTCGCGCGGCGCGGCGGCCACTGCCACCTCCAGCGTGTTGAAAGCCGCGCGCGCATCACCATTGGCAAACACGGCGATCTGGCGCAGCAACTCCGGCGCGATTTCCACTTTTTCCTTGCCCAGGCCACGCTGCTCGTCTCGCAAGGCGCGCTCGAGCAGCGTCAGGACCTCGTCGGTCGAGAGCGCCGAAAGCATGTAGACCTTGGCGCGTGAGAGAAGCGCCGAGATCACTTCGAAAGAAGGGTTCTCCGTGGTGGCGCCGATCAGCACCACGTCGCCTCGCTCGACGTAAGGCAGAAAGGCATCCTGCTGCGCTTTATTGAAGCGATGAATCTCGTCAATGAAAAGCACCGTCCGCCGTCCGTAGCGCCGCACCTTCTCCGCCGTAGCCATCACTTCCTTGATCTCTTTTATGCCGGAAAGCACGGCGCTGAAGCGGACGAACTCGCTGCGAGTTTTGCGCGCGATGATCGTGGCCAGCGTGGTCTTGCCCGAGCCCGGCGGCCCCCATAGGATCATCGAAGCAAGCTCGTCGCGCTCGATCTGCTTGCGCAACGGCTTGCCCGGCCCGAGGATATGAAGTTGTCCGACATACTCCTCGATGGTCTCCGGTCGCATGCGATCGGCGAGCGGCGAAGGGGCAGCGGCTTGCTGGGATGACATGTGAATGGGGTTTGAAGCAGGTGGTTCAAATAAGCTCATAGGAATTGGCTCATTAAAACTGATTGTCCGTGGTCAGTGGTCCGTCGTCCGTGGCCTCCGTCTATCCGCCTGTCTGCACGTCCAAACAACCTGAACCATTCAGGGGCAACGGACAACTGACAACGGACCACGGACGTCGTTTCAATTCTTAAATCCCCGCTGCCGAGCCGCTTCGTAAAGAAAAATGCTGCCCGCTGTTGCTGCGTTGACGGAATCCATCCCAGGACGAATCGGAATGCTCAAAGTCTCGGATGCTTCGCGGGCAATCTCCGGCGGCAGGCCGGAAGCCTCTCTGCCCACCATGATGGCGACCGATCCCCGAAGGTCCGCCTGGTCGAGCGGCGAAGTGCTGTGGCGGTCCGCGGCGACAATGCGAACTCGAGCCGTGCGCAGCCGATGCAACAGATCGTTGACCGAAAGATCGTAAAGCACCGGAACGTGGAAGATCGCGCCCGCTGAAGACCGCACGGTTTTGGGATTGAATGGGCTAACGGTTTCCGCCATCGTGCAGAGGGCCGAGGCGCCAAAAGCCGCCGCACTGCGCATCAGGGTGCCGAGGTTGCCGGGGTCCTGAAGCCCGCAGGCCACCAGCAGAAGCAGATTCCGGCCTGCGAGAATAGTATCCAGATTGTAAGGCGGCAACTCCACCAGCGCGGCGATGCCCTGCGGATTCCGGGTCTCGGCCACCTGCTCGAACAGGCGGTCAGGAACCTGCGCAGCCTCGGCTTCTGCAGGCAACCGTTCCAGAAGCCCGGCAAATTTCGCACTAGCACCTTCCGCCACGAGCACGCTGTGAGTACGAACTGCCGGGGCCGCTGCGAGAGCCTCCTCCACCAGGAAAGGGCCTTCGACAGCTAACCAGCCATCGCGTGTTGTGCCTTTAGCCAAAGCCCGGCGATAGACCTTCACGAGGGAATTGGTCGGACTGCCGATCTGGCGTGTTCGCGCGTGAGACATATATCGTGTAGCGCTGACCTTGAAATCTGCATCTTGGCGCTGACCTGAAAGTCAGCAAGCCGGAAGGGCTGCTGGCCCAAAGGTCGGCGCTACCCTGTGTCGAAAGCTTAACGCATGGGTCGAGGGGACGGCAAGCCGTCCCCCTACAAGCTACGGAGGTGGAGCGGACGTCTCGCCTGCGCTACGCAATATGATAGAATTGCGCGGCTCGCAGCAGCACAATGATACAAAGATTCCGGAGGTCAAAATGCGCAAGATCACTCTTCTCTTCGCTGTTCTAGTCCTTGCCGTGCCCGCCGTTGCCCAAAACCTTAGCGGGTTATTTCCAGATCTAACTCAACAACAGAACTACGTCCTGAAGCGGGTATCGAGTTACGATCGAACCGGCGCCAACGCGGACTCCTGGAAGATGAAAGCCGGCGAGACGGTCACGGTGTTTGACCAGGCCGGACCGGGAGTCATCACGCATATCTGGTTTACGATTGCAAGCGGCGAGCAATTCCACCTGAAGAAACTTGTGCTTCGTATGTATTGGGACAACGAAACCACTCCCAGCGTGGAAGCTCCCATCGGCGATTTTTATGGCTTGGGTTTGGGAGACTATTTCACTTACCAGTCGTTCCCGCTGGCCGTGGGCTCGGCCCAGGCGCTGAACTGCTATTTCCCCATGCCATTTCGCAAGACGGGAAAGATCACCCTGACGGATGAGGGAAACCGCGGCGTGGACGCCCTCTATTTCAATATCGATTACCGCGCTTACCCAACTCCCCTTCCTGCGGACACACTCTATTTTCATGCCCAGTATCGCCAGTGCACTCCCTGCCAGGGCTGGACCAACCAATGGAATTCCAACGGCGACCCGCTGGTGGATAAGAAAACCAATCTCGACGGAGAGGGCAATTACGTGTGGATGGAGGCCACCGGCCGCGGCCACTACGTGGGCGTGACCATGTCGGTGCTGCAAAATCAGGACGAGTGGTGGGGCGAAGGCGACGACATGTTTTTCATTGACGGCGAGAAGTTACCTTCCATCAACGGCACGGGCTCGGAAGACTATTTTCAGGGCGCCTGGGATTTCGACGACCAGCCGTTTTCCTACTTGATGTTTGGCGCTCCGGTAAAGGGTGTGGAGCGAGTCGGCGGCAGATACTCCGTCTATCGCTTCCACCTCGACTCGCCCATCACCTTCACCCAATCGCTGCGCGCGACCATCGAGCACGGCCACGCCAACCACCGTTCCGACAATTACTTCTCCGTCGCCTATTGGTACCAAACCGAGCCGCATGCAGCGTTCCCCGCGCTGCCACCTGTCGAGCAGCGGCTGCCCAGGATTTATCCGGTGGGTGGGCCGGGAAATGCCGGGAAGTGAAGGGCAGGATTCAGAGGAAAGGAACCGGAAGGCTGTGAGATAATCGGCGACCGGTTACTCTTTCGCCCTTTAATGTGTGGAAGAGCCGTATGCCCCACGGCGCTCTTCGTACTCACTTCAGAGCTATAAAGCGGCATGTAAGCGCCACGCGGGAGGGGCAAAACTCAGGGAGGAAAAATGCACCATAGTCTCGAACCGAAGACACTTCTTCCGATGTGTCTGATCGTTCTCCTGGCAGGGCTCACTGCGGCCGTGGCTCAGACCGCCCCGCAAGCTGCCCTGCCCTCTGCGGACCAGGTTATCGATAAGTACGTCAGAGCCATAGGAGGCAAGGACGCACTCGAGAAGCTGACCAGTCGGGTTTCCAAAGGTACGCTCGAGATGGATCAGTTGCCCGGACCGGCGGCCGAGGAGATTTATTCGAAGGCCCCCAACAAGCAGTATATGGTCACCGACCTTTCCAGTTTTGGCCAGGCCAGGAGGGGTTTCAATGGCGCCGTGGGCTGGGAGGACAACCCGCAAACCGGGATGCGAGACATTACCGGGTCTGAGTTGGCCGCGATGAAGCGCGACTCCGACTTCTATATGGCGATCAAGCTCAGAGAGCTTTACCCCAAAATGACGGTTAAAGGGAAGGAAAGCGTTAATGGCCACGACGCTTACGTGGTCGAAGCGA
>Ga0116223_10003988_pt1 | contig 12968 bp, 12 predicted proteins | sample Sb_taG_3_FD_90092 | JGI IMG/M metagenome (GOLD analysis project Ga0116223, IMG submission 90092) | Peat soil microbial communities from Weissenstadt, Germany - Sb_50d_a_PC metaG | ecosystem: Environmental > Terrestrial > Soil > Wetlands > Peat | place: Germany: Weissenstadt | collected 2010-09-21 | reverse complement strand
TGCCTGCGGTAATTTGCACGCCCTGATGGGTGTTTGCGCAACTTCTGGACGATCTCGGAAACCTGATCGCCCTCGGCCGCGAGTTTTCCATCTCCCTTGTATACGTTACCGGACAGTTCGCCACGCGTGATCGTCGTCCAATACTCGGCTCCATCGGAGTACCAGGCATTGCACGTCCGGTACATCGCAGTTTTGGCACTGTTCTTGCTCCGCCAGATAGATCTCATGCAGATTTCATTGCCTTCCACATGCCAGTCGCCAAAGGCGAAGCTCTCCAGGTTCTTGGTGTAACCAACAAGGTAGCCGTCGGGACCAAAATAATATTTGAATTTCATATAATCGACCGTTTTGTTCGCGTAAATATTGACGGTTTCGTTCGAAGTCAGCGGGCGAACATTATCTGGCAGCTTACCTTCGGTACATTCCGCAGCCTGATTAGCAAGACAAAGGATAGAGATCAAAAGACAAAGTTTTGCAGCGCTGTTCATAATGCACTCCATGCATTCGTGGTCAGCGACATCAATATTAACGCCCGAAGGGAACGGACGCCGACAGCCACGCACACCCTGTTTACAAAGGTATTGCCGTTAATCGTCGGCGCAACAATTTCATGAAATTAGTGTTATCGGCGCCCCGACCTCCGTGGTGAAGGCGTAAACCCGCCGGGCGCGATCTAAGCGCTCAGGCTAGCGGGACGCGATGATTCGTTCCGTGACCGGCGTTGGTAAAGTCCTTCAAAGCGCATTTCATAAACTCGCAAGATAGGCGCGAGGCTCGACGCCGGTATGTTCCGCGCGCGACACGCCGGGCATTGTCATGTTGTCTCCGCAGGATAGCAGCAATGAATTGTCAAGACGCCACCGCTTTAACTTTGTCGAGCAACAACATTGTCATTGAGGATAGATCCGTCTTGCGGCCTTCCGCCCGTTACAATAGTGATTATCCTTGATGTCGCATCGATCGTCTCACGCGCGTAGTGCCGGGAGGTGAATTTCATGTTGAGTTTTCCGCTTCGTCTCGTCGTTGTGACGAGTTGCTTGCTGGCGATCTCACTCTTCACCTTTAGCTCGCCTTTGCGAGCCGGTGACACCATAACTTGGGGCAAGCCAACGGAACTTATTTCATTTGACCCGCAACATTCGGGCGACGGCGCCTCCTGGGATTTGTTCTTCCTAGTGTATCAACAGCTCTTGAGCACGGATGACGACTATCATTTGGCGCCGGGTTTGGCGGAGCAATGGGAGCGCGTTTCGCCGACGTCGTATCGCTTTCACCTCGTAAAGACCGCGGCGTTCTCAAACGGTCGTGCGCTTACGTCTGACGACGTTGTGGGGTCGTTCAAGCGGCTGACCGATGCGGAGACCGGCGGCGTTTGGGACAAGCAACTGGGCAAGCTGGCGGCCATCGTCGCGGAAGACGAACATACGGTGCGCTTCGATCTCGAAGAACCCAATACCGCGTTTCTGAACGTCTTGGCGGCGGCACCGACTTCGATCCTTCCGATGAAGGAATTGAATGATGGCTCGTTTGATCCAAAGAAGGCGTTGCTTGGCTCAGGTCCGTTCATGGTCGCGGAGCATGTCCAAGACGAGTTTTGGAAACTCGAGCGCAATCCGCACTATGGGCGAAAGGATCGGCCGGTGGTGGACGAGTTCGTCATCAAGGTCCTGCCGAACGACAATGCCCGTATCGCCGCGTTGCGCGACGGCCAAGTAGACATCGCGACCTTCGACAACGCCAACACCCCGCAATTGCTGCACGGCGTGCCCAACGTCCAGGTCATCAAGCAAAATACGACGAGCTATTTCCGCCTCGATGTGAACGCGAAGGGCGACGACAGCCCGTTCAACGACAAGCGGGTGCGGCAAGCGATGAATTACGCGCTAGATCGAGAGAGTATCGCGAAAATCGTGTTCGGCGGCGAAGCAAAAGTTGAATATCCGATTCCGAGCGGCCTTGGGGTCGATGCCTGCCGAAACGACCCGTTCTACGCCATGCCGCGGTCGGAGCGACTGGCAAAGGCGCGCGCGCTACTCAAGGACGCCAACAAAGACGGTGTCGAGATCAGCGTGATCGGCTCCGCGGCGGTGGATGTGTACTCGCTGATTGCGCAAGTCATACAAGGGAACCTCGACGGAGCGGGCTTCAAGGCAAAGGTCGAGAAGATACCGACCGCCGAATGGTATGAGCGTGTCTTCGTGGCCCATCCTCGTTTCGATTTGGCAGTGTCCTGGTACGCGGGCTACACGGATCCCGCCATGGTTCTTTACTGGTGGACGCCCGAAGGCGCGAAAGGCTGGGCCGACGGCTACACTGTTGCGGACGACCGCTTGACCGCCGCCATACAGAAGGTTCGATCTCTCCCCAGCGGACCCGAACGCCTCGCAGCGATGAAGATGGCCTGCGGCCTTATCGATGAAGACTCGAATGTCGTCGCGCTGGTCGGAAAGCCCGATTACATTGCCTACCGAACTGACCTAGTGAGGGTTCGCCTTGGCCTTAATGAAGGGAATTTCCGTACCATCAAATACGCGGAGCTGTTCGCCCGCAAGCATTAGACGCCAGGTCGGCATGCTGCGCGCCCTGCCAGTTCTTATCCCATCTCCTTTGCCCGCCCGAAGGGCGGGCGCGTCGGTGCATGCCGCATGCGCCGGCCAAGTCAAATGAATGGTGGTAGCTTTATCGTTGTCCGAGTGGGCACAGCTCTGCTCACGATATTGATCGTCTCTCTCGTTGTGTTCATCGCCATATGCATCTGCTGCCGGTCGGCTTCGAAAAAATCGTTCCGGTAGGGAGCTCACCCCGCGCAAAAAGAGCGATGAGCATGTGATTTATGCGTGGAAAGTCAATCAGCATCCTGAACCAACGTCAACGATGAACGAGACGCACGTTCTACATGACTTCTGGCCTAACGGATCAGCCTCAGGAAGCGGGTTCCGATTTATATTTTAACCGTTTAATGATGAATTTCGTAACCTTACAGAACGACGTAGTGTTTAGTTGGCAATCGCTATGAAAAATGTAATCTAAATTCCGCAAGAGTTTGGGGAGGAGAGAGCCGTGGCATTTGCCGAACAGCAACCCGCAAAAAAGACCATAAGTCGCTCTCTGAAGAGAGCGACAAATGGCAAGCATCGCGTTAACATGGACAAGCCTCCTATTGTTAATATGGACAAGCCTCCTGTTAATGTAGAACTGTCTATTTTGGCGGATCTGTCGAACCTAAAAATTCTCCAAGGTCGTTTTGTATTTGACGTTAGCACGGGAACATTTCACCGCGTTAGCGAAACGGCGGCATTTATCCTCGGCGAGTTGCGGCGGAAAGTTCCGATTGCCGAACTCGTGAGGCACTACTCGGAACGGTACGAAATTTCACGAGCTGTCGCCGAGCGCGACATAGAGCTTTTCCTGAACGATCTGTCCGTCGCGCGGTTGCCGGTGTTTGGCACTGTAGGTACGCAACTGCATCATCAAAGAAGTTAGTGTTGGAAGCGCGATAGGTCAAAGCGTAAGCGGGCGAGATCAGCTAAGATGCAAACACTTCCGGTTATTGCTATCAGCGGCCTTCACCGCGGTGACAATCCGCAACCCGGTTCTGCTGTCATTCGCAGCATTCGACGTCTGTACCCTTCCGCAACAATCGTCGGTTTGTCGTATGATCCGTTAGAAAGCGGCCTTTTCGCCACCGGTCTAGACAGCGTCGACGCCGCATTTTCGATGCCGTTCCCGGGAATGGGCGCAAAGGCCCTCATCGATCGGCTCGACCAAATCCGTCAGTCCTATCCGATCGGCATGATCATTCCCTGCCTTGACGCGGAAATCCCAAATTATTTCAACCTGTCGAAGGAACTATGGAGCCGCAAAATCAAAATAACATTGCCGACAGCACAGTCGTTTGAGCGCCGCAGCAAGGACAGGCTGGCTGAATTTGGATGGGAGGCTGGTGTCGCTGTTCCACGCACAATCGTCGCGCCGGATCTGGCGAGGGCGTACTGGGCGGGTGATCAGATAGGTTATCCCTTGTTCCTCAAAGGTAGGCTTTATGAGGCGCGCAAGCTGTCATTCCCGGCAGAGGTGGCAGGGGCTTTCCAACATCTGACATCAGTGTGGGGCGGCCCGGTCATGGTCCAGGAACCGGTCGCGGGTGAGGAATACGACGTAGCAGGCTTAGGTGACGGACAGGGTAAGGTCATCGGTTCTTGCTCTATTCGCAAGATGATGCTGACAAACTCCGGCAAGGCCTTCTCCGGCATCGTTGTCACTGATCCAGTGCTCGACGCGCAAGTCGACCGCATCATCAAAGCACTGAATTGGAACGGACCCTTCGAGCTTGAATTCGTCAAAGGACCGCAAGGCTACGCGCTGATCGAAATGAATCCGCGCTTCCCGGCCTGGATTGATTTTCCGTCTCAGGTCGGCTGCAACCTGCCGGCCACCCTCGTCCAACGAGCCATAGGGCGCTCGACTTGTTCGATCAGTTCATGCGAGGCGGGACGGATGTTCGTCCGTCACTGTGTCGATGTGGTGGGCGACATTTCTGAACTTGCCGAATTATCCGTGACCGGAACCCGGACGCGAGGTTCAGCCGCTAATTTCTGTGACAACGTGGAGTTTGCGAGATGACACTCCATTATTCTCCTCCGGTGATCACGAGCGAACTGGGTCGCTTTGCCGACGCTGCCGCCAATCGAAATTCGTTGGGCCAAGAAGTGCGGACGCCATTTTGCGATCGGATAGAGGGTGTTGCGGTCGACGATCTTGTCGAACGCTTCGGATCGCCGCTTTTCGTCTTTTCCGAACGTGTGCTGCGCGATACCGCCAAGCGAGCGCGCAACGCCTTCACGTCTGTCTATAGCAATACGACCTTTGCCTGGTCCTACAAGACCAATTACCTCGGAGCGATCTGCAATATCTTTCACGAAGAAGGTTGGATCGCTGAGGTCGTCTCCGATTTCGAGTATCAGAAGGCTGAGAAGGCTGGCATTTTGGGGCGCGATATTATCTACAACGGCCCAAACAAGTCGCGGCAGAGCCTGGAACGTGCGCTGTCTCAAAGGGCGATCGTCCAGATCGACAATTGGGACGAATTGGGATTGATCGAGGACATCGTGACGACGATCGATCGTCCCGTGTCGGTCGGAATTCGCATCTGGATGGATACGGGTTTTGCTCCGGTCTGGTCGAAATTCGGCTTTGCGCTCGCCAATGGCGAGGCGGGGCGTGCCGCGCTGCGCATTGTGTCCAATCCTCGCCTGAGGCTGCACACCCTCCACACCCACATCGGTACCTACCTCCTTGACCCCCGAGCCTATGCGGTGGCGACCGATCGGTTGTTGGCGCTCAGGGAAATGCTTCGCAGCAAGTCCGGCCAACTCGTTCCCTGCATCAATCTCGGTGGCGGTTTTCCCTCCAACAGCCTGCTGCATGGCATGATCGGCCCAGCGGAGCTCGTGGTGCCCGCTATCGAGAGTTATGCGGAGGCCATTGCCGGCGTATTGAACGCCCTGCCGCGCGGACAGCGACCGCAGCTGCGGCTGGAGAGCGGCCGCCATATGGTCGACGAGGCCGGTTGGCTCATCACTTCAATCGTCGCCGTCAAGGGCGCCGATCGTGTTAACGCCGTTGACCCTTCGGCGGTCAATGCCAAGACGAATCTTGTGCTCGGCGAGCACGCCCGCGGCAGCTATATCGTCGATGCCGGTGTGAATCTGCTCTACACCGCGACATGGTATCGGATCGGCGTGACCCCGGCTCGGGCGAGTCATGTGCCGCCCAATGCCGTGCGGCTTTACGGCTCTCTGTGCATGAACATAGACGTCATCCGAGAGTCGGTGGACCTGCCGCCGCTCGAAGTCGGCGACCGGCTCGTGCTGCACCCGGTCGGCGCCTACAACCTCACCCAGTCGATGCAGTTTATCGCCTACCGGCCTGCCGTCGTTCTTATCGGCCTTGACGGCTCCATCGAGGTGATCCGTCGACGCGAGGAGCTCGCCGACATCGAGCAGTGCGAGCAGGTTCCCGCGCGCCTCATTCGAACGTGATGTCGTCCGCACTGAAAGGCTGGATGGGTGGTCGACATTATCTGGCCGCCATGATTCAGCCGCGCCGAAACACCGGCCGCGAACATATGACGGTCCGCGCTATCGACCATCTGGGCCGGGCATTCGGCGGCATCCTGATGATCGGCGCGTCCAGGCCCGGCTTGCTCATCCTCGCCGCACTCACCGTCGAGCCGATCCACCTTGTCGGCGCTCTTCTCGGCCTCCTCGTCGCTGACGGCTACCTCCGGGCCATTGGTAATGAGGATCCGGCTCTGGCGCCGATGGTGCGCGCTAACGCCATTCTGTCGGCGGTCGCCGCCGCCTGGCTCGTCGCTCCGATGCAGCAGCCGCTACACGTGGCGGCCATTCTCATCTTGCTTGCAAGCGGTGCGGCGACAGTCGCGTCGGCGGCTCTTGCAAGCGCGCTTGCCAGCAGCGCCGTGCCGCCGCTGTCAGCTGCCTTCGCCATTACTTTCGGCATCTTGCTTATGCTGCTGCCCCACTGGGCGCAGCAGGCGGTTCTAAGCGAACCTCCTTGGCCTTACCCAATCGACATTCTCGGATGGCTCGACTCCTTCATGCGCTCGATGGGCATGATCTTGTTCTCACCCCGACCCGAGACCGGATTGTTCGTGTTGGCGGCACTGTTCCTTTGGTCGCGCGCGTTGGTGCTGAGCGGCATCGTCGGTTGGATCAGCGGCATTCTTGCAGCTGAGGCTCTGGCGGGTTTCGGGTTCCAGTGGCTCTGGCTGATGGCCGCGCATAATGGCTTCATCGCTGGCATGCTCCTGGGTGCCGTATTCCATCTGCCCAACCGAGCAGCCCTTGTGATATCGGCGGTCGCCGGGGTGAGCGCGTCCGTGCTCGCGCTTGCGCTTCAGACCGGCTTTAGCGGCACCGGCTGGGCGTTCCAGCCTCTGCCGGCACTGATCACCGTCTGGATTGGTCTGTTGGCGGTTTCGGCGCGGGCAGCGCAGCATCCGCTCATCACCACCCTCAGGCGTGATCTATCTCCCGAGCAGGCTTGGCGGCAGGCGGCACTGGCAAAGGGCCGTTTTGGCGCACCTGAGCCGCTGGTTGCGGTTCCGCTCGCCGGGGTCGTCACGATCAGTCAAAGCTTCGATGGGCCTTTCAGCCATCGCGGAGCCTGGCGACACGGGCTCGATTTCGAATTGCCTGCGGACATGGCTCCAAGAGGTAGCATCTTGGGCGCGCCCATCTATTGTCCAACCGCCGGCGTGGTGGAACTGGTCGGCGACGGCGTCGCCGATAATCCGCTCGGTGTCAGCAACTACAGCCAAAACTGGGGCAACTACATCATCATCCGCATGGATCACGGCGGATGGCTAATGATGGCCCACCTGGCGCAAGGCTCTATCGGGGTCGTGCCTGGGCAACGGGTCGCAATTGGCCAGCCGCTTGCGACCGTTGGCAATTCTGGCCGCAGCCCCATTCCGCATCTGCATCTGCACGTGCAGTCCGGGCCGCTGCCCGGCGCGCCGACGCTACCCTTCAAGCTGGCGAACTACGTGCAGGGCTCCACGAGTGCCATGACCGAGCCGGTCTGGATACGGGCCGGCGTTCCAGAAAGCAGTTCGTTCATCCGAGCCGCGCTAAATGTGCCTGCAAGCTTTCGCATCGCTGCGGGGCTTGCTCCGGGGGCCGGACTGTGGCGCATCACAGCCACCGACACGATACCGGCGCGCTTCTCGGGATTCCCACACACCGAATACCTGTCGACCACGCTCGATTCGGCAGGAAACCATTGCGTTGCAGACAGTCAGGGCGGCCAGCTAGTGATGCGCGCCGACGCCGATGGCCTGCGCGTGTATAGTATTGGCGGTCGACCGAGTCCGGTGTTGCTATTGTGGTCAATGGCGCTGCCAGTGCTGCCCTATTGTGCCGTGCCCGGCCTCAGTTGGTCCGACCGGATCGATCCGCCACCGATCACGCTTCTCGACCGTATCGAAAGTTTGGCCGCTCCCTATCTCTCGCGACCCTTAGCTGTCATCCGCCTGATCTGCACTGCGATTGCCGATGGAACGCGGGAGGACATGGTCGTGGAGGCGCAGATGTTAGGCCGCAGGAAAAATTTTCCTATGCGTGTTACCGTAAGACTTGCCAGCGTCAAGGGGCCGATAGCGTGGGAAGCACATTTCGAGAAGGGCTCGATTTTGGCTGAACTCGTCTCCTTCGGGCCGCTCTCCGCCGATGAGACTGCTGCCCTGAATTAAGCCGGGAGCAAACCTTCTGCCCAACGTCAAATGCGACCTCAATAACTGGTTCACTGGCAGCTACCGGTATCTCGTCAGCGAGCGCGAGCTTTAAAGGAAGATGGTCCCCTGTCTCGCGGTCCTTCGTAATGCGAGGAAGGCTGCGGCTCAATAACCGGTTGCTTGCTGACATCCCGTTGTTCTAATGGTGAAGCTGGCCAAGCTGCTCAGACCACAACGCCCATAAATCGGATAATTGATGCCAAATCCATTGCGCGTCATGGTCTGAAGCATAGAGTGTCGCCGCACTCGGCCGCCTTTTGCTTGCAGTCGTCCATCAATTTAGACTGCCTTACCGGCCTATCAAATATAAGATGCTGCTCAATTCGGGATCACGTGACGGGCAGCGTGGTGACGCATAACCGGCTGCGACGCGCGACGCGGCCAAGTCCTTGCGTTTCTTGCGGGGTTGCCGGCGTGTCTGGTCGGCGTGGAGGCCTTTGTGCCCACGGGGCGCGCGAGCTGAGACGCGAGGTTTGCCTATGCGCGGCCACCGGTGAAGACGGCCGGCAGAAGTCGGCTGCTGACGCACCGTGGGCGGGAGTTGCCGGTTTCCACAGCGCACCATGCTGGCCAATACGCTGCGCGAGCATTTGTCCGAGTTCGGCCTGATCGTGGCGCAGACGAACGATCCCGGTGCCCTGATAATTCAAAATCTTTGCGCTTTCGATGCCGCCGCCGAACGTCTCGATGACGAGATTCAACCTCGCATCAGAATCGCGTCGAATTGGACCAAGCAAAACAAATGGATCGTCGAATACATGGCGGGGAGAGGAAGATGGAGAGAGCGAGTTTTGGGTTGCCTTCCGCGGTGATCTTCGAGCACACGCGGGCGAATTGACAAAAGAGCGTAGTCAACCTTGTTTCGCTTTTTCCTTTATCCTCCGAACCGGCAACTTGGTCGTAACGCCAGCATATTCTCTTGCGGTCACCCCAAGGCAAGAAAAAACTCGGGCCAACGCATGATCGCTTGGTCGCCACTACTTGACGCGAGTGACTCGATTTCCTTCACTCCGGACACTGAGGGCAGCTGCCGCCGTCGTACAGGTCGTCGTCGTCTGCGTCCACCGCAGTCTTTCCACGGCAAGATCTGGGCCAACTGCGAACTTTGTCCGTCTGGTATCCGGCTATGCTCCTTTTCAACCAAGCACTAGTGCCGTCATCCCAGATGATTCGACTGCCCCGCAGTTTTACGCCTGTGCACTCCGATTCTGATTCATAGGATAAGCAGATTTTGTTACCCGAGATATTCCACCGACCCCAATAAGTACCGGACGGTGACTGCCACGCAATAGAACCATCGGGGTTTAAAACTTGCGAAAAGCATTCACCCTTGTCGACGCCGCTGATGATGTTCCCCACGAGCCTCTCTCTGATTTGGCTACCCGACAAGGACTGCGCAAATGCCGTTGTCGACAATGCCATCGTAACTGCGGCGAGAAGCAGACTGCGCATGGACGTACTCCTTTTCATTCCCCGATAACAAATAATAGCAATGTTTTAAACAGCGCTGCAACAAACACGGTGTTGTCGCCCCCGAATGATCGGACACGGTCAGGGATTTCCGCGAGCAGCGATGAACTCACGGGGTGAACGGTATAACGTAGAATCCATAGTGCCCGGGACGTCGTCCGTCCACATGCCGCTCCGACTTCCTCGACTACCTGAGTCGTTGATGTTCGGCGAGCAGAGAATTTTGACGCGGAACTATTTTGCGTCAACTTACTCGTCTGTCCGTTGGGGCCACTTGCGTGAGAGGTACTCAGTGGTTTCTCCCACGACTCGCTGTGCGCTCTCGAATGCACCCTGCATCCATCCGTTCCGTATGCTGGTATGATCCCCGGCGAAAAATAGATTGGTTTCCGGCCGCGCTAGCTCACGCAGCATCGGGAGCTGGCCGGTCGTGTAGGAAGCCCAGGCTCCTCCCACCCAAGGATGATCTTGCCAGGAAAAAGACGATCCTCTTACGAAGTTGGCTCGCGCTCCAGGCAGAAACTGCTCCATGGTATGGAGTGTCCGCTGAATCTGCTCTTCGGGCCCGAGCCCTTGCAGGGCTTCGGAATTAGCTTCCGTGGCATAGGCAAGGAGTATCCCCGCTCGGCCACGCTGGTTGAGCGACAGATCCCACACGCTCTCGATGAAGGTATCGCTATAGGCCAAAAACATACCATCGACCGGCAGCCGCTGCCAGAAGCGCTCCTTCATCGCCAAACTCACTTTGGTAGCCGGCGTCATCCTGACGGCCGCGATGGCGTCCCGCTTCGGTGCGGGCAGCTCAGGACTGAACTGGATCTTCCTGAGCATGGTTGGGCTGATGGAAAAGAGGACGGCATCAGCTTCTATCCGTTCGTCCCGTCCGTTTGATTGGTAGCACACGAATGTTCTGTCGTTCTCTTTTCGCACCTCGGTGACGGGCGCTCCGAGTTGAAGCGAGTTCTCTAGGTGACGTGCAAAGGCCTGCGGCAGGAGGTCATTGCCGCCGCGAATTTGATAGAATTGCTTCATATCTTTATCGAGGACAGACTGCGCGATCCAGAGGGCCGCAGAGTCCCACTTGCCTCCCTCGATCGCGAGCTCCATGTCAATGGCCGTACGCGACGCCCCCTGGTTACGGAGGTACTCTTCGAAGGAAAGTGAATCGAGCTTTCTCACTGGCGCAGAATCGATCCAGCCCGCCGCCCGCGGATCGCCGATGGCCGCAAACGAACGGCGCAAATAATCTTCCTGAATCCAGTCGAGCCCGTGCTCATCTTCATCGCGATTAAGTCGCCAGCTCCTGGGATATTCCGCGTGGTTCTCTTTGTTCTCCAGGTACCGTTTCTGACCGAAATAGTAGAGCGTTGACCGGCCCTCCGGGATGGGGTCAAGCTTAAGATCGAAGGCGCGGACGTAGCTGAGCGTAAGGTCATGATTATCGGGAATCAGCGTCGCTCCATGCTCGGTGTACTGCCCATCCAGAAAGTTATCCCTGTCCGTGAGTACTCGACCGCCCACTCGCCCGTTAGCCTCCAGAATCACCACGTCTAAGCCCTTTTTGCGAAGCTCCCAGGCACTGGCCAAGCCGGATAGCCCCGCACCAATAATAACGATCTTCGGCTTCTGCTGTGTCGGCGCGGCGTGAACCGATCGATAACCAGCTAGCACGCACCCAGTGGAAAACAGGCCTGCTTGCAAGAATTGCCGACGGTTCACGATCATCCTCACTGGCCGGGCATTTCAGCAATCTGGCAGCCGCTGGCGCTCCCGCAAAATCAGAACCCCAAACGCAGCGAGGCAAAACAACGCTTGGGGCCCAGGGCGCGCGGCAACGGGGAGGAACTAGGACGCGCTTGCCATGGGTGAGATTGGACCAGTTCACTTAGCAACATTCAACCGCGCTTTGAGATCAAGGTTACCGCGTTTAGGTTACCGCGCCCTCTTGCTTGACTGGCCACCGTCAAAGGGTCTGCTCGAGGCGGAGCAAGAGCCCTGTGAGCGAAACACCAACATGGGCGGCTCGCGCGTCAGAGCTTAGCGGCTCACCGAACTGCCCCATCGGATCGCGCCCGATCGGCGCGCTGCCATGGATGGCGGCGGCCTTTCTTGTTTCGTTGGCGCTGGCCGCGATTGTGCTCGCCATCGCGGGCGCGGGCGAACACGGCACGGCGCTGGCTTTGCGGCCGACGGCGCGATGGTGCTTTTTGTTTGGCTTGATGAAATCAAGCACGCGAGATTTGCTACCGATGCCGCACTTTGCTCGTGTTTATAGTTAACTTAACCATTGCACCCTGTTTGCTCTATTTGCAGACCAATCCGCCATTGCCTTGGCGCGGAGGCGTCTGTTTATTCGCGCATGCACAGAATAAAACTAGGCGCTCGCCAATGCGTATTCTGCTTTGCGTCGCACTGAGTGTAACGCTGTCGACGACCGCTTTCGCCCGGTCGCTGACAGGAGATCAAATCAAACAACTCCTCATTGGCAATACCATCACCGGCGCGAGCGCGGCGTGATACAGCGAAAAACCAGCGGTTACGAAAAAGCTCTCGAAGTGAGGGGCATTCGAACATCCCGTCGCATTCGGCGGGCGGTAACGCGTGCTCCGCAGCAGGCGGAAATCGATCGAGTGCCCGCGGCCGACCAATTTCGTGTAGGCTTCCTTTTCGGTCCAAAGGCGAATGAATTCCCGCAGCCGTTGATGCGGATGCATCTGTCGCAAAGCGCTTTGTTCGTCTGCATGATAAATTTCCGCGATGGTCTCCTCGGCAACGGCCTGATCAATCAACTCTATGTCGACTCCGACGTTAACCGCGGCGGAAGCCACGATCGCTACGACTGCATTCGCGTGCGAAACGCTAAACTTGATGTCCGGGAGGCCGGCTCCTATCAGCGGCTTGCCAAATAATGTTCGGTCGAAGCGCCATTCGGTGGGTGTGATACCGAGTCCGGCTGATTGATTCCTAAGATTTCTGGGATTCACGGGCGGAATCGAAGCAGTTAGCGTGCGTCGTCATGATTCGTCAGAGGGGCACGATCATGACGACTATCAAGGCACAGTTGAGTGGCTTTGAGCTTGAGACACGCTATGAGGCGGCGGCCGATCCGGTTGGAAAGAGCCATTTTCATGCGCTGTGGCTTTTGTCTTCGGGCTATGAGGTCGATGAGGTCGCGGAGATA
>Ga0116223_10003985_pt1 | contig 12970 bp, 9 predicted proteins | sample Sb_taG_3_FD_90092 | JGI IMG/M metagenome (GOLD analysis project Ga0116223, IMG submission 90092) | Peat soil microbial communities from Weissenstadt, Germany - Sb_50d_a_PC metaG | ecosystem: Environmental > Terrestrial > Soil > Wetlands > Peat | place: Germany: Weissenstadt | collected 2010-09-21 | reverse complement strand
GCCCGTTTCACATGGACATCGCTGCCTCAATTCAACACGTAACCGAGGAGGTGATGCTGCGAATGTCTCGCGCACTCGCACGGGAGCACGACCTTAAGAACCTCTGTCTTGCGGGGGGCGTCGCGCTCAATTGCGTCGCAAACGGAAGGATACTTCGCGACGGCGCCTTCAGGCAAATCTGGATTCAGCCTGCCGCCGGTGACGCGGGGGGCGCAGTCGGCGCGGCTCTAGCAGTATGGCACCAGTTCCTTGGTAAAGACCGCAAGCTCAACGGAGGTTGCGATTTGATGGAGGGAACTTTCTTGGGCCCGGCTTTCACACAACAGGACGTGGAAAACCGTTTGTCCAAGGCCGGCGCGCGTTTCACAGTGGTCTCTGATGAGAACGTGATCGAGAAGACCGCTACCTCACTTGCGGCGGGTGAAGCCGTCGGCTGGATGCAAGGCCGCATGGAATTCGGACCGCGCGCTCTCGGTGCTAGATCGATACTCGGCGACCCGCGCTCGCCTACCATGCAGAAAACGCTCAATCTGCGCGTTAAGTACCGCGAGAGCTTTCGTCCATTTGCACCCGCCGTGCTGCGTGAGGACGTTTCTGACTGGTTTGAGCTCGATTGCGATTCGCCCTACATGCTGCTGGTCGCCGATGTGAAGCGAAAGCTGTGGCGACGCATGACCAACGAGGAAGAGGCATTGTTCGGCATCGATAAGCTTAATGTTGTGCGATCGGAAATTCCCGCCGTCACCCACGTCGATTATTCAGCACGCATCCAGACGGTCCATGCCGACACTAATCCACGCTTCCACGCACTGATCGAGCGTTTCAAGGCCAAGACCGGCTGCCCGATCCTGGTGAACACGAGCTTCAACGTCCGAGGCGAACCGATCGTGTGCACGCCAGAGGATGCCTTCCGGTGCTTCATGGGTAATGAGATTGAGTTGCTCGTCGTCGGCAATTGCATGCTGCAAAAGAGCGCACAGAACCCGGCTCTCAAGCATGACTACAATAACCAATTCGAGCCCGATTAACGTCTCCTCCGCGCTTCTTCGAACCGCGCGGTCGAGGTCGTTCTTGTTGTCCCTATGGACTCCCTTCCATTTCAGTTTGATGCGCCGCCAGCTCTACTCAATTGTGTGAAAGCCATACGTTATCGTGCCCGCCACCGCCGCGATCGCCCGTGCACAGTAATGTGGTGGCAGCAGCGGCATCCGCGCTTTTAACTCCGGCGGCTACCCTTGTCCGCGCCTAGATCGCCAAGCTGTCTCGATTATGGTTTCAAGGTCGGAATACTTCGGCCTAAATCGAAGAAGCCGTTGGGCTAACGTAGGATCGGAAAACAGAATTGGCGGGTCCCCTGGCCGTCGCGGGCCCCATGTTAGAGGGACCGGTCGGCCAGTTACCCGCTCAACGGCCGACACAACCTGAAGGACCGAGTGAGCTCGCCCCGTTCCAAGATTAAGTGCAATATTAGCATTTTTACTCAGATACGAAATTGCCTCCACGTGAGCTGACGCAAGATCCGATACGTGTATAAAGTCACGCTCGCACGTTCCGTCGGTAGTTGCATAGTCCGATCCGAATATCGGCAGGGCTGGACCTTCATTAGTTGCGGCATCAATAGCTAAAGGTACTAGGTGCGTTTCCGGGTCGTGGCGCTCTGAGAGATCCCCGCTCGCGTCGGCGCCTGACGCATTAAAATACCGGAAAATTACAAAATTCAAATCGTTAGAAGCTGCCGCGTCCTTGAGAATTTGCTCGCAGAAAAGCTTCGAACGACCATAGGGACTTATTGGGCGCTGTGGCGCATTTTCCGGGATTGGGACAGTGTCAGGAATGCCGTAGATCGTGCACGAACTCGACAAGATAATATTCTGGGTACCGTTTTTGACCATTGCCTCGATAATGTTGACCAAGCCAGATACATTGTTTTTGTAATAGGTCATCGGGTTTGAAAACGATTCTCCCACATACGCCAATGCAGCAAAATGGATGACGGCGTCCGGACGATATCGTGCAAACGTGTCATTGAGGGCGGCTTGATCGAGAATGTCACCTACAATAAGTGGGCCCCAACGAACAAAATCGGCATGTCCTCTAAACAAGTTATCAAAAACTATCGGCGTCATACCATTTGCTGCCAGTGCCATGCAGGTATGGCTGCCAATATATCCTGCTCCACCGGTTACCAGAACGGATGTCATGTCTGTTTGCAAGACTCACTTGGCTTTTTTCTGCTCTCTCGACAACTCAACAACTTCTTCCAAAAAATTCCGATACATGGTCGCGATATTTGTCCAGGAAAATGCGGCCGCTTTCATTGAGCGATTTTTGAATCCAGCGGACGATGTAAGACCTGCATGCCCGATTTGCTCGGCAATGATAGCGGGATTTTCTGTATCTATCAAAAACTCGTCGTCGCCGACGACGTTTCTGAGTTGTGGTAAATCGTGAGCGACAATGGGAAGTCCACAAGCCATAGCTTCTACGCACGCCAGCGACGATGGCTCGACCTTTGAAAGATGCAAGAAGACATTTGCCGACCGATAGAGATCAACCATTTTTTCCGGTGTCACGACCAGACGCTTGTATCTGCCAGGTATTAGATTCGCCGCTAAAGCATCAACTGCTTGGCGCAAGGGGCCATCACCAGCAACGACCAGATAGGCGTTTGGAATGCGGCTAACGGCCTCGACCCCGACACTTACTCGCTTAGAAGGAATAAGCGCACTTACCATAAGCACGACCTGCCGATCTCGTGGCAAGCCGAAATCCTCGCGTCTGCCCACCCCAGGGGAGAATCTGCTGACGTCCACTCCGTTTGGAATGCAACAACAAAACCATTGCTCCTTATGTCTTTCATAATATTCGCGATTTGTGCATACTAAACCATCGCAACTAAACAGACGATACTCTAGATTGTGCCGGTACGCCGGCCAATCACCGTTCTGGGTAACAAACACATGAGGCGGCCGATGTCCTCTGATGACCGGCCGCCGCAGAGCCCAATTGGTGAACGGGTAGCTGCACGTTATTGTCACGTCGAATTCCGCAGGTCTGTAGCGACACAGCAAGCCAGGCAGAAATGATAATTCTTCGTATATATATTCGCTCCGCATTGGTGGAAACGACGGAAAAGCCTCGAAATATTCACGAGAGATATTGGGAGCATGTAAAAAACGGTATGGCGCCCCATCAGGCTGCGGGCCTGAGCCGATAAGCGTGACTGTATCGCCCGATTTGGCCAGCCCAGAGGCGATCGCGATGAATGCTATTTCGGCGCCCCGGTTATATCGGTGAAGGCCCGGTAATGCAAAAAGTATTCTCATCGATATCGTACTGGCAATTGGGACTGCTGAGCCCGCCAAACATGGTGTTGCAAGGATTTGTCCCCGGCGAAGCGCTTCAGTGTCGCAGACGCAACATCTCCTACTATCTGAATTGAGCGCTGTAGCGGTACAAGAATCTTTTTAGCCACCTGAGGCAATCTCCACTCTCTTATCAGATCACGGTTCAGCATCTTACGAAAGGGCAGTTTGTACGGGTTGTGCTTTTGGGGTAACTAGATGATGTCTATTTTGTCGTGTCGTACTCAGTGACTGCAAGCAGATCAAAGCCACAGAAAAACTTATGCTGGGAGCATCAAACAATAGAGGAATCCTGTTGCCGAATATCGATAGGCGGCGCTTCATTGGTTCCTGGATATCTTCTATTGCCGGGATTGCTTGGTACCGGGCACTACCGGCCGGCGCCGAAGTCGCTTCCGCGCAGCTCGGCGAACGGCCAAAGGTGCATGAGGTTACAATAGCGACACCGGATATCATCCGCATCGAAGTCCGGGAGGCTCCTCTTCGTCGGGGACGTATCGTAAAACTTGCAGCGCCTAGCACTTCCGCGCACGGAACGTGGATCAACGTTGGAGACACCGAATGGGGTGTGGTTATTGGGCCGGAACGCGATCATGTTCGCATAGCTGATTATGCCAACTTCGACCCACTTGATCGAGCGACCGTTGACCAACCTTCGGGCTATGGGGCGCTGGGCGATCGGCACATTACTGCAGTTTATCGCAAGTCGGTCCCCTGGAACTCTGGAACAGTCAAGGGAGGAAAGGTAATCGCAAGCTTTGCACATTTCATGTACCTGAAGCTGGATGCCCCTTTGTCGCTAGGTGAATATAGTGTGCAGTGGCCTGATAACGTGTTGCCGCCGACGCAGTTTATCTTTGACTTCAAGGTAACGCGCAGTTCATCTATTCGCGCGACCCAACTCGGCCATCGGGCCGATGACGCGTCAAAGTATGCCTATCTTGCGCTATGGCTGCCCGGAGGGCCGGATGATGGCGCCATCGACTTTCGACGATACGGGTTGGACGAGTTTCAAATTATTGATGGCCATGGCTACGTGGTTTTTAACGGGTCGATCACACTGCGCGTAGGTCCGAAGGACAGAGAGTCTGGCAGTGGCGTCGATGGCGATATTCTGACCTATACGCGTACCAATGGAACGACATACCAGGCCAACAGGGCCGGCACCTATGTCTTCGGCCTCGACTACAGCGCCTGGCGTGGCGCACCCCCGGGCGTGTACCGGATCGCTATCCCTAATCTTGGCACATCCGATCCTTTCACGATCAGCGACGATATCTGGTACCGCGCAGCCAAAGCGTCTATGGCGGGACTTTACAATCAACGAAGCGGTATGGCCCTTGATGGACGCTTTGGTTACGTTCGGCCGGAATGTTTTACAGAGGCGAGTGGCGTGGTCGTACGGCAGAGTCGGTTGCCGCTGGCTTTCATTGACGGGGGCGGTGGATTTATTGAGTTTTCCAGGGCAGCGAAACCGCCCTGGATCACAGATGAAGTAGTTCCTGACGCGTGGGGCGGATATCAGGATGCTGGCAATTGGCCGCGGAACATAATCCACATTAAAGCAAGTTACCTTTTGCTCGACGTCTACGAGCAGTTGTCGCCCCCAAGCCGAAATGCGGCGTTTGGAACGCCTGCCAGCGAGGAGGTGCTTCGGCATCCGCTTTACCAGGGCAAGAAATTTCCAGATCTCCTCAACGAGGCCATTTGGAATTTGGACTTTTTCCGCAGACTGCAACGCTCGGATGGTGCGGTCCGCGGCGGTATCGATTCCGCTGGCTTCCCCAAACAACTGGAACCGAGCTGGCTGGAATCCCACCTTGTCTTTGCTTATGCGCCCGATCCGGGCGCCAGCTTCGTCTACGCTGCCGGCGCCGCTAAGGTAGCCATTGTGCTCGCGCAGCTTAACGAAACTGGACTGGCCGATCTCTATCGTGACAGTGCGTTCCGCGCCTGGGATTGGGCCGAACGTGCCCTTGCCGATTCAGCTGGCGGATTCGGCGACGTACAGAGCCTGCTAGGACTACCCGATGCGGATTTTGAAAGGCGTCTGAAGCCGATTTTACAGAAAGTAAGTGACTCTCGACTTTGGGCAGCTGCGAGTTTGTTTCGCCTGAGCGGTCAGGACCGCTTTAATCGTATAGCCCTGGATCGCCTCAATGGATCGTACGGAGGGTCGGCGACGGACGCCGCCTGGGAGTATGCCAACTCGCTGCAGGTCGGAGCTGACACCGCGGTGCAAGAGAAAATTCGCAGGGATATCGTGGCTTTCGCGCGAAATAACGTCGTGCGTTCGCAGCAAATGCATGTCTCATATCGAAACATGAAGCACCTTTACGCGCCCATGGGGTGGGGGTCAGGGCTCGCGCCGACGCACGAAGTATCAGCGGCCCTGATGCGCGCCCATCGCATCACAGGCGAGGATGATTTTTTGGCCGCAATGCTCGACGGATCAGCTCACATCCTCGGCGCAAACCAGATTGGCTTAAGTTTCACAGTAGGCGTAGGAGCACGCTGGCCAACCGCACCCCTGCATGGCGATTCAATTGCGGCCGGGGTGCAACCGCCTACGGGCATTACGATCTACGGCTGGGCCACTCCAGCAATGATGGAAAGCTATTGGTACATATGGGGTCCACCATGGGCAGTGCTGTCAGACCAGGTTCCTACGAAACGAGTCGAGCCGAAGCGCGCGTCGTTGCCTCTCTACGAATACTTGATCCAATATCCTGGCCTTGTCGCATCGGCCGAGTATACCGTGCATCAGACAATTGCCACCACGGCGGCAGTGTGGTCCTACCTAAATGGCCGTCAAGCTGTCTAACTAGCCGTAAGCAATTCTCTTCCCGGAGAATCAGTTCAAAAGCCAACTTCAAATACAATCGGTTGACTGAACTGAAGTCCTTACGATTTTTCGCGATCAGTTCTAATCCAATTAAAAATCATTTTTCCTGATAGAACCTGATGATAAATGCCGATCTTTTCCAGAATATATCCAGGGAGCGATAAAATAGCGCGAGAGGGCAAAATTTCGGTTCCATAAATTCTCCAAGCACAGACAACGGCACTAGCAAATCCAACGATACACGAGGCACTGATGAAAAATGCGGCAGAACCAATTCCAAGAATTGCGGCGAAACTCGCGATCGTAAGTATCAAGAATAACAATGTGGCCAAAAGTGACAGCGGTGGCACGGCCACATCGAGCGCTAGCGCCATGAGGTTGAGATTTCTGCGGACAGTGGCAATCCAAAGCAAACGAGGAACCAGCGCAATAATGCTGACGAGGTGACCTTGGTGCCAACGTCTTCGCTGAGTGTCAGCGCCGCGCTCAGATACTGCGAACTGACTGGTTACACACGCATCGGGACAAAATAGCGGTGGGTGGCCGGCAAGAGCGAGCTCGAGTCCGAGCTTTAGGTCCTCTACGATCCATCCACTCGCGAGATTTACAGTGCGGATGACGCTCCAAGGGAAAGCCATACCACTGCCGGTCAACTGACAGGGCAGGCCGAGACGTGCAAGCCCTAGTGGCCGCACCCAATTCTTGACGCGCCAGGCAAACTCCGCAATTTGATTGTTAACTCGCGCGTCCGGTGCTTTCATTAAATAGAGAGCCTGCGTCGGCCTTCCCGTGGTCAAGCTTGCCGATATGAGTTTGTCGATGACGCCACTGTCAAGCCGGCAGTCAGCGTCTACCATCACCACAAAATCTGGAGGATCTTTCTCAAGGTGCTTGATGCCAAAGTCCAACGCGTACCCTTTGCCGATTCGAGTAGCATCATGACGTTCGAGGACTACGGCCCCCCTCGTTCTTGCTTGTTCCGCCGTGTCGTCGATGCAGTTGTCCGCCACAACTAGCAGAAGGTCGCCGGCATGCAGCTGTGTCCGGATATCTTCGAGCGTAGGAACAATACCGCTGCTTTCATTATGTGCCGGCACTAAGACGGCTGCACGCCCGCGGAAGTCGCGGTCATAGCTCTGCCGGATATGTCGCGGAAGTATTCCTGCCACGATCTCTAAACAAAACACGATGGTGGGAACTGCGATTGCGTCGGCCCCAATCACCAACAGCCAAGAAATCAATTCACGCATTCGCAATTGCTCCAGCGGAAAGGCTCAGTTAGCATTAGACTTGAGCCCCTTGTTAACTTACGCGGTAGACACGCGCAATTAACATTAACAAAGATACCATCAGCGGCCAACATAACGGTCGCTCGAATCCGTTGGTGGGGCGAACACAGATCAAGATCGCCGCCCTATTCTGCATAATGCGCGATTCGGAGCAAAGTCACCACTGGATGAAATGTTCAGTGGTAGGTTACTCTCAAAACGCGAACCTAAAAGTTGTATTCTAGATTTAAGCGACAGCGGATGAAAAGTCTTATCAAGAGACTGATGCGTTGGGACCAGAAAACCGCATTCGACAAATCAGTTGTACGCTACCGATACCTCTATTTAATCGCCACTCTGATATGTTGGCTTCCGATACCAATTCGGCACCTTCTTTACTGGTCCGGCTCGGACAAGCATCGTCCACAATGGCATTCCTATGGCTGGACTTATCAAGAGTTGTTCCGCCCATTGAAATATCGCCGCATCAAATTGCTAGAAATCGGCATAGGCGACAATGAAAAGGACGTTGCCGGCAGGTCGTTGGTGGTGTGGCGGGCGTTCTTTCCACGCGGTACGATTGTCGGCTTTGACTTGCAGGACAAAGACCTGCTCGCTAGGGGACGCATTAAAATTTACCGCGGCGATCAGAGTTTTGCTGCAGACTTGGCTCAGCTTCAGAAAAATGAAGGTCCGTTCGACATCATTATCGATGACGGTTCACATCTCAATCAACACCAGCTTTTTTCCTTCGGCTGTCTCTTCCACGCGCTGCGGGAGAAAGGCCTTTACGTGATCGAAGACGTGCACACGTCCTTCTGGCCGGAGAGAATCGGTGGGGTACTATGGGACGGCGCTCATCCTAACGATGCGAAGTTTTCTGCCTAACGATGCGAAGTTTTCTGCCTAACGATGCAAAGTTTTCTGCGACCTGCATGGGTCATTTTCTCGAACTAACGAAATACTTGAACCATGCCGAGTTCCTGTGCGTGCCGAGCCTGAATTGGCCGGGCGCGGCGCTCATGACAGGGATCAAGCGGATTACCTTCGAGCACAATTTAATTATTGTCACTAAGGGCAGGAACGAAGAACCGTCGGTGCGCAGCTTATTGGAACGGTGATTAATGAGTCCAATTTTCGTGGCGATTATCGAAGAAGTGTTCTGCTGCCTATCCAACTCAGACAGGAAGGAAGAGGCGAAATTTCTCTTCGTGAGGGCGCTAAGCCGGCAAGCCATCGATCACCCGAAAGCGTAGACGTGGACAAACGCCAAACGCAGCCAATACACGATCGGAATTTAATGGACGATTGGGAAGATCAATCATAAGGCTGATCTGTCCAACCGCTGAGGCCGATTAAACACTGGTTGCCCCCTCGATTGCAGAGTGTCGACAAAGCCGTATAGACCATTCCCCGGACGTGCCGCTTTGGTGGTCCGAGAGCGCTGTAGCCCATGTCAACTTTTTCGAAGAAACCGCCGCGTTTGGCAATCGTTGGTTGCGGAAGTGTCGTTGAGTGCGCGTCTATATTGGGCTTGCGTCGTATCGGCTGGCTTCCGTCGGTTTTAGTAGACACTTCATCGCGACGTATCGATGTGATTGCTGGCAAAATGGGCCGCAAAGCTCGCGTCATAAAATCTTCAAATTGGCAGTCGGTGGCCGCTGAGTTCGACGCTGCTCTCGTCGCTTTGCCTCATGCCCTGCATGGGTCAATCGGCAAGGCTCTTGTCGAGGCCGGCAAGCACGTGTTCATGGAAATCCCAATCCTGCTCGCTACGACTGGTCGTGAATGGCAGGAAACCATCGCGGCAGCAGACGCCCGCGGTGTCATATTCTCGGTAGGTTCTTTTCGACGCTATTTGCAGGTCGCCCGCTGGACCAAAGCGCTTCTCCAATCGAAAACTCTGGGTGACATTGAGTACTTTGATGTTCGCGAAGGTAGCACGTTCCACTCACGCATCTTTCCCGACGGACCGCTGCCACCAGATGAATTCAATGGTGGCGTTCTAACGTGCATCGGCGCACCTATCCTCGATCTGTTGTTATGGTGGCTTGGCGATGTTGAGTCAGTTAATTACTGCGATGATAGTGAAGGGGGCCCCGAGGCCAACTGCGTACTAGAGTGCCTGCTAACATCGGGGACGAGAGGCAGGGTTGATTTTAGTCGCACACGAAATCTGCGAAATTCAATTCGCATCCACGGCACACAGGGCTTTGTTGAGGTTCATCTCCATAATAATGCGGTTCTTTCGGCTTCTCCTAACGTGCTGGCGTTCCGACACGACAGCATAGATCCACGCAAGTTGAAGCCTCAATTTGTCATCGAACTTTTCGTTGCCGAACTAAAGGACTTCAAGGCGAGCATCACTCGTGGTGATCAGGTTGGTGTTTCGGGACGCGAGGCTAAGAAGTTGGTCGATTTAATCGAGCGGTGTTATACTAAGCGTCAGCAACTCATACTGCCGTGGGATGCTCCCACCGCGCTGCCCTCGGATGCACCTCGTCCGAGGTTACCACCCCATAGTCGGATCCTGGTAACGGGCGCAACAGGATTCGTCGGCGGCCGTCTCGTCGAACGACTCGTCCGCGAGCATGATGTCAAAGTTCGCTGCACTGTTCGCGACTTCGGACATGCTGCCCGTGTGGGGCGTCTTCCGGTGCAGTTGGTACATGCAGACCTCAGCACTGGAGGCGACGTCGAGCGCGCGGTTGACGGCGTCGATTATGTGTTCCACTGTGCATACGATACCCAGTCACGGCATCAGAACATTGCCGGCCTCCGTAATCTGATCGAAGCCTGTGCGAAACGTCCCGTCCGCCGGCTAGTAGAGGTCAGCACGTTTGCGGTCTATGAACCGTTCCAGGATGGCCCGCTTACAGAAGAGAGTCCGGACGGCGATCGATCGAAGACCTATGTCGACACCAAGATCGATCTGGAGAGAATGATTTTTGAAGCGACCCGCGACCGTCGAGTAGCTGCTACAATCGTTCAACCAGCCATTGTCTATGGTCCGTTCTGTTGGCCGTGGACGATTACTCCGGCCGAGATGCTACTTCGCGGAGACGTGATCTTGCCTGATCAAGGGGAAGGACTGTGCAATGCAGTTTACGTTGACGACGTTGTAGATGCTCTCGTCCTTGCGGCAATATCGCCCGCTGCTGTCGGAGAGCGATTCATTATTTCGGGACCCGAACCAGTAACTTGGGCTACGTTTTTCAGCGAAGTAGCTCGAGAATTGGGTACCCAACCTCCTCGGTATTGGCCGTATGAGCAAATTGTGAATTCAAAGAGGGGGATTGTTCGGAATATCCCTCTCGCGATCTCGGACGCGAAACGCCTGATCAAAGTGATCTCAAAGTGGCGACGAGTACGTCAGGTTTTGCGAGCGGCGCTGAACCTTGTGCCTGGCTCATTGCGAATGCCGATAATGAATTACAATTCCAGCCAAGTCAGACGTCGGACAGGAGAGGTGTTCCTGCCTAACCGGCAAATTCTTGCCCTCTACACATCAAAGGCTATCGCAAGTTCGGAAAAAGCGCATTCTAAACTTGGCTTTCGACCGCGTTACCAAATACACGATGGCATGATTCTAACCGGGCGCTATCTGCAATGGGTCTATGAAGACATCCGCGAAACCCATGCGACAGGGCGCAATGCGAAACAGACGCCAGCTAGCGTTGCAAATGCCTGAAGACCTAAAGATTATGATTTGGGGACTGGTCGGAAGCGTTTAATTTTTGACGGCTTGTGCCGCCGGTAGGGATCGGACGATTTCTCCATACTTTGATTCCAAAAAGCCACTCGTTAGCGCCATTCCCCGTTGGAAATCAAATCGAGGACTGTAGCCGAGTTTGAAACGCGCTTTCTCCGATCCGACAGTGGCCGTTGAGCGGTAAAAAGCGAGAAGGCTTCTGTTGGGCAGAAAAACCTCTCTACCCTCATTCTCGCGACGTGCATTCGGATCTCGAGAGCTGCGAGGATCATCACGTTTCATCTTTTGCAATCGACCCAATATGACGCCTTGTCCGGTCCGCAGCGCCAGACGCGCCGGTTTCCAATACGCGAATAACTTGACAAGATGTTTTATGCGATATTTTAAATAGCTTTCGCGACTTGAATTCTCAATCATTTCGTGCGGCCGGAACGTCGGTGGTTTAACTCCGAGAGAGTGAGCCATCTCAGTGTAAAATGTTCCCCACGTCACGGGTTTCGGTCCAGACATGAGGAAGCGTTCACCGATAGCTGCGGGAGAGAGGGCTGCAAGAAAAAGCCCGTCCACGAGATCGTCAACGTATAACGCGTTGCACATTCCTTCTCCGCGGTCCGGAAGGATCACCTCTCCGAACACTAACTGTTCCGCAGGAATGGTTGTCCACGCGATGCCGAAGGGCCCATAGACAATGGTCGGTTGAACTATTGTGGCGGGTAAGCCATGTTTGCGAACGGCCTCGAAAACGATCTTTTCAAGGTCAAGCTTTGTGTCAACGTATGTGTTCCATCGGTCACCGTCTAAAGCTTCTTCGACAAGTGGGCCGTCTGGCAATAGCTGATATACCGAGAATGTGCTGACATGTACTAGACGACTAACTGAATATGCCAAGCAGGCGCGTAAAATATTACGAAGACCATTGATATTTTGACGGCGCGACTGCCAGTCATATGCGCAGTGGAAGACATAATCGACGCCATTTACCGCGCGATCGACGTCGTCTGCATTACAAAAGTCTACCCGCACGAGCTCAGCCGACCCCAAACGGCCTGCGCGGCTGACGTCGCGAATGGCACAGCGGACTAGCGCGCCTTGCTGCTCAAGCAAACGCTCAACCAGTCGGCCGCCAATGAATCCTGTCGCGCCGGTCACAAGCACCTTGCTTCCACGCGGAAGCCTCGGCAGCATCGAATCTTTATCGCTCGGCATTTCGTCGACGCTCGGGCAACCGATGATAGTCAAGGCGGCGCTCCTTACCTTCCTTGATCACCGAGGTATTAAGCGTTCGCGAATTCGTGGCGTTTGAGCCAGTCGGCGAGGCGGATTGCCATGGCAACAATCATGAGCGTCGGGTTCGCGTGACCTATAGTAGGAAACACGCTGCTTCCCGCGATGTAAAGACCTGCTACTCCGTGCACCTTACAATTCCGGTCGACGACGCCCAGCCTGGGAGAATCGGCCATCCGGGTTGTTCCTGATGGATGAGCGCGATCGACGAAATTGGAACGCCAATCGAAGTCGTCACTTAAGTGGGAATTGGGGGTGTACTTCGGTAATCCGACGCGTCGCAGTTCCGAACCGATCAGTTCATTGAATCGTACGACGGAGCGTCGCTCGATCTCTCCTATGCGCCAGTCTATCCGTAAAATGGGCATACCAAGCGCGTCTGTCCGCTCTCCGAGGGTGACCCGGCTTGATGGATTTGGAATCTGCTCAACCAAACAATATAGGTAAAGTTCCTCGGCCTTTACGATTGCGCCTCGGAGTTTGGCAAAACGTCGGT
>Ga0116223_10003972_pt1 | contig 12993 bp, 9 predicted proteins | sample Sb_taG_3_FD_90092 | JGI IMG/M metagenome (GOLD analysis project Ga0116223, IMG submission 90092) | Peat soil microbial communities from Weissenstadt, Germany - Sb_50d_a_PC metaG | ecosystem: Environmental > Terrestrial > Soil > Wetlands > Peat | place: Germany: Weissenstadt | collected 2010-09-21 | reverse complement strand
GACAATCTCGAACGCGCACAGATGCGCACCCTGGTTGACCAACTCCGCGACAAGCTCGGCTCGGGCGTTGTGGTGCTGGGATCAGCCAATAACGGCAACGTCGCGCTCATCGTCGGCGTAACCAAAGATCTCACGCAGAAAATCCAGGCAGGAAAAGTAATCGGACCGGTAGCAGAAAGAGTCGGCGGCAAAGGCGGCGGCCGTCCCGATCTAGCCGAGGCGGGCGGAAAGAATCCCGAAGCACTGGACGCAGCCCTCGCCGAAGCTTATAACGTAGTCGAAACGCTTTTGGGGTAAGCCTTTCTCGATTTTTTCGCGCGCGACGCGGGCCGCAGCCTGGAGTCCCCATGGATGACCGCATAAGTTTTATCACGCATCAGGGCAAGCAGATCATGTTCGTGGATGCATCCAATTGCTCGGCCGCTGAAATGCTGAAGCTTGCCCGCGTCGTCCCACGTTACGTCATGCCTGAACCACGCGGGTCAGTCCTGCTGCTGGCGGATTTCACTGGAGCCCAGTTCGATCGCGAGGCCATCACCAGCATGAAAGAGAGCGCGGTGTTCGATCGGCCTCATATCAAGAAATCCGCGTGGGTAGGGACGGAAAATCTGCCACGCGTGTTCTACGAACACATAAAGAACTTCTCGCAGCGAGATTTGCCCACTTTCAAAACACGCGAAGAGGCATTGGATTGGCTGGTAAAAGATGAGTGATCGGCGCCGTGTGGACGCTAAGAACTCTCCAGCCACCGCAAGAACGCAAGAGCTTCTCTTCGAGTAGTTCCCGGCGCTAGCCCAATGTTGTCCGTAACAATTCCAGAAGCTTGTGAAAGGCACGCTCGGCCTGTGGTGGGTTGTAGACAGGGCTGTCCGAGGATGTCCAACTGTGATGAGCGCCTTTGTAAGTTTCGCTTTCGTATTTTCCACCCCAACTCGCCAGCGCCTGCTCGAGCTTCGCAATCGCCTCTTCCGGCATGCTTCGATCATTTGTGGCATGCGCAAAATACAGACGCGCTTTGATGCGAGGCAAGGTTAAGTGCGGACTGGTGGGGCCGTCGTTGAAGAGGCCTCCGCCGTGAAAGGAAGCGACAGCGGCGATTGTATCGGGACAAGCTGCGGCGGCGTGCATCCCCATTTTGCCGGTGAAACAATATCCCACGACGCCCATCATGCCGTCGCGAACGCAATCTTGAGACCTCAAGAAGGCGAAATACGTGGAGTCATCTTCTTCCATTGCTTCGGGCGTCAGCGGTTGCGACAACTCGGCCAGGCGCTGCTTGGCTGCCTCCCCGCTCAGCGATCGGATCGGCGGTTGCAGGGGCGTTCGGCCGGTACGATAGAAAACATTCGGCATCAGAACGGCGTAACCTTCCTTCGCCAGGCGCGCGGCCGCTTCGCAGTTCGCGGGGCGAATGCCGCCAATGTCAGTCAGGTAAAGAATGCCCGGCCAGCGGTCGGTGCCATCCGGGCAATATAGAAAGCCCTCTGAAGACCCGTTCCGCATGGGAATTTCGACTTTTCGTTCTGGCATTTTCTTGCTGATCCTCTTTCTTGTTCGCAACTTCGGTGGATTCGATGCTGGGCAGCCGCCGCAGGACTCTAGCTTCTCCACTTCAACGTAACTGGCCCGCTCATCGGATGACGCATCTCGCCGCCGTTGCGGCATGACTCCAAATACGCGGCCTTCAACTGGAAGTACCATTTCGCGGGACGATCGGCGTCGTCGATCAGCATCAAGTGCGGATTGTGTTTCAATCCTTCCGACTGATTCTCCATCGTCTGGCGGTCTTGCTCGACAAACTTCGCAAAAACAAACTTCAGCAACTTCGGTCCAAACGGAACCCAGCGAAAGATGTTCCAGCAAGCCACCACATCGATGCGGCAATGGCTGCGCCTGATCGGTGTCACCGTGGTCAGGCTGGAGAACCAATACTTCCCTGCTCTTATCGTTTCCAGGCGCAGGTTCGGCAGAACAAAATCAATCGTGGTTGTGATCGAATCCGCGTCCGCGTACAGCCGCAGCAGCTTGTAGGGCGCGCTGTTTGAGCTGGGCGTGTGCGCGCTCATGCGAAAGCCCATCGGGATCGGCTCGAAATTCTTTTGCTTCTCGTGGATGCTGTGGCGGCTGCGCCACCACCACGCCTGATGCACAAACGGCCCGTGCGCCGGATCCATGAGCCCGATGATGCCGTGGTCCACGCTGCACGGCAGGTCCGCGGTCAAGTGCGCGATCTTGTACTTGCCATCGAAGGTCGGAACGCGCGGCGCCGGAAACGACGGCTCGACCGCTTTGGTAAAACCTGCGCTCGGCGGAGGAGGTTCGGGAATGAAGACCCAAACGTAGCCGTCGTGCTCCTCGCAGGGATAACTGCCGGCGTAGATCCGATCCACTTTCAATGGCTGATCGGACGTCAGCGACGGAATGAGTTGGCATTGGCCGGTGTGCGCGTCGAACTTCCAGCCGTGGTAACTACACTCCAGGTTCTGCCCGTCAAACCGTCCGCAAGAAAGCGGCATACCGCGGTGCGGGCAGGCATCGCGCAGGGCAAACGGCTTTCCCTGGCGATCGCGGCCGATCACCAGAGGCGTTTCCAGCAGCGTGGCTTTGTGCAGACGGTTGCGGCTCACTTGTCCGCTGGGCAGGGCGCGATACCAGAAGCCGTAGAGCATCAGCGAGTCCGGCGTCTGACGTTGGGAGGTTTCCAGTTCGCGGGTTTCGAGTTCGCTCATGAGGAATCACAGGCAGCGTACTACAGCCGGGAAGGTTTGTGCAGGACCGGACGGGACGCGAAGGTATTGTGGTACATGCAAAAATTTTCATCTTGACTCGATCCCCCCAACTGCAGACAATAGCGCGATCGCCTTTCAGGCGTGGGGTCTGAGGCGGAACCGCGACAGCATCCAAATCTAAAAACGAGGAAAACATCCATGAAAAAGTGGCTCGGCTTTGTCCTGGCAAGTCTTTTAGTCTCCTGCGCTTTTGCTCAAACTGACAGCAATATCCAATTCCTGCGCCCATACCATGGCGAGGACCCTTCGCCGCTGTCGGGGTGCTATAGCGGTACACCCTGCGAGCTCCAATATCACGGCGGACCGATTTTCACCGACGCGCCAACCATCTACATCGTGTACTACGGCAGCTTTACGTCGAAGGACAAGAGCATCATCAACACCTATTTCAAGAACCTGAGCGGCTCGGCGCAAGAGAAGATCAACACCCGCTATAGCGACAGCACCGGAAAGTACTACCCCGGCACGATCAAGTTCGATCCCAGCAAGGACACCTATCACGACAACTACTCAGAGGGAAAGACCCTCAGCGATATTCAGCCGGTTATCGCCGCGGCGATCAAGAACAAACACCTTCCCAATGACACCAACGGAATCTACATCGGCCTCACCTACAAGGACGTCAACTACGGTGGCATGTGCACCAGCTACTGTGGATACCATGGGCCCTCGACCTCGATCGTGAGCGGCGAGACCATCAAGTACGCTTTCGTCGGTGATCCTGGACAATGCCCCGATAGCTGCTCCTACGAGGCCCTCTACGGGACCAAGGCCAGCCCGAACAACGACATCGATGCCGATGGCAGCATCAACATTATGTGGCACGAGTCCTCTGAGTCGCTCAGTGATCCGGAGGTCAATTTGAACAGTGCCTGGTACAGTCCTGCCGGTTATGAGTCTATGGACCTCTGTGCCTGGTTGAACCTCAGCTACAAGATTGACAAAAACGGCAACTACTACAGCGTCTTGACCAAGGGACACGAGTATCTCACTCAGATGGGTTTCGAATTGAACGAGAAGACCCGTTCCGGCGTTGTCCCGGGTACTTGCGAGAACGTATACAAGAACATTCACTAAACACAGTTCGAAATTAAGCTGTGCGAGGCGCCCGATCTTTCGGGTGCCTTTTTTGCGCCTTTACGCCAGCTGAATGTGTCGGGAGTATATGGATATTGATACAGCCGCCCGTGTGCTGGAATTGATGATAGGGGGTACCAGCGTCCGGGCGATCTCGCGTCTGACTGGCCTGCACATCGCAACGATCCTTTCCTTGATCGATAGGAGAAACAAAAATTAGTTTCAGAGCGGGTGAAATAACCGTGTCGGCTCCTTGCGGGCGAGTAGATTTGGGGGCTGGCCCACCTTTACGTTCGCAAATGCGCCAGGCTCTGTCAACGCGCAAGGGCCTACTAGCCCGGTGCATTCCCTATGTAACGGATGAAAGCCCCGCCCTCTCGCACAGAACGCGAGAAGGGCAGGGCACCCGCGTTTGTCCGTAGCGAACACCCGGCCAGCCACTGGTAGCATTCTGCAGGTGAAGAATAGAGTGAGGGGGGAAACCGGGGACAGACGGGACGTTCACCAATTTCCATTCGTCCAGGGAAATCCCGTGTTTGACGGCGGGACGAGCCGGTAGGTACCATGCAACGCACGGCTTTCAAGGAGGATCTTATGAAACGCTCTTCCATTTCATCGCTGCTGTTCTGTGTCGCTTTGCTGATGGTCGCGCCGGGGACGCTTGCGGCTCAGGATGGTCAGGGAATCGTCAGAATCAACGGCGGAAGCATGACCGTTGCCCTCCATCCGAATCCTCAGAAGATCGAGCGGTCCGCCGAAAACTCGGCCTCACTGGTCACGATTTATAGCGATCTAGGCACGGGTACAAATGTCTACCTCCCTAATATCGGGTGGTCGGTGACCGGTCCTGAGGTTGCAGGTGGAAAGGTCGATTCAGCGACCCCGTTCACCCCCAAGCGTAACTTCAACCTTGTGCTGATCAAGGTGGCAATCCTGACGGCGGGAGGCACGAATGGGGTCACGTTGAGCCTCAATCACGACAGTAGCGGCGGGCCTGGAACAGCGATCAAGACGTGGAACCTGGTGAATGTGCCTGCGTTCCCTGGCTGTTGCAAACTTGATCTGGCTCGACTGAAGAAAACAGTAAGGGTGAAAAAGGGAGTGCAGTATTGGCTGGTTGGGAGCACCGACAAAGCCACGCAAGACACATCCGACTCGTGGAACATGAACAGCGGAAGCATTTTCGGCACGGTAGGGCAGCGGTTTGGTAATGGGTCCTGGCAAATAACGAAAAACAGTGCGCTATTGCCCGCATTCAGCGTTTTGGGAACGCCCGCCGACTGAGGCTTGCGGAGTTGTTTGTTGGGGACTGGCCCACCTTTACGTTCGCAAATGCGCCGTCCATACGGTCTATTACTTTCCAGTAACATTAATTTTTTCAACCACTTACAAAGGTTACCATCGTGGTTCAGTGTCCCTTTCGTAAGTTGCTCACCACTTCCTGCCAACCTATAATCGATGCACTCTGGTACAAGGATTCTCCGTCAGGTTTCGGGTGGGTAGGCGCGGGTGTATCTCGTCCGCGCCGGAATGCGTCATGTGGATGGTCGCTCGCTTAACCGTCTTCGTGACGACTTGGCACCCAACTATGCGAAAGCGCCTGCAACTCGCCCTGATGGCTAGTCCCGTAATCGCGACCCTCCTTTCTCTCACGACGCCATACGTGCAGGCAGAAGCCGGTTTCGACGGCAGCAATACCGTGATCACTAGCAGTACCGACGACAGCGGCCGGAAAGTCTACGTCAATGAATCCTTTCCGGTGATGACGACCAAGCCTACCGAGACACCGGTCCGGCGCAGTGCGCTGGCATTCTGGAGTTCCACCGAAAAACGCTGGAAGCCGGTTCCTTCCGCCAACATTCGGGCGGCGCGTTCTGCGGCAGAAGAAGTGAACCACTACCTTGGCGAGCAACCCGGCAGCGCACCCGTCTCGAACTTCGTTCGCGGAAAGGCATTCTCAGCGCAGGACATCAATGCTGCCATTGACCAGGCGGCCTCGCGACATAACGTCGATCCCAACCTGGTGCGTGCCGTCATCAAGGTGGAGTCGAACTTCAATCCCAATGCCGTTTCCCGCAAGGGCGCAATGGGGCTGATGCAACTGATGCCGCAGACGGCAAGGCAGCTCAAAGTGGCGAATCCCTTTGACCCGCAACAAAACGTTGACGCGGGGGTTCGTCATCTAAAGCAGCTGATGGAGAACTATGGCGGCGACGTCAAGCTGACCCTGGCCGCCTACAACGCAGGTCAGGGAGCGGTGGCACGTAGTGCCGGTATTCCGCGTTTTGCTGAGACCCGCAACTACGTGAAGCGGATCACGCAACTGTATTACGGAGGATCGGACCCAGGCACGCAATTCCTGCAGAACCCAATGCACGATCCGATTCATGTGGAGCGGGATGCCAAGGGCGTGTTGCACATCAGCAACACGGAGTGAGCAAGAGTTTTCCCAGGCTTCGAAGTACGAAATTGCAATAGCGATTACGGGCTGTTTAATTGAAGAATTCCAATCAACGCGTGCTGCGCTGGAGTGCGGCTGTGTTCGCGCTGTTGCTGCCGGCGAGTGCTGCTCATGCCCGCGTGCACAAATCCGGAACCTGGGCCGACTCCCAGTTTGCCGCCGCGCAACACCTGCAAGAGGGACTGGAAGGTCAACCGATCGAGACTCGGACGCGCCGCGACTACGAACGCGTGATCAATGCCTATCGCCGCATTTATCTGGGAGCACCGAGTTCGGGCCGCGCCGATCCGAGCGTAGTTGCCGGCGCACAGATGACCGAGGAAATGGGACGCCGATTCAACGAGCCCGCGACCTTGCGCTCGGCCATCCAGCAATATGAATTTCTGCGCCGTGAGTATCCCGGCAGCAAGGACCGCTTCGACGCGCTGTTCAGGATTGGCGAAATCTATAAAGACGATCTGCACGACAAGGCTCAAGCCGATGCCACGTTCGAGGAATTCCTGCGGCGCTATCCGCGGAACCAATTCGCTCCGGCGGCGCGCCAGGCTTTAGCAGAACCGGTTCAGCAAGCCAGTCTGAAATCGAAAGCTGCAAGTAAGGTCGCGAACAAGGATCTCAAGGCCGCCGCGGACTCCGATTCCGACGACGATGCGGCCCCAGACAATTCGATCAAGGAGACCGGCGCAACCCCTGATGCCGCAGCCGGAAAGCCGTCGCGAGTCATTGGAATCCGTCATTGGTCGACGCCGGAATATACTCGGGTGGCGATCGATCTTGAACAAGGGGTGAAATATGACTCGCAGCGCATTGATCATCCCGACCGCATCTTCGTCGATCTGCTCAACACGAAGCTCGATCCCAAACTCGCCGGAAAAACCTTCGACGTAAGCGATGGGCTGCTGAAGGATATCCGCACGTCATCGGTCAAAGCGGGACGCACGCGGGTTGTGCTCGATCTGGATGAACACTCCGAGTTCGAGGCTTCCCTGCTCTCGAATCCTCCGCGGCTCATCATTGACGTGCACAACGATATTCATAACAAGGACGTTCGCAACCTGGACCTTGATAAGCAGCAGGCGTCCGACGCACTCCCGACTACGGCGGATTTAGAAAAACCTGCGGGGACGGTCACACCTGATACAGCGGACGACGTTGACGACTCCGCGGCTCAAGCGAGAACCGGCGCTGAGAAACCGGCCCAGCGCACAACGGTGGTGCTAAGAAACGGCGTGAAGAAAACCATCGTCGATGCGGACGGTGACGATGTGGTGGCGAAAGACACAGTTGTCAGGCGGGACTCTGCCAAGCTTGAGACTGCCGAGATCGGCCGAAGCGAGATCGACCGAAGAAAGATCGGCAGCGAAAAGGCCGATCTGGCAACGATTGACCACGCGAAGATCGACCAAGCGAAGATCAATGAGGAAAAGAAAGACGCAGAAAAGATCGACATAGCGAAACTCACGCCGGTCAGCAAAGACCCCAGCGACTCCGCCGCCGCCGACCAGAGCCAACCTAGCGCCAAAAAGACTAAGCGCAAAACACCGACCACCGACTTGAATATTCGCGAAGCCCAGCCGACTGCCAGCGGCGATCGTTCCCTGATCCGCGCCCTCGGTCTGAAGATCGGGAAAATCGTAATCGATCCCGGCCACGGCGGCCACGACACCGGCACAATCGGACCGAATGGCCTCGAAGAAAAAGATCTGGTTCTCGACGTGAGCCGCCGTCTGGGCAAGCTGCTGCAAACCCGGCTCGGCGCCGAAGTCATTTACACCCGCAAGGACGACACATTCATTCCGCTGGAGACCCGAACCGCAATCGCAAACGAGGAATCCGCCGATCTTTTCGTCTCGGTCCACGCCAACTCAAGCCACGATCCCGATGCCCGGGGAGTCGAAACCTACTACTTGAATTTCACTTCGTCGCCCGAGGCGCTGGAAGTCGCGGCCCGCGAGAACGCAGTTTCGGAGAAATCCATTCACGAATTGCAGGACCTGGTAAAAAAGATTGCGCTGAAAGAAAAGATCGAAGAGTCGCAGGAGTTTGCCTCTGATGTGCAGAACTCTCTCCACAGCGGCCTCGCTGCAAAGAATCCCGGCGTGCGCGACCGCGGAGTGAAAAAGGCTCCCTTCATCGTCCTAATTGGAGCCAATATGCCGTCGATCCTCGCCGAGATTTCCTTCGTGAGTAATCCTGGCGACGAGCGCCGCCTGGAGACCTCGGATTACCGCCAGAAGATCGCCGAATCGCTCTACCGCGGCATCGCCAAGTACGTCAGTGGCTTGAGCGGAGTGAAGGTCGCCAGCAAGATCGATAAAGACGCCGGCCAGTAGCCCGACCCACCCAAAACCCGCACCCCTAGCTGCATTCACCCATTCGGCTTAACGTCGCCACTTCGCTGATACTGGTTGACTTTGACCGCGAATGGGCGCATATTATCGGCAACTTGTGTAGCAAGCCTGCACCGCTTCGTCCTTCAGATCTCACATTCCACAAGGGGGGGACCACCGTGAAATTTGCCTTAAGGATTCTGTTGCTAGTTTCCAGCCTCGCAGTCATTACCGCGCACGCCCAACAACTCACGCATTTCCAGCACATCATCGTGGTGTTTCAGGAGAATCGAACCCCGGACAATCTCTTCTATGCCCTGTGTACCAATTTCCCCTGCAGCACAAACCCGAATAACACGCAGTACAACATTCAGACGACCAACTGGCTGGACAAAACCTCCTCGACTGGCTTCACCCAGCCGACTGGGGTTGCGCTCGCGAACGGGTACGATCTCGACCACAGCCACACCGGGTGGAAAAACGAGTGTGACCTGAACACGACCACCGGTCAATGCCGAATGGACGGCGCAGCCTTAACCCGCGCGAACCGTGGCGCCTTCGTATTCGTGAACAATACGGTGGATCCCAAGCATCCCCAGGGAATACTCTCCTCGTACATCACGCTGGCCACCACCTATGGGTGGGCCAACTTTATGTTCCAAACCAATCAGGGACCGAGTTTCCCGGCACATCAATTTATCTTCGGAGGCACTTCCGCGTTGAACGCTGCCGGCGATGCGGCGGGCTCGTTCATCTCAGAGAATTTCGCCGGTGGACCCGCCGGCTGCTATGCCCAGGACGGCGAGACTACGCGGTTGATTAACTCAGCCGGAAAAGAGTCCGTTTTCACGATTGACTACGCCACCGGCGTCAGCACCTGCTTCACCGGGCGAGAAACCATGGCGGACTTGCTGGACGGCGCCGGAATCGGCTGGAAATATTACAGCACGAAGGGCGGTGGCAACGACGGCGGTGGCTCCATCTGGACCGCTCCAGATGCCATTCAGGCAATTTGCGTGCCTGACGCCGCTCACGAAAATTGCACCGGTACGGAATGGGCGAACCATGTCGATTTGACACCGGCGCACGTTTTGAATGATCTGGGAGCGAATGGCAATCCGTGCAATCTACAGGGCGTCAGTTGGGTAATCCCGACCGGAGCCAACTCCGATCACCCAGGGGGAAGCAAAGGCGGACCCGATTGGGTTGCGAGTGTGGTGAACGCGCTGGGCACCAGTCCCTGCACCGACAATATCAATGGCCAGAACTATACCTATTGGCAGGACACGGCCGTGATCATTGCCTGGGATGACTTTGGTGGCTGGTACGAGCACGAACCGCCCACCATTTTGGCTTCTCCCGAGGGAGGCTACCAGCTCGGTTTCCGTGTACCCATGATTTTTGTCTCGGCTTACACGCCGTCTGGCTACATCAACAACGATCACCATGATTTCGGCACGGTGCTGCGTTTCATCGAGCGCAATTTTGGGCTTGGCATAGGAGCGCTTGGCTTTGCCGATAGCCGCGGAGCCCTGCCGCTGAGCGCGCTCCAGGCATTTTACAACCTGGGCAACACTCCCCGAACGTTTGTACAAATACCAAGCGCCAAGACTGCTCTCGACTTCATCAATGACAAGACGCCGCCGACGGATCCGGACGACGACTAGACGATTCCGTTAGTCAGCCTTCTCCAACGGGCACTCCGGTTTCCGAATGAGCAATGAATCGGAAGCTGAGGTGCCCGATCTTTTTTAGTTCAGTGCGCGAAGCACGCCGCGTTTCTTGGCGTCCAGAATTCCTGTCAAGTTATCAATCCCAATAAATTCATAGACAAAACCCGGATTTCGCGCCTATACCCATCAGATCGAAGGCGTAAGGGTTCGAGGACAAGTTGTCCCGCCCCGTTTGTAGGGAGACAAAATGGCCCATCTGGCGCGAGCACGATGTCCTCGCAACCTATTGATACGTAGTACTTTATGTAAGATTGCTCTCCGGTCAACCAATTGCAGTCTAGTGCTCCGATCTCTCCCGCATTCGTGGCTGGGCCTTTGCGCCCGGCTAGAGGACTGAAGACACTATGAAGAAGTTCGTTCTATTTTGCTTGCTGGTGACGGTCCCATTCGGCTATGCCGATGACTCCAAGATTTCACCCGAACTGCGCGGCTATAACTCCACCCAACCGGTACAAGTGATCGTGCAGTACGCGCCCGGAACCCAGCCCCCGGCGCAGCCCAATTGCGGCGGACTGCTCGGCCTGGTGGATTGCGTGGTGAGCGACCTTTTGAACATCGTGGATCAGTTGCCTCTTATCAATGGCGTTGTGGCTCTGGTGGACGGAACTGGTATTGTGAACCTCTCGAACCAGTCGAACGTTGTGTACATAAGTTCGGATCGTCAATTGTCAACCCTCGATGTTGCAGGCCCAGCGGTGAACGCGGAGGTGGCGTGGCAATCGGGTTACATTGGCACCGGCATCGGCGTCGCCTTGATCGACAGCGGCGTGAACACTCACCCTGACCTTTACACTGGGATTCTTCCAATATCGAGAGTGGTCTACAGCCAATCCTTCATCTCCGGGTCATCGAATACGAATGACCAGTACGGCCACGGAACCCATATCGCGGGCTTGATCGCTGGCGATGGCCTAGCTTCAACCGGACTTGCGTTCTCGCAAACGTTCAAGGGAATTGCGCCCGGAGCCAAGATCGTTAATCTGCGAGTGCTGGATGCGAACGGCGAAGCCACTGACAGCGAAGTGATCGCTGCCATCAATCAGGCGATCTCGCTCAAATCGAAGTACAACATCCGTGTGATGAACCTGTCGCTCGGGCGAGCGGTATATGAGAGCTACAAATTGGATCCGTTGTGCCAGGCGGTCGAAAAGGCCTGGCAAAATGGAATCGTGGTCGTCGTGGCTGCGGGCAATAACGGACGCTACCTGCCTACTTCTGGATACGGAACCGTCACAGCTCCGGGAAACGATCCTTACGTGATCACGGTGGGCGCGATGAAGCCCATGGGAACGCCGCAGCGCACCGATGATTTAATTGCGAGTTACAGTTCCAAGGGCCCGACGGCGCTCGATCGCGTGGTCAAGCCCGACCTTGTCGCTCCCGGCAATTTACTGGTCTCGACGGACACTCCGGGAACCACTCTGGAAACCACCGAAACCAGCAACCTCGTTCCCTATAGTGATTACGTGTTCGGCGGCAACTCGTCGCCATCGGCATACTATTTCGAACTGAGCGGAACCAGCATGGCGACCGGCGTAGTCAGCGGAGCAGTTGCGGACCTGCTGCAAGCGCAACCACGTCTCACACCGGATCAGGTGAAGGCGCGTCTGATGAAGACGGCTTACAAGACATTCCCGCAATCGAGCAGCGTGTACGATCCGACGACGGGAAACACCTACACGGACCAATACGACATCTTCACAGTCGGCGCTGGGTATCTGGACATTGCGGCCGCATTGGCCAGCACTGCCGTAGCCAGCGGGACGGCGATGTCTCCTATCGCAAACTATGATCCAACTACGGGCGATGTTTATCTGAGCACCGATCCGTCGGCAGTCTGGGGCAAATCCGCGATGTGGGGAAGTTCGGCGGTTTGGGGTTCGAATCAGTTCACCGGCGCGACTTCTGCGATGTGGGGCTCGTCCGCGATGTGGGGAAGCAGCGCCATGTGGGGCAGCAGTGCGATGTGGGGAAGCAGCGCCATGTGGGGCAGCAGTGCGATGTGGGGAAGCAGTGCAATGTGGGGCAGCAGTGCAATGTGGGGTAGCAGCGCCATGTGGGGCAGCAGCGTAGCCGGCGGAGAACAAAATTGAGCCTCTCTCGGTGCGCTGTTTATGCCGTGGAAACGACGAATGAAGAGATGTTGATGGAGCGGATCTTCAGACAGAATCTGGACTGAGCTCGGGAAGGCAGCAGTTATGATTGACGCCAAAGTCAGATACTCCCCAACTGGCTCCACGAGTTCCTCAATTTTCGACAACGACATGCTGCTGGAGAAGGTTCAGCATGCATCGATCGCAATGTTGAGGGCCGCAACGGCCACGATGGGCATGCGGAGGGCTGAAGTTGGAGTCTGCCTGACCGATCTCGGGGGCGCCTGCGTCGCTTACAACGGGCGAGACGTGCCGCTGACGTGCGCCATCGGAGTGGGTACATCGACCGCTCCTGATTCGAGCGACATCGAAGCGATCGAAGCTTTTTACAGCTCGCGAAACTCACCCGTTCGCATCACAATCTCCGGCCGAACTCACACCGCGGTGAATTCCTTTTTGGCGAGCAGGGGATACAAAGCCGGAACGCCGATGGAGAACTGGTGGAGGCCG
>Ga0116223_10003971_pt1 | contig 12994 bp, 10 predicted proteins | sample Sb_taG_3_FD_90092 | JGI IMG/M metagenome (GOLD analysis project Ga0116223, IMG submission 90092) | Peat soil microbial communities from Weissenstadt, Germany - Sb_50d_a_PC metaG | ecosystem: Environmental > Terrestrial > Soil > Wetlands > Peat | place: Germany: Weissenstadt | collected 2010-09-21 | reverse complement strand
GTTGGCTGGGCGATTTTGGCCGACATTGCCGCGGTTACCACCGCCCGGCTTGATTACCTGCTGACCGCCGCTGCCGCGGAAATTCAGCTGTTGCGCACGATTGCCGCGATTGCCGACGCCTTGGCGATGGTCGACGCGAGGCCTCCAGTTGGTGCCACCGCCGCCGCCAGGCCGGCCGATATTGATGTTGCCGTTGCCCCAATTGACGCCGCCGCCCCAGTAGTTTCCGCCTGAGGCCCAGCGCCCGAGCGCGTAACCGGCGCCGAAGGCAACTCCGGTAGCGAGGAGACCGGCGCCGATATAGCCGGGCGCCGGCCAGTATTCCGGCGGATAGTCGGGATACGGCCAGTCGCCATAGACGACGCCGGAATCATAATAGGGAACATAGACTTCGTTGGGATCCGTCGGTTCGATGGCAATGACTTGCCTGTTCTGGACTTGCTGCACCGTCACGGTCTGCTCTTTGGTCGTTTGCAGCTTGTTGTTTGCCTGAGCCTTTGTGCGCAGACGCTGGATCGCGTCCATCACGTCGGCCTGCTGCGCCACAACCGCATCGCCGAGCTTCTGGGTCCAATCGAGCTTGCTGCTCATCAGGGCCAGCACGTCCGGTGTCGCAACCAAGGATTTGATGCTGTCATCCCAAGTCTGTTTGTCGACCGCCGCCTTCAACTGATCGCCTTTGAGATTTTTGTTCGCTTCCAGCCACCGCTCGGCTTGCACGATGTCGAGCGGATAGGCCGATGCCATCAACACTTGGGCGAGCAGGGGGTCCGGATAGAGCGCGATCGGCGCAACCAGCTGATCGAGTTCCGCGGGTTTCAGAGGCTGCGCACTCGATGCCGAAGCAGGCGGCGCGGCCGTCTGGGCGTTTGCGCCGATCGGCGCGAGGATGACCAGGGCCAGGGCCAGGGCCAGGAATCGCAGCGTCCACTTCATCATTTCCGTCTCCCGTACCACGTCGAATTTTGATCGTGTCAGGCCTGCCTGCGCGCAACGATGGAACTCGCGCGGTCAGTGGCTGGAACTCAAGCGAAGCCTATTGCTTCTTAGGTGGCACCTTAATCCGTACTGAACGGCGCGAACGAGACGCTGGCCCGTTCGTCTGGTGGCGCGGTGCTAACCGCCAACTCCAGACGCCTGGCTTCCTCGTCCATCCCGATCCAGCGCAATTTACGGATCAGGCGCGCCCATTCTCGCGATTCACGACTGGCCGTCTTGACCACGTTCGCCTCGAATCGCTGTTCCATGGCGTTTCTCCCGTCAGTGGCGTCTTCTTATTCTGGTCAACCGCCGCACCGCTCATTCCGTTGCGGGCAGCGGCGGCTTTCTTTATGTGCTGCTCTTCGGCCAGTTGGTGGACATCGAACGGCTGACCGCGCCGATGATCTTTTGGCCTTCTTCGAGCAGCCGCTGGCCATCTTCCGTGGCCATTTTCATGCGTTGCGCGACCGTATCGCGATACGCCTGCATCCCGTCGGGGACGGAACCGGTCGCGGAAAGCTTTTTTGCCAGGTCGGACCATAGTTCCACTTCGGCTTTCACGCGATCTATCCAGGACCGGCTGACCTCTTCATAGGCGGTCATCATTTCCTTTTGCACGTTGAGCATTGCTTCGGTCTGGTCCTTGCCGAGCTGGAAAATCGGCAACGCGCCGAAATTCGCAGTTCCGGAACTCTTCGCAGTTTCGGAACTCGCCGTGTCGGATTTGTGAGCCATGATCACTACTCCTTCAATCGACTCCGTTAAAATTGCAGATAAAAATTGGTTATCACTGCCGCCAGTGCCGCAATTGATATAGGTCAAACCTCTGACGCAAATTCTCGCTAGGGTTTAAAATAGAAGAGTGTAGGCCGATCTTGAAGTCTGGAAAAGCGACAGGACTGCTGTCGCTTTCTGATGCGACGGTTTTGTGAAACCGCGCGGGCGCGTCGATTACGGCGAAAGCGCAAAGCACCGAAAAATTGAGCGAAGGAGCAACGACTATGCAGCCCAATCGAGAAGCTCAATCGTCGTCCGCGGCACCCGCTTCATTTTTTGGCCCGTTCAACCCTGCCGTCGACTACATGATCGACGCGGCGCAGCGCAGCGTCCTGTTCTTCGACGTCATGAGGCAACGCGGCAATCAGTATCGCGAGCATCTGGCGGAGAAAGCCCCCCACGTCCTCGATTACGGCGTCGAGCTGGTTCTCGACGGCCGTGCCTTCGAGCGCCCGGTCAATTACATCCTGGCCAGGATTGTTCCACCGCAAGGCGTCGAGATCGATTCCAAGAGCAGACCGTTCGTCGTCGTCGATCCGCGCGCCGGGCATGGCCCAGGCATTGGCGGCTTCAAGGCTGACAGCGAAATCGGCGTCGCGCTCAAGGCCGGACATCCCTGTTACTTCGTCGGTTTCCTGCCCGATCCAATGCCCGGACAGACAATTGAAGACATCGCCCGCGCCGAAGCCGTCTTCCTCGAAAAAGTCGCGGCCCTTCATCCCGATGCCGACGGCAAGCCGTGCGTGATCGGCAATTGCCAGGCCGGCTGGGCCATCATGATGCTGGCCGCGATCAGGCCCGAATTGTTCGGACCCATCATCATCGCCGGCTCGCCGCTGTCCTATTGGGCGGGCGTGCGCGGCAAGAATCCGATGCGTTACAGCGGCGGATTGCTCGGCGGCAGCTGGCTGACCGCACTGACCAGCGACCTCGGTCACGGCAAATTCGACGGCGCCTGGCTGGTGCAAAATTTCGAAAGTCAGAATCCGGCGAATACGCTGTGGAGCAAGCAATACAATCTCTATTCCAAGATCGATACCGAAGCACAACGCTATCTCGGCTTCGAGCGCTGGTGGGGCGGCCACGTCAATTTGAATGCCGAGGAAATCCAGTTCATCGTCGATCAGCTCTTCATCGGCAACAATCTCGCCGCCGGCAACATTCGCACTTCCGACGGCGTCACCGTCGATTTGCGCAATATCCGCTCGCCGATCGTGGTGTTCTGCTCCAAGGGCGACAACATCACGCCGCCGCAGCAGGCGCTGGGATGGATTCTCGATCTTTATGAAAACGTCGACGAGATCCGCAGCTTCGGCCAGACCATCATCTACACCATCCATGAAAGCATCGGCCATTTGGGAATTTTCGTTTCCGGCGGCGTAGCGAAAAAGCAGCACGAAGAGTTCTCAAGCAATATCGACCTAATCGATACCTTACCGCCCGGTCTCTACGAGGCCGTGTTCGAGCGGAAGACCGAGGACACGGCCAATCCCGATCTGGTGACCGGGAATTGGGTGATGCGGTGCGAAATGCGGACGCTCGAAGACATTCGGGCGCTCGGCGGCAACGATGCGGAGGATGAACGGCGTTTCGCGACCGCCGCCCGGGTCTCGGAAATCAACCTCTCGCTTTACCGTGCTTTCGTGCAGCCCGCGGTTCGCGCGCTGACGAACTCTCCGGCCGCGGAATGGATGCAGCAAATGCATCCCTTGCGATTGCAATACGAGCTCTTTTCCAATGCCAATCCGCTGATGGCGACGATTGCCACCATGGCGGACCATGTTCGCAACGACCGCAAGCCGGTCGCCGCAAGCAATCCATTCGTCGTCATGCAGGAGAACGCTTCGCGCCATATCGTCGCCGCGCTCGACAGCTGGCGGGAGATGACTGAAGCAATTGCCGAGCGCACGTTCTTGGCGATTTACGGCTCACCGGTGCTGCAAGCCGCCGTCGGCATCGAGGAGACCGGCAAGCGTCCGTTGCGCAAAGCGAGCAAGAACCTGATGCATCAGGATCTTTTGCAAAGGCGGATTGCGGAACTCAAGGCGCGTATCCCAGCAGGCGGCCTGCGCGAAGCGCTGTTACGCGCTCTGCTCTATGCCGGCATGGCGCGTGCGGCAGTCGATGAGCGCGGTTTTGAGGCCGTGCGCCGGATTCGCAAGAGCCACGGCGACATGCCGCTTGCGCAGTTCAAGGCTCTGGTGCGCGAGCAGTTCAATATTCTACTCATCGATACCGAAGCCGCGCTCGCGGCAATTCCGGCCATGCTGCTGCCGGACGCAGAAACGCGGCGTAAGGCGTTCGAGCTGATCAAGACTGCGCTGAGCGCGCAGGGCGAAACGACCGCCGAGGATGCGAGGAGACTGGGCGAGGTCGCCCGGCTGTTCGGCGTCGACGCCGAAGGCGGCGCCGGTCCGACGCCTTTTCGACAAATCAGAAGGGAGCCGCAGGCGAGGGCATCGTGAGGATTCGCGAGCGGTCGGCGCGAATGCGATTGAACGTGGAAAATCACCAATTGGTGATCCTCTTTGCTCGTTGATTCAGATCAAGGAAGTGGACAAGCAGTTGGAATAAGCAAGCACAAACAAAAAGCCTCAGGGAGGATTAGCCATGCACTTCAGCAAAGCAGTGCTCGGCAGTTGTCTGGCAATCGCAATGGGTGCAGCAATCGGCTCGGCCGACTATGCATCGGCCGCTTCGACCAAGAAACTAACGTATGAAGAGGCATGGACGCACTGCAAGGCGATAATGGACCGGGAAAAAGTTCAGAACACTACCGGCGCCTCGAATGAGCGATTTATGCGCGGCGGCGCATGCATGAAGCATTACGGCTACAATCTTTAGCCGCGTCATTGGCTCTTTTGCGGCTGAATGTCGCCGCACCGCGTGAGATGCCGTTAGAGCAAAAAAGACCTCTCGGCAGTCAACCCGAGCGAGTCTTCGTTGGCTGACGGCTGTGCAGGTCAATCGTCGAATACACTGCCTTTGGTTGATCTGAATCAGGGAAAGCTTCGATACGGCGAAAATCTTATCAAAAAATCACCTAGGAGGCGTGCGATGGAAGGTACTGCGGGAATCCCCAAAGCCGCGAAAGATGAGCAAGCATGGCGCGGCTTCGAGCGCGGCAGCTGGTGCTCGGTGATCGATGTCCGCGATTTCATCGCCCGTAATGTCACTCCATACCTCGGCGATGAGACGTTTTTGACAGGGCCGTCGCAACGGACCAGCGCGGTCTGGAAGAAATTGCAGCCCTATTTCGAACAGGAACGCAAAAAGGGCGTGCTTGCCGTCGATGCGCGCAACCCATCGACCGTGCTGGCTCATAAGGCCGGCTACATCGACCAGGACAACGAAGTGATCGTCGGGCTGCAAACCGACGAACCGTTCAAGCGCGCCATCTTTCCATGCGGCGGATTGCGCATGGTCGAGGCCGGGCTGAAGGCGGCCGGCTTCCCGGCCGATCCGCAGGTTCATGAGGCCTTCACCAAATACCGCAAGACCCACAACGACGGCGTGTTCGACGCCTACACACCGGAAATCATGAAGTGCCGCAAGTCCGGCATCATTACCGGCCTGCCCGACGCCTACGGCCGCGGCCGCATCATCGGCGATTACCGCCGCGTGGCGCTTTATGGCGTGCAGCGCCTGCTCGAGGTCAAGCAGGCCGAGCGCGCCCAGATCGACGATATGTGGCCGACCGACGATATCATTCGCCAGCGCGAAGAGCTTGCCGAGCAGATGCGGGCGCTCAAAGACCTCGTGGCGATGGCAAAGCTCTACGACTGCGACATCAGCCGCCCGGCGACCGATGCCCAGGAAGCGGTGCAATGGACTTATCTCGCCTATCTGGGCGCCATCAAAGAAGCCAACGGCGCGGCGATGTCCATTGGCCGCATCTCGACATTTCTCGATATCTACATCGAGCGGGATTTGGCCAGCGGCCTGTTGGATGAAGCCGGCGCCCAGGAGCTGTGGGACCAGCTCGTCCAGAAACTTCGCATCGTTCGGTTCTTGCGCACGCCTGACTATGACGCGCTGTTCAGCGGCGATCCCTACTGGGCGACCGAATGTGTCGGCGGCGTCGGCCTCGACGGCCGGCCGCTGGTGACCAAGAGCAGCTATCGAATGCTGCATACGTTGACCAATCTCGGTCCGGCACCGGAACCGAACATCACGATCCTGTGGTCGAAGCAGCTGCCGGCGGGCTTCAAGCGCTACTGCGTGAAGATCAGCCGCGACACCTCGTCGTTGCAATATGAGAACGACGATCTGATGCGGCCCTATTGGGGCGACGATTACGGCATCGCCTGCTGCGTGTCCGCGATGCGGCTCGGCAAGCAGATGCAATTCTTCGGCGCGCGGGTGAATCTCGCCAAGACGCTGCTCTACGCCATCAATGGCGGCCGTGACGAGATGACCGGCGATCAGATCGCGCCGCCGCGTCCGCCCGTGACCGGCGACGTGCTCGACTACGACGACGTGCTGGCAAAGCTCGACGACATGATGGAGTGGCTGGCGCGCACCTACGTGCACGCCATGAACTGCATCCACTACATGCACGACAAGTATTTCTACGAGCGTCTGGAAATGGCGCTGCACGACCGCGACGTCTATCGCACCATGGCGTTCGGAATTGCCGGCCTGTCGGTGGTGGCCGACAGCCTTTCGGCGATCAAATACGGCAAGGTGCACGTCATCCGCGACGACACCGGCCTCGCGGTGGACTATCGCATCGAGAAAAACGGAGTGTTGCCGCAATTTGGCAACAACGACGACCGCGTCGATGCCATCGCCACCGATATCGTCAGCCGTTTCATGCAGAAAGTGCGCAAGCACCCGACCTATCGTGGTGCGACGCATACTCAGAGCGTGCTGACGATCACGTCGAACGTCGTCTACGGCAAGCATACCGGCAGCACGCCGGACGGCCGGAGCAAGGGACAGCCGTTCGCGCCTGGCGCCAATCCGATGCATGGCCGCGACAGCCATGGCTGGCTCGCGTCATGTCTCTCGGTGGCGAAATTGCCCTACCGGGATGCGCTGGACGGCATCAGCTACACGGTTTCGATCACGCCACAGCAGGCGCATTTGTCGGACAAGGAGCTCATCGACGCCGCCGTCAAGGCCTTCGACGTTTACTTCGACCATGGCGGCTTCCACATGAACCTCAATGTCCTCGACAAGGCGACGCTGCTCGATGCGATGAAAAACCCGGACAAATATCCGCAGCTGACCATTCGGGTCTCCGGCTACGCGGTCAATTTCGTCAGGCTGACAAAAGAGCAGCAGGAAGACGTCATCACCCGAACCTTCCACGGTCAGGTTTGAGCCGGAGGAGATGGCAATGCCGCATCTCGGTCACCTTGAAGCCGGCAATCGCCACGATCTGCACATCGGCATATCGCCCGATGCGCCGGATGAGGGGCAACTGCACGAAGAAGACGGCGCCTATGGCTACGCCCATTCCTATGAAACCTCGTCGCGTTTCGACGGGCCGGGCCTTCGGATCGTGCTTTTCGTGTCCGGCTGCCTGCTGCGTTGCTCCTACTGCCACAACCCCGACACCTGGCACCTCAAGGACGGCACTTACATCAGCGCACAGGAAGTTCTGGACCGGCTGGCGAAATTCGCGCCGGCGCTGCGCGCGCTCGACGGCGGCTTGACCATTTCCGGCGGCGAGCCGCTGGTGCAGGCCGCATTCACGCGTCGCATCCTGGCCGGCGCCAAGCAGCTCGGCCTGCATACCGCGATCGAGACGTCGGGCTATCTCGGCGATCATGTCGACGAGAAATATCTTTCCGCTCTCGATCTTGTTCTCCTGGATATCAAAAGCTCCAATCCGGAAACCTATCGGTCGGTAACCGGTCGCGACTTGGCGCCGACGCTGCGCTTTGCCGAGCGGCTGGCGGCGATCAACAAGCCGGTCTGGGTGCGATTCACTCTGGTACCAGGCTTCACCGACGATCCGGCCAATGTCGAAGGCATTGCCCGCTTCGTCGCGCCGATGAAAAACGTCGAGTGGGTCGAGGTGCAACCCTTCCATCAGCTCGGTGCGTTCAAATGGAAGGCGATGAATCTCGAATACAAAAATGCGCAAACCCCGACGCCGACGCCCGACTTGATCGAACGCGTCATCGAACAGTTCCGCGCCGCCGGCTGCCGCGTGCGCTGAGCAGATTTAGCGCCGCGGCCGGCCGGGGCTGGAGGAAACGTCATGCTGGAGCTAGCGCGCCAAATCATCGGGACGCAGCCGATTCTCACGGCGTTTCTCGCCATAGGCGTCGGTTACCTCGTCGGTCAGATCAATATCTTCGGATTTTCGCTCGGCGTCGGCGCCGTCCTGTTCGTCGGGCTCGCGCTCGGCGCCTTTGCGCCGAAAGCGCAGATCGTCGGGCCGATCGGTCTCATCGGCCTGACCATGTTCCTCTACGGCGTCGGCATTTTATATGGTCGGCAGTTTTTCGAGGGCATGAGCGGAGCGGCCGGCCGCAGATACAATTTGCTGGCCTTCGTGGCGGTCGTGGTCGGCCTCGCCGTCGCGCTGGGGTTTGGCCACGTCTTCGATATCAAGATCGGCCAGACGCTCGGCATCTTCGCGGGCTCGATGACCAGCACCGCCACCCTTCAGGCGGCGCTCGACACGATGGGCAACAGCGATCCGTCAATCGGCTATTCGGTGGCCTATCCGTTCGGGGTCATCGGGCCGATCTTGTGCATCTACTTCATGACGCGCGGGGTAAAGCCAAAATTCCCGCCGAAGGAATTGCAGCTGCACATGGCGGAGATCACACTGGGCGCGGGTTTTGCGGGCCGAAGATTTGACGATCTCATCAAGCAATTGCCGGGCGGCGTTCAGGTCACAATGGTCCGCAAGGCGGGCCAAAACGTCATTCCGTCCGGCGACTTTCTGATCGAGCCCGGCGACGGCCTCCTGATCGTCGCCGACCGGCAGGACGCGATCGACAAGGCGGCGGCCCTATTCGGCAAATTGGAGCCCGGACGCATCGTCAAGGATCGCTCGGCGCTTGATTATATTCGCGTCTTCGTCGGCAAGGCGCATGTCGTCGGCGTACCGCTCGGCCAATTGCCGTTGCCGACCGGCTTTCCCGTGCAATTGCTGCACGTGCGTCGCTACGACACCGACATCGTGCCGAATGCCGATCTTGTCCTGGAGTTCGGCGACCGCGTCGGCGTGCTGATGCCGCCCGAGCGCAAGGAGGAGATCCGCAAATTCTTCGGCGACACCGTGAAGTCCGCGGCCGAGTTCAGCTATGTGTCGCTCGGCATCGGCATGGTGCTCGGCGTGTTGCTTGGGCTGATCCCAATTCCCATTCCCGGCGTCGGAACCGTGACGCTGGGCATCGGCGGCGGCCCGCTGATCGTCGCGCTTATCGTCGGCAAACTGCGACGCACCGGCCCGCTGCTTTGGGTGATGCCGCTGCCGGCCAATATGGTGCTCAGGAATTTCGGGCTGGCATTGTTCCTGGCGACCGTGGGAGTCAATGCCGGCCAGCCGTTCATGAAGACCGTCTCCCAGACCGGGTCGACGTTTCTTTTGATCGGCGGGGCCGTGGTTTTGGCGACCATGGTGATCGTCTTGCTGGTCGGCCACTATCTTATGAAAATTCCCTATGACGACCTGCTCGGCGTCGCCTCGGGAGCAACCGGAAACCCGGCTATCCTGGTCTATTCGACACAAATGGCGCCGACCGAGCGTCCGGATATAGGCTACGCGATGATTTTTCCGTCGATGACCATTGTCAAGGTCATTGCGGTCCAGATCGTCGGGCTCTTGCTCGGAACAGGCGCCGGCTGATTCCTTATCCGCGGGGTTGACCCGGATCAAATGGCGAGAACGCCCGATCTATATAGTCGCATCGTAAAAAACTGAGCGTCGATATCGGAGCCAAAAATGCCACTGCAAAAAAAGAGTAAGCCAGAGGTGCAAGCTATCGCGCCTGCGGCTTCGCCAACGAAATCCAAATACGACCGCTTGATCGCGCGGGCCAAGGCCGTGCCAGCCGCGACTACCATCGTTGCCTATCCCTGCGAGGAGACGGCGCTGCGCGGGCCTCTCGAAGCCGCCGACGCTGGCATCATCGTGCCGATCCTGGTCGGGCCAGCCGCGAAGATTTCCGGCTTGGCGCGCAAGCACGGGCTCGATATCAGCCGTGTCGAGATCGTCGATGTGCCCGACAGCGAGGCAGCCGCGGTCAAGGCGGTCGAATTGATCCGCGAATCCAAAGGCGAGCTCTTGATGAAAGGCAGCTTGCACACCGACGAGCTGATGCGCGAAGTCGCATCGGGCAAAACCGGCTTGAGGACAGCGCGGCGGATCAGCCACATCTTCATCATGGACGTGCCGGGTTATGCCGAGACCTTGTTCATCACCGACGCCGCGATCAATATTTTTCCCGATCTCGACGCCAAGCGCGACATCATTCAAAACGCCATCGATCTGTTCACCCAAGTCGGACTCGGTACGCCACGGGTCGCAATTCTCTCCGCGGTCGAAACCGTGACGGCAAAGATTCCTTCCACCATCGATGCCGCCGCGCTGTGCAAGATGGCCGACCGCGGCCAGATCACCGGCGGGCTGCTTGATGGGCCGCTCGCTTTCGACAATGCCATCGACGTGGAAGCGGCACGGATCAAAGGCATCAAGTCCGAGGTCGCCGGCCGGGCGCAAATTCTGATCGTGCCCGACCTCGAGGCCGGCAATATGTTGGCCAAGAACCTCATATTCCTGGCCAAGGCCGACTCGGCGGGGATCGTGCTCGGCGCCCGGGTGCCGATCATTCTGACCTCGCGGGCGGACTCGGTGCGTGCACGCATGGCTTCGTGCGCGGCTGCCGTGCTCTACGCCGCGGCGCGCCGGGCCAGCGCCAGCCTGCCCGCGGCCTAGCGGTCATGGACACGGTACTCGTCGTCAATGCCGGTTCGTCGAGCGTCAAATTTCAGGTGTTTGCGCTCACTGCGTCTGGGGAACCGGAACGGCTCATCAAGGGACAGATCGACGGCATCGGCAGCAAACCGCGGCTACGGGCCGAGGCGCGCGATGGCTCTCGGTTGATCGATAAATCTTACGTCCCAAGCGAAATCGCCGATGTCCCGGCAGCGATCGCCGCCGCCGGGGACTGGTTGCGGGCGACACAGAAGGTCAATCTCGTGGCCGTCGGTCACCGCGTGGTTCACGGCGGCCCCCAATACGACCGGCCGGTCGTCGTCGACCATGACGTGCTGGTGCGGCTGGAACAATACAGCCCGCTGGCGCCGCTGCATCAGCCGAACAATCTCGCCCCGATCCGCACGCTCTTGGCGCGGCGGCCGGAACTGGTTCAGGTCGCCTGTTTCGATACCGCGTTTCATCGCACTCACAGCGCCGTCGCCGATCATTACGCCATACCCGAGCGTTTCTACCGCGAAGGCGTCCGGCGTTACGGCTTTCACGGTCTGTCGTATGAGTATGTTGCCGGCCGCCTCCGCGACGTTGCGCCGGACATTGCGGACGGCCGCGTTATCGTCGCCCATCTCGGCAGCGGTGCTTCCATGTGCGCCCTTGCCGGAGGAAAAAGCATCGAAAGCACCATGGGCTTTACCGCGCTTGACGGATTGCCGATGGGAACCAGGCCGGGACAAATCGATCCAGGGGTCGTTCTTTATCTGCTGACAGCAAAAGGAATGAGCCCCTCGGCGATCGAGGATATGTTCTATCGCGACAGCGGTCTCAAAGGTTTGTCCGGCGTCAGCAACGATATGCGGGAGCTTGAAACGAGCGACAGTCCTGCCGCAGCGCTCGCCATCGACTATTTCGTGTATCGGGTCGGCCTGAATGCCGGAATGCTGGCCGCCGCACTCGGTGGACTGGATGCTTTCGTCTTCACCGCCGGAATCGGCGAGAACTCGGCCGGTATCCGCGCGCGGGTGGCACAGAAGCTGGCTTGGCTCGGCGTTGATTTTGATTCCTCGGCCAATGCGCAACGAAAGACGCTGATCTCGCGGGCGGATAGCCGGGTCGGTGTTTACGTCGTCCCGACTGACGAAGAATTGATGATCGCGCGGCACACTTTGGCGCTTCTCTCCAATAATCCGGTCGCGGAAAGGCCGGCGGCGGCGGCCGCAAGATAATCATATCCGCTTCGAAAATTGATCCAGGTCAAAGGCAAGCCGCGAACGTTCTCTATGCTGTTTTGCCAGGATGACACCGCATTTGATCAAGCTGATGGTTTTTGCGCTCGGCTTCGCCGTTATTCTGGCGTCGGCCGCCGATGCCAGGACGAAGCAGAGGCCAACGGCGCCGCAAGCCGCGCTTGGCAATTCAGCGCAGTGCCGCGGCGCCAATCTGTTTCACTGTGGCCCGGTCTATAATGGGCGCGATTATCTCGGCGACGATCCCGACCCGTTTATCCGCTTGATGATTCAGCGCGACCTCGGTGCGAAATACGGTGGTGCCGAGTGAGGCATAACCTTGTTTGTGTTAGGATTTCATCGTGCGCGCGTGTTTAGCCAGTGCTAGACTCGCCAGCGGCCCTGGAGAGCGTGATGCGGCCGATTGGTAATTCGTACTCGGACTTGATCCGGCCCAGAAGTTATCACCGTCCGCTTGCAATGCTCGTCGCGCTTGCCATCGGCGGTATCGGCAGCGCAACTGTCATTTTATCGCTTGCACGGCTGCCTGCCGCCGAGCAATCGAGTCGCGTCATGAAATTGCAAGCAATTGTGGATTCACCGCGCCCAGAGCTGCAGCCCACTGCTGCAAGCGCAACGCCGGAAGCACTGCCGGCGGCCGACACGGTGCGAGGTAATACGGCCGCGCCCGTCCAAACCATGCATAACCTTGCTGTTCCAATCAATCGCCAGGCACAGAACCGTACGGGACGCGCGGTGTCTCGGGGCAAACATCACTACCGCAATTTTGCGCGTTATTTTGGATCTCGATTCTCCGCGTCTTGGTGAAGAGCAGCCGCCGAGGAACGCGAGCTAAGTCTTTTGACGGAAACGCTGATCCGCGGAGCGCACACATCACTGGGGAACTGGGGGTCCCGAGTTCAAATCTCGGCGCTCCGACCATTTTGCCCGGCGGTATCGTCGCCCGCCATGGCAGCATCGATCAGCCGGCGGCAGGCGACGAGTTCATCCAACACCAGCCGCAGCGTGTCTGTTGCCGCCCTTTCGGATTGAGCGGATGGCCGCATTGAAGCGACCGGTACAATCGTCGGTTCGCGCCGCGCGGCAG
>Ga0116223_10003965_pt1 | contig 13012 bp, 9 predicted proteins | sample Sb_taG_3_FD_90092 | JGI IMG/M metagenome (GOLD analysis project Ga0116223, IMG submission 90092) | Peat soil microbial communities from Weissenstadt, Germany - Sb_50d_a_PC metaG | ecosystem: Environmental > Terrestrial > Soil > Wetlands > Peat | place: Germany: Weissenstadt | collected 2010-09-21 | reverse complement strand
GTGACCGTCACCGACCTGGGCCCGGCGGTGACCGCCACGCGGGTAGACATCGCCGTGCCCGGCGGGACCCGGCAGGTCACCACCCGCCTGGCCGACGGCCTGGCCCTGGCGGTCATCACCGGCGCGCCGCTGGCCGTCGACGGCCCGGTGATGGACCGGCTCGCCGAGCCCGTCACCGGCCCCGACCCGCTCAGCCCGTTCCGCAGCCGCCAGCCGGCACCCCCCGGGCCGCCCGAGCACACGCGGTTCGAGCCGCGCAACCTGGCGTTCACCGACGGCCTGCACCGATGGCAGCTCGACGGCACCTTCCTGCGCCAGGTGACCGGGTCCCACGACCAGGACTATTCCTGCACCACCGAAGACGGGCGGGTGATCCTGACCGCGGCCGTGCCCGGACCCGCCGGATTCGCCTTCCTCAGCCAGCAGATCGAACCCGACGACTACCGCGGCCGCGCCGTCACCTTCCGCGGCGACCTGCGCACCGCCGACGTCGCCGACCGCGCCGGACTGGTGCTCCGCATCCCCCGCCAAGGACGGCGACCGGCCCCACCGGATCCCTGGCACGATCCCGAGAACCACTTCGCCCCCGTCACCGGAACCCGCGACTGGACCCGCCACGAGGTCACCGCCCAGGTCCCGGCCGATGCCATCAGCATCATCTTCGGCGTCTTCCTGAACGGCCGCGGCCAGATCGAACTCCGCAACCCGCAACTCGACCCGCACCATCCTTGCTGAACCCGCAGATCGCCGGGCTGTCAGCCTGCCGGGGTGAGATCGTCGGGGGGACGGTGAACGGGAGCGTATCGATCCTGATACCGGCTGGGATTCGCGTTCACGCCACATGCCTCAGCCTCGTGATGGATGGCCTGCGCAGGCAACGGAATCCTGATGCGGTTCTGCGGGCCCTGAACCGCCGTCCGTTCCGATAATTAATCTTGGTCTTGCAGTATGCCGCACCGCCGGTCCGGGAAAGGCGGGTTTCGCCTGCGCGGCCCTTTATTCCGAACGTAAGGAAATGGCAAGAATTTTAACTTAGCGGACTCTAACGGTCTCCTCAGCTTGCTCACATCCGCACGCACAATCATGATGGACATGAATGGCCGCATCGAGGTCGCTATCCCCGTATACAACGAGGAGCGGGTTCTGGCCCTCAGTATCCGGTGCCTTCACGCATACCTGAAAAACAGCCTGCCTTATCCGTTTATTATCACCATCGCCGATAATGCCAGTACAGACGGGACTTTCGTGATCGCGCAGCGGCTCGTCGCGGAGCTGCCCGGGGTCCGCGCCGTGCACCTGGGGCTCAAGGGGCGCGGGCGGGCGCTGCGGTACGTCTGGGGTAGCAGCGATGCCGATGTCGTCGCCTATATGGACGTCGACCTGTCCACCAAACTCGACGCGTTTCTCCCGCTGGTCGCCCCGCTGCTGTCCGGTCACAGTGACCTGGCGATCGGCAGCCGCCTGGCATGGGGAGCGACCGTGGTCCGCGGGCGCAAGCGCGGGGTCATTTCCCGTTGCTACAACCTGCTGCTACGCAGGACCTTGGCGGCCCGCTTCTCCGACGCGCAGTGCGGTTTCAAGGCCGGCCGCGCCGAGATCGTGCGGGCGCTGCTGCCCGCTGTGGAAGACAACGCATGGTTCTTCGATACCGAGTTGCTGCTGCTCGCCCAGCGCAACGAGCTGCGGATTCATGAGGTGCCGGTTGACTGGATCGAGGATCCCGACAGCCGCGTCGACATCGCCAGGACCATGCTGGACGACCTGCGGGGCATGATCCGGCTGCGCCGTCGGCTGCTCGCCGGCGCCGGCCGCGTGCTGGTGCCGCCCCGCGTCCTCACGACAGGAGTTGCCGTCCATGACCGCTAAGCTCTACCCGGCCGCTCGCCACAAGGCCGAGCACCCGCGGCGATCACGCGGCCGGCGGCCGCCTCTGATGCGCCGGAATACGTTTCGATATCTTCCGGGTCCTTGTCACGATAATCCGCTGTACGTCATATTTGGGTAATTTTTCTGCCGACAAAATCACAGATTACGCTCAGATCCTTCGCATACCTCCACGCTAGCTTTGCTTTGCACTGAGGAATTGCTGATCTGGCAGCAGATCGGCAGTTTGCCGGGGAGCACGGCCCAGGCACCGCGAGAATACGGCTAACGAGAATGGGGTAACAATGTTCGCCAAGTTGTGGTGTAGTCTCCCTTCCGCCGCAGTTCACCTAAGGCGCTCCCGGTACGCGTTCCTCGTGGGGTGCGGCGTGCTCGCGCTCACGCTCACGACAGGGTGCGGCGCCGCCAGCTCGGCCGGCACAGCCGTGGCGTCTTCCTCATCCGTGTCAGCTGTATCGACAGCGACGAACTCCGGTCGCGTCGCCTACCTAACCTGCCTGCGACAGCATGGCGCCACCGTGCCGACGGCGAGGCCGACCGCCCATCCCAGCGGTGGTTCCAGCAGCCCGGCCAGCCAAGTCCCTGCCTCGGCGCGTCAGGCCTGCGCGTCGCTGCGGCCCAGCGGCTCCGGCACGAACCAGGCGGCCGTCAAGGCGTTCGACGCCTGCATGGCCGCTCAAGGAGAGGCGATCCCGTCTACGCGGCCGACCGCCATGCCTTCCCCCAGGCCAACGAGCGCGCGCTCCGGCATTGACCGCTTCCTGCGAGGGCTCGACCCCGGCAACGCCAAAGTTGCCGCCGCACTGAAGGCCTGCGAATCCAAGCTCCCGTCGTCCGCGTCCGACGGTTAACCGCCCCAGGGACCGGAACGGGCAATCGAGAGAAGCATGCGTCATGACGACCGGGACTGCCCCTTAGCTCGGTTGATACCTTGCGGACTCGGACGCCCTAGGCGCGGGTTCAGAGCAGTCAGGATCGTGACAAGGCCCGGCTCATCCGCCAGGCCGCTACCGTGACCGCGGCTGCTGCCATGGCAACCAGCACCGCGGCGCCGTGAAGCGTCGCCGCGGTCTGGCCGGGTGACAGCACGTGAAAATGAGCCGCAGCCGGTCATCGTGGAGGAGGCCATCCTCGGGTCCGGGCATGACTTCCTCTGGTACCAGCAGCGGCATCGCCCGGCGGAATGCGCCACTCGCACCAGACTTCGAGGCGTGGCTAGATACCCCTTGAAGGGGTGCCCGTTCTGGTTACCAGCACGCCCGCATGGCTCTGGTGTTCGTCGCTCGTGCCCTGGATCAGCTCCGGAACCTGTTGGCGGACCCGCCGACGCCCGCGCCGGAACCTACAGCGCCTTGATCTCTGCTGGGGTCAAGGCCTGCTGGAAGACCTCGACGTCGTTGATACGGCCGGGGAACCAGCCGATGTCCTGCGCGCCGAACTGGGCGCGGCCTATGGCCAGGCTCCCGAGGGAGGCGTAGGGGGTGGTGTCGGTGGCGGTGCCCTGCGGTTTGCCGTTGACGTAGAGCCGCAGTTGGCCGTCGGCGGCGTCGTAGACGCCGACGAGGTGGACCCAGGTGTTCAGGGCGGCCGGGCCGGTGGATAGTGCGCTGATGCCGTTGGCGGTGATGCTGTTCTCCGCGCGACGGGTGAAGGCCCAGTGGTTGTCGGACGAGGAGTATTCCAGGGAGAAGCCGCTGTTTCCGGTGCTGTCCTGGCTCACGGCGGTGGCGAGGACAGCGTACCTGGTCAGGTAGACCCAGGCGGCCACGCTGAAGCTGGCGCCCGGGCCGGTGTTCAGCACGGGCCCGGCTGTGATGATCTGGCTGTTGACACCGTTGAAGTCGCCCCAGCCACCGCGCCCGGCACCCCATAGAACGTAGAAGGCCGTGCCCGGGTTGGCACCAGTGGCATCGCTTGCCACCGTGCCGTGGGTGCTGGCCAGCCGCCAGTTGCCGACCGGCACAGGGCCGGCCGGCTTCGCGGCCGCGGGCGAGGAGGCGCCACCGGACAGCGCGAACGCCGTGGCGCCGGCCGCTATCGCGAGCAGCCCCGTCGCCAGCAGCGCGACGCGGCCCCGCGGCCGGCGCCTCGGGGCGGCTGGCCTGGCGTGCGCGTGGGCGACGGGGGCAGGCGGCGGCTCGTAGGAGCGTTTCGCGGTCTCGGTCGGCTCGCCGCGGGCCGCCGGCTCGCTCATCGCGAACGTCGCCACGTCAGGTGGCAGCGGCGCAGCGGCCGGCAGGCCGCGCAGCACGGGCAGGCAGTCATACAGCCACCGGGCGGCCGTCGCGGCGTCCGGACGCTGCGACGGGTCCTTCGCCAGGCACGCGGCGATTATCCGCCACAGTGGCTCCGGTATCGCCGGCGGGCGCAGCGGCTCGGCATCGACGTGCCGCCACATGACGACGGCCGCCGGGCCGCCCGCGAACGGCGGCCGGCCTGCCAGCAGCTCGAACAGGCTGGTCCCAGCGGCGTACACGTCGGCCGCCGGGCCGCCCCGCTGGCCGGTGACCACCTCCGGCGCGAAATACGCGGGGGTGCCGACGATAGCGTCGCCGGTGGTCAGCGACACCGCGCCATCAGCCCAGGCGATGCCGAAGTCGGTCAGCCGCGCGACCGGCACCGGCCGACTCGTGTCGAGCAGGATGTTGCTCGGCTTGAGGTCGCGGTGGATGACGCCCGCCGCATGCACCACCGCGAGCGCGTCGCAGACCTGCGCGATCAGCGTCGCGGCCAGCGCGGGTTCCAAGGGGCCCCGCGCACTGAGGTAGCGGTGCAGGTCCGCGCCCTGGACAAGCTCCATGATGAGGGCGAGCCGGTCGCCCTCCATGATCATGTCGCGCACCGACACCAGGTTCGGGTGGCACAGCCCGACCAGGACGGTGCGCTCGCGCACGAAGCGGGTCAGCACCGCTGGATCGGACGCGAGCCGCTCGTGCAGCAGCTTGACCGCGACGGGCAGCCCGGTGGCCCGGTCCCGGCCCCACCAGACCGTACCCATGCCGCCGGAGCTGATCCGGTCTTCGAGCACGTAACGACTACCCAGCGCCTGTTGTCCGGCCACGCACGCGCACGTTACCGGAGGTGGCGGGCGACACTCCCGGGCAGGACGGAAACGTCAGCGGTTGGTTCGATTTGCCTTCCGCCGTTGTCTTCTCCATGCGGCAGGCTCCTTCGAGCTGGAGCCAGGTGCCTAACCTGTGTGTGGTTATAACTTCCAGAGCGGCTTCTGGTCGCAGTTGCACATATGACCGGGTCGCGAACCTGCTCGCCGGGTGATCACAGGCCCCGACAAGGACATTGACGCACATCCGGGCCGCGCATTACCTTGAACATATGTTCAGAACGCATGTTCAGATCTCGGATACGCGATTCGACGTGGCTGTGGTCGGCGGCGGCATGGCGGGCCTGGCGACCGCGCTGCGGGTGCAGGCCCGCGGGTTGTCCACGGTGGTCCTCGAGGCGCACGGTCATGTCGGCGGGTGCGCCGGGTACTACCGCAAGCAGGGCTTCTCCTTCGATGTCGGAGCGACGACTCTGGTGGACTTCGCGCCCGGCGGCGTCGGCGCGGAATTCCTGGACAGCGCCGGGATCCTGTCCGTGGACGTACGGGAACTGCCGGGATACCTGGCCCATCTGCCCGACCGCGAGGTCGTGCTGCATCGCGATCAGGCGGCCTGGCACGCCGAGCGGTTGCGCTTGCTCGGCGACACGGAGCGGCACCGCCACTTCTGGGCGCTGCTCGACAGGCTGGCGGAGAACTTCTGGCGGGCTAGCCAGTCAGGCGTGCGGCTGCCAGTGCGTTCTCCCGCCGACGCGTTGCATGATCTGCGGGCGATCGGGTTCGTCGGTGTTCCGCTCGTCCGCTATCTTGCCTGGACACTCGGTGACGCGCTGCGCAGGTACGGGCTTCGCGGGGACGCCCCTCTCGTCGGGTTGCTCAGCATGCTGGTCGAAGACACCGTGCATGCGAACGTCGATGACGCGCCCTTGATAAACGCGGCCCTAGGCGTCTCCATCCGGCGGGCGGGGCTCAGTCGGCATACCGGCGGGATGCGCGGATTCTGGCGCGTGCTCGTAGCGCGCTACCGGGAAATCGGCGGGCTCCTGCGGGCGGGCTGCGAGGTGTCGCGGGTCGATGGCGGGCCGGGCGAGTACCGGATCACGACCCGGCTCGGAGCCGTCGGCGCGCGCCGCGTCATCTGCGCCGTGCCGACGGCCACCACCACGCGTATCTGTGCCGGGCTGCCCGTCGCCCGCAGGCTCCGGTCGTTCCTGGAGCGCGACGCGCATGCGCTGGGCGGCGCGTGCGTGGTCTTCCTCGGTGTGCCGGAGGCCGAGGTGGCCGGCCAGGAGCTCACTCACCACCAGTTGCTCCGTGCCTACGACCGGCCGCTTGGTGACGGAAACAATATGTTCGTCTCCGTTTCGGATTCCGGCGACACCGCGAGCGCACCGGCCGGGCACCGGGCGGTGATGATCTCGACGCATACGGACCTGGCCGACTGGGCCGGGCTCGACGGGACCGAGTATGAGGTGCGCAAGAAGGAGATCGGCGAAGTGCTCATCGGTCATGCGCGGCGCGCCTACCCGAATCTAGGCGACCGGGCTGTGTTCGCGCAGACCGGCACGCCGCGCAGTTACGAACGGTTCGGGTTCCGCCCAGGCGGCGCGGTGGGTGGTCCGCGCCAGCACCTGCGCAACACCAACCAGCATGCGGTCCCGCACGACCTGGGCGGGCCGGGCCTGTGGCTGGTCGGCGACTCGACCTGGCCGGGACTAGGAACCGTCGCGTGCGTGCTGGGCAGCCGGATCGTGGCCGACGGGATCCGGCGTGAGCGGGTGCCAGGCCGGTGACCGCGCCCACTCTGGCCGACCTCGGCACCGACCTGCTCGCCACCTCGCGCGCGCGGCGCCTCCTCGCGCTCAGCCGCCCGTACGCCGGCCTGGCACTATTCGCCGTGGCCGCGTGGCAGCGCTGGTGGTGGGCCAGCCCGCTGATCGTTTTCGGCGTGTTCGTCGCCGTCGTCACGGTCACCCATGATGTGGTGCACCGCACCATCGGCCTTTCGGCACGGGCGACCGACTGGTGGCTGTTCGCGCTGGGCCTGGTCCTGCTGGAAAGTGGTCACGCGTACCGGGCCACGCACGCGCAGCACCACCGGCTCTTCCCGCATCCTGATGATCCCGAGGGGTATCCGGCCGGGCTGTCCATGGCGGGAGCGGTCTGCTACGGGTCGGTCTTCCTGATCCGCCTGTGGCATTGGTCCTACCGTCGCGGCGCGGACCGCGGCTGGCTGCTCGCGGAGGCCGCGGCCCCGGCGGCGGCGCTCGCGGGCGGCGTGCTCGCGTGGCCGTACGCTCCCGGGGTACTAATCTACGCGGTGATGGCTATCGTCGGCAGTTGGGTGTATCCGCTTCTTACGGTTTATCTCCCGCACCACGATTACGGCGCGACGCCGCTAACGCAGACGCGCACGCTGCGCGGACGGATCATCCCGGCCGTGTTCCTTGAGCTCACCTATCACCTTGAACACCATCTCTACCCGCAGGTGCCTAGCCATCACCTTCCGGAGCTAGCCCGTCGGCTCGACCCCTACTTCAGCGCCAACGGCGTACGGCCGGTACGCGTTGTCTGACACGCGCGCGCGTGTCCTCGACGCCACGCTCGCCTCCCTCGTGAGCAATGGCTTCAGCGGGACTACGGCGCGGGCGATCGCCCAGGCCGGCGGCTTCGCGCCTGGCGTCATCTACTACCACTTCGCCGACCTGGACGACCTGCTAGTGGCAGCGCTGGCGCACACCTCCGAATCGCGCGTCCGCCGCTACCGCTCCGAGCTGTCAGGAGTCGACAAAGCCGCCACCGCCGTCGAAATACTCCGCCGACTCTACGAGGAGGACAGCGCCGTCGGGCACATCGCCGCCATCCAGGAGTTCTACGCGGGGGCACGGCCAGGCTCCCGGCTAGCCGAGCAACTGGCAGTGGAGACCCGGCGCTGGGAGGAACTGGGCGAGGAACTCCTCACGGGTCTGCTGCGGGGCAGACCGCTAGCTTCCCTGGTGCGCGTCAAGATAGCGGCCTCCGCCGCCGTGGCCTTTTACATCGGGATGGAAACCCTTACCCACCTCGACGGCGACCGGGCGCGCCCGGCCCAGCTTTTCGACCAAGCCGCCCGCGTCGCCGCCGTCTTCGACAAGATCCCCCGCATGCCCGTGAGCTAGCCGGGTTTGGCGGGCCTAGTAACCTGTTCGCCGCCGTTGCCCGGTACCAGCCATCCGATGGTGGCGCTATTGAGGCACAAGACTGCGCCGACGCCTGCTGGCACCACGACTGCGACAGCGGCTGCACACCGACCAGGTGGTCCTGTTCTGCCACCGGACCACACCTGACCGCCACGGCAGACATTCGAGCAGGCCAGATAGGGCTTCGTCCCTGGCCGCGATATCGGACAGGCCGGGGCTAGCCGATAAGAACCATCGTTGCGGGCCCTGCGCGGCTGGAGTAGGCCGAGGTCGCGCAGTTGGCTGAGCTGGCGGCGCCCGTCTGATGAACCCAGGCCCAACCTGCGCAGCAACGCGATGTCGACATCGTAGCCAGCGCTGGCTAGGGCGAGGACAGAGATCTGTGCCTCCGAAAGATCTTGGCCGCGGCTGAGCCGTCTCGCCCAGGCGCGGGCTCGGCCTGGGTGAAGTCCGGCATGTCACTCCTCGAGGTGGTGCCCGGGGACGGAGGTGGTACCCGGGGTTTGCTAGCTGCGGCTGGTGACCCAGGCTGCGATCAGGTCCGCGGCCTGCGCCCGCGCGCCCGCGGGCTCGGTCAGGTAGTGATCGGCCTTGACGAACTCCAGGGTCTTGTCCGCCGCGGCGATCGCGTCGTACAGGGCGCGGGCGTCGCTGTCGTAGACGCAGGCGTCCGCCGTGGCGTGCACTACGAGCGCCGGCGCGGTGATCCGGGCCAGGTGCGGTGCCGCGGTGCACTGCGAGGTGCGCAGGCTCCACATCGAAAGCCAGCTGCGCAGCGTGCTGACGGTGCCCACGCCGAAGACCCCGTAGTTCGCCCGCATCGGGTCGCCGAGGTAGCACCAGTTCGGCCGCCGGCCCGACGGTTCGATCGACGGGTCGATCATGCGCAGGTCAGCCCAGCTGCGCGAGACGGTGAACAGCCGGTCCCTGGCGCGCGTCCCGGCCAGCCGGTCCAGCTGGTTCAGGGCCCAGCCGGTGATGCGCTCGTTACGGTCTCGCTGCGCCGCCCGGTAGCGGAGCTGGAAGTCCGCGCTGAAGGGCGGCCCGTTGCGGAGGCCGTACGGGTCAAGAGCCGGGTCAGCCGACAGCGGATCGCTCTCGTCGGTCACCGACGGATCGAGCCAGGCCGTCAGGACCTCGGGCCGACCCGAATGCGCGGCCAGCGCGATGTACAGGTCGCCGGGCGGGAGATCCTCGATGGCCGGCACCGGCCGCATCCCGGCGACCGGCCTTACGTTGGGCTCGATGGCCTGGGACTGGTATGCCGCCATGAGCGAGCCGCCGCCGGAGTTACCCAGCAGCACCACCCGTTCGGCACCTGCTTGCTCGCGCAGCCAGCGCACCCCGACGCCGATCTCGGCCAGCGCGTGGTCGAGCAGGAAGTGCGCCTCGTTGCCACGGAATCTGGTGTTCCAGCCGAGAAACCCGAAGCCCCGTTCGGCCATGAAGCTGGCCAGGTAGTGCTCGCTGAAGTCCACGTTGTAATGCGTGGCGATGAACGCCGTCGGCGGCAAGGTGCCAGCCGGACGATGGTAAATGCCCTGGCACGGATGCCCGCCCGCGCCAGCCCGGGGCACCAGCGGCGACGGCAGCCCGACGAACTCCCGCACGATCTCGGTCACCGGCCGCTCCGATCCGCCGCTGCCTGTCCCGCAGCCGGGTCGGTGGGCCCCCGGTACCTTCTTGCGTACCCTGTGTGCCCCCGACTCCCGGCTGCCGCTCCCTGGCGCTGAACTGAAACTGAGTTTAGATTTAGTTGTGACGGTTAGGCCAGGATTCCGCGCGCATCGGGGAGGACTTCATGGAGTGGCGGAACGGGGAGTTCGATCTCGGCGGCGTCAATCACCTGGCGCTGGTCTGCTCGGACATGAAGCGGACCGTGGAGTTCTACACCCAGGTCCTCGGCATGCGGCTGATCAAGACGCTTGATCTGCCGGGCGGCGCGGGCCAGCACTTCTTCTTCGACATGGGCGGCGGCAACGCGCTGGCGTTCTTCTGGTTCCCCGACGCCCCCGACCCGGTCCCGGGCATCTCCGCACCGGTAACCGTGCCGGGCCTGGGGGAGTGGACCAGCGCGGTCGGCTCCATGAACCACGTCGCGTTCAACGTGCCCGAGGAACGGTTCCTTGAGTACCGCGCCAAGCTGAAGGCCAAGGGCGTGCGGGTGAGCCCGATCCTCGATCACGACGACAGCGAGTTCGGCGTGGCCAGGGAGCTGCACCCCGGCGTCTTCGTCCGCTCGTTCTACTTCCAGGACCCGGACGGCATCCTGCTCGAGTTCGCCTGCTGGCGGCGGGCCATGGGCCAGCCGGGCGACGTGCGGCACGAGCCAAAGACTGCGGCCGAACGGACCGGCGTCCGAGTCTAGACAGGTGCTATCCCTGGTCCATGTCCTGGAGCGGCTGGCCGGCCGGGACAGGCTGGTCTCTTGAAGACGCGCAAGGGCCGGCAGACTGACGAGGCCTTCCGCGACGCGGCCCGGCTTGTCTTCGCTCGCGACGGTTACCTCAACGCCAAGATCAGTGACATAGCCGCGGCGGCCGGCCGGTCGGTGGCGTCCTTCTACAACTACTACGACACCAAGGCCGACTTGCTCATCGCCCTGGCCGAGGAATTCCATGCCGAAGCCACCCAGCTCGCGGTCCTGCCCTACCGGGCCGGCCTGGCCGGCGAGGAGGCGCTGCGCGAGGCGGTAGCCGGCTTCTGGCGGACTTACGCCAAACGGCGCGGCGAGCTGATCGGTATTTTCCAGGCGGCCATGATCGAGGGACGATTCCGGGACCGGTGGCTTGAGCTGCGGGGTGAGGCCATCGCCCGGATAGCGACCGCCATCAGGGCAGCGCAGTCGGACGGCTATTGCCCGGGCGTCGATCCGTTGCTGACCGCCTCGGCCCTGTCGGCCATGCTCGAGCACTTCTGCTACATCTGGCTCGGGCAAGGCGGCGAGAAAGACATCCCGTTTGATGACCAGCGGGCTCTGGACGCACTATGCACCATCTGGGTGAAGGCCGTGTACTGGCGGGGCGAAGACCATTAAGGACCCGCGGGTGCCGCGGCCCGCGTGCGAGCATGCCGGAACAGGTCAGCGCCGCGCCCGGCGGCCTCGGTGGCGGTCACCCTGGGTTCTTGAATTCGATTCTAATGCGGAAACTGCGCGTCATTCGGAGAACGCATGCACGCATTCAATAGAAGATGATCTTGTCGTGTCGGCGCGATAGTGCTTGACTCGAATTGCTAGGCGCACTCCGCGGCCCGAGCCACAGAGGGGAATGACAGGCGGTGACCCGACGTGTCACAAAGTGACACGAGTCAACGCCAACAGCAGTGACGACAAATTGTCGTTCCTGCCGGCCGGGTAGCACGCTCATGAGTGCCGCGCTGCGGGCGGCCGTACCGATCACGCAGCCGCGGTTAGATCGCCGGCGGCGCGCGAATGCAGGCCGCGGCTGGTTCGTCGGCGGGCGCGAATACCTGACCGCAAAGAAATGCGGAACGGAGAAGCTCATGCATGTACGGATGAACATGCTGGCCGGAGACCCAGCCCGTCTGGGCGAGGTGACCCGCTATCTCGAGGGAACCGTGCGGTCGCACGTAGAGGGCCAGCACGGTAACCGGGGCCTGGCCTGCCTCACCAACGCCGACCTCGGCGTTTGCATAGTCGCGTCGTACTGGGACACGCTCGACGCCATGACCGCCAGCGAGCAGACCGTACAGGTCTCACGCAAGGAGGCGACCGAACTGCTCGGGGGCACCGTGACTGTCGAGCACTACGAGGTACCTGTCTTCGTCCGCCGGAGCCGTCCGCAGGGCGGAGCCGGCGTGCGGCTGAGCCGTCTCGACTGCGCTCCCGCCAGCATAGACACGCTGATAGAGGAATTCAGGAACACCGGCGTACCAGCGCTCATGGACATGCCCGGCCTCTGCAGCGCTCACATGCTGGCCGACCGGGCCACCGGGCGCTGCATCGTGATCACCGCGTGGGATGACATGGACGCCCTGGCCGCCAGCCGCTCGGCCACCGCAAGGCTGCGCGCTGACGTCGCCGCGGTGACCCACCTTCAGGTCCGCTCGGAGGAGCACCAACTGGTGTTCTCGTCCGTGCGCGATGGCGACACCCGGAGCCTCATCGAGCGCAACATCGAGCTCTGGAACGCCAGGGACCGTGAGGGCTGGATGGCCGGTATGGACCTGCACCGGCTGGAACTGCAGGCGCCGGGCGGCATGCGGCTGACCGGCCGGGAAGCCGCGGACGCGATCTGGAGTACCTGGATCGGGGGATTCCCGGACAACCGGCTGGAGATCATCACCATCCACGCCGACGACCGTGGCGGTGTGCACGAGGGCCGCTTCGTCGGCACGCATGCCGGTACGCTCCGCGGTCCGGCGGGCGAGATCGCCGCGACCGGCCGGACGGTCGACGCGCGCTTCACCGGCGTCTACGAATTCGAGGAGGGCAAGATCACCAGCTTCCACCTGTACTTCGACCAGGCGGAACTGTTCACTCAGCTCGGCCTCGCCGCGAGCACGGGCGGCAACATGTAATCGGCTGGCCGACCGGCAGGGCTGGCGCACCGCACGGCGGAAGGCCAGCCCCGCCGGGAACGGTGCTTCCCGCAGGAACTGGACGATCGCTGCGGCGAGTGCAGCTGCGATCATCCGCTGGACGCTGGGCCGCACCAGGAGCGTGGCGTCGGATGCGAGCCAGGCCAGCACATGACGGCTACCTCGGCGGGATGCGCCGTGTCGAGTCCCACGGTTCACCATGCGATGCCGCCGCCGTGGCTGTCCGCGCCGTCCGGATCTGGCGGCTCACCCTTAAGGGGGTAGTCCAAAGCCTGCATCGCGCGGCGATACTTACCTTGTGGACCCGTTTGAGCGACAGCGCCTG
>Ga0116223_10003956_pt1 | contig 13034 bp, 7 predicted proteins | sample Sb_taG_3_FD_90092 | JGI IMG/M metagenome (GOLD analysis project Ga0116223, IMG submission 90092) | Peat soil microbial communities from Weissenstadt, Germany - Sb_50d_a_PC metaG | ecosystem: Environmental > Terrestrial > Soil > Wetlands > Peat | place: Germany: Weissenstadt | collected 2010-09-21 | reverse complement strand
GCGCTACCTGCACGGGGAGATCAAGATAGACGAAATGATCAGCGAAGTGCTGCCGCTGGAGGAGATCAACAAGGCCTTCGAGCTCATGCACGAGGGCAAGGTCATTCGCTCCGTGATCCGTTTTTGACTATGTTTAAGCGGCATTCGCACGCGCCATCCAAACAATGCGGTGCTACTATCGGCCGCTGTGGCCGTGCTGTAACATATCCTGCGGCATGGACGCCCAGCCCGGGCGGCCGGGCCCGATCGCTGGCTGCCTTTTCCCCGACGGGTCCTGTTCGCCGGGGGACATTCGTAATACCCTCCATGCTGGGCAGCGGAAGAACTGTTTCCCAGGGAAGCGGTCGTTCCGCGTCTGACGACAACAACAAAGCCGGAGTGCCTGCGGGCATCGGCGTGAACACGCTGTCGGAGGGGATAATGCGTTTGCGACTGGATAGTCAAGGCCACGCCCGATTGGTTGAAACCACGGTCAAGGGCTGCGCCGACGCCAGCGCGATCGGCCAGGTCGTGCGTCGATCGTGGAGCCGCTGCCTGTCGACCTATTCGCTCGATCCCTCCCAAGTCAAAAAACCGGTGATCGTCGAGCGCACCGAGCTCGAGGCCCGTTGCGATCGCATCGGCGCCATATTGCCGATCGCACGCATCGAGATGCTCGGCCTGTCGCGGCAGATGCTGCACACGCAGTACGGCATCATGCTCACCGACTACGATGGTGTGATCCTCAGCTACGTCGGCGATCCGGCATTTTCGATCACGGCGCGCCGCAGCGGCTTTTGCGAAGGCGCCGTCTGGAGCGAGCAGGAACTCGGCACCAACGGCATGGGCACCTGCCTCATGACGCGCCAGGCCATCGTGATACATCGCTCGGATCATTTTCTGGTGCAGAACACCGACCTCACCTGCTCGGCGGCGCCGATCTTTGACATGAATGGCCGCGTGCTGGCAGCGCTCGATATCTCCGGCTCTTCGACCGGAGCGCAGACCCACACGCTCGCGCTGGTCGAGATCGCCGCGCAGAACATCGAGAACCGGGCGCTGCTGCATGCCTGTAAGCCGTACTTCGCGCTGCGCTTTCATCGCTGCGCCGAGTTCGTCAGTACGCCCGGGGAGGGCGTATTGGCCTTCGATGAGCGCGGCACCATCATCGGCGCCAACCGCAGCGCGCTCGAAATGCTCGGCTACGTGGACCACAAGTCGCTTTGCGGGCACGCCATCGGCGCCGTGATCGATGTGCCGCTGGCGAGCCTGCTGCACCTGAGCATGCGCCACGGCTTCCGACCCGAAGCGCTGGCGACGCGCAACGGCCAGCGCGCTCTGTTTGCGCTGGTGCAACCGCCGGCGGATGAATTCCATCACGCACCCAAGTCCGTGATCGTGGGCACCAATCCTGCATCGGAAGTGCTCGACGTCATGGAGACGACCGATCCGGTGATGATGCGCAACGTGCAGACCGTGCGCCGCATCCTGAATCGGGACATCTCGGTGCTGCTGCTCGGTGAGACCGGCACCGGCAAGGGTTATCTTGCCAAGGCGATTCATCATGCCAGTCGTCGCGCCGACAAGCCGTTTATCGCTGTCAACTGCGCCGCGATCCCTGAACTGCTGATCGAGAGTGAACTGTTCGGCTACAAGGCGGGAGCATTCACCGGCGCGGCGCGCGAGGGCAGCATCGGGCGCATCCTGCAGGCCAACGGCGGCACGCTGTTTCTCGATGAAATCGGCGACATGCCGATGCCGTTGCAGGCCCGGCTGCTGACGGTCATCGAGGAGCGCGAAGTCCTGCCGCTCGGCGGCAGCAAGGCAGTCGCGGTCGACATCCGCGTGATCAGCGCCACCCATCGCATCCCTGCCGAGATGATCGCCAAGGGCCAGTTTCGCGATGATCTGTACTATCGGCTCAATGGCATCTCGCTCACGATCCCGCCGCTGCGCGAGCGCAAGGACGCCGCCGACGTGGTGCGCTGCCTGCTGCGCATCGAAGCCGGCGAGCGCACGCCGGTGCAGATCGATGAGGCACTGGTGCAGCGCCTGGCGAGCTATGCGTGGCCCGGCAATCTTCGACAGCTGCGCAACGTACTGTGCACCATGCTGGCACTGCGCGAGTCGGACTATCTGAGCCTCGAGGACTTTGATGAGAGTTGGCTCACCGGTGCGAGCAGCAAGCCGCCGGCTACGGGCGATTCGAGACCGCTCGTCGAGGAGGATGACGGCGATGTGCTCAGCAGCGCCGAATGCGACGCGCTGCGCAGAACCCTCGAAGCCTGCAACTGGAATGTCAGCGCCGTCGCCGTGCGTTTGCATCTCAGTCGCAAGACCGTCTATCGCAAAATGCATCGTCACGGACTCGAGCGCCCGGAGATCGGCCGCGCGCTCGAGCAATGATGGGTCACACAGAGTGTTATGACGACGGCATGCCAGCCGTCACCAGAGATCGGAGGTAAAAAATATGGCAATTGCACTTCATCCGTCGATTGATAGCGGCATCAAGAAGGGTTCGCCGAATTTCCAGGGAGGCACACTCACCTGCAAATGCGCACAGAATCCCGTCAAGGTGTCGATCAAATCGCAGACGGCGCACAATCATGCCTGTGGCTGCTCCAAGTGCTGGAAGCCTCAGGGCGCAGTGTTTTCGGTCATCGCGGTCGTCGGCAAAGACAAAGTCAGCGTTACACAGAACGCCGACAAGCTCGCGGTGGTCGATCCGAAGGCGGCCATTCAACGCCACGCCTGCAAGGGCTGCGGTGTGCACATGTTCGGCCGCATCGAGAACACCGGACATCCGTTTTACGGACTGGACTTCGTCCACACCGAGCTATCCTCCGAGCAGGGCTGGTGCGAACCGCAGTTTGCGGCGTTCGTGTCCTCGATCATCGAGCAGGGTTTCGATCCGAAGCGCATGGGTGAGGTGCGCGCGCGCTTCAAAGAGCTGGGACTCGAGCCCTATGACTGCCTGAGCCCGCCGCTGATGGATGCCATCGCAACCCACATTGCGAAGGCCTCGGGAAAGCTCAAGAGCTGATCGCTACCGTCGGCTCAACACGGCGCCGGTAGCGTCCCGGGTGGGGCCTCTTGGGCCCCCCCGGGACCCGATGCCGCTCGCGGCTTGATGGCTTGCGCTAGAGCCGTTACGGGCCGAACGAGCGGCGTCCACTGGGCACCCATTTTCGTTCGCTGCTGCCACTGAGCTTTCCGCGCGCGTGCGCGAGGCGCCGGCGCTGCTGTGGCGCTTTCGTCCCAGGTTGTAGAGCCCCATGCGGCCGGTATGTCAAAAGCGCCTCATGTTGCTATAAAACAACACCAAAATCGTGCGGAATATAGAGGTCTTGTGCTTTAATCACACGTCTTGTCAGTTGGCATATGGCTTGCCTTTATAACTGGCGGGTGCGGGGATACGCGGATATCGGGTCCGCGAAAACTGCGACGTGATTGAAAAATATACCTAAGGAAGGAGCAGCCGATGAACCATTTCCACAGAAAGTTGTACCCGCTCGCCTCGATTGCGGCGGGTGTGTGTACATTGGCCGTCGCCTTGCCGGCTGCGGCAGTTGATCTCAAGACAGCGGATGGCGCCTGGACGTTTTCGATCGATGGCAACGTCAACGTCGATTACATCTACTCGAACTGCGAGTCGGCCTCGTCGGTCAAGCCGGTCGTGACGATCGGTGGCGCGTGCACCGGCACGGCCAGCGGCAGCAGCGTCTCCAGCGTCGCCAACGGCCTGCTGCCGGCGGCCTTCAGCTTCGGCGTCGCGACGACGCAGGCCGACATCGATCTGGCGGCACATCTGGGGCTGTATCCGGGCATTGCCACCAATGACGGCGGTAGTCCCAATTTGCAGCAGACTGCGGGCGGTACGACCAACGTCGCGCTGGGCACCACGGGACTGGACGTGCGCCAGGTCTACATGACCTTCGGCAACAAGGACATCGGAACCTTTACCCTTGGCCGCAATTTCGGTCTGTTTGGTTTCGATGCGATCATCAGTGACATGACGCTGCTCGGCGTCGGCGTCGGGGGCGCCGCCTCGGGTCCTTCCCCGGCCAATACGACCTTGGGCTCGATCGGCTTCGGGTACATCTACACCGATACTCTGGGGCAGATGAATTACACGACGCCCGACTTCAACGGTGCCAACCTGACGCTCGGCATCTTCGAGCCGGTCAACTCGCTGACGGAGCCTGGGACCGCCGCCGGCAAGAAAGCACCAGGCTTCCACGGCAAGCTTGCTTGGAAGGGTACCTTCGGTGACGTGAAGGTGTCCTTGTCGGCCACGGGCATCGAGCAGCAGCAGGATTACGACCTGACGGCGACCACCTCGGGCAGCTTCCAGAGCGTCGGCGGCGACGTGTTTGCCAAGGTGGACATCGGCGGGCTGTCCTTGATGGCCTCGGGCTATGACGGCAAGGGCTTGGGCACGACCGGCCTGTTCTTCCTGGCCGATGACGGGCACGGCAATGGACGTCCGTCCAACGGCTTCCTCGTGCAGGCGACCTATACGGTCGATCAGGTGAAATTCGGTGTGAATTACGGCGTCAGCCGCCTGGCCTTTGCCAATCAGGCGGACCGACTCGCGACGCCGTTCCTGCTGTCGGAGAATGCCAAGGTGACCGGCGGAGTGTATTACAACCTCACCAAGAACCTGACGCTGCTCGGAGAAGTGAGCTGGGTGCAGACCACGGCCCACTTTGACAGCAGTCTCAACAACAACACCAGTGTCGATGGCAACATCGGCGCGTTCCTGGCGTTCTGAGCGAGCACCCGGTACAGCGATGCTCTCAAAGGGCCGGCGCCGCAGGGCGCCGGCTTTTTTTTGGTGGTGCGCCCGGCAGGGCACACTTTGGGATCAGGCCGGGCGCAGCCAGCGCGCCGCCAGCGGCGGTATCAGCAGCAGGCTCACGATGGTCGATGACACCAGGCCGCCGAGAATGACCACGGCCATGGGCCCCTCGATCTCGTGGCCCGGCTGATGCAGCTGCACGCCGACCGGTGCTAAGGCGAGGCCGGTCAGCAGCGCCGTGAGCAGCACCGGCGTGAGCCGCTCCTCGGCGCCACGCAGTGCGGTTTCGATGTTCCAGGTACACCCCTCGTTGCGCACCAGATGGTCGTAATGAGAGACCAGCAGAATCGTATTGCGCGCGGCCATGCCGAACAGCGCCACGAAGCCCACCATGGCGCCGAGCGATAATGTGCCGCCCGTGAGCGCCACGGCGGCGACGCCGCCGATCAGCGTGCTCGGGAGCGCGGTAATCACCAGCAGCACGTGTCGGGCGTGGCCGAAGGCCAGCGCCAGCAGCAGCACGATGAGCATGAGGGCGGCCGCTGAGTGCAGCAGCAACTCGCGCGCGGCACTGGCCTGCGCCTGCGCGGCGCCGCCGAATCGCAGATAGACACCCGCCGGCAGCGTGACCTGCGCCGCAATTGCGCGCCGCGCAGCCTCGGCGAAGCCTCTCTGGTCCGAAGTGCGCGGATTGACTTCGACCACCTGCCGCCGCAGGCCGTCTTCGTGGTCGATGAGGCTGCGTCCCGATACCAGCTGCAGGTCCGCCACGGCCGACACTGGCACGATCGCCCCGCCGCTGCCACGCAGTAGCAGCGAGGACACACCCTGGGGTGACTCGTCGGCATGCGCGATCCGCACCGTGACCGGGACGCTGCGATCGGCCTGGTTGAGCTGCGCGACTTCGGTGCCATGGTAGGCGGCGTTGATGGTCTGCAGCACATCGGCCGCCTGCAGCCCGTAGAGCGCCAGTTGCTGCGCACGCAGCTCCAGATGCAGCTCCGGCTGGCGCGGCGGCACCTTCAGACGCACGCTGCCGCTACTGGGCACTGCTTCGAGGACCTTGGCGATTTGCGCGGCCACCTCATCGTCGGTATCCAGGTCCGAGCCGAATATGCTGACGAAGAAGGGCGCAGACTCGCCCGACAGCGTCTCGCCGATGCGCTCCACCAGCACCGAATAGATTTCCACGAGCTGGTTCGGAAATGCGTCGAAAGTCTCCCGGATGCGCTGCTCGATTTCGGTGGCGGTGTAGCCCTTGGCCGGATCGATCTGCACTTCGAATTCACTCTTGTTCGGTGCATCCGGATCCTGTCCGTTTTCTGAGCGGCCGATTTGCTCGGCGATGCTCTTGACGCCCGGGATGGCGGTCAGGCGCTGCGCAATGCGCGCGCCGACGCGCGCGGTTTCGGTCAGCGAGATGCCCGGCCGCAAGGAGGCGTGGGCGATCAGATAGTCCTCGCGAAAATCCGGCAGCAGTCGCGCGCCGAGCAGGGGCATCAGCACGATGCCCGCGACACCGCTGATCAGCAGCAGCAGCAGCACGGAGCGCGGATGCGCGTGCAGGCGCTTGATCACGCGTTGTTGTGCGCGCTTGCAGCGCAGCAGCAGGCTCGCCTCCTGGCGCGGCTCGTAGTGACTCATGACCAGTGCGCACAGCGCCGGCGTTGCGCTCATCGCCACCAGCAGCGAGATGCCAACCGCCAGCAGAAAGGCGATTGAGAGCGGCCGGAAGAAGGAGCCCTGCAGTCCGGAGAGCATCAGGATCGGCAGAAACGCCACGGCCACGGCCGCGGTGGCATAGAACACGGGCTGGCGCACTTCGAGCGATGCCCCGACGAACAAACTGGGGATGTCCACCCCGCGCGCAGCACCGCGGCGACGGCGCGTGATGTTCTCGACATCGATGACCGCATCGTCAACGACCACGCCGAGCGCCACGACCAGACCGCCGAGGCTCATCGTATTGAGCGTGATGCCCAGGCTCGTGAGGATCCAGACCGTGGCGAGCAGCGACAGCGGAATCGCGCTGAACGAGACCAGCGCGCCGCGCCAGTCGCGCAGCGCCACCAGCAGCAGCGTCACGACCAGCACCGCCCCGATCAGCAGTGAATTGCGAAGTTTCGCAATGGCACTTTCAATGAAGCTCGCGGGCCGCAGCAATGCCGGATGGTACTGCACACCGTGCTGCGCCAATGCCGGCGCCAGGGCGTCCAGACGTTGCTCGAGCGCGCGCGTGACCTCCAGCGTATTGGCGCCGTACTGCGTCGAGGTTTCCATGAGGATACCGGGCCGGCCGCCGATCATGGCGTCGCCGAAGCGCGGCTCGCTGCCATCGCTGATCGAGGCGACATCGCCGAGACGCAGCGGCACGCCGTTACGCTCGGCGAGCACCGCCTGTGCGAGCGCCTGCGGCGTGGCGCCAGCAGGCTGGGCCTGCAACACGATGCGCTGGTTCGGCGTCTCGACATAGCCGCCGCCGATGAGCTCGGTGCCGCGGCGCGCGGCCGTGTAGACATCCTCGAGCGTGAGACCTGCCGTCGAGAGTTTGAACGGATCGACCAGCACCTGCCGCTCGCGCGATTCGCCGCCGAAGATCTGCGCCTGTGCGACGCCCGGTACTGCCAGGATCTGCGGTCGCAGCGTCCAACGCACCAAATCGCGCAGCTCGAGCGGCGAGAGCCGCTCGCTGGTGAAGCCGAAGTGCACCAGATATTCCATCGAGGAGCTCAAGGGTGAGAGCAGCGGCGGTCCGGTGCCGCTGGGCAGCAGGCCGCTCGATTCAGCCAGCCGCTCCGTTACGAGCTGGCGCTGGCGATAGGGATCGCCGCCGCGCGTAAACACCACCTGGATCGCGGACAGGCCCTGGCTCGAGGTGGATCGCACCGCCTCGACGTCGGCCGTGCCGGCCAGAAGGCCTTCCAAAGGCCGCGTAACCAGCGCCTCGACCTGCGCCGCATCGAGACCCGGCGCCTCGGCCTGCACCAGCACGTGAGGCGGTGCGAAATCGGGGAACACGTCGAATTGCGCGTTCAGCAGGGCGGCGGCGCCGAGCAACGCCACCAGGATCGACAACGCCGTAATGATCCTCGGGTGCGCCAGCGAAGCGCGGACGATGTAGGCAAGCATGGGCTAGTCGTGTTCCTGTTCCTCGGCGGAGAACGTGCCAAGCCCTTGCAGTGACCAGAGCACGCCCGCGCCGTTGCCGACGATGCGGTCGTCGGCGTCGATGCCCTGGACCAGCCAGGCGTTGCCAGCCGCCTGGATCAGCTTCACCGGTGCCGGCGCATATTGCTGTTTGCCGTCCTGGCCCGGGGAGTCGAGCAGACGATACACGTAGGCACCCTGATCGCCGTAGAGCAGCGCAGCGTTTGGGACCAGCACACCGTTGCTCACGCCGCCGAGCAATGTCACCAACACGCGCGCCCCTGCGCCCAGCCCGGTGGGCGCCTGATCGACCTGCAGCAGCAGCGCCACGCTCTGCGACTCACTGGCACTGCGTTGCAGCGTGCCGAGCACGCGGGCGGGAATCTGCGTGCCGTCGACCATCAATGTGGCCGATTTGGGCAGCGTGCCCAGCCGCAGCCGTCCGGGCAGGTCGGCGCGCAGCAACAGATTGCGACCGCGGGTCACCGAATCGATGAGCGCGGCGCGCTGCGCATCGGGGAGCTTGGCGAGCGGCCCCCACTGCAATGCGAAGCTGGAGCTCGCGATCTGTGCCTGCGTCTGCGCCTCGATCTGCGCGGCCTGCGCGCTCTCGACGGCGCGCAACGATGCGTCGGCCCCGCCGTCGTAGAGCCGCTGCAGGCGTTGAGCCTCCAGGCCCGCGGCGCGCGCGGCGGCGCGCGTGCTGATCAGATGCCCGGCGTCCGCAACCAATGATGCGGCGTCGAGCACTTCGCCGTAGCCTTCGAGCTGCTGCCCGGAGCTGGCCCGCAGCGGATGCAGGACCGTGATGCCGACTGCCTGCTGCTGCTCCACGCTCAGTTCGGGCCGTTCGCTATTCATCGCGGGCGGCCCCGGCGCGTCATCGTCCTCATCGGTCCAGGCAGGGCTGCCGATCAGCAGCGCAAGTGCGGCAATCAGCAGCGGCTTGATGGGTGGCATGAGGCTTACTCCGTGCGCCATTTCAATGGCAGCTCGCATTCCGGTCCTTCGAGCGGTCGACGATACGCGGCCTCGAGCGCGGCAAAGGCGAGCTGTGCCTCGTAGGCGGCCTGCAGGGTCAGCAACTGCGCCTCGAGCGCTTCGGTCGCGGCCAACAGCGCACTCGGCCGGTCGGAAGCGCCGGCCTTGAGTGCGTGCTGTTCCGCCTCGTTCTGGCGCTGCGCTAGAACGGCGGCGCTGGCGGCGCTTTCCCAGGCCGCGCGCGCGCGCGGCCAAGCGCGTTCGGCACGATCCATCTGTTCGAACAGCTCGGCCTGCACCGCCTCGAGGTGCTTGCCGGCGAGAGTACGCCGCGCCAATGCTTCGCCGATCGGGCCTTGGTTGCGATGGAACAGGGGCAGCTCCAGGCTCAAGCCCAACTCGTTGTCGTGCAGCGTCTCGTTGAGCTGATTCTCGTGCAGGCCGCCGCGGTCCCAGGCATAGCCGGGCTCGAGGTGAAACTCGGGCCAGCGGCGTGCGAGCTGCGAACGCAGCGCGTTTTCCGCCAGATCGTATTCGCGCAGCGTGCGCACCAGATCGGGACGCGCGATCAGCGCCTCTTCGTGCCACGAGCCCGACAGGCTCGGTGAGAGCGTGTCGATATCGGACCATTGCGGCCATTGCAGCGGCATCTCCTCGAGGGCCGCGGCCGGAACGCCCACGGCGGCGGCAAAACGCGCCCGGGCATCGAGGCCGCGTGCCTGCGCTTGATCGAGCCGCTGCTGCGCGGCCGCGCGCTCGAAACTCGCCGCCGGAATCGCGATCGCGCCGATCTCGCCGGCCTGGGCACGGGCCTTGGCCGAGCTCAGCAGCCCTTCGCGATCGGCCAGCAGGGCTCGCAGCAGCGCCGCTTCGTCCTCGGCATGCACGACATCGAGCAGCGCCTGGCGCAGCTGTGCGCGCACCTGCCAGATCGATTCGGCCAGATCCGATTGTGCCGCCTGCGTATCCAACGCGGCGCTGCGACGCGCGCGCGCGCGCTCACCGGGCCGCTGCAGCAGGAAATCGACCGAGAGACCATAAAGCCAGGCTGCACCGCCAGCGGCGGCCGTGACGTACTCATCGAACAGATTGAGCGTCGGGTTCGGGCGCTGCGCGGCCGTGCGCTCGGCGGCCGCCACCGCCGTGGCGCGCGCGCGGGCCTCCTCGAGCTGCGGATTGAGACGAAGCGCCGCATCGAGCCATTGGGCGCGATTCCAGCCCGTGGAGGGCCGCGGGGAGTCCGGCAGCGCACTCTCCAGGCGGCGCGCCTGGAAGGCACGTGCCGTGGCAGCGGGATCCGGTGGCGCCTGCGGCGGTGCCGTCGCGCAGCCGCTGGTAACCGCGGCCCATAGAGTCACGAGACTCCACGGTCGCACGATCGCTCGGGTCCGCGCCCGGTTCTGCGGCAGCGTGCTCGCCGTTACACGGCCCGGCATGTCTCCCCCATTCGTTGCCCGAGCGCGCGCCGCAGGTCAGCGGCACCGCAGCGGGCTACAGTCGCGTCCCCGTCGTTGTCGGGAAGCCATCCCTTGCCAGATTCCAAACCCGCATGCTGCATTCTGCGGCGCGCTAAGGCAATGGGCGCGGTGCGCGCCCGGCGCCAAAATCCATGTGCTGCGGGTACACTTCCCAACGTAAAAGAGGAGTTCGGCGCATGAAGGCGCGGGTCATTGGCGCGGCGGCGGGCGGGGGATTTCCTCAGTGGAACTCCAATGCGGTGGCCTGCAACCGAGCGCGGCGCGCAGATCCAGCCGCGCCCGCGCGCACGCAGGTGTCGCTGGCGGTGAGCGCCGACGGGGCGCATTGGTTCCTGCTCAACGCCTCGCCGGATTTGCGGCAGCAGATCGAGGCCACGCCGGCGCTGCAACCGCACCAGGGGCTGCGCTCCTCGCCGATCGCGGGCGTCGTGCTCACGGGCGCCGATGTCGATGCGATCGCCGGTCTGCTGACTCTGCGCGCGCGTCAGCCCTTGACCGTCTCTGCGACCAGCAAAGTGCTGGCGGCGCTGGCCGCCAATCCGATCTTCGATGTGCTGGCCGCCGATGTCGTCAAGCGCGAAGCCCTTTGGCTCGACCGCCCGCAGGTTCTGCGGCTGCCCGACGGCACGCCCAGTGGCCTCACGGTCGAGAGTTTCGCCGTGCCCGGCAAAGTGCCGCTGTACCTCGAGAGGGCCGGGGAAGATCCGCCGATCGTGCTGGGTGAGGAGACGGTCGGGGTATCGATCGCGGACGCTCGCTCGCGGCTGTTCTTCATACCAGGCTGCGCGGCCATGACCGCGTCGCTGTCGCAGCGGCTCCAGGGCGCGGATCTGGTGCTGTTTGACGGCACTCTGTGGCGGGATGACGAGATGATTCGCGCCGGCCTCGGCAGCAAGAGCGGCCGACGCATGGGACACATGAGCCTGACGGGGCCCGAGGGCACCCTGGCGGCTTTCGACGCCCTGGCGGTCAAGCGCAAGATCCTCGTGCATATCAATAATTCCAACCCCGTGCTGCTGGCCGACTCCAGCGAGCGCGCCGAGCTGGAAGCCGCGGGTTGGGAAGTGGCATACGACGGCATGAGCCTATCGCTGTGAGTGGTCACTCATTGCCGTCCTGCCAGCCGCCGCCGAGCGCGCGATACAGGCTGACGAGATCTTCGCCGACGAGGGTCGTGCTCTGCGCCAGCGACAGCTCGTTCTGCTGCAGCGTGCGCTCGGCGTCGAGGATTTCGATGAAGCTGGCGACGCCGCTGGCATAGCGCTGACGGGCCAGATTCACCGCGTCGCGGTTCTGCTGTACGGTGGCGTCGAGCCAGACTCGGCGGTCCTGATCGGCCGCGAACGCGGCACGTGCGTTCTCCACTTCGTGCAGGGCATTGAGTACGGTGCTGGCGTACGACACCGCCGCTTCCCTCGCACGTGCCGATTGCAGCGAGATCATCTGCCAGCGGCCGCGGTCGAATACGGGCAGCTCCAGCGTCGGTCCGAACGAGAAAAAGCGGCTGGCCCACTCGCTGAGCTCACTGGCCGTCTCGGACTGCAGGCCGCCGGCGCCGGTCAGGCTCAGGCGCGGATACAGGTCGGCCACGGCGAGCCCGATCTCGGCGGTGGCCGCGTGCAGGCTGGCCTCGGCCCGGCGGATATCCGGACGGCGCCGCGCAAGCTGCGCGGGCAAGCCGATCGGCACGCTCGGGGGCAACGGCGGCGGCGATGCGGCGTCCTCGAGCTCCGTACGCAAAGCCTCGGGCTGCCGGCCGAGCAGGCGGCTGAGCTGATTGATGGCCTGCGTGATGGCCAGATCGAATGCGGGCAGCTGCGCCTGAGTGGCCGTGAGTTGTGCGGTGGCTTCCACTACATCGACGTCGCTGGTGAGTCCGGCCGCGCGGCGCTGTCGCGTGAGATCGAGCAGCTCACGGGTGGTGTCGATACTCTTCTGCGCGGTGGCCTCGCTCAGCTGTGCGCCGCGCAGGTCGATGAAGGCGCGCGCGACATCGCCGAGCAGGCTCACGAGCGCGGCGTGCTGATCTTCCACCGACTGCTCAACGTTTGCATCAGCGACCTCCACCGAGCGGCGCACGCGCCCGAACAGATCCGGCTCCCAGGAGACATCTGCGCCGAGCTGGTATTGGTTATAGGGGTTCGGAATGTTGATGCCCGATACGCCGGGAATCCTGACCGTGCTGAAGGTATCGAACAGCGCTCCGGTGGGAGTGGTCTCGCTGAGCCGTGTGCGCGTGAGCGAGCCGTTGACCCCGAGGCTCGGCCAGAGTGATGCCGCCGTGACACCGCGCTGCGCGCGCGCCTCTTCGATGCGCAACACGGCCACGCGCAGGTCCAGATTCGAGGCGACCGCTCGCTCGATGAGCGATGACAGGGTCGGATCGGCGAAGGCGCTCCACCAGCGGCGTAGCTCTGCCGTCTGCTCCGTCACCACGCTGTCGCGCGCGCGATCCTCGGGCCGGCTGCCCGCGCGCTCATCCGGCCAATGCGCCGGCGTCTGCGCAGTCGGGCGCACGAAATCCGGGCCGACGGTGCAGCCGACCAACACCGCCGCGCACAGCGGTGCGAGCAGCTGCGGCGGGCGGTGACATCGAAAGCTGCGAGGGCGCAAACGCTTCATTGGCAGGCTTGAGTCATTGCATGCGG
>Ga0116223_10003953_pt1 | contig 13037 bp, 10 predicted proteins | sample Sb_taG_3_FD_90092 | JGI IMG/M metagenome (GOLD analysis project Ga0116223, IMG submission 90092) | Peat soil microbial communities from Weissenstadt, Germany - Sb_50d_a_PC metaG | ecosystem: Environmental > Terrestrial > Soil > Wetlands > Peat | place: Germany: Weissenstadt | collected 2010-09-21 | reverse complement strand
TAAGCAAATGGGATGATTTGGGACCTAACCGACAGCCGCCAGCGACGACGCGGCTTCGCCCCGCCACCATGGACCTACCCGGCGGCAGCCGATCAAGGCAGCGACGACAAGGGTCGCGCCGAAGCCGGTGGGCGCGCCGAGCAGCGGATAAATCATCAGGAGCGCAGCGACGAGGCCGAGCGCCGGCAATTCGTAACGGGAAAAACCTTGCTCCAATCCGATGCGGACCAGGAACGCCACCGCAATCGCCAGCACCATCAGGTCGTAGAGAAAGAGATAAGGTGTGATCAACAGCGCGCCGGCCGCAAGGCTAGCGGCCTTCAGGGAATAGCTGACGCTGCGGCTGCGCCACATCAAAGCCAGCACGACCGCTACCGCGCCGCTCATGATCCACTGGAACACCCAGGCAAGCTGCTCGGCGCCGCCGAAATAGCGGACCAGCGCGAAGATGCTTTGCATTTTGCCCCAGGGCGCGCGCCCCTCGGTGAGAAACGCCTGGCTGAACATCGGCATCCAGTGAAAAAGGGCCTGCCAGCTTTCGCTGCCGAAAGCGAGCCATGACATTGAGGCCATCGCAACCGCAACGGCGCCGGCGGTGAAAAATACTTTCCACTGCGACGCCGCGATCAGCACCAGCGGAAACAGCAATCCATATTGCGGCTTGTAACTCAAAAGCCCGAGACAGATGCCCGAAAGGATCGGGCGGGTCGGCATCAGATAAAGCGTGCCGCCGATCAGGGAGGCCGTGAGAAAGCCATTCTGCCCGACCAGCGCATTGGTGAACACCGCCGGGAACGCCGCCGCCAGCAAGAGACCGAAGGTGCGCCCGACAATCGCGCGCATGACGGCGAGATAGGGCACGAAGCTGACCGCAACCCAGCCGACATAGGCTACGGCATAAGGAAAATGCGCAAGCAGCGCAGCGACCGACAGAAACGGCGGCGGATAGTGCCAGGCGAAGTTGCCCTCATAGCTCTGGCCGAGGACGGCGACCTGAACCTGCTTCTGAATGTCCCAGTCGTAGGCCAGTGCGGGGTGGCCATCGAGCACGAGGCGGCCGGCGGACCAGACATTGACGAAGTCGGTCGGGATGCCCAAGCCGCCTTCGTCGAAGATCCACCAATGGGCGGAAAAGCCGGACTGGAGAAGCGACGCGTTGATGACGCACAGCACGAAGCACGCGATCAACAGCGAAGGCGGGATCGCGCCAGCCTTCGAGGCAACCTTCGGGGCAGATGTGGGAGCAGCCATGCGGGGTCCTCTTGCGCGCCGTCACAACACGCGCATCCCGCTAGCAATAGGCCGGACAGGCTTGAGGAAATCTTAAGCTTTGGCTTCGCGCGACCCGGAATCTAAGGGTTCGGAGAGTCGCGCCGCCCCGGAATGACGAGCGAGACTTACCGGCCTACCCTGGCTTTCTCACGCAGCGACACCGGGCCGTGACAGCGACGGCGCTTCGCGGCGCCGCATCAGTGCGGTGTAAAACAGGGCCCCAAGGACGGCGCCGATCAGCCATCCCCAATCCCCGACATTGATGATCAGCCCATAGGCGCCGAGCAGCGACAGCCCGATCGAGACGGAGCCCGCGAGCGCGAGCGCGATCAGCGCTATCCGGTTCCAGCCGTTCTTGAAATGGAGCGAACCGTCCGGCGACATCTTGTAGAGGTCTTCAAGGATGATTTGCTGGCGCTTCACCACATAATAATCGGACACCATAATGCCGAACATCGGGCCGAGCGCTGCGCCGAAGATGCCGACAAAGATCGTGATCGCCTGCGGGCTCGAGACGAAAATCCACGGGCACACCAACACCGACAGGATCGAGGTGATCAGCCCGCCGAGGCGGAAGTTGATCTTCTCCGGATAGAGGTTGGAAATGTCGTAGGCCGGCGAAACAAAATTGGCGACGATGTTGATGCCCATGGTAGCGACGACGAAGGTGATGGCGCCGACCGCCACTACCCAGGGATTGCCGATGCGTTCGACGATGCGGACGGGGTCCATGATCGCCTCGCCGAACACCTTGACGGTACCGGCGGTGACGATGACGGTGATGATGGCGAAGACGATGAAATTGACCGGCAGCCCGAGGAAATTGCCGAGCTTCATCGCCCTCCCGTCTTGCGCAAAGCGCGAGAAGTCACCGAAATTGAGCAGCAGTGCGGCGAAATAAGCGACGATCAGCATCGCCGCGTTCGCCATGTGGCCGATCACCGAGCCTTCGGCGCGCGGGCTGAGCTGTAACGACAGGCTGGATATGCCCGTCTGCGCCAAAATCCAGATCGCCAGCGCGAACATCACGATGTAGACGGCGGGCCCGCAGAAATCGATGAACTTGCGGATCGTCTCCATGCCGTTGAGGAAGATCAGAAGCTGGAACAGCCACATGAACAGGAAGGAAAACCAACCCAGCGCCGAAAGACCGAGAAACCCCGAATGCGTGAACGCCTCGGCAGCCGGATAGAACGTCAGCACCAGCACCTGCACCGCCTTGGATGCGAAATAGGTCTGCACGCCGTACCACACGATACCCACGATGCCGCGCAAACTCGCGGCGATATTGGCTCCCATCACGCCGAACGACATCCGCGCCACCACCGGAAAAGGCGTGCCGTATTTCAGCGAGGGACGCCCGATCAGGTTCATCAGGAAGTAGACCGCGGTGATGCCGGCGATCATCGCCAGCAGCACTTCCCATCCCGTCAATCCGAGGAAGAACAGACTGGCCGCGAAGGTGTAGCCGCCGACCGAGTGCACGTCCGACATCCACATCGCGAAGATGCTGAAGACGCCCCAGGTTCGCCCCGTTGGCGCCACCGGCGCCAGATCGTGGTTGTAGAGCCGCGGATCGGCACCCGGGATGGCAACGATGGGCGAGGCATTCGAGTGAGCTGACATCGGCGGCTCCTTGGCTCGACAACGGAGACTGACAGATTTTTTCAAGCAAGTCCCGCGCCAAGCGCAGTCGGTCATTCCGGGATGGTCCGAAGGACCAGACCCGGAATCTCGCTCCACAATCTCAAGATTCTCCGATGTGCAAGGGCACATCGTAGTTCGATGCTTTGCATCGCCCCGGAATGACGGAGATTACTTCGGGCGCCGGACGATTTGCCCTTGCACCTGCTCTATCGCCGGTCTTTCGGAATCACGAATTTCAATCCGGACCAGACCTCGTCGATCGCGCAGACCTTGATGTCGACGAGCCCGAGGGGAAGTGCGGTGTCGCGCACGACAACATCGGTCAGATCGGTCGCGACACCGGAAGACTTCTTCGGCCACGACACCCAGATCATGCCGTCCGGCGCGATGGCGGCGCGGTAGCCGCGCAGCCGGCCGGCAAGCCCCTTCGCTTTCGTTGCGAACACATGCACCATGTCGAGCGGCGGTTCCGGTCGGGCCTTCATCGTCACATCGACCGGCAGTCGGCCGACAATGTCGCCATAGGCGGACGGCGCGCCGTCGACAAAAATGAAAAAGCCCGGCTTGATGCCGAGCTTTTGCACAACCGGTTTGCTGGAATAGCCAGCCATTCGGCTACGACGTTACGCCTGCGGCTGCGGCTCCAGTCCGGGATCCGGATCGGGGCGCGGGCGCGGCTTGCCGGCCGGCGGCACCGCCGAGGTGCGCGGCGTGGTCGGCTCCAGTACCGACTCGCGGTTCGGCTTCTTGCCCTTGAGCAGATCCTGAATCTCATCGCCGGTCAGGGTCTCGTATTCGAGCAAGCCCTTTGCCAACGCCTCAAGATCGGCCCGCTTTTCGGTCAGTATCTTGGTCGCCTGCTTGTAGCCTTCCTCGACCAGACGCCTGATCTCGGTGTCGATCTTCTGCACGGTTGCCTCGGAGGCATTCTGCGTGCGCGACACCGACATGCCCAGAAACACCTCATCCTGATTCTCGCCATAGGACACAGTGCCGAGTTCCTCGGAAAGACCCCAGCGCGTCACCATCATCCGCGCCAGGCGCGTCGCCTGCTCGATATCGGAGGCCGCACCCGAGGTGACCTTCTCGCGGCCGAATACCAGCTCCTCGGCGACGCGGCCGCCCATCATGATGGCCAGGCGCGAGGTCATCTGCTCCAGCGACATCGACAGCTTGTCGCGCTCGGGCAGTTGCATCACCATGCCGAGCGCGCGGCCGCGCGGAATGATGGTCGCCTTGTGGATCGGATCGGTGGCGATCACGTTGAGGCCGACGATGGCATGGCCGCCTTCGTGATAGGCGGTCAGCATCTTCTCTTCCTCGGTCATGACAAGCGACTTGCGCTCGGCGCCCATCATCACCTTGTCCTTGGCCTCCTCGAATTCGGCCTGCGTCACCATGCGCTTGTTGCGCCGCGCCGCGGTCAGCGCCGCTTCGTTGACGAGGTTCATCAGGTCCGCGCCGGAGAATCCCGGCGTGCCGCGGGCGATGATCTTGAGATTGATATCCGGTGCGAGCGGCACCTTGCGGACGTGAACCTTGAGAATCTGCTCGCGGCCAACGACATCCGGATTCGGCACCACGACCTGACGGTCGAAACGGCCGGGGCGCAGGAGCGCGGGGTCGAGCACGTCCGGCCGGTTGGTCGCGGCGATCAGGATCACGCCTTCATTGGCCTCAAAGCCGTCCATCTCGACCAGCAACTGGTTGAGCGTCTGCTCGCGTTCGTCATTGCCGCCGCCAAGGCCGGCGCCGCGATGCCGGCCGACCGCGTCGATTTCGTCGATGAAGATGATGCAGGGCGCATTCTTCTTGGCCTGCTCGAACATGTCGCGGACGCGCGAGGCGCCGACGCCGACGAACATCTCGACGAAGTCCGAGCCCGAGATCGTGAAGAAGGGAACGTTGGCTTCGCCTGCGACCGCGCGCGCGATCAGCGTCTTGCCGGTGCCGGGAGGACCGACCAGCAGCACGCCGCGCGGAATCCGTCCGCCGAGCCGCTGGTACTTGCCGGGGTCGCGCAGGAATTCGACGATCTCCTGCAAATCCTGCTTGGCCTCGTCGACGCCGGCGACGTCCTCGAACGTCACGCGGCCATGCGCTTCGGTCAGCATCTTGGCGCGCGATTTGCCGAAACCCATCGCCTTGCCGGCGCCGCCCTGCATCTGCCGCGACAGGAAGATCCACACGCCGATCAGGGCGATGAACGGCAGCCATGAGACTAGCAGCGACACGAACCACGGCACGTTGTCGCCCGGCGGCTTCGCGGTGATCGAGACCTTGCCGTTATACAGGCGCGAGACCAGCGTCGGGTCGTTCGGCGCATAGGTCTGGAAGCTCGAGCCATTGGTGAAGGTGCCGTGAATCTCCGGCCCCTGAATGACGACGTCGCGAACATGATTCTGATCGACCTCGGTCAGAAGCTGCGAGAAGGAGATGTCCTGCGAGGAAGTGCGCTGACCAGGATTCTGGAAGAGCGTGAACAAGGCCAATAGCAGCAGAACAATAATGACCCAAAGGGCGAAATTGCGCAGATTGGCGTTCATTGAGCTTCCTTCGTGGTCGCGCGGATCGCGGCCTTATTCCTTGAGGTAGGCGCGAGGGAATCCCCAAGCGACTGCATTACAATTTAGGTGCCGACGCGGGCGCTGCCAAGGGAACCACACAGGACTATTTAGCCCATCTTAGCGTGATTCCGGTTCAAATCATGGCGCTGGAATGGGTGTTTTCGGGGGGTGGTTAAGGACTCCCGAGCAGGATTTGTGACAGATGCGTCGACGTCAATCCGCCCGGCGGCGGCGGGGCGGCGCCGGCGCGATGCTGATTTGATCGTCGATCAGGCTGACCAGCGCGCCGGCAAGGGTCTGTTTCAGCCGCGGCCGGCGCTCATGGCCCGCTTCCGACATGGCCCGGTCCAACACCGACAGCAAAGCCTCGACCTTGCCAAGTTCCGCCGGTCCCTCATGACCGAACCGATCGATGGCGCGCCACAACAGCCGCAGCCGGATTTCATCCGGCATCGCAGCGAAGGCCCTTGCATCGAAAATCCTGGCATCCGCAACGACGCCCGCGGGTGATGCGGTCTGCGACACTCCTTGGCGCTCCCTGAGCGCCAGATAGCGCTCGGCGCCGTCGGTCAGAATTTCGATCGCCGCATTGGCCCGGAAAAGCCGCGACGCCAATCGCGCCAGGTTGCGCGCGTCGCCGCCCTCGGCCGCAAGCACGGGCATCACCGCGCGGATACGAGGCCGGGTAAAGTTCACGTCACGGTTGGTCGGGTCGTCGGCGAAGGCAACGTTTGCCTTTTTGAGCGTCGCAATCAACTGCGATTTGGAAACACTCAGAAACGGACGGGCCAGACGCACGCCCTCTCGCTCGGTCTCACGCGCCATCGCGGCAAGACCGGCGATGCCGCTGCCGCGAAGCAGACGCATCAGCAGCGTTTCGGCCTGGTCGTCTCTTGTATGGCCGGTGAGAATGTGGGTGGCGCCACTTTCGCGCGCCGCCTTGGCGAGCAGGCGGTAACGCTCGGCCCGCGCCGCGGCCGGCACGCCGGACTTGGGCTTGACGCCGGTCCAGCGCATCGTGCGATGGGGCAGATCGAGCGCGCGCGCCAGACGCTTGACGTCGCGCGCCTCGCGCGCCGCATCGGTGCGCAGGCCATGATCCACCGTAACGGCGAGAAGGCGCGGTCCGCGTGAAAGCGCTTGGCGCCAGCGCGCCGCGAGCCACATCAGGGCGACGGAGTCGGGGCCGCCGGAAACGGCGAGAACGATCGCGGGAGCGCGCTTCCAGTCCGCGAATAGGCGTTTTGCCTCACTTGCCGAAATCGGGGAATGGTCGTCGTCGGGCATGATTGATCTTATCAGGAACACGCTGGATTGCCGAAAGCCCCAATTCATCAGTGGTAAGAGGGATTTTCATATCAATGAGGCGCACATTCGGCGGCTTGCACAGGTCCCCTCGTGCGCTATATTGTACACAAGCAAGCACACGGATCAAAATCATGCGCTCAGCAACCTTCACCGTACGGGTCGATGCAGCCGCCAAGAAGCGTCTGGAGAGACTGGCGAAGAACACGGGCCGCAGCCGTTCCTTCCTCGCGGCCGAGGCGATCAACGAGTACCTCGACGTCAACGAGTGGCAGGTTGCCGGCATCAAGCAAGCGATCGCCTCTCTCGATCTCGGCGAGGGAGTGCCGCACGCGCAGGTCAAAGACTGGATCGCATCCTGGGGCAGCGGTAGCGAGCAATCCATCCCCAAGCGCTCACGACCCCGGTCTGGTCGCCCGAGGCAATCAATGATCTCGCCGCGCTCCGAGCCTACATCGAACAGGACGATCCGGCAGCCGCACAACGCGTCGCGCTTCACATCATCCGAAATGTCGAAACATTACTTCCGAACAACCCCGAAATGGGGCGGCCCGGCCGTGTTCCGGGAACACGCGAACTCGTGATCACGAAGACTCCCTTTATTGTGCCGTACCGCCTGGTTGGCAACACCGCCCAGATTCTTCGCGTCTTTCACGGGGCTCGTCGATGGCCCGAAGGACTTTGAAAACCTCCAACATGCCCGTCGCTTCGCGGCGCGGTCCCAGTTGGCGACAGCTGGTATGACTCGACCGGCCATCACATTCGCGAATTGATTTTAGCACTTCACCCGCTTTTGCTCGCGGTCCACGGCCTGTTTGATGCCATTCGAGGCGTGCGGATATTTCCGCGTGACTTCGCCGAATGCCGCACAGGCGGCCTCCTTCTCCTTCAAGGCGGCCAGCGACTGGCCGAGCCGCAGCAATGCATCCGGGGCCTTCGCCGAATGATCGAATTTGGTCGTCACGCCGAGGAAGGATTCGGCCGCGTCACGATAAAGCTGGCGCTGGAAGAAGCTCTCGCCGAGCCAGAATTGCGTGTCCGCAATCAAGGGATCGCTCGGGTATTTCTTGGCGAAGTTGCGCATCGTTTCCTCGGCAAGCGCGTAATCCTTGCGCTGGATATAGCCGACGCCAAGGTCGAACTCGTCCCTCGGCGTCGCCGACGGCGGCAAGGTGGTGAGCGCCCCGGTCGCGTTGGTGTTGCGCGGCGGCGGTGGCGGCAGAGTCCCCGAAGGACCGGCCCCGGCGGTGTTCGCAAGGTCGAGCGGCTCGCCCGGATTTCGCCCGCCGGGCGCGCCGATCGGCGCTTCGGCTTGTACCGGGAGCTGGCCGCCGCCAAGCGGACGCGGCGCGCCGGGGGCGTTCGGATTTTGGCTGGGATCGAAGGCATCGCCACGGTGGCGACCCTGCGGCGGCGCTCCTGCGGGCTCCTGGACGATAGGTGCGATCGGCGCCGGGGCTGCGACCTGCGGCTCATAGCCCACCTGTGGCTGTGGCGACCGATAGCCGGGGGTAGGCTGCACCGGGGGCATCGCGGCGGTATTGGGCTGCGCGGCGGCCGGTCCGCCGGGGGCCGCCTGGGCGCCTCCCTGAAGCAGCCTCAGCCGCTCTTCGAGCTGCCGGTTGCGGTATTGCAGCTCTTCGTTCTGCCCGGTGAGTTGCCGCAGCTGATTTTCAAGCCGCTGAATGCGGACCTCGGGATCGACATCGTCGGATTGCGCCAAGGCTTGCGAGCATAGGGCCTGCGAGCACAGACCGAGCACCGCGGACAGCGCCGCGGCGCGCGCAACTTTATGAAATCTGGATGACATTCTGGCCTGACGAACGAAAATCGACGTGAGCGGGAAGACCCATCACCTTGAGAGACGGACTACGCCAAAAATGTGACTGAGACAATCAGGGGGGAACTGGCCCGCGACCGGATCGCCGTCGCATCGCGCCCAAACAAGACCGGCGCCCAAGGGGCGCCGGCGACAAACCTTTGAAGGGTAAGCGGCCGTCAGGAGCTCGCGTTCAGCACCGTGACCGCGCGACGGTTCTGCGACCAGCAGGAGATATCGTTGCAAACCGCGACCGGACGCTCCTTGCCGTAGGAGATGGTCCGCATCCGCGACGGATCGATACCGCGCGAGGCCAGGAACGTACGCACCGACTGGGCGCGCCGCGCACCGAGGGCGATGTTGTACTCGCGGGTGCCGCGCTCGTCGGCATGACCTTCAATGGTGAAGGAATAGCGGTTGTAGGTCTGCAGCCACTGCGCCTGCTTCTCCAAAGTCGCGACCGCCTGCGGCGACAGATCGGTCTGGTCGCTCTCGAAGAAGACGCGGTCGCCCACATTGACCACGAAATCCTGCTGGCTGCCCGGCGTCGCGGCGCTGGCCATCGCGCCATCGGCGAGCGGGTTCTTCGCGCAGGCGCCCATCGCAAGCGCCACCGCGAGCACCGCGGCAAGCTTAAATCCCTGGAGGATACGCATAGGATGTTTCATTCCGGAGCCTCCACGCTCACGTTTTCGACTGTTATCCGGTCTACAGGGCGATGGTTAAGCGAACGTTCCGTCAACCTTGATGGGGCGTTGCCGAACCCGATCAAATGCCACCAAGCGGCGAAAAGCAACCGCGATAGTTAATGGGTTGTAAATGTGGCACGAGGGTGGAGGCAAGCGGCGGTTGTGGCCGAAATCGACCGTTTTCCCAGGGATCTGGGCCCTTCCGGCGTGCTTCACCGCAAAACAGCCAGCGCAAGCAGCTTCCTTCGGCTGCAGCCGCCGGACCGCTCGTCAGACGCGCGGGACCATCGTTGCGCGCTCGAAGGTGAACTCCGGCAAGTCGATCACCGGCAGTTGCTCGCTGCTGCGCTCGAACAACATCCGCCGCTCGAACGCGCTTGAACGCATGATGGGAAACCGGGCCAGGACTTGTTCCTGAAGGGCGCGGAAGGGGGACGCCATCAATGCGACCTTTTTCAATACGTTCGGAAACGAACGCGGTTCGGCGATGGTCTGGTGCAGAAAGACCCGGCGATAGAACGCCTGGTGCTCGGCGCGAACGAGCGCGAGCCCCGTATCGGCGTTGAAATGCTCGCATGCCAGATAGGCGAGCCGCAGCGTTACATAGGGAAGGTCCGGAAAACGCTGGGCTTTTTCGGGGTCTGCAACAAAACGGGCCGGATCGATGAAAATCTCGCCCTGATCGAGGCGAGGATGAAGAACATCGCCAAACAATTCGGTCGCATAGGACATGCGGAATTCCGACGTCAGGACGTGGAGGCGGATCGAACTACAGAGTTCTCCGTCAATATAGATTCCGAACGTCCAGGCATTGGGCGCATCGTCATAAGGATCGCTGACGCGCAGGGACTCCGACGGCAGGATCAACCCGCCATGCAGATAGGCCCTGTAACGCATCAAATAGAGGGAATCTTTTTCCTCAGGAGTTTCGATAGGTCGGTAGTCGACGCGATCAAACAGCGCTGATCCCCGCACACTGAGCGAAGTGCGCGGCTCGGCTCCGGACTTCATCCACTACTCCTCAACTGACAAACAACTTTTGCGGGTGGAGGAAAGATTAACAGCCCCTTAACGGAATTGCAAAGCTGGCGACAGGTTAGGGTTAACCTTTGAGGGCGTCGGCACGCGCCCGAAATCGGTAGAATTACGGGAATTTCATCAGGCGATGGATCGCGAGGAGGCCGCGAGAAACCCTTCATCCGGCCGGCGGCCGTGGGAGGCGTTCAACAGTTGGCGAACGCGCGCCGCGGGAACGGGGCGGCTGAACAGGTAACCCTGGGCTTCGGTCACCGTACCGTCGACGTTGATCAGTTCCAATTGCTCGTTGGTCTCGATGCCCTCGACCACGACCGACATTCCAAGGTCCGCGCTGAGCCGAGCTACGCCGCGCAACAGCCTCAACGGACGATCGGTGTCGATGCCCTCCAGGAAGGAGCGATCGATCTTCACCTTCTGCAGCGGGAAATTATGCAAATAGCTGAGGCTCGAATAGCCGGTGCCGAAATCGTCGAGCGAAATGCGTACGCCCAGCGCGCGCAATTGCGCCAGCACGTCGTGGGTCAACTGCGTATTGCGCAACAGCGACGATTCGGTGATCTCGATTTCGAGGCGATTGGCGGGCAATCCGGAAACCTCGAGCGCGTAGCGGATTTCGCCCAGCACGTCGCGCTGATGGAATTGCTGCGGCGAGAAATTGACCGCGACGCTGACGGCTTCCGGCCATTGCATGCATTCCATGCACGCCTTGCGCAGGATCCAGCGGCCGAGGTCGACGATCATTCCCATGTCCTCGGCGACCGGAATGATATCGATCGGCGAAACCGTACCGCGTATCGGATGATTCCACCGCAGCAACGCCTCGCAAGCCGAAATTTTGCCCGACTGCAGATTCACGAGCGGCTGGTAGAACAGTTCGAACTCCTCGTTCGCCAGCGCCCTGCGCAGGTCGAGTTCGAGGATACGGCGCGCCTCGACCGTTTGCGCCATTTCGTCGCGGAAGAAACAGAATGTGCCGCGGCCGTCCGCCTTGGCGCGATAGAGCGCCATGTCCGCGTTCTTCATCAGCGTATCGGCGCTGATATCCGCCGGCGCCGTCATCGCGATGCCGACGCTGGCGCCGATCTCCACCAGGTGATTGTCGATCCTGTAACGCTCGCTGAGGTGATCGACGATGCGGTGGGCAAGACCTGCCGCCTCATCCGGTGATTTGATGTTCTGCTGAAACACCACGAATTCGTCGCCGCCGAACCGCGCCACGAAATCTTCCGGACGCAGCATGGCGCGCAACCGCTCGGCGACCGCGCACAACAGCTGGTCGCCACAGGGATGTCCCAGCGTGTCGTTGACCTGCTTGAATTGATCGAGGTCGACGAACAGCAATGCCGACAATTGCTCGGCAGCGTGCGGGACCGCCAGGAGATGCTCGATTTCATCGCGGAAATTGACCCGGTTCGGCAGTCCCGTCAGTTCGTCGAACCGCGCCAAATGCGTGATCCTGGCTTCCGCATTGCGCCGTTCGGTGATGTCCTCGAGCAGCACAACCGCGCCGCCGCCTGCCATCGGCTGGAACGTCCATGACAGCGATCGGCCGCCTGCCATGTCGGGATCGGTGGTGATGATATCCTTGGCCTGCGAATTCTCGATCTCCGAGAGGATGATCTGTCCGCTCGCCGCCGACACCGAGCCCGCGCTCACGCAGGCGTCAACGATCTGCGACACGCTTGCGCCGCGATGCACGAGATCGTCGGGCAGATTCATCATCGAGCTGAAACGATGATTCATCACCGCAAGACGCCCCTCGGCGGTGAACATGCACAGGCCGTGCGGCATGTTGTTCAGCGCGGTGTCGAACTGGCCCGCCAGCGCCGCTTCGCGCTCGCGCGCCACAAGCGCCTGCATGAATATTCTGTGCAAATTGGCCGAAATTCCCATGAGCGCCACAAGAAATGCGGCACTCACGGCTGACATGGCTACATAATAGGGTGTGCCGCGCATCGCCAACGCGATCACCGTTGGACCAAAGACAAGCGTAAGCTGCAGCTGGAATATCCACTGCCGTCCAAACGCCCTGCCCGCACCTCCCGCCGCGATCCCGGTGGTGACGGACAAACAAATCATGTGAGCCACGGCGTCGTCGCTGCTCAGCAGGGTGGTGGCGCACCAGATGCCGATCGCGGCGGCCTGGATCATCGCCCCGATTTGATAGCGGTTCTTCCACCGCGCAGCTTCATCGGCCGCCAGCCTCGCTTTGTGCGCTTGGTACCGCGCCAAGTCGAACGCCCGAAAAGCACCCGCCACGATCAGAAGCGCGACGCACCCCCAGATCAGACCTTGTCCCGTTTTCAACGCGGTCAAGCCGGCCGCGATGGCCACGAAGATGATCCCCGCCAGCAGGGGACCTGGAGCTTCGAACAGCGAATCGATCAAGGCTGCCCGAATCGACGGCGATATCTCATGGTCTGTTTTCGTTGGGTGGTTCGCCAACTGCATCGTGCGCACGCGTCCTCTGCCGGCGAAAGTCTTACCCGCCGCTGATGAAGCCTTTCTGAGGGAACATCGTTACCGGGCCGTTTTCTTTTGCGCGGAAAAACGAGAATCTGCCCGCTAAATCAGCAGGCTAGTCGCCCGATTCATTCAGATTGCAGGGTAGAGGTGCTTGAGTTTGATACGGGCATTGGGGGTTGAGAATTGCCAATTGGCCTTGGTATGGTTGGCATTGCGGTCGTGCTCCCATGCGGC
>Ga0116223_10003952_pt1 | contig 13038 bp, 10 predicted proteins | sample Sb_taG_3_FD_90092 | JGI IMG/M metagenome (GOLD analysis project Ga0116223, IMG submission 90092) | Peat soil microbial communities from Weissenstadt, Germany - Sb_50d_a_PC metaG | ecosystem: Environmental > Terrestrial > Soil > Wetlands > Peat | place: Germany: Weissenstadt | collected 2010-09-21 | reverse complement strand
GCATGGCCATGCGACCGGTTTTGACGCGTGGCTCGGCGAGCAGATTGACATGATTTGAAATGGCTTCCACGCCACCGTAGGTACTCCCACCCAAGGCGTAGGCGCGCAGAAAAGTGGCTGCCACGAAGGTCCAGCCGGCCTGGTCGGAAAGACTGCGAATGTTGGCGCCGGCGTTGTCCCACATGCCGACGAAGCGGCTTGCCTCCGACCCGATACCAAAGACGATCAAGGAGGCATGGACGAGCAGGAAGCCCACGACAATGGGAGCCAGGAAGCGAATGGATTCCTGCGTGCCTCGCAGGTTCAAGACTAACAGCAGCAGGGTCAGACCAATCTCTGCGGGCAATTTGTAGATCTGTGCCGATACGGGAAGCAGGCTAAACAGCGCGTCCGTTCCGCTAGCGAGGGATACCGCGATGGTCAGCACATAGTCGACCACCTGCGCGGAGCCGGATACGAGCCCGAATTTGGGCCCGAGCAGGTTCGATGCGATTTTGTAACTGCCGCCACCCAACGGAAAAATTTCCATGACCTGGCTGTACGCCAAGGCAATAACGAATACGGTTACTGTCGTGGCGAGTGCCAGCAAAGGCCCGAGTTCGGTATGGGTGCCGAGGGCGATGTAGGCCCTCTCGGGACCGTAAAGGGCGGATGACAGGCCGTTGGCGCCAAAACCGATCCAGGCGAGCATCGCAGCAAGCAACACCCGTCGCGATATCTCCGGATCCAGCGGATCCCGAGGTGGTCCAAAAATCAAACCACGGAGTCGCTTCATCTTGATCCGTCCGTTCCAACGAAGTGTGGAACATCACCCACGGTGGCCTTCTTCTCTATTATCGAACTGGCGATCCTGTCGAATCTCTTGAGGGACTGATCAAGGAGGCCGGTGCCCGCCTCCCGGATAGCGTTTGCTTTGCGAACAGACTTATCCTGCCGGCGGATCGCTGGCCCTCCGAGCGGCTACACAATCGGACGGCGCTCAGTTTTCAACGGCAATTGCATCTCGACAGCATTCCGCTCGTCATCTTGTCGATCAAGCTTATTTGAGCTTCAGGCGATTTTTCGGATTTCGGAGGCTGGAAGCCAGATATCAGGCGGGCGATTCGGGCCAGGCTTCAAACAGTCGTTTGACCTCAAGCGGATGCTTACAGAGGTGCAACTGTTCGCGAAAGTGCGAATCGGAAAACATCTGTGAGGCTTCAGCCAGAATTTTGAGATGCTCTTCCGCAGCTTGCTTGGGTACCAGAAGGACGAGAATGTCGGACACGAATTTTCTGTCCGGGGCATCGAAAGGAATCGGATATTTGAGGCGTATATAGACAGGCTGCATCCGGTCAAGGCCCTTGACGCGAGCGTGGGGAATGGCGACCCCTTGACCCAGGCCGGTTGATCCGATCCGCTCCCTGTGGGAAAGACTGAGGGCCACCGAATCGTGCGGCATGCCATGCACCGACTCCATATGCTGGCCGATTTCTTCAATGAGCTCGCTTTTGCCTGCAATAACCATGTCCAGGAGGATGTCTTCGGGCAAAAGCAGATCAGCAATGGTATTCAACTTGCGCTCCTCCTTGCCTCCCGGCCGGCCAAATCCGGGTGCGAGGCCAACCTTCCGACTGAAGAACGACCGGATGGCAGAAAAATGCATGAGATTCATGAGCAAGCTTCGTGTAGGCATTGAGACACGGTGATGCTAGAAAACTCAACGTCAAATCCCCCGAATATTCTTTGAGATGGAGACAAAAAAATTGCAAAAAATGCCAAACAGCGTTTGGATAATCCTCCGATCGACATTGAAGCTTGGCTACTTTCTGCGATTGGCCTAAGCAGTTGCTCCATGGGCGTTTGACAATCCAAAGTTCCTCGACACGCGCGAAACCGGATTCTTGCGACTGCCTCGAAATACTTCATTCGGATCATTTGCGTATATCGTTAGCTCTATCCACGGCACGATCAGCCTCCCAATGAGTACGCAACCCTACCAAAGTGCCTCCGGCGTAATCGACGCGATATTCCGCAACAACGCGGGCCGCGATCCAGAGCGTCTTGCCTTGAAGTACTCCAAGATGGCACAGAGTCCCTTCATTTTCCTGCGCGGTGCCTGCCACCTGTTCTACGACCACCTGCCAGATTCGCCCATGTTCCGAGATGCGCCTCTAGGTTGGTGCTGCGGCGACCTGCATTTCGAGAATTTCGGTAGCTACAAGGGTGACAACCGGCTTGTCTATTTTGACATCAACGACTACGACGAGGCTGCCCTTGCTCCCGTCAATTGGGACATCATTCGCCTGCTGACCAGCATCCAGTGCGGGGCTGAGGCCCTCAAGGCGACACGTGCCGAATCCCTGGCGGTCAGCCAAAGCTGTCTGGATGCCTACCGTAGCACTCTCATCAACGGCAAGCCACTCTGGGTTGAGCGTGATACTTGCGGAGGTCTCGTGAATGCGCTGTTGACGATATTGAAGGATCGCGAACGAGCCGCCTTCCTCGACAAGCGCACGATTCGCAAAGGCCGCCAGCGCAGTCTGATACTGGACGGCGTGAAGGCGCTGCCAGCCTCTGATGCACAGAAAAAGACTGTCACCCAGTTCATGGATCGTTTTGCCGCCACGCAGCCTAACCCGAAGTTTTTCCAAGTGCTCGATATTGGGCGCCGCATCGCAGGAACTGGCAGTCTCGGCGTGGAGCGATTCGTGGTGTTGGTAGAGGGCAAAGGCTCCCCGAACGGCAACTACCTGCTCGATATCAAAGAGGCCAAGCCGTCGGCGATGGTGCCCCGTCTCGCCTTCCTTGGCATCAAGCAGCCCAATTGGTCGGACGAGGCAAGCATGGTGGTGACCGTTCAGAATCGGATGCAGGCCGTAGATCACGCCTTTCTTCACGCGGTGAAACTCGACGGACTCCCCTGCATGCTGAGGGGACTGCAACCCTCGGAAGATCGGGTGGCCATCGGCGAATGGGGTACAAAACTGGATCGGCTCAAAGAAGTTGTGGGCACCATGGGGCGCATCCTGGCTTGGGATCAACTTCGCGCGTCCGGACGATCCGGGTCGGCCAGCGCGGATGAGCTTATTGCTTTCGCGCAACGTGGCGACTGGGTGACAGAGATGCTCGAAGCAGCGACAGAAATGACTTTGATGACCCAGCAGCAGTGGAAAATCTTCACAGAGGGGTTGAGCAGCCTACAATCGGCAGAACCAACTCCATAGGTTTCCAGTATTCTTACTGCCGAAGGTCGCTCAATCCGACCTCAGCGGCAACACCCGAGCGTGTCCCCAATCGTTTAGGAGTATTTCGGCGAACATTTCCTTCGCTTTGGCGTCTCCGAGAAACTTTGGAGGTATCGTTGGATGTTTGACGCGCCCATGGTCACGGAAAATTGTCCCATTGAAAGGCTTCGAAACTCGATAAAACAAGGCGTTACGGGGCGTAAATCGCCAAACTGTGGGACAACAGACAGTCCTTAACATATTGATTTAATTCCGGTTTCTTCGAAGCGCATCTCTGGCTACGAACCAAGGGGCCGTGGGTTCGAATCCTGCCGGGCGCGCCAAATTCGTATTGCTATCAATGGCCTGTGCGCGAAAGCTCGCAGGCTTTTTTTTTGCTTGTGCAATTGGAAGTTTTTCTCGGACTTGAATTGCACAAACTAAGAGGGAGATAGGTTGGGTGACGGGATTCAATTTGTCGGACGAAATGCCGACTTGCGCGGCGTCGGTGACCGCTCCCTGGGGTGCTGCGGACCTCGCCTCCCCGGTCCGACAGCGGACGTTTCTGATCGAACCCGACCCTTTATAGGTAGTCAGTCCCGCTTTCGGTGCGTCTGCTGAGCAGCGACCAGCGCGGTCCACGAAGCGGTTTACGGACGATGACTGGCTCCCTCGAACGGGTTTTATGGTGAAGACTTGAAAGCCGAAGCGGGTGCAGTTGGCTCGCCCGCCGACCGTGGGGCGCCTAAAGGTACGTACAAGACGCTCGGATGCGCTCGATCATGGTAGAGCGTCACGGTAACCGCGCGCGCATCCTGCAGCGACTCTGCGGTCATCTCACCTCCGGAGTTGTAATTCTTCTCGCGATAGATCGAGTTGATCGGTGAGATCGTCAGTCGCAATCGTCTGCCTACCTTTATCTCCTGCGAGACGAACGTGAAGTGCTCGAACCGGTAAAGGAGCGGAGCCTTGGTGCGAATGAGGCGCGGCGCGAAGATCTTCTCGATAGCGCGCGCGCATTATGTCCCCGCTCAGCAGTATGGAGCTGCCGTCCTGGTGGATCTCCGAGACATTCACGGCGAAGTCCGTATCCGGCGTATCGATCGCGATCCAGGCGGCGAGCCTAAAGAAGCCGCTAACCTCAGTGTTCCTGTCGAATGGCACGCGCCGACTTCAAACGCTGGCGGAAGGCACGTGGCGCAAAGTAGGCGTCTTATCATCGATGCCAACATCCTCGTTCGCTCAGTGCTTGGAGTTCGCACGCGTGAGCTGATCGAGCGCTACTGCGAGTCGAACGCCTTTTATGTAGCCGAATCGCACTTCGAAGAGGCCGCGTACTATCTGGCCGAGTTGACAGTGGAGCGCGGTATACGGGAGGAGGTGTGCCGGGAGTCGTTGTGCCGGCTGATGGCGGCGGTGCAGATCATTCAGCAGGAAAAGCTCACGTCCGCCGAATCCGACGCGAAGGCGCGCATCGGAGCGCGAGATATCGACGACTGGCCGGCGGTCGCCGGTGCCATTCAGTTCGATTGTCCTGTCTGGACGGAAGACCAGGACTTCTTCGGATCCGAGGTCCCGACCTGGACCGCTGCCTCGGTGGAGATCTTTCTGCGCGGGGCGTGATGGCTTCGCCAAGTCACACACCTGAGCGAGGTCAGCGCTGGCCAGTCGCGGTACCATCGCAGCTTCAGCTTCGATACGGCCCGATCGAGTGTAAGGATGGCTTCCCGGCAGACTCCCCTCGCTCGCCCAGACCAGGGTCAGGCCGGATCGTCGGCCCGATCAGACGTTCTGCGCGTCTGCTTCGACGAATTCGAGCTGGACGAGGCCGAAGCACGCCTGACCCGCGACGGCGAGCCGGTACGGCTGGCGCCCAAGGCGTTAGCCGTGCTGTGCGCCCTGGCCCGCCGGCAGCAAAGCCTGGTGAAGAAGAACGCTCTGCTGGACGCCGTGTGGGGCCACCAGTTCGTCAGTGAATCGGTGCTCAAGACCACGATAAGCGAGCTGCGCGGGGCGCTCGGCGACGATCCGAAGGCGCCCCGCTACATCGAGACGGTCTCGAGGCACGGGTATCGCTTCATCGGCGCCGTACGGCCGCCGTCATCGAAGGTTCCGACCGCGGTCACGGCGGTGTTGGCACGGACGATTCCCACGACGCCTACGCCCGCTACGGTCACCGGAGCATCGGCGGTACTTCCTCGCCTCACCGGCCGCTCGGAGGCTCTTGCCCGGCTGCGCCAGGCCTGGGATGCCGCGTGCGCGGGCAAGCGGCAGCTGGTCTGGGTGACCGGCGAGCCGGGCATCGGCAAGACCACGCTGGTCGAGCACTTCGTCAGCACGCTCGGCGATGTCTCCCGCGCGCACGGTGAATGCGTCGAGCAGCACGGCGCGGGCGAACCCTATCTTCCGGTCCTGGAGGCGCTCGCCGACTTGTGCCGGCGCGACCCGGACGTGGTGCCGCTGCTGCGCACCGTGGCGCCGACCTGGCTGCTGCAGCTGCCCTGGCTCAGCGACGCGGCCGAGCGCGAAGCCCTGCGCCGCGAGCTCGCCGGCGCCACCCAGGCCCGTATGCTGCGGGAAATGGGCGAGCTGCTCGATCGCTACATCCAACATAAGCCGCTGCTGCTGGTCACCGAGAACCTGCACTGGAGTGATCACGCCACCGTGCAGCTGATCGATCACATCGCGCGCCGCCGCGGCGGCGCGCGGCTGATGTGGCTCGCCACCTTTCGCGTCGCCGACATCATCGCAACCGATCATCCTCTGGGAACCTTGCGCCACGAGCTTCGGCTGCACGGGCTGAGCGAGGAGATCATGCTCGATGCGTTCTCCCAGCAGGATGTCGCCGCGTACCTTGCCGTTCGGAGCCCCGCGCTCGCCGGTGATGAAGAACTTGTCCGGGCGCTGCACGAGCGTACCGACGGGCTGCCGCTGTTTGTCGCCGATGTGGTCGGGGACCTCCTCGCGCAGGATGCGGCGAGCGCCGGCGCCGCATCCTCTGCCCGGCAGCGCCTGGCGTCAGCGGAGATCCCGGAGAACCTGGCTGGCATCATCGAGCAATATGTCCGGCGGCTTGGGCCTGAGCAACGCGCGCTGCTCGACGCGGCGAGCGTCTGCGGCATGGAGTTCCGCCCGGGCACCCTCGCCGAGGTGCTCCAGCGCGATGCTGCGGCGGTGGCCGCGGCGTGCGCCGAGCTGGCGCGCCGCCAGCAGTGGCTTACGGAACCGCCGGCGGATAGCCACCCCGCCGAGCTCGGGTATGCATTCCGGCACGCGATCTACCGGCAGGTGCTTTACCAGCGGATCGCCCCGTTCGCACGCGTGGAGTTGCATCGCAAAGTGGGCGCCGCGCTGGACCGCGACCGTGCGGCGGGCGCCGCGGTGTCCGCGTCCGAACTGGCCTCGCACTTCGAGCAGGGCGGGGAGGCCTTGAGTGCGCTGCGCTGCTACGCCGAAGCGGCGGAATCGGCGCTGCAGCGGTTCAGTCCCTCGGAGGCGATGGGCCTCACCGAGCGGGCCCTCGCTCTGCTGCCCGACGCCCCGGACGGCGAAGCGCGCACGGGGATGGAAATCACGCTTGCGGCCCTTCAGGGCGTCTCAGCGCTGCGGCTGCGTGGACTGCTGGCGCCCGAGGTAGAGCGGGCCCTGTGGCGCGGACAGGCTCTGCTGGGAAAGGCGCCGCTGCATCCGGCGCGGGGATTGCTGCTGAATGCGCTTGGCGTGGTGCTTGTCATGCGCGGAGATTTCGAGCGGGCGCTCGCCCTCGCCGAGCAAAGCGAAGCGCTCTACGCCGCAAGCAAGGATCCGACCCTCCTCGTGTGCTCCTGCGTCGTGCAGGGAATGGTCCACCATCTCCGTGGCCGGCCGCGCGTGGGGCGCGAGTGGCTCGAACGGGGACTCGCCGCCCTCGCGACTCTCGAAGACGAGGCGCCGTACACGGCCTGGGTAACCGAGCCCGGCGTGATGATGCTCAGCCTGCTCGGCATTCAGCTGCTGCTCCTCGGATTCGTCGATCAGGGCCGTGCGCGCATGCGGGCGGCGCACGCGCGCGCGGATCGACTGAACCAGCCGATGGCGCGCCTGGTCGTCCTCTGGTCCAACGCGCTGTTCGAGCTGCGCATCGACAATGCCCAACGCGTCGGCGAGCTCGGCGAGCAGATCGGCGCCCTCGCCGACGAGCACGCCATGGCGCACGGGCGTCCGGCACACCGGTGGTTTCGCGCGTGGGCGCAGATGCACGCGGGCGACCCGCGTGGCGCCCACCGCCTGATCCGCGAGGGATACGCGGAAATGACCCGCCCCGGCAACGTGATGAGCTTCAGCGAAGTGCTGGGATACGGGGCCGAGGCGCTCGTGCTCGCCGGCGACTGGGACGGAGCCCAACGCGAGCTCGACGATGCCATGCAGGTGGCGCGAACGGTCGGCGAACGCGTGTACCTGGTTCAGCTGCTGCTGCTCGAAGCACGCGTCGCCGACGCGCGGGGCGAGCCCGCCCGCGCGCGCGAGTGGATCGAGCGGGCCCTGTCCGAGGCGCGCGAGCAGGAAGCGCGCTGGCTGGAGCTGACCGCCCTCGTGGCGCTGTGCGAGCGCCGGGACGGTACGGCCGAGGAGTGGCGGGCGTTCACTGCTTCGATGTCCGAGATCACCGAAGGCCTGGACACGCCGCTGGTCACGCGCGCCCGGGCGCTGCTCGAGGCCAGGCAGGTCTGAACCTCGCGGGCGGCTGAAACTCGCGGGCGAGCAGCAAGCGCAACGGCACCAAATTCCGACCGAACCGCGACGGTTCGCTGACCACGGTGGCGTGCGCAGCCCCTATGCTGGCCGCAACAAGTGCACCTCGCTATTCGCCCGCGCGGCATCTATCGCTGTCCGGCCGACAGGTGCGTCGATACAACGCCCCTTTGGAAACGGCAGCGGAATGCACGCAGCGGCAAAGAGCAGTGGGATCGTGTTTCGCATACACGGCAGCGAGCTCCTGATGCGCCTGCCCGCACAGGGCATCGACCCGTCGTTGCTGGCGCGGCCGCTCACGGAGCTGGGGCTGCCGCCCTGCGGCGGCGTGAACACCCTGCGCGTGGAAGCACCCGGCGACTGGCGCTGGGGAAGTCTCGATGCGGCTTCCCTCGCGCGGGTGCTGCAGGCCCTCCCTGGCGGCGCGCCTGCCCTGGCCGGTCTGCCGGAGGACCTCGAAAAGCTGCTCGTGTTGTCGCGCCGCTCCGCGCGCCGAACCGGGCCGCCCGCGCCCGCGCTCGGCGGGTTCGTTACCCGGGCGGGACTGCGTGCCCGGGATGGTGCCCGAGCCTTGAAGGCCTTCACGGCCCTGCTCGGCGCGGTGGTGCTGCTCGTGCCCCGGTTCACGGTCGCGCGGGCGAAGGTCCGCGCCGCCGAGCTGATCGACGTTTTCGCCGAATCCAGCAGCCGAGCGCTTGCAATCGTCGCAATTGTCAACATGCTGATGGGCGCGATACTGGCTTTCGTCGGCGCCGTGCAGCTGCGCCGCTTCGGCGCCGGCATCTACGTGGCCGACCTGGTCGGCATCGCCTCGGTACGCGAGCTGACCCCGATCATCACCGGCATCGTGCTCGCAGGCCGCACCGGCGCGAGCTTCGCCGCCCGCATCGCCACCATGCAAGGAAACGAGGAGATCGATGCGCTGACCACGCTCGGTGTCTCGCCGGTCGAGTTCTTGGTGCTTCCACGCGTGGTCGCGCTGACCGCGCTGATGCCGCTCCTCTACGTCTACGGCTGCACCTGCGCGATCCTCGGCGGCCTGTGGGTGTCGGCGCCGCTCCTCGATCTGTCGCCCACCGCGTACTGGGCTGCCACGCAGGCGGCTGTCCATGGGACGCAGTTCGTGATCGGCGGCCTGAAGGCCGCGGTGTTCGGGGCGCTGGTGGCGCTGCTCGGATGCTTCTACGGGCTCCGCGCCGAGCGCAGCGCGTCCGGCGTCGGTTCCGCGACGACGGGCGCCGTCGTGGCGTCCATCGTCGGGATCATCGCGCTCGATGCCGTGTTCGCGCTGTGCGCCAACGCCCTGGACGTATGACGCCATGCCTGCCGATTCTTTCAGCGCCCGCATCACCCTCGACGACGTCACCGTCGGCTATGGCGGCCGCGCGGTGCAAAGCGGCATCAACGCGCGCATCCGCAAAGGCGAGATCTTCGCGATCGTCGGGGACAGCGGCTCCGGCAAGAGCACGTTGATGAAGACGATGGTCGGCCTGGTCCCGGCGCAGGGCGGGCGAATACTGTTCGACGGAAAGACGCTCGAGGAATGCATGCAGCAGGGCGCGCCGCCGTTCGGCATCCTCTTTCAGGGCGGTGCGCTGTGGACGTCGATGAGCGTGCTGGACAACGTCATGCTGCCCATGGATCTGCTGGGCTATCCGCCGCCGGCCGCCCGTATCGAGCTCGCGCGCTTCAAGCTCGCGCTGGTCGGGCTGGCCGGTGAAGAGCATCGCTTCCCCGCAAGCCTGAGCGGCGGGATGCGCAAGCGAGCGGCGCTCGCGCGCGCATTGGCGCTCGACCCCGCCGTGCTGTTCCTGGACGAGCCCTCGGCCGGCCTGGACCCGCTCTCGTCGCGACGCCTGGACGAGCTCGTGCTCGCGCTTCGGGACGGTCTTGGCATCACGGTGGTGCTCGTCACGCACGAGCTGGAGAGCCTCTACGGCATCGCCGATCGGATGATATTTCTCGACGGCGAGGCGCACCGGCCGGTGGCGCTCGGCTCGCCGTCCGAGCTCGCGGATTCGTCGAACAATCCCAAGGTGTGCGACTTTCTCACCCGCCGCGGCAAAGGCGCCGAGCCGCCGGGCGCATGCGGTCGGAGGGCGCCATGAAGCAGACCTACCCGACCGTCATCGGTGCTTTTATGCTGGGCGCGATCGGGCTCATCGTCGCCGCCATTCTGTTCTTCGGCAGCGGCACCCTCTTCAAGAAACACTACGCGATGATCGGCTACTTCCACGGCTCGGTGGCTGGGTTGCAGGTCGGCGCGCCGGTCAACTATCGCGGCGTGCACGTGGGTGAAGTGACAGCGATCGGCATCCGGATCGACCCCGACACGACGCGGTCGATCGCCCAGGTCAACATGGAGCTGGTACCGGGAGGCGTCGACGTGCACGGAGCGGCGGTGCCGGGGCCGGGAAACCCGATTCCCGCGCTTGTGCAACGCGGCCTGTCGGCGCAGCTCGTCCTGCAGAGCATCGTCACCGGCCAGCTCCAGGTCGAGCTGGACTTCCGCCCCAACGTCCAGGCCTTCCGTCTGGGCGAACCGTCGGACGTTCCTGAAGTCCCCACTGTACCGAGCAGCTTCCAGGCGCTCTCCCAGCAACTGGAAACTCTCGACATCGCGGCCGCGGTGTCGGCACTTCAGCACACGGCGGTATCGCTCGACGCGCTGGTCTCCAACCCGCAACTGAAGAAGACGCTGGACGGGCTGCCTGTGCTGCTCACCGACCTGCGGCGCACCGTCGGAACCATCGAGCGCGAAGTCACCGGTTCTTCTGCGGCTGCACAGCAAGCCTTGACCGGGACTGCAGCGTCAATGCAGAAGACGCTCGCTTCCGTGCAGTCGCTCGCTGAGAGCCTGCAGACCGAAACAGCCGGCACCCTGGACACCGCCCGGGGCACGCTGCAGAGCGCGAATGTCGCGATCGAAAGCGCCAACGCGCTGCTGGATCCGAACGGCGACACCGTCGTCCAGGTTCAGCGCGCCGTGGACGATCTTGCCTCCAGCGCGGCGCGCCTGCGCAGTTTCACGGAGCGGGTGGACCGGAATCCGGCCGTTTTGCTTCACGGGAGATAGCCAAATGGTCCGCCGGTCCCGCATCGCCGTCCGCTTCGACGTCAAGGCCCTCGGTACACGTCTCGTGGCCTTAGGGAACCTCTGCATAACTTCGCCAATGCTTCGCATTGCCGCCGGCGTCGCCGCCATGGCTCTCGCCGGATGCGCATCGTCGCCGGTGACGCTCGTCGCTCTGCCTCCACCGGCGGAATCCGCGCCCATCGCCGCGCCCGACACACCGGGAACGGTGCTGCTGCGCGAAGTCACCCTTCCCCAGTACCTGGACAGCTTTCCGGTACTGGTGGGCCGCCGAAGCAACGTGCTCCTCATGTCCGACAATACCGAGTGGGCGGAACGCCTGCCGGTCGCCGCCACGCGCGTCCTGCGCGACGCCCTGTCCCAGCGGCTGGGCCCTTCGCGGATCCTGCTGGCAGGCGAGCGCCAGCCCGCCGACGCGGAGCTCGCCATCGAATTCATGGCCCTGGATCCCGGCGAGAGCGGACTGAATCTGGACGCGCGGTGGCAACTGTCCTGCCGTGCGGCCGGCCGGTCTTACCGAGGTGGTCGCATCCGGCTGCAGGCGGCGCTGGAGAGCGCGAGACCTGCGGCGGTAGCCTCCGCGACCACCGACGCCCTGGCGCGTCTGGCGGCTGCCCTCGCTGACGACCTGCAATGCGACTCGCGTTCTGCGAATTGAAGCGCCGGCGGTTCGCCGCGCGACGACAACTTCTTGCCGGCACACCGACGGTGGGCGCCACGCCCACCAAAATCGGACGGAGTGCCGACCCATCTCTGACGACTCTTCGGGCGCCTGAGCTTAGCCTGAAGGGGTAGTGAACCGAGGACAGACGTCCTTCCCCGAACGTGCAACTTTCAATGTGCGCGACAGATGCGACGCGCACTTGAAGAACTGGAGGCGAAATGGAACTTTATCCGATGGTGCTCGCCGGCCGAAAAGGGCTGGTGGTGGGCATCGCCAACGAGGACAGCATCGCCTACGGCTGCGGGCGGGTTTTTCGCGACGTCGGCGCACAACTGGCCGTGACCTGGCTCAACGACAAGGCGAAACCGCATGTCGAGCCCCTGGTGCGGAAGCTTTCCGCCGCGCTCGCCATGCCGCTCGATGTCGAACAGCCCGGCCAGATGGAAGCGGTGTTCGCCGCTATCCGCGAGCAGTGGGGCCGCCTCGACTTCGTGCTGCACTCCATCGCCTACGCGCCCAGCGCAGACCTGCACGGGCGCGTCACCGACAGCTCCCGCGAAGGTTTCGCACGCGCGATGGACATCTCCTGCCACTCGTTCCTGCGCATGGCACGCCTGGCCGAGCCTCTGATGGACCGGGGCGGCTCGCTGATCACCATGAGCTTCCTCGGCGCCGAAGAGGTCGTTCCGCACTACGGGGTGATGGGACCGGTGAAAGCGGCGCTGGAAGCGAGCGTCCGCTACCTTGCTACCGAGCTCGGCCCCCGCGACATCCGGGTCAACGCCGTGTCGCCGGGTCCGATCCCGACGCGGGCAGCGTCCGGCATTCCGGCCTTCGGAGAACTGATCGAAGACGCACGTCGCCGGGCCCCGTTGCGGCGCCCCGTCCAGATCGAGGACGTGGGCACGTTGTGCGCGTTTCTGGTCTGCGATGGTGCGCGCGGCATCACCGGCGACACCTACTACGTGGACGGTGGCTTCCATATCATGGCTTAACAGTCGCTAAACGGCCTGGAGGGGGCTATGCCCTCTCCTCGCCATCCGAAAACATGAAACGCTTGGCGTTTGTTTCCGGAGCAGAGTTGAAGAGGTTTGAAATGGTCCTCAGTGAGCGATCGAAGTACCCGAGCCGGCGGACCTACGTGGTCAAGCTGCGCGGCGATGCGGCGCCTCAGGCTCTCGCCGGAGTCGTCGAGAACGTGGTGACGGGGAAGCAGTACGGCTTCGCGAGCGCCGAACAGCTCGTCGACGTGTTCCAGAGCGATGTCACGGCTGCCGGCACCGAGCCGCCCATTCCACAACCCTGAAATGAAGCGCCCCGGCGTCTGACGCCGGGGCCTCGCG
>Ga0116223_10003951_pt1 | contig 13041 bp, 10 predicted proteins | sample Sb_taG_3_FD_90092 | JGI IMG/M metagenome (GOLD analysis project Ga0116223, IMG submission 90092) | Peat soil microbial communities from Weissenstadt, Germany - Sb_50d_a_PC metaG | ecosystem: Environmental > Terrestrial > Soil > Wetlands > Peat | place: Germany: Weissenstadt | collected 2010-09-21 | reverse complement strand
TCAGATCATCGCCGCCGCGGCGATCGACGCCTTCCGCAAGCTTGACCCGCGGGCCTTGGCGAAGAACCCGGTCATCTTTGTTACCGAGGTGGTCTCGCTCGTGGTGACGCTGCTCTTCATTCGCGATCTCCTAACCAACAACGGCGCAGCGGCGTTCTCCGGCCAGATCGCCGCCTGGCTCTGGTTCACGGTGCTGTTCGCGAATTTCGCCGAAGCCGTCGCCGAAGGGAGGGGCAAGGCGCAGGCCGACGCGCTGCGCCGCACACGCAGTGACACGCACTCCAAGCGCTACATCGATCCCGAGGACCTCGACGGCCTCCTTGAAGGGGTGAACGCGCTCGATCTCCGCCTGGGCGATATCGTGCTCGTCGAGGCCGGCGAGATCATTCCTGGCGACGGCGACATCGTGGAAGGGGTGGCCTCCGTCAACGAATCGGCGATCACCGGCGAATCGGCGCCGGTCATTCGCGAGGCCGGCGGCGATCGGTCCGCTGTCACCGGCGGAACGACGGTTCTGTCCGACTTCATCAAGGTAAAGATCACCGCCGCGCCGGGATCGACCTTCATCGACCGAATGATCGCGTTGGTCGAGGGCGCCGAACGCCAGAAGACGCCGAACGAGTTGGCGCTGTCGATCTTGCTGTCCGGGCTGACCATCATCTTCCTGATCGTCTGCGTCACCTTGTGGCCGATCGCGAGATATTCAGGGACCGACCTGTCGGCGACCGTCCTGATCGCGCTGCTCGTCTGTCTCATCCCGACGACGATCGGCGGGCTTCTGTCGGCCATCGGCATCGCCGGCATGGATCGGCTTGTCCGCTTCAACGTCATCGCGACCTCGGGCCGCGCGGTCGAGGCGGCGGGCGACGTCGACACGCTTCTGCTCGACAAGACCGGCACGATCACGTTCGGCAATCGCATGGCGACCGAGTTTCTCCCGCTGAGCGGGGTCAATATGCAGGATCTCGCCGCCGCCGCGCTTGCCTCGAGCCTCGCGGACGAAACCCCCGAAGGCCGCTCGATCGTGGCGCTCGCCAAGGGCGATTTCGGCCTTGCGGAGCCGAAGTTCGATCCGCAGACGGCGAAGGTCGTTCCCTTCACCGCCCAGACCCGCATTTCAGGCGTCGACGTGGCCGGAAGGTCGTTCCGCAAGGGCGCAATCGATTCGATCCTTCGCTACCTCAATTTTGCGCTCGACCGCACGCCGCCGGAGTTTCGTCAGGCGGTCGAGCGGGTCGCCATGTCGGGCGGCACGCCGCTGGCCGTCGCCGACGACGGAAGGCTGTTGGGCGTCGTGCACCTGAAGGATGTGGTGAAGCCCGGCATCAAGGAGCGTTTCGCGGCCATGCGCGCGATGGGCATCCGAACCGTCATGGTGACTGGCGACAATCCCATCACCGCAGCGGCGATCGCCTCCGAGGCGGGCGTGGACGACTTTCTCGCCGAGGCGACGCCCGAGGACAAACTGACCTATATCCGCAAGGAGCAGTTCGGAGGCAGGCTGATCGCCATGTGCGGCGACGGCACCAATGACGCGCCGGCGCTCGCTCAGGCCGATGTCGGCGTGGCGATGCAGACCGGCACGCAGGCGGCGCGCGAAGCCGGCAACATGGTCGATCTCGACTCCAATCCGACGAAACTGATCGAAATCGTCGAGATCGGCAAACAGCTGTTGATGACCCGCGGGTCCTTGACCACTTTCTCCATCGCCAATGACGTCGCGAAATATTTCGCCATCCTGCCGGCGATGTTCGTGACGACGTATCCGGCGCTCGGAGCGCTCAATGTCATGCGGCTTGCTTCGTCGCAGTCGGCGATCCTCTCCGCGGTGATCTTCAATGCTCTCATCATCATCGCCTTGATCCCGCTCGCGCTCAAGGGTGTCGGCTACCGGCCGATCGGCGCGGCGGCTCTGCTGCGGCGCAATCTCCTCATCTATGGCGTCGGCGGGTTGATCCTGCCGTTCCTCGGCATCAAGGCGATCGACGTGATCGTCGCGGCCCTGCATCTCGCTTAACCGTCAGGAAAAGACCATGCTTCAGCACCTGCGCCCGGCGATCGTTCTCATCGTCCTGTTCAGCGCGCTCACCGGTCTTGTCTATCCGCTGGCGGTGACCGGGATCGCCCAGATCGCCATGCCCTACCAGGCCAACGGGAGCCTGATCGAGAAGGACGGCGCGATCATCGGGTCGGCGCTAATCGGGCAATGGTTCAAGAGCGACCGCTATTTCCATCCGCGCCCCTCCGCGACCACCGATACGGACCCCAACGATTCATCGAAGACGATCGACGCGCCTTACAACGCGGCCAATTCGTCCGGCTCAAATCTTGGCCCCACGTCGCAAAAGCTCGTCGACCGGGTGAAGAACGGCGTCGAGGCCTGGCGCGCTATCGCCGGCCCTGGTCGGGTTCCCGCCGACGCCGTCACCACGTCGGCGTCCGGGCTCGATCCGCACATCTCGCCGCAGGCCGCCCTGGCTCAGGCGGCGGCGGTCGCAAAAGCGCGGGGGCTGCCGGAGGACCGGGTGCGCGCGTTGGTCGGAGAGGCGGTCGAGCGTCCGTTGTTCGGGCTGATCGGGGAGCCGACGGTCAACGTTTTGCAGCTGAATTTGGCGCTGGATCGGCTAAAATCGTCGTGACAACCGAAGAGCGCCGATGGCCCAATCGAGCCGACCAGACGACGGACGCCCCGACCCGGATGCGCTGCTGGCCGCATTACGCCGGGAAACCGCGGGCCGGCTGAAGGTGTTCCTCGGCGCCGCGCCCGGCGTCGGCAAGACCTTCGCGATGTTGCAGAACGCGCGGCGCCTGAAGCAAGAAGGCGTCGACATCGTCATCGGGCTCGTCGAAACGCATGGCCGCGCGGAGACAAGCGCGCTCGTCGAGGGGCTCGAAGTCCTGCCGCGGCGCAAGGTCGAGTACCGCGGCCGCACGATCGAGGAATTCGACCTCGACGCGGCGCTGGCTCGCAAGCCCAAACTGATCATCGTCGACGAACTCGCCCATACCAATGCGCCGGACAGCCGCCATCCCAAGCGCTGGCAGGACGTCCAGGAGCTTCTCGCGGCCGGCGTCGACGTATGGACGGCGCTCAATATCCAGCATCTCGAGAGCCTCGCCGACGTCGTGTCCCGAATTTCCGGCGTCGTCGTGCGCGAGACCGTCCCGGACCGGGTCCTGCAGGAGGCGAGCGACGTCGTCCTGGTCGACCTCACGCCGGACGAGCTCATTCAGCGCCTGAATGAAGGCAAGGTGTATGTGCCGGAGACCGCCCGGCGGGCGATCCAGAGCTTTTTCACCCCGGGCAATCTGACCGCGTTGCGCGAGTTGGCGCTGCGCCGCACCGCAGACCGGGTCGACGACCAGATGGTCGACTATCTGCGCCAGAAAGCGATCGAAGGTCCGTGGGCCGCCTCCGAGCGCCTGCTCGCCTGCGTCGGGCCGGACGAAGTGTCGGAGCGCGTCGTCAGGCGTGCGAGCCAGCTCGCGACCGGCCTCAACGCGGCCTGGACCGCGATCACCGTCGAGACCATCGGTCAGGCGGGCGACGCCAGGCGCGCCAATCAGCTTGCCAAGGTGTTCAGCCTAGCCGAACGTCTGGGCGGGGACTCGATGCGGCTCCAGGGCAGCGACTACCCGACCGAAATCATGAGGCTCGCGCGGCGCGAGAACGTGACCCAGATCGTGCTCGGCCAGTCGCGGGCGGGACTGTTGCGGCGCATTTTCGGGCGGTCGTTGCCGGAGGCGTTGATGCGTCTCGCCGGCGGAATCGAGATCCACATCGTCCCGGGCGACGAGAAGCAAAGACCGTCCTGGCCGCATCTGAAGCCCCATCTGAACCCGAAGGGGCTCGGCGTCGAACTTGCGGGCGCGCTCGCCTCGGTGGCTTGCGCCGTCGCAGTCGGCGAGGCGCTGACCACTGTTCTGCGGCTTCCCAACCTGTCGATGATCTTTCTTACTGCGGTCCTGTTCAGCGGCGTGCGCTTCGGGACCCGCGCTGCGGTCATGGCCTCGCTCGCTTCGTTCTTTGCCTACAATTTTTTCTTCATCCAGCCGGTCTACGCATTCACGGCCGCGCAGCCGGAGCAATTGTTCGCCCTCCTCATCTTTCTCGCCGTCGCGGTGCTCACCGGATCGCTGACCGGGCGCGTGCGGGACCAGCGGGAGACGGTGATCAAGAACGCTCAGGTTACGCAGTCCCTTTACGAGTTCTCGCGCAAGCTTTCCGGGGCGTCGAGCGCCGACGACGTCCTCTGGGCGGCGGCCGCGCATCTGCACGCCACGTTCGGCGGGCGCATCGTTCTCCTGGTCGCCGAGGGGGACGAGCTGCAAATTCGCACCGCCTGGCCGCCCGACGCCCAACTCGACGCCGCCGCTCTCGGTGCCGCGCGGTGGGCGCAGCAGAAAAGGGAGCCGGCGGGGTGGGGAACCGGGACACTCCCGCGCGTCCCCTATCAGTTTCGGCCGCTGGTCGCCTCTCGCGGGCCGATCGCCGTCTGCGGCTTCGAGCCGCATTCGGCGGACGAGCCGATCTCGCCGGAGGACGAGCGCGCGCTGGCCGCGATTCTCGATCAGACAGCGATCGCGCTCGATCGGGCGCTGCTCGCGCGCGAGGCGCTGAACGCGGCGACGATGCAGGAAAATGAGAAGGTGCGGGACGCGCTGCTCGACTCGCTCTCGCATGACCTGCGCACGCCGTTGGCCTCGATCGCCGGCGCGGCGACGTCGCTGCGCTCGCTTGGCGACAAGATGAGCCCGTCCGAACGGTTCGAACTCCTGTCGTCGATCGAAGAGGAGACGGCGCGGCTCGCGCGCTTCGTCGCCAATCTACTGGACATGTCGCGCATCGAGGCGGGCGGACTCAAGGTCAATCGGGATCTGGTCGCCGTCGCTGATGTCGTGCAGGGCGCGGTCGAGCGCAGCCGCAAGGCGTTCCCCAAGCAGCCGGTGAAAGTGAGTCTCGCGGCGAACTTGCCGTTCGTGCGCGGCGACGACAAACTGCTCGAGCAAGTGCTGTTCAATCTGCTTGACAACGCGCACAAATATGCGGGCGACACCGGCGCGACCGTTCACGCCCGCCAGGAGGGCGCGGAGGTCGTGCTCAGCGTCACCGACGAGGGCCCCGGGGTGAAGCCGGCGGAACTCGAACGCATCTTCGAGAAGTTCTATCGCGGCGGGCGCCCCGATGGGCGCAAGGCGGGCACCGGCCTCGGCCTGTCGATCTGCCGCCGCCTGGTCGAAGCGATGGGCGGCACGATCGTCGCCCAGAGTCCCGCGGTGCGCCGTCGCGGCGCCCGATTCGTCGTGCGCCTTCCCGCCGCGCAGGCCGCGCCAGCCTTGCCGAGACCGACCGCATGAAAGAGCCTCGCGTTCTCGTAGTCGACGATGAGCCGCAGATTCAGCGGTTTCTCACCGTCGCCCTCAGCGCCGCCGGCTATGAGGTGCAGACTGCGGAGACCGGCGCCCAGGCTTTGCGGCTGGCCGCGACCGGCGCGCCCGATCTCATCGTGCTCGACCTCGGCTTGCCTGATCGCGACGGCAAGGACATATTGCGCGACATCAGGCAATTCTCGAAGACGCCGGTGGTCGTCCTTTCGGCGCGCGATCGCGAGGCGGAGAAGATTGAGGCGCTCGATCTGGGCGCCGACGATTATGTTGAAAAGCCGTTCGGCATCGGCGAACTGACGGCGCGGCTGCGCGCGGCGCTGCGTCACGCGGCGCACGAGGCGCAGCCTGTTCAGCGCGTCGAGATCGACGGCGTCGCCGTGGACTTCGACAAGCGTCTCGTCACCCGCGACGCGGCGGCGATCAAGCTTACGCCGAAAGAATACGACCTGCTCGCGATCCTGTTTCGCAACGCCGGCCGGGTCGTGACGCACCGACAGATTCTGGCGGCGGTCTGGGGTCCCGCGCATACCGAAGACACCCAGTATCTCAGGGTCTTCATCGGGCAACTGCGGGCAAAGATCGAGCGCGATCCGACAGCGCCCAAGATCGTCAAGACGGAGCCTGGCGTCGGCTACCGCGCTGCCGAGGCCTGAGGCGCCCGGGCGTTCGGCGTTCAACGCCATTGAACAATTCTTCGGCGCCGGCGCTGGATTTTATGGCGCCTAGCCACGCGAATCCTTGGAGATTCGCTGGCACGCTCGTTGCGATGTCAGCCCCGGCCCCCATTGGGGTCGAGCTCCAGCCGCCCTGCTCAACGGGCGCAAGCGACGAGGGTTGAACATGTCGTTGATGAGACGGGTTTTTCTACGCGCGGCCGGCGCTGCCCTGGGAGGGGCGCTTGCGCTTGGGGCGACCGCTGCCCTGGCCGACGACACGGTCAAGATTGGCATTCTCCATTCGCTGTCCGGCACCATGGCGATCAGCGAGACCACGCTCAAGGACGTGATGCTGATGCTGATAGACGAGCAGAACAAGAAGGGCGGCGTGCTCGGCAAGAAACTGGAGGCGGTGGTCGTTGATCCCGCCTCCAACTGGCCGCTGTTCGCCGAGAAAGCCAAGGAGCTGATCGAGAAGGACAAAGTCGTCGCGGTCTTCGGCTGCTGGACTTCCGTGTCGCGCAAATCGGTGTTGCCGGTCTTCAAGGAGCTCGACTCGATCCTGTTCTATCCCGTGCAGTACGAGGGCGAAGAATCGGAGCGCAACGTCTTCTATACCGGCGCTGCGCCCAACCAGCAGGCCATTCCCGCCGTCGACTATCTCATGAGCGAAGACGGCGGTTCGGTGAAGCGCTGGGTGCTCGAAGGCACCGACTACGTCTATCCGCGTACGACCAACAAAATCCTCGCCGCCTATCTGAAATTGAAAGGCGTCCCCGACGAAGACGTGATGATCAACTATACGCCGTTCGCGTTCTCCGACTGGCAGACCGAGGTGTCTAAGATCAAGACCTTCGGCTCGGCCGGCAAAAAGACGGCGGTCGTATCGACGATAAACGGCGACGCTAACGTGCCGTTCTACAAGGAACTCGGCAACCAGGGCATCAAGGCGACCGACATTCCGGTGGTCGCGTTCTCGGTCGGCGAAGAGGAGCTCGCCGGTCTCGACACCAAGCCGCTCGTCGGCCATCTGGCTGCCTGGAACTATTTCGAATCGATCGATACGCCCGCGAACAAAGATTTCATCGAGAAATGGCATGAGTTCACCAAGAAGCCGAACCGCACCACCAACGATCCGATGGAGGCGCATGTCATCGGCTTCAACATGTGGGTGAAGGCGGTCGAGAAGGCCCAAAGCTTCGAGCCGGACAAGGTGATCGACGCCATGATCGGCGTCTCGGTGCCGAACCTCACCGGCGGCTATTCGACGATGATGCCCAATCACCACATCACCAAGCCTGTCTATATCGGCGAGATCCAGGGCGACGGCCAGCTCAACACGGTCTGGCAGACGCCGGGCACTGTCGTGGCGCAGGAGTGGTCGCCCTACCTCGAGGGCTCGCGCGATCTGATCGCTGATTGGCGGAAACCGATGTCGTGCGGCAACTTCAACGTCAAGACGGGCAAATGCGGCGGCTGATTACGGCGGTCTTCGACGACCGCCTTTGAGCAAGGCGCCCTTCTCCCGATAGCTCGGCAGCAAGACGGGCGTCCTTTCGGACGCCCTGCGGCGAGAGAAGGGTAAGCCCCGCCGCGCCCCATGAGAATTGACCGGGATCGAGGCCCGAGAGCGAAAGGAGAGTCATGACGTCGCCGAACGCCTCTCGTCCCGGCGCTCAAGGTTTCGCGCGCCGCTTCCGTCTGCGCGTCTTCGGCGCGATCGGCGTTCTCGCGCTTCTCATGGTCGCCAGCACTGCTCGCGCCGACGCTGTCGACGACACGCTGGCGAAGTTTCTCGACGACAAGTTCCCGCAGGCGGAGGCCGCGATTGGCGAGTTGGCGGCCGAGGCGCCGCCTCAGGCCCAAGCCATTCTGGAGGCCCTTGGCGATAATCGCCTCATGGTCGATCCCGCCGATCATCTCGTCGCCTACAAGACGGCCGCCGGCGCGCTTCTCAACGCCAAGACCGGCCAACCGGTTGCGGGCGTCGATCCCGCCGCCTTCAAGAAAGTGCGCGTCAACAACGCGCTGAGGCGCGCCATCGAAGGCGCGATGGGTTCGCTGACCCTCGCCAATCCCGATCCGGAGAAGCGCATCGCTGCGGCCGAAGACGTGTTCAGGACGCACGACGCCAAGGCGTTGCCGGCGCTTCAGGCGCAGCTCGCGAAGGAGAGCGACGCGCGCGTCGCCGGCGCATTGCAGCTCGCTGAGGCCTCGATCATGGCGACGAGCGACAGCGCTTCCCCGCAGGACCGTCTCTCCGCCATCGCGACGCTCAAGGAACGCGGCAATGAGGACGCGCAGAGCCTCATCGACGGGATCGCGCAAAAAACCACGGATCCCGCGGTCAAGAGCGCCGCCGAATCCGCGCTCGCCTCAATCCATACGCGCCTCGCCATGTGGCGGGTGGCGCAGAACCTCTGGTATGGGCTTTCGGCGTCGTCGGTTCTGCTCCTGGCGGCGATCGGGCTCGCGATCACCTTCGGCGTCATGGGCGTCATCAATATGGCGCACGGCGAGATGGTGATGCTCGGGGCCTATGCGACCTATGTCGTGCAGATCCTTCTGCCCCCTTCGCTCCAAGAGTGGTCGCTCGCCCTCGCGATCCCGCTCGCGTTCGTGGTGGCGGGCGCCGTCGGCATCGCGATCGAGCGTCTGGTGATCCGCTTTCTCTATACGCGCCCGCTCGAGACGCTGCTCGCGACCTGGGGCGTGTCGCTCATTTTGCAGCAGGGCGTGCGCAGCCTGTTCGGCGCCAACAATCGCCAGGTCAGTAACCCGCACTTCATGTCAGGCGCGTTCGAGCTCGGCGGCCTGTCGATCACCACGAACCGGCTTTGGATCATCGTGCTCTCGGCGGTCGTCTTCATCGGCCTGCAACTCGTGCTGCGCGCGACGCCGTTCGGCCTGCAGATGCGCGCCGTGACCCAGAACCGCCGCATGGCGGCGGCGATGGGCGTCTCGACCGCGCGCATCGACATGCTGGCCTTCGGGCTGGGCTCCGGGGTGGCGGGGATCGCGGGGGTCGCGCTGTCGCAAATCGACAATGTCTCGCCGAACCTCGGCCAGGGCTACATCATCGACAGTTTCATGGTCGTCGTGTTCGGCGGCGTCGGAAACCTGTGGGGCACGGCGTTCGGCGCCTTGTTGATCGGGCTCGCCAACAAGCTGCTCGAACCCTTGATCGGCGCGGTCCAGGGCCAGATCGTGCTCTTGATCTTCATCATCCTCTTCATCCAGAGACGGCCGAGAGGGCTGTTTGCGCTCCGCGGCCGTGCGGTGGAAGCATGAGCGCGCGACTGGACCAGCTCGGCCTCGCGTTCGTCGCGGTCCTCGTCGCCGCGGCGATCGTGGTGCCGCTCATGTCCCTGGCCACGGCGACCAATTCGGCGTTTTACCTGCCGCCCTACCTGGTCCAGCTGCTCGGCAAGTATCTTTGCTACGCGATCCTCGCCGTCGCCCTCGATCTCGTCTGGGGCTATTGCGGCATCCTGTCGCTCGGCCATGGCGCGTTCTTCGCGCTCGGCGGCTACGCGATGGGCATGTATCTGATGCGGCAGATCGGCGCGCGCGGCGTCTACGCCAACCCGATCCTGCCCGACTTCATGGTGTTTCTGAACTGGAAGGAGCTGCCGGTCGCTTGGTGGGGATTCAACTGGTTTCCCTACGCGATGGCGATGGTCGTGCTCGTGCCCGGGCTGCTGGCGCTCGCCTTCGGCTGGTTCGCCTTCCGCTCGCGGGTGACCGGCGTCTATCTCTCGATCATCACCCAGGCGATGACCTTCGCCTTGTTCAAGGAGTTCTTTCGCAACGACTTCGGCTTCGGCGGCAACAACGGGCTCACCGACTTCAAGGACCTGCTCGGCTTCTCGCTGCAGTCGGCCCCGACCAAGGCGGCCCTCTTCTCGGCGAGCGCGATCGCGCTGATCCTCGCCTATGCGGTCTCGCGCGCGATCATCGCCTCAAAATACGGCAAGGCGCTGGTCGCAGTGCGTGACGCCGAGAGCCGCATGCGCTTTCTCGGCTACCGGGTCGAGAATTATAAGCTCTTTGTGTTCGTCGTTTCGGCGGTGATCGCCGGAATCGCCGGCGCGCTCTATGTGCCCCAGGTCGGGATCATCAATCCGAGCGAATTCGCGCCCGGAAATTCCATCGAAGCGGCGATCTGGGTCGCGGTCGGCGGCCGCGGCACGCTGATCGGCGCGGCGCTCGGCGCCATCGCCGTCAACTTCGCCAAGACTTATTTCACCGGCGCGTTTCCCGAATATTGGCTTTATGGCCTCGGCCTCTTGTTCGTCCTCGTCACGCTGTTCCTGCCCAAGGGCCTGCTGGGGCTCGCGCTTAGAGGGAGCGAGCCGAAGCCGCGCGAGGTCATTTCCGTCGACGCGATCGAGGAGGGCGCCGAGCCATGACGCTCGCCGGAACTCCGAACCCGAGCCTCACTCAATCGCTTCTCTATCTCGACGGCGTCAGCGTTTCGTTCGACGGCTACAAAGCGCTGCGCAGCCTGTCGCTGGTTCTGGCGCCGGGCGAGATGCGCGCGATCATAGGCCCAAACGGGGCCGGCAAGACGACCATGATGGACGTCATCACCGGCAAGACGCGCCCCGATGAAGGCGAGGTGCTGTTCGACGGCCGGCACGATCTGACCAAGCTCGACGAAGCGGAAATCGCCACGCTCGGGGTGGGGCGCAAGTTTCAGAAACCGACCGTGTTTGAATATCACACCGTCGAGGACAATCTCTTGCTGGCGACCAAGGCGCCGCGCAGCGTGCGCGCGACCCTGTTCGGGCGCGAAGACCCGAAGACGCTCGAGACGATCGACGCCATCCTCGCGACGACCCGGCTCGCCGACCATCGGGCGCGGGTTGCCGGATCGCTGTCGCACGGCCAGAAGCAATGGCTCGAAATCGGCATGCTCTTGGCGCAGGACCCGAAGCTCTTGCTGGTCGACGAGCCGGTCGCCGGCATGACCGACAGCGAGACCGCGGCGACCGCGGACCTTTTGCGCGAAATCGCGCGCGATCATTCGGTGATCGTCGTCGAGCACGACATGCACTTCGTGCGCGAGCTTGGCGTCAAGGTGACCGTGCTGCATGAAGGCTCGGTGCTGGCCGAAGGGTCGCTCGACCAGGTCAGCGACGACCCGCGCGTCGTCGAGGTCTACATGGGGCGGTAAATGCTGGGATTGCATCGCAATGTGTGCGCAGCGGCTGGCCAGCGACGTCGGCGCGTCGCCAACCTGTCTCCTCCTCCCTTGTGGGGGAGGGTTAGGGAGGGGGGTCGCGCCATGCTTCAGCGATTGGCGCCCGCGTACTGGATAAGGCGGCCGGATCATACCAAGCATGAAGAACGCGCCGTGATTTCGGTTCGGCGCTACCCCCCATCCTTGCCCGCCCCCACCATAGGGTGTCCGGAAGGACGCCCGTCTCTCGACGGGCTATGGGGGGCGGGAGAAGGCTCGGCGCTATGTTGAGCCTCGATCGCATCGATCTCTATTACGGCGCGGCGCAGGCGCTTCGCTCGGTGTCGCTGAAGGCGGTGACCGGACGCATCTTGTGCGTCCTGGGGCGCAACGGCGTAGGCAAGTCGTCGCTTCTGCGCGCCATCGTCGGCCAGCACGGCATCGCTTCGGGCTCCATCCAGTGGAACGGCAAGGAAATGAGCGCGCTGCCCAGCCATCAGCGGGCGCGGCTCGGCTTCGGCTACGTGCCGCAGGGGCGCGAGATTTTCCCATTGCTCTCGGTCAGGGAGAACCTCCAGACCGGTTTCGCGACGCTCCGCCGCGACGAGCGCGTGGTCGACGACGAGATTTTCAGCCTGTTTCCCGTTCTTTCCGACATGCTGGGGCGGCGCGGCGGCGATCTGTCCGGCGGGCAGCAGCAGCAGTTGGCGATCGCGCGCGCGCTCGTGACCAAGCCCAAGCTCCTCATTCTCGATGAGCCGACCGAAGGCATCCAGCCCTCGATCATCAAGGACATCGGGCGCGCGCTCGTGCATCTGCGCCGCAAGGGCGAAATGGCGATCCTGGTGGTCGAGCAATATTTCGAATGGGCGCGCGACATCGCCGACGATTACGCGGTCATGGACCGCGGCGCGGTCGTGCTGTCGGGCGCGCGCGAGGCGATGAACGAGAGCGAGGTTCGGCGCCGGCTGACGGTGTGAGCGCCTGGGTGCGCAACCATTTGGAGGTCGTGACTGACACGAACGACACGGTCCAGTCGGCCTAAATTTCCGTCGCGCGGGAAATATTTTTCCAACCCAGGTGACGCCAAAGTGCTGGTTTGGGTGGAATTTTCCGTAAATATAAGGATCGAAGTATGGATTTTGTGCAGAGGCCTATTCCAAGGGCCTCAGCCCGGCGATGATCGCCGCGCAGGCGAGCGCGATATAGCGCGGGATTTTCGATTTCCCGTTTTCATAGGCCGCGATCGTAGTTCGCGAGCAGCCGAGCGCCTTGGCGGCCTCAATCTGGGTTATCCCCAGGCTGATCCGCCATCGTACGAATGAATCGCTGGTCATTTTTGGCCTGCTTCTCAAGCATGCGCTTGAGATCGGCGGTCGCTTTCTCGATGTCGACGCCGCAAATGTCGGCGAACATCGACAATGTAACCGGCTCGGAGGGGAATTCCTCGAAAAGGCATTCGGTGTCGTCGTTGTCGGCAATCCATTTGATCGCTTCGCGATAACCTGGTCGTTACACAGCAACCTCGATTATTCCTGCCTCACACGAGTTTGATTTCATATTCGGCGAAGCCGCCGCCGCCGGCCAGGACGTGGCCGCGGTCCTCGAGCGCCGCCCGAACTTCGGCGACCGTCTCCGGATCGTCCAAGTTGTCGACCTCGAACTCGGCCCATCTGACCGGCGGGTCGCCATTGATCTTGATGAGCGTCAGATTATTGATCGGGAACATCAGGTTAACTCCAATTCTCGCTCGCGCGCCGGGCTAACCTCATCGTGGCATTGCCATACGTGCAGGGCCGGCCGCGGCTCCTC
>Ga0116223_10003947_pt1 | contig 13047 bp, 10 predicted proteins | sample Sb_taG_3_FD_90092 | JGI IMG/M metagenome (GOLD analysis project Ga0116223, IMG submission 90092) | Peat soil microbial communities from Weissenstadt, Germany - Sb_50d_a_PC metaG | ecosystem: Environmental > Terrestrial > Soil > Wetlands > Peat | place: Germany: Weissenstadt | collected 2010-09-21 | reverse complement strand
CTCTGAGCCTGACCTAACCAAATATTAGGTAAGGCTCAGCATAACACAGCGTCAGAAAACCCGCATCAAATCGGCCTTCGATCGCAATTCTATAACTTCCAAAACGCCGGACTTGAGTAAGACGGGTGCCGTAGCCCATGTTCGGGCTTTCTGGGCGTAATTTGTTGAAAGAAAAGAACCGCCCCTTTTATTTTGTCACCAAACCGTAGCATATGAATATGCGAAAGGGCGGTGGTTTTGTGCCTACATGGGAATCCCCGAAAAGACGACTTGATTCTACGCACCGTCAAATCTATCTCCGGCGCCCGACGGGGCGAATCCTGCCTATCAAAGCGCTTGGTCTCCACCCGAAAATCCGCATCTCTCACCCGCACGAAAACAGGAGGGAGTGAATGAATCGACGAACGTTTCTAGGCGATTCACCTACGGCGATGTTTCTCTTGGCTTTCCGAAGGCAGTTCTTGCGCCGTTTACCCGTACCAAAGCAACTGCGAAACTATGAACAACCCAATCATGACTCGGCTTCCCCACCAGCAGAAGAAGTCCTACCCGGGACGGCACCCTTGACCCTGCAAGGGGATCTGCCAGCTCAGATGGTGGACGGGATCCACCGCTTCTTACTGAAGAGAACGGCAGACGCCGTGAAGGAGCGCGCTAATCTGTGGGAGCGGGATTATAGCTCTGCGGAAGCTTATGAGCACTCGATTACAGGAAATCGAGAACGATTCCGCCATATTATCGGAGCGACTGACCAGCGAGTGCCTGCTGAGTCCCCGGAACCGGTTCGAGGCATCTTCGACCCGCCTGAAGCCGCTAAAGGAAAGGGTTACAAGGTCTACGCAGTTCGCTGGGCAGTTCTAGAGCCTGTGGTGGCAGACTTTGGGGGACTCGATGCCGAAGGTTTGCTTCTACACCCCGAAAGGCGGCCGGTGGCGCGGGTGGTAGCGATTCCGGACGCAGACTGGACACCGGAGATGATGGTGGGTATGGCCCCGGGGGTTCCTCCCGAGGCGCAGTTTGCACGAAGGCTGGCGGAGAGCGGTTGCCAGGTGATCATCCCGCTCCTCATTGATCGGGCCGACGAGTTCTCAGGAATCGTGGAGATTGATTACGCCAAGGAGCCTCGCATTCGAGGCATCGATTACTCGAACGCGCCCCATCGCGAGTGGATTTATCGCATGGCGTTTGAAGTGGGGCGGCACACGATCGGCTTTGAGGTGCAAAAGGTGCTGGCCGCGGTGGATTGGTTTGAAGGCGAAAATCAGAAGGAACCGGCGCCGATTGGTGTGATGGGCTACGGAGAGGGAGGGTTGCTGGCGCTTTATAGCGGGGCGTTGGATCGCAGGATTAAGGCAACCGCGGTGAGCGGGTATTTCCAGGAGCGGGAAGGACTGTGGAAGGAACCGATTTACCGGGATGTGTGGGGATTGGTGCGGGAGTTTGGAGACGCGGAACTGGCCGGTTTGATTGCGCCGCGCAGCCTCGTGGTGGAAGCCTGCCGGGGGCCGGAAGTGGCGGGGCCACCTGCGGTCACGGCCGGACGCGAGAATGGTGCGTGTCCGAACGGAACTCTGGTGACGCCGCCACTGGAATCGGTGCACAAGGAGGTAGAGCGCGCAAGAAGTTTTTATGCAGGGCTAAAGGCGGAAGCTGAATTGCGCTTGGTGGTGAGTGGCCAAGGCAAAGGGCAACCCGGTTCGGAGAAAGCGCTGGGCGCGTTCTTGCGTGCGCTGGGTTCGAGAGGCGAGTTGGGGCCTGCCGGCACTCCGCCTCGGGATCTACGGACGAACCATGATCCGCAAGTCCGATTCAAACGCCAATTCGACCACATGGTCAGCTTCACGCAGGCGCTGGTCCGCAAATCGCCCGACCGCCGCAAGGAGTTCTGGGCGAAAGCGAACTCGGCATGGCCAACCGAAAAAGAATTGGTCGAAGGCCATACCTACATGTCGTATATGCAGCCCTCCCGGGCGCTTGTAGCTCAGTGGGCAAGCTCTCCTGAGCAATGGAAGGAGGCAACCAAGTGGTATCGGGACTATATCTGGGAAGAGGTCATCGGGCGGCTCCCCCAACCCAGCGTGCCGGCCAACCCCCGGACCCGACTTGTCTATGACGAGCCTACCTTCAAGGGCTACGAAGTAGTTCTGGATGTTTGGCCGGACGTTTTTGCCTATGGCATCCTGCTTGTGCCTAAGGGCATTGTGGAGGGTGAGCGCCGGCCGGTGGTGGTGTGCCAGCACGGCTTGGAAAGCAGGGTTCAGGAGTTGACGGACCCGAAAGTGCACGAGGCCGGGCTCCGCAGCTTTGGCGACCGGCTCGTTCAGGAAGGGTTCGTGGTTTATGCCCCTCAAAACCCCTACATCGGGGACGATCGCTTCCGCATCATCCAGCGGATGGGACATCCGTTAAAGCTGGCATTGTTTTCGTTCATCATTGGTCAGCACGACCGGACGCTGGAATGGCTGGCGGAGCAACCCTTTGTGGACCCTGACCGGATCGGTTTTTACGGCATCTCGTACGGAGGGAAGACCGCGGTTCGCGTGCCGCCATTTCTGGACCGGTACGCACTTTCAATTTGCTCGGCGGATTTCAACGATTGGGTCTGGAAAACCACCAACGTAGGAACTGACTTCAGCTATCTCTCCTCCGGTGAGTACGACATGTATGAGTTTAATCTTGCCAATATCGCAAACTACGCGGAATTGGCAAACCTAGTGGCCCCTCGGCCGTTCATGGTCGAGCGGGGGCACTATGACATGGTAAGTCCGGACCAAACCGTAGCATCTGAATATGCGAAGGTGCGGTGGTTTTACGCCTACATGGGAATTCCAGAGAAGACGAGGATCGAGTTTTTCAGCGGCCCTCACATGATTTATGGCCGCGGGACGTTCGAGTTTCTTCGAGAGCACCTGCACTGGAAACCGGGACGATGGAGCCCTGTCTCGGACTGATCCCGATTCAAGGTGGCGGAAGGACGCACCTATGCTCGGCCAAACGAAAGCCTCCTTTGTAGTCTCAAACCGTGTCTCGACAACGTGTTTGTACCACCGGAGGATTATCGCGTCGTTAAGAACCTGAATAATCCGGTCTAAGTGATCTTTAAAACATAAGCATGATTGCCTGGGGGAGTTTGGGGCAGCTCAACCCGCAAGCCCTCATGGTTCTGGGTCCAATCCAAGGGTTGGTCGACCCCCAGCATTTGAACCTGTTGGATCCTTCCAAACCAGAGCGGCTTTCCTTCAGGCAGGGAGGTGATGAGTGATTCCTTCCCCGGCCAGCCAAGCAGAATGGCGTAAAGCGTTTGTCCTTTGGTTGTGAATCGGACGTCGGCGGCGCTGAACGGCTTGTCTTTTTCTTCCGCGAACGAAGCCCCCGCTACATTCTTCGTGGGCCCTTCCCCGTAAAGGCTCCAGGGGCGCGTCCCGTAAATCGCTTCGCCGTTGGACTGAAGCCACGCCCCGATGCCAAGCAGAACCTCGACGCTCTTCGCCGGAAGCGTTCCGTCCACCATAGGTGCGATGTCGAGCATCATGCAGCCGTTCTTGGCAACGATGTCGGCAAGAATGGCGATCACGTACGTGGTTGACTTGATGGGCTCGGATGCCACGTAAAACCATGGCCCGAGCGCCGTGTCATCCAACCAGGGATAAGGAGTGACCCGGTCCTCGCGTCCGCGCTCAAAATCGAGTATGCCCGTGTGCTCGTGAATGCCGCGGTCCTTTTGCGTGACGCCGATTTCCCGCCGGCCAAGAGCGGCCCAGTCGTACGCAGTGGCAAACAACTTCTGTTGGTACTCCGGGGTGATCACCTCACGGAATTCAAAGTCAAAGTAAATCAGGTCGGGCCGGTATTCTTCGAGTACCTCATACACTTCCGCCAGCCATTTGTCTTGGAAATGCCTGCTGGGAGGCGCACCGGGGGGATGCGGTTCGGTATAGAGATCGGAATACTGAGGATCGGCGGCGTCGTAGTTGAAAGCCGGCTCGTAGTATCTCCAGGCGTAACCGTGATGGAAGGTGGTCACGTAGCGCAGGCCATCTTGCCGATACGCCCGGCCCAGCTCGCCGACAATGTCCCGGTGCGGCCCCAGCGCAACACTGTTCCACCGCGTTAGCGAGGAGTTCCACAGCGCGAAGTTGTCATGATGGCTAGCCACGGGGCCTGCAAATTTCGCCCCTGCCCGCACAAAGCTATCCGCCCAAGCCTCGGCGTCAAACCTCTCCCCGGTGAACCGCGGAATGATGTCTTTGAATCCCACTTTGTGCTGGTCCCCGAACGTCTGCTGATGGTATTTGAACGCCGGGTGATCGGGCGTGTACATTTGAAGGCCGTACCATTCCGCGTCACCCGGAGAATACGAGGATCCCACGGTTACCGGACCCCAATGGGTGTAGATCCCGAATTTCGCGTCGCGAAACCATTCCGGATCGTGGTGGGTGTCGAGAGAAGCCCAGTTCGCCTGGAAAGGGCCATGGGCAATCAGGGAGTCAACTTTCGCGGTTGTCGCGGCGAGATTTTTCTCTTCGAGCTCACGCGCTGCCGCCGGTGAAAGCCCCTCATAAATGTTGGTGGCGCGAGGAGTCTCTGAAGAGGCCAACGCGCGGCGTGCGGTCCCACGCGCCGCGAGCGCCAATCCCGTGCCAAAGTACAGTCCGTTACGAATGAAGTTTCGTCGATTCATGGATCGCGTCCTTCTCCCCGAGGCTATAACTCAGGAGCCTTCCGTCCGACGCCTCGAGCAGAGTTACTCCCACGATGCCCAAGATCGTTTCCGAAGCGACCAAGATTGAGTATTGGTAAGAGCCATAAGTTTGGTCTGCGCGTCAGTCGAAAAGCTCACCCCAAACGGTGTCTGGATACGTCCTCGACTCCCCACAAACTCACCAGCACAATCCGCGCCCGTCGTTATCCGTCGATCTTGCAGTGTTACTGCTCGCGCGGTAAACAGATTCAGTCCCCGAGTTGAAGCGAGTCGCAAATCTCAGAACAATCGAGGGCTGTCCGTTCCGACTCTCCCTCCGCAAGAGCGGCCCTGGGAGACGGCCTCCGGCAGAAATTTCAGGGCGACAAGGCGATGCAGGCGAGTGTCTTCGGCCTTGTAAACCACGCCCATGCCCCCACCACCGAGCTTCTCCAGAACACGATAGTGTGACACTGTCTGGCCGATCATGATGCGGGAACCTGCCCTTGGGATTCATCTTAGGCCGCCGCCCGCCGGCGAGTCAATACGCAGCTACGAGGGGAAGTCCCCGGACTCACCGGGTGTGATATTGTAGAAAGCCGGGAGGAATCATCCATGACAAAGAAGATCTCCGACCTGCTGGCAAGCTATGAGCATGGCAGGCTAAGCCGCCGGCAACTGATCCAGGGGTTGGCCGCCCTCGCGGCAGGAGGCCATGCCGCGCCTGCTTCTGGCTCCACGTTTCAGGGATTGGGCCTCAACCACATCGCGATCCGAGTGAGCAATGTGCAGCGTTCAAGGGACTTCTACGAGAAACATTTCGGCCTTCCCCTCATCCGCGAGTCTGAAAGCAGTTGCTTCCTCGGACTAGGTAAGAACTTTCTCACGCTGTTCCAGAATCAGACACCAGGGCTCGATCATTTCTGCATTGCGATCCAGAGTTTCAACGCGGCTGCCGTGATGGAGGAACTCAAGCGCCAAGGACTTACGCCCAACCGTCCGAGCGGCTCAGACCGGGTCTACTTTCCTGACCCTGACGGCCTGACGGTACAACTCTCCTCGGTCGACCACCACGCATGAGCTGCGGCCAGGCAAGAACCAGTCTTCAGAGCGGACCCGAGCTCCCGGCCGAGTGAGGGGACGCGCGGGACATTCTCGTAGGGAACAGAAGCGCTTGAACATCGGTATGCCTATGGGTGTCGGTATGCAACTGAGCAACGAGACTTAGGTTCAAAAAGTGAGGTTCGGGTTATGTTGAAATCATCCGTCCACAGAGTCACGCGGCGGCAGGCCGTCCAGACGGCGGGCAAGGCTCTCGCCGGCGTGGCCAGCCTCCGCGCTTTGTCGCCCCTATCCGGCGCAACGGGATTGCGAGGCGACGCCGAATCGCCACTCCCGGAGATTACCAATACGGACGCCGGCCAGAAGCTACGCATCGCCACCTGCCAGTTTCCAGTGAGTGCGAGCCCCGCCGAGAATGCCAAGTACATTCAGGATTTCATGCACCAGGCAGCCGCCCAGGGCGCACATTTGCTCCATACTTCCGAGGCGAGCCTGTCGGGATACCCGGGGTGCGACCTGCCGTCATTCGACCACTATGACTGGGAAGCGCTGCGCAAGGAGACCGCCGAATTGCGCACCTTGGCCAAGGATTTGAACCTTTGGTTGGCTCTGGGTTCTTCCCACTTTCTCGACGCGAACACCAAGCCGACCGATTGTGTCTATCTGATCGACCCGGACGGCAAAATCGTCGATCGCTACGACAAATGCTTCTGCACGGAGGGCGACCAGAAGTACTACTCGGCCGGCAACCGCCTGGTGACGCACGAAATTCGTGGCGTTAAAGTCGGCTTGGCGATCTGCTACGATGTCTGCTGGCCGCAGGTCTACATCGCCTACCGTAAAAAAGGCGTGACGGTGATGATCCATTCCTTCAGCAATGCGAGAGACAAGGGCCAGAATTGCCTCGACACGCTCAACCAGCGCGAGGTGTCCACCCGTTGCGCTGACAATCACATGTGGGCCATTTGCAACAACTCCTCCACGCCTTATTCCCATTGGGGATCGTTTGTCGCCCGGCCGGATGCCACCGTTCCGAAAGAGTTAGAGAGGAACGAGCCGGGCATGTTGGTTCATGACTACCCCGACACCCTTTCCCCCGGCGGGTGGTATCACTGTCGCCAGCCGATGGATTTGGCCGAGAATACCATCATGTGGTGGGGAACGCCCAGCAATAGTCCGCGCCAAAGCGATGGCCGGAGCGAGCCCTAGCTCGTCTTTCTCTTATTGTGGACCGCCTCATCGGCCAAGGCCATAGCGCTCCCGAGCGTCCAGGGGCGCCCTGCTTGAGCAGCCCAATGGCGTTCAGGGAGGCAAGGAAATACCTCAAGTACTCTCGGTGAGGAGCATGAGGGAATGACAGAGAAATGTTTGGAAGGGCGGTTGGCTATTGTCACGGGTGCTAGCCGAGGTTTGGGCAAAGAGATGGCCGAGGCGCTGGCGGGGGCCGGCGCGGACGTAGTGCTGGTGGCACGCGGGGCCGAACTCTTGGAGAAGGTCCGTGCCGGGATTCTAGATCGAGGCGGCAATGCGTACGCCGTTACTGCCGATGTTGGCCAGGAGTCAGAAGTCAGACGCTTGGCCGATTACGTGAGCTCCGGGCCCGGTGTGCCTGATATTTTGATCAACAACGCTGGAATCAACCTCCGCAAACCACTCTGCGAATTCACTTTGACCGAATGGCACCAGGTCACGGCAGTAAATTTGGACGGGCCGTTCCTCTGCACTCGCGCCTTCGCACCGGGGATGGTTCAAAAGAAATTCGGGCGCATCGTCAACATTACCTCGACGATGGCACACGTCTCCCTGGCAGGGCGCTCCGCCTATAGCGCAACGAAATTCGGCCTACGGGGCATGACCAAGGCTCTGGCGTTAGAGTTGGCACCCCACGGAGTTACCGTCAATGGCATCAGTCCCGGACCCTTTCCCACGGAACTTAACACCGCACTGCTAGCCGATCCCGCGCGTGCGGCTGAATTCACAGCAAAAATCCCGGTCGGACGCTGGGGCGAGATGCGGGAGATACGTGCGTTGGTGGTGTTCTTGTGCTCGGACGAGTCCGGATTCATTACCGGCACTGACATCCTCATCGATGGAGGATGGACCGCGCAATAGTGATGCAAACGGTCCTACCTCCAGTTTTAAAACAATTCCCCGCTGCAACGCTTCGTCATTCACCTGAGGGGTGTCCAAAGTGAGATCAGTGAGCGGTTGAAGGAAGGACTTTGGTTTGGGTGTTGTGCAGAGCAGACTGGCAGAAGAGAGTCGAGAGTGGGGCAGTCCGCAAACGACGAATAGGCGGGCGTTAAGGGCCAGTTCGTGCCGTCGCTTGTTCTGATCCGCGATGGACGGCCCCGATTTGCCGAACCTCTATTTTGGCAATATTGATTCTTGGAAGAAGTGAGTCGAGCCGCGCGAAACAGGGCGTAGAGTTTCGAACCGCCGACCCATCCCCCGCCTTGGCAAGAGCCTTCGGGTCTCGAGACGGGCTTTTAGCCCGCTGTCGGGGAAGAAGAAGGTTTCCTTGAGTGCTTCTTTTGGCGTAGCTATACCCCGATCTTTGGCAAGAAGCGAATTGATCTTGCGCAAACGCGAAGAAGTGATACAGTCTTTCACGTCTTCGACAGAATGCCCGTGCGCAGAATGAGTCTCAGTATCGAAATCACCCCTCAGTTGGACTCGGCGTACGATCCGGCCTCCGAACTTGTCAACCCCGGGCTGGCGGCGATCCTGGACCAACAGGTAACGGAGATTTTCAAGCAATTTCGAGACTCGGTCTACCGGCACCTCGTTGCCGTTCTGAAAAACCCTTGGACTGCGGAAGAGATCACCCAGGAAGCATTCCTCCGTCTGTGTGGCTGCCTTCGTGACGGGCAGGTCAGTGCGAGCGTTCGTGCCCGGGTCTTCCGGGTGGCTCACAACCTTGCCCGGAACGAAAATGCCAGCTCGCTGGGTCGTTCAATACGGGTCGGACTTTATCTTGCGTCAGTGGTTCGGTCTTAAAACATTAGGAGGCGTCATGACAGTAAGACACAATTCGGGCGGCCGTTCTCATTCGCTCGTTTCTCGGCCGGGCGGGTTTCGAAGGGGGATCGTTTTTTTGTTTCTCCTGCTCGCGAGCTCGTTAGCATCCGTTGCCCGCGCCCAACTTTATAGCGGCACGGTGACGGGGGTGGTAGCGGACCCTTCCGGCGGCGTCGTTCCAAACGCACAAGTCCAACTGATGGATGAACAGAAGGGATACGTTTTCAAGGTTACCACCGACACCGCCGGGAATTACCTGTTCCGCAGCCTGCCTCCCGGGAGTTACGGGCTTTCCGTTCAAGCCACAGGCTTCAAGACCGAAACACGAAGTGGAGTCATCCTCGAAGTCAACCACAACGTGACAGTCAACTTTGAACTGCAAGTGGGGGCAACAAATCAGTCCGTCGACGTCAAGGGGCAAGCGCCTGTGCTCGACGCCCAGGACGCTGTCACCGGCCAGGTCGTGGATCGCACCTACATGAACGACCTCCCGCTCGTCAGCCGCATGCTTTCGGATTTGGCGTTCCTCACGCCGGGAGTAACGGAAGTGGACTCGACCTGCCCGCCCGACATGAATGGAGCGGGTGCAAGTATTGGCGGATGTCCGGCGAATAACTTCATCTCGAACGGCAGCCGCATGGCCACCTCCGATTTCTTGATTGACGGCGTATCGACGACGTCTTTTCATCACAACGTCTTGTGGCCCACTTACGAGCCTTCGATTGACTCAGTGGAAGAGTTCGCCGTGCAGGAGTACAACGAGAAGGTGCGGTACATTCATCTGAATCCGGTGAGGGCGGAACTGGCGCGCCACCCGGAAGACTGGCCGTGGTCGAGCGTCCATGACGATCAAGGCAGCCTGAATTGTGCACCCACGACCCCCAGCGGCCTTTCCATCGACCGCGTTCTGCTGCCCGCCGATGCACACACCCGGATTTAGAAGGGCCGCAGAGGAAGCCAAACTACGGCGGCCTCTCCACGACTCGCTCCCGCGTTAATGATGGGACCGAGGTATACTCGCTAAATTGCAGAGGGTCGAGAAGCTCATGGACCTTTTCTAGCAGGCAGTCACGCTCAGCGCCTTCCTGACCGTAGGTTTGCTATCATGGGTATCCGGGCAAACGAATGCCGCCGTTGAGCTACCGACAACACGAGGTCAGTTTTTGCGCGGATGTTTCAAAGTGGTCCGACAGGATCTTTGAAACCCATCCCGAGTCGCCCTTTGGTTCATCTGAGATTGAACGATTTGGACGCGGCAGCCTGAAGAGGCAGGACTTCCGTGTTTACGAACGAAAAGAGGGCGGGCGCGGCAGGCTGGCACTTTGCGGCGAGGTCAAACTTCCGGGCGCGGCCCAGGGCAGTTCCCCGTTCGGCATGGCCCTGATGGAGGATGCGTTCCTCAAGGCCACGCGCGAAGGGTGTCGTTACTTTTTCACGTGGAATGTAGAACATCTTGCACTTTTCGACTGCCCACCATCCCTCTCATGCAGGCTGACAGATAAGGAACGATCTGGTAGAGTGAAAATGGATTCGGGGAACAAACTGTCATGACATCCTTTGTTGTCTTTCGACACTGCGTAGAAGCGATTAGTAAGGGAGAATTGATTCGACGCGTTAGCAGTACCGACAAGGAGTTCCACTTCCAAAACTGGTTTAAGACGAGACTTGAAGGCACCGGCCTGAACGTTGAGGAAGGTGGGCGAAATAGCTACCCTGACTTCAGAATAGTTACGCCAACGGAAGGATATGAGGTCAAGGGGTTGGCGTACCCTGGCCGGTATGCCAATTTCGACAGCAACAGTCAAGCACCAACGGGATTTCACAATGGACGAACAATTTACTACGTTTTCGGTCGGTACCCCAAGAAGCCGGACGGCAACACATATCCAGTGTTGGACCTCGTTATCTGCCATGGCGACTTCCTAAATGCGCATCACGAATACAAACACAAGAACAAGAGCGTCAAGGGTTTCGGCACTTATGGGGACATCATGATCCGTGATCGGAAGATGTACGTTGTACCTACGCCTTTCCGTTTAGTTCAAGGTGTGGCGCACTTACAAACTCTCATCTTGCCTGACGAGTTCAAGCCCGCCGATCAAGAGATAGGTGCCTTCATCGAGGTCGGAAAACTCTCACGCTTCGAGGCAGACGAGCTTATCATTGGTTATTCTTTCAATCTCCAGACGAATGATTTGGTCCCCAAGAAGATGGCGAATCCTGCTGCGGGTCGCGAGCACCGCTTCCGAGGCTGGCGGCTCAAAGGCTCATCGACGGAGCAAGTCTCGATGGCTCCTCTCAATCCTCTCAAGGTAGAAGTAGACTCCGCCGATGAAGAAGAGGATGAATAATCAACGCATAATCGAAACCGACTCCTTCCCATTCGACTTCATTTCGCGGCTCGCAGCTCGCGAAAGCTGGCGCAAGGAAGTCCATCGGCCTATCTACCATATTCATAAATGGTGGGCCACAAGACTAGGTTCAGTGTTTCGCGCCATAATACTGGGCTGCGTACTTCCAGAGGGCAGTGACTTTGCTGCCGAGTTTTATAAGACTCACAGGTTCGCCGGCCTCACGATTTTCGACCCGTTTATGGGTTCTGGAACGACAATTGGGGAAGCTCACAAACTCGGCTTGACCGCGCTTGGGCGGGATATCAACCCTGTCGCGGTGGAATCTGTGCGGAGTGCCCTCGGACCGATGGATCGCGGCGCTCTGGAATCGGCATTTGAGGAGTTGTCGAACGCGGTAGGGGAGAGAATCCGAAGTCTATACAGTGCCAAGGATTATACCGGTCGCGCTTGCGACGTCCTGTACTTTTTCTGGGTGATGCAGGTGCCGTGTGTCCACTGTCAACGAGCAGTTGACCTTTTTCCATCCTGGGTAATTGCGGCAAATGCATATCCCGACCGCAAGCCTGACACCCAGGTACTCTGCCCGTCATGTGGTGAAATATTCCCCGGCAGTCGCCGACAGGAATCCGCCACATGTACCTCATGCGGATTCAACTTTAATCCGGACCAGGGCACGGCTAAAGGTTCCAAATCAACCTGCCCTTGGTGTCGAGATACGTTCAACATTCTCGATGCGGTCGGAACTCTCCGTTCACGGCCTGCATTCAGGCTCTATGGAAAGCTTGTCCTGACCCGTGACGGAAGAAAGGAATATCTGCGAGCGACCTCCGCCGACTTCGAGGCATACCAGGCATGCACATCTCAATTGCAAGAGGAAGGCATGCAGGGTAACCTCGTTCTCCCTACCCTGAGTCTTGCCGACGGCCACAACACGCGCCAAGCCATCAGTTACAATTTCAAGAGGTGGCGAGACTTTTTTAACGATAGACAGCTTTTGGCCGTCTCATGGCTTTATAAGGCGATCCTTGAAATTGGGGACATACCGACGCGCCAGGCGCTGCTCACATTGCACTCTGGCACACTCGAGTTCAATAATTTGTTTGCGTCGTACAAAGGAGAAGGTACGGGCGCGGTCCGGCATATGTTCTCTCATCATATTCTCAAGCCGGAACGGACACCAATTGAAGCCAATCTGTGGGGAACGTCCAAGAGTTCGGGTTCGTTCTCGACCCTGTTTCGAACTCGACTCTTGAGAGCAATCGAATACCGGTTGAAGCCGACCGAGGTCAACGGGATAAGCGGCAACGGTCGACAGTGCGCGCCTGCCTTCAGTGGGCACATTGAAGCGAGTTGGCCCAATGATGCATCTGTTGAGGAGCGTGCGATCTACCTGTCGTGTGGAGATTCTGCGAATTCCTCTTTACCCGCCGGCAGCGTCGACATGGTCGTGACCGACCCGCCCTTCTTCGATAACGTCCATTACTCGGAACTTGCCGACTTCTTTTATGCGTGGCAGCAATTGCCCCGAGTTGGGGGCGCGAACCCGTGCGTGTCCACGCGCAGCAGCGCGGAGGTTCAAGATAGCGACGTGGAGAGTTTCGCGACGAAATTGAAGGGTGTCTTGCAAGAGTGCGGACGCGTTCTTAAGGACTCCGGCTTGCTAGCGTTCACCTACCATCACTCACGCGAGGAAGGATGGAGGGCGCTCGCTGAGGCCATTCTTGGCGCGGGCTTCGTCGTCGTCAACTCTCAGCCAGTTAAGGCGGAGATGTCGGTTGCCACGCCCAAAGCTCAGGCGAAAGAGCCAATTCAATTGGATATTATCCTGGTTTGCAGAAAGCGAAGCCACCTATCTCCACCGCCAGCGTCCAGTGAAGAAGCGATCAAAGCCGCCAGGGAGAAAATGGACCGGCTCCATGCGGCGGGTTT
>Ga0116223_10003946_pt1 | contig 13050 bp, 8 predicted proteins | sample Sb_taG_3_FD_90092 | JGI IMG/M metagenome (GOLD analysis project Ga0116223, IMG submission 90092) | Peat soil microbial communities from Weissenstadt, Germany - Sb_50d_a_PC metaG | ecosystem: Environmental > Terrestrial > Soil > Wetlands > Peat | place: Germany: Weissenstadt | collected 2010-09-21 | reverse complement strand
TGAAGTGCTCGATCACCTCGGGGCTGAGGCGCAATGACACCAGTTTTTTCGTTGGAGACTTGTTCGGGCCTCGGCCCCTTCGAATTGAGGCGGCCAGATCGGAGAAAACTTCCGCGAAGGGTTTCGCGTTGGCGATATCGGCCTTCGTCAGCTCCGGATTGTCGCTGACATCGCGCAAATCCCGTTTACTATAGCCACGGTCTTTCTTAGCGCTCGGCATAAAGTTTCGTTTCATTCCGGCTTGCGGGCCGCATGCTGATAATACTCGCGGCTCTCCGCCTCGCCTTCGGACAACCAAGGCACAGCACCCTTCCGTAATTCGTCTAAGTCTGGACGAGTTGTCCCGGCTTGCCTCGCTTGGCCTCTGCCAAACACTCCCGCAGCACGCCCGTCGAGTAGCCGCGCGTGATATGCGCCTTGGCGCGGTAGGTCTCGTCCCGCATCAGCGCCGCACTGAGCTTTGGCAGGTTATAGAACGGTACGCCCGGAAAGAGATGATGCTCGAGGTGATAGTTGATATTGTGAGGAGCGAAGAAACACCGCTCCCAGAAATAGGGGATGACGGTGCGTGTGCTGCCGAGCTCTTCGTCATAGTCCATGCTGCCGAAATGCTCGGCGACGCCGCGGACATACAGGACCAGAAAGAACAGCGTCAGATAGGGCACGATCCAGTAGAGCAGAAAGCCTTTCCAGATGCCGAGCAGCGTTATGAGCGTCGCGGCACCGAGATAGTATCCCAAACGCGCCAGCCGATAGCGACCTGTTTGCTTCGCCCCCGCAACCCTGGGCAGGATATGGGCCAGATCACGCAGAGAGTTTACCGCGACCAGATAGCCGAGGAGGTTCAGGGTCATGACCCACACCTGCTGCGGGAAGGTGTAGGCGGCCTTGCCGAGCTTGACGGTCCAGTCAGGGTCGTTGTCGGTGTTGGTATGCTGGTGATGCGCCAGATGGTTCTGACGATAGCCATCCACCGTCGCCATAATCGGCCAGGCGATGAAAAGATCGCCAACCACGTCGGCCATTTTTCGATTCTTGAGGAAGCGGAAATGCGCCGCCTCGTGCATCAATACACCCAAGCCGTGCATCCGCCCGGCAATGACCGCTACCGCCAAGAGATACAGCCAAACCCCGCCGAAACGGCTGCTGAGAGCGATTGCCGCAGCGATCACCGCCCAATCGAGAGCCAGCGCCGCCACCGTGCCCCAAGGCTGTAGGACCGACAGCTTCTTCAGTTCGTCTGAATCAATTGATGCCTGGTAAACATTCATGGTTTCCGCCGGTTGGCTTGATACCTGCTCATCAGCCTCTCAGTTCGGGCCTGCGAATTTGTAAACATTCGCGCCGCTGCGGTAGTCGCGTCGCGATGCAGGATCATTTACGAGAAGCTCGAATCTGCAGGGGATGTCCCGCTCGATGTTGAAGCTGGGAGAGCGGTCGTTGCATGATAGGGAAGTTAAACGGCTTTTCGGTTGAGCTCAAGGGCGTGACGATCTTGAGTTGCTGTCGGCGCAGCCTTCACGATGCGTCGGATCCCGTGTCGCGTAGCCGCGTGAACGCATTTAGCGCTCGGCATAGAACTTCCTTCCATTCCGGCTTGCGGGCCGCATGCCGATAATACTCACGGCTTCACGTCCCAGTCGGGCGAATAGACAACGATCATTCCCGAATGTTGACGCCGATCGCGACCCGCACACGATGAACTTCTCGATTTGCGCCCTGCGGAATTAAAGCCGCAAGATTTGCGCCTTGCGGAATAAGGCCGCGAGGGGGCTTCAGTCCGGGTTCTTATGGCGATTTTGGCGCACGACTCAAATTTCCAGTTGGATTGCCATACGCCTTGAAGTTGTCATCGGAGCGACATCTCTCTTTGCGATTCATTGACCCTTTAATCGAAGCCTCAAAACATGGGAGGGACGACGATGGGAGGCCAACAGACAGCAGACTTTTCGGTGGGCCAAGACTCGGTGGACCAAGACAGAGCGATCCGCTGGCGACGCGCGGGCGCGGGCCTGTTGACGTTGATCTCGGTGGTTCTCGGAGTTGCGGCGACGGACGCGATGGCCGACTCCCCGACCCGAATCATCGAGACGAATGGCGGGCCGGTCCGCGGGGTGAGCGACGGTGTCGTCAACAAGTTTCAGGGCATCCGCTACGCCAACTCGACCGCCGGTGCGAATCGTTGGACGCCTCCCACTGCGCCGGCGCGCTCGTCTACGATCTTCGATGCGACCGCGCCGGGCAGTGCGTGTCCGCAGGTGGTCAATCAGTTTTCGGCGTCGCCGCCCTTCAGTGAAGATTGTCTCTTCCTCAACGTCACGACACCGGCTCATTCGGACGGCGACGACAGGCTTCCGGTCTGGATATTCATCCATGGCGGCGCGCTCGTTAACGGCGCAGGCGCGGGCTTCGACCCCAGCGTTCTGGCCAGCACCCACAAGATCATCGTCGTGACTATTAATTATCGCCTCGGCGCGCTCGGCTGGCTCGCCGTTTCAGCCTTGGACAGCCCTGGAATCGCCGGCAATTACGGGCTCATGGACCAGCAGCTCGCATTCGAATGGGTTCGCGACAATATCGGGCATTTCGGTGGAAATCCGAACCGGGTGACGATCGGCGGCGAGTCGGCCGGCGGGCTCAGCACCTCGTCCAATCTGGCGTCGCCGCCCGCAAAGGGGCTTTTCCACGCCGCGATCATCGAGAGCGGCGCCTATATGCTGTTCAATGTGCAACCGGTCGCAGCCCAGGAAGCCTTGGGGGCTTCATTCGCAACAGCGGTCGGCTGCACGGGTACCAGCGCGCAGATCGCCGCTTGCCTGCGAAACGCCCCGGTTGCAGCTCTCGTCGCGGCGCAAGGTATCATCAACACGTCGCCGACATCAGGTACAACGATCTTGCCGCTGGGGTTGTCGGACGCGTTTGGCACCGGCAATTTCAACCGCGTGCCGGTGATGCAGGGCACCAACCTCAATGAGGGCACGCTGTTCGAGCCGTTCTTCTTCGATCCGACCTTCACTTTCGTGCCGGGCGGCGCGGCGCAATCTCTTGTCGACAACCATATCCTGACTTATCCGCAAGAGGTTGGAATCATCTCCGGCACTGCCGACCCCACGAAGGTAGGAACTCTCGTTACACTCTATCCGCCTGCCAATTTCCCCAATCCGGACAACAGCAACAAGCCGAGCGCAGACCAGGCGCTCGGCCAGATTTTCACCGACATCACCTTCACCTGCCGAGGCTTCGACTCCAACCAACTGCTGGCGAGGTTTGTCCCGGTACACGCCTATGAGTTCGCCGATCCCAACGCGCCGGACTTGTTCCAGCCGCTGATCGGCTTCTCCTATGGCTCATCGCACGCATCGGAGTTGCAGTATCTGTTCGATGCCAAGACCCTGCAGGGCCCGGCGGATGCCGCCGCCAATGCCGCCTCACCGGCCCCGGGAGCGGCGGTGCAGCCGCCGCCGCTGACCACGGGCGGAGCGCAGCTTGCGGCCGAGATGAAGGCCTACTGGGCGAATTTCGTCCGCTTCCACAACCCCAACGGCCGAGGGGAAGATGACGAGGACGACCATGACCACGACCGCGACCACCGGGCGGACGATCGCGATCTCGCCGTCTGGCCGGCCTTCGGCCAAACGGGATTGGTCCAGAAGTTGGTGCCGGGGCCGGCGCAGCCCTTCCCGACCGCGACCTTCTCGATCGAGCACAATTGCGACGCGCTCACCATCCTCGGGTTAATCAAGTAGCGCGAGCGCCCGCCGGACGAGAAGCCGGCGGGCGCCTGACATTGACGGGCGGCTTGAGCGACTGGGTGCGGGCGGGCGAGTTGTCGCTTCCCCGCCACCTTGACCTTTGGCGCCTTGCGCAGTACATAGCGGCCACCTGCAGCCGGCCCGCGAATAGCGGATATCCGGCGCGGCTTTGAAAATCCCCCGAACAATCGAGCCCGCTTGCCGGCTCATCCTTCAAACGAGGGCTGGGCCAAAGCGGGCTGTTCGGATTCCTTAAATCATCTTAATCCTCTGACGACGGACGCGGACCCCCTAGCGATGGCTTTCAGCCCGTTCAAATTCCTGCAGGAAGTGCGCTCGGAGACCGCCAAGGTCACCTGGCCGACCCGCCGCGAGACCACGATCACCACGATCATGGTGTTCGTGATGGTGGCGCTGGCCTGTGTCTTCTTCTTCGCCGCCGATCAGGTCATCCGTTATTTCGTCACCCTGGTATTGGGCCTCCACTGATGACAGACACCGCAACGCAAGCGCAAACGATGGACAAGCGCTGGTACATCGTCCACGCCTATTCCAATTTCGAGAAGAAGGTGGCGGAATCGATCCGCGAGCAGGCCAAGCAGCGCGGGCTCGAGGAGTTGTTCGAGCAGGTGCTGGTGCCGACCGAGAAGGTCACCGAAGTCCGCCGCGGCCGCAAGATCGACGCCGAGCGCAAGTTTTTCCCGGGCTATGTCCTGGTCAAGATGAAGCTGACCGACGAGGCCTTCCATCTGATCAAGAATACCCCGAAGGTGACGGGTTTCCTCGGCGCGGAAAACAAGCCGATGCCGATCTCGGAAGTCGAAGCCATGCGCATCCTGCACCAGGTGCAGGAGGGCGTGGAGCGGCCGAAGGCGTCGGTGACGTTCGAGATCGGCGAGAATGTGCGGGTGGCCGATGGGCCGTTCGCCTCGTTCTCCGGTGTCATCGAGGAAATCGACGAGGCGCGCTCGCGCGTGAAGGTCGCGGTGTCGATCTTCGGACGCGCGACGCCGGTCGAACTGGAATTCGCTCAGGTCGAGAAGGTCTGATCGGGTAAGGCGCGGAGCTTTGTCTTCGCGTAAGATGAGGTCGTGGGAGGTGAGGGCGGTCGCCAGCCGTTCCGATCCGAACCACGAAACCTGAAACCGCCGGCTTAACCCGGCACAACAGGAGTGACATATGGCAAAGAAAGTGACCGGATACCTGAAATTGCAGGTGCCGGCGGGGGCTGCGAATCCGTCGCCCCCGATCGGTCCCGCGCTTGGTCAGCGCGGTCTCAACATCATGGAATTCTGCAAGGCGTTCAACGCGCAGACGCAGAAGGAAGAGAAGAATACCCCGATCCCGGTGATCATCACCATTTACGCGGACCGTTCCTTCACCTTCGAGATGAGGACGCCGCCGATGTCCCACTTCCTCAAGCAGGCCGCCAAAATCCAGTCCGGGTCGAAGGCCCCGGGCCGCGACAAGGCCGGCAAGGTGACGAAGGCGCAAGTGCGCGAGATCGCCCAGAAGAAGATGAAGGATCTCAATTGCGACACCATCGAGTCGGCCATGAAGATGGTCGAGGGCTCCGCCCGCTCGATGGGTCTTGAAGTTGCGGGGTAACGGGTCATGGCAATCGGAAAGCGTTTGAAGAAGGCCCGCGAGGGCGTCAACCGCGAGAAGCTTTATCCGCTCGCGGAAGCCATCAAGATGGTCAAGGAGCGCGCCAAGTCGAAGTTCGACGAGACGGTCGAGATCGCGATCAATCTCGGCGTCGATCCGCGACACGCCGATCAGATGGTTCGCGGCGTGGTGACGCTGCCGAACGGCACCGGCCGCACCTTGCGCGTCGGCGTGTTCGCGCGCGGCGCCAAGGCGGAAGAAGCCAAGGCCGCGGGCGCTGACATCGTCGGCGCCGAAGACCTGGTCGAGAAGGTGCAGGGCGGCGCGATCGATTTCGACCGCTGCATCGCCACCCCCGACATGATGCCGCTGGTCGGCCGTCTCGGTAAGGTGCTCGGACCGCGCGGCATGATGCCGAACCCGAAGATCGGCACGGTGACCATGGATGTCGCCAATGCCGTGAAGGGCGCCAAGGGCGGTTCGGTCGAGTTCCGGGTCGAGAAGGCCGGCATCGTGCAGGCCGGCATCGGCAAAGCCTCGTTCTCGGAAGAGAAGCTGGTGCAGAACGTCAAGGCGCTTGCGGACGCGGTCGCCAAGGCAAAGCCTTCCGGCTCCAAAGGCACCTACATCCAGCGCGTGGCGGTTTCCTCCACCATGGGTCCGGGCGTGAAGGTCGAGCCGGGAAGCCTGCTCGGCTAACGTTCAACGGCGGATCGAAGCGATTTGAGGGAGCGGAATTGGGCAACCGGTTCCGCTCCTTGTTTATGAGAGGCACGGCGTCGAGAAAGAGGAGAGCATGCCCGAGAAGGTCCTGATCTATTCGCGCTTTCCCAAGGCGCTGATGGCGCGGATCGCCCAGCGCTTCGAGCTGATGGACACGGCCGGAAAGCCGCCGGTCGAGGTGTTCACGAAGGACGAGCTCTCCGGCGTCCGTGCGTTGATCACGGCCGGCGGTACGCCGCTGGGCGCGGCCACACTCGACATGCTGCCCGCCTTGCGCGCGATCGTCTGCTACGGCACCGGCTATGATGGCGTCGATCTTGCCGCCGTGGCGCAACGAAAAATCGTGCTCGGCAACAGCCCCGCTGCCAATGCCGCCGCCGTTGCCGACCTTGCGGTCACCTTGATGCTGGCGGTGACGCGGCGTCTCATTCCGGCCGACGAGTTCGTCCGCGACGGCAGCTGGGCCGCATCGAAACCTTCGCCGCTGCTGCGGCCGCAGCCCGGCAATCCCGGCCGCCGCGTCGGCATCTACGGCATGGGCGAGATCGGCCGCAAGATCGCCGCGCGGATGGCGGCGTTCGAGACCGAAATCGGCTATTTCAGCCGCAGCCGGCATGATGTGCCCTACCGATGTTTCCCGAATCTAGCGGCGTTGGCGGAATGGTGCAGCGTCCTGATGATTGCGGTCCGCGCAAGCCGCGACACCCATCACGCCGTCAATGCCGGAATTCTGCAAAAGCTCGGCAAGGACGGCTATGTGATCAACATCGCGCGCGGCTCGGTGATCGACGAGGCGGCGCTGGTTGCTGCTCTCACGAACAACGCAATCGCAGGTGCCGGTCTCGACGTGTTCGAGAAAGAGCCGCACGCGCCGGACGCGCTGACCGCGTTTCCCAACGTCGTGCTGACCCCGCATGTCGGCGGCCACACGATCGAATCGCACGTCGCGATGCAGGACTGCGTGATGGCCAATCTCGAGGCGTTCTTTGCCGGGAAGCCTCTGGCCTATCCCGTCATATGACGGTTCCGGCCCCTGCCGCGGCGGGCCTTAAATGCCGGAAATTAGCGCTTGGCAAGGCGGGAAAGACTCGTTAAAGAGCGCGTTCCGGACGTGCTGGCTGTTGCTGGCACGTTTGTGCTCGCATTCCGAAAACCCGGCACGATAGGAGACCATTCCTTTCAGGACATCCGCATGGATTGCTCGAAAGGAAGGGGAACCGTCGTTTTGGAGGGATGTGGGCAGGGGTGGGCCGGCTTGCCGGAACGCCCCGATCCTGTCCGAGACTGCAGGCGCCTGAGATGAAACGCATGTTTCTTCAATGGCTTAATTCGCTAGCCTGCATAGACGGGTGAAGACCGGATTTCGCACTCCGCCGCGCGTTTGTTGCGGCGGGCAGCGGATAAGGTTCGAACCTCGACACCCCACGCCGCAAGGCTTGGGAGGGCAGGCTGTCAAATGTCGTGCTGCCCGAATTGTCCTTAGGACTTGCGTGTCTCGAGGTCAGGTTTTGGGCGGGACGATGGGTGCAACCCGGCGGTCCTGCCTTTGGGCACCAGACCGCCAACCGGAGAGAGCTTGCTGTGGAAAGAGCGGCAAAAAAGGACGCGGTCGAGGAGCTGAATGGTCTGTTCAAGGCCACCAGCGTTGCGATCGTCGCCCATTATTCCGGCCTCACCGTGGCCCAGATGCAGAAGCTGCGCATGCAGATGAAGCAGGCGGGTGCGTCGGTGAAGGTCGCGAAAAACCGTCTCGCCAAAATTGCTCTTGAAGGCACAGACGTCGTTGCCATCGGCCCCCTGTTGAAGGGACCGACCGTGATCGCGACTTCCAAAGATCCGGTGGCGGCGCCGAAGGTTGCCATCGAATTCGCCAAGACGAACGAGCAGTTCGTCATTCTCGGCGGATCGATGGGTAAAACCGTCCTGAATGTCGATGGCGTAAGGGCGCTTGCCGCTTTGCCGTCGCTTGATGAGTTGCGCGGAAAGATCGTCGGCCTCCTGGTGGCGCCCGCGACCAAGATTGCTCAGCTCTCGACCGCGCCCGCGGCCAAGCTCGCGCGCGTTGTTCAGGCCTATGCCTCAAAGAGCGAAGCGGCCTGACGCCCTTCGCACATCGTAAACCTGGTTCGAACCGATACGCTTAAGGAAACAGATCAATGGCTGACCTACAGAAGATTGTTAACGACCTCTCGAGCCTCACCGTGCTCGAAGCGGCCGAGCTCGCAAAGCTCCTTGAAGAGAAGTGGGGCGTCTCCGCCGCAGCCGCCGTTGCGGTTGCCGGTCCCGCCGGTGGCGGCGCGGCCGCCGCGCCCGCTGAAGAAAAGACCGAGTTCACGGTCGTGCTCGCCGCCGCCGGCGAAAAGAAGATCGAGGTCATCAAGGAAGTTCGCGCCATCACCGGTCTTGGCCTCAAGGAAGCCAAGGACCTCGTCGAGGGCGCGCCCAAGCCGGTCAAGGAAAGCGTCAACAAGGAAGAAGCCGACAAGATCAAGGCCCAGCTTGAGAAGGCCGGCGCCAAGGTGGAATTGAAGTAAGCGGAGCTTGCTTCAATTCTATCCCCGGACAAGCGAGGCCTTGGCCGAGCGCGATCCGGGGATCTGGCAACCAAAGACGTGGATGGCCGGGCCTCCGCCGCGCCGAAGGGGCTTCGGCCCCGCAGGTGGGTCAAGCCCGGCCATGACAAGGGTAGACGAAAACGACGTGGCCAAGGAGTTCCCTCGGAATCACGTTGAACACAAGAATGTGTGGGGATTGGCGGGAATACCCCTCGAATCTCCACGATTGCCATCCCATATCGGGACGGCAGCAGGAAAACACGGTCGGCGTCGGGAACCGCAAGGTTTCTGCGCAAGCCGTTGGGAGACAGGCAATTTCGGGCTTTTTCAGTCCGTGACGAGGCAGGTTTGGACGGGCGGGTGCGGTCAAGCGCCTCGCGCGTCGTTTTGCGTTCTTTAGGTCTGATACTTCGATTCAGGATTTAAGTCCTGACATTGGGCTCCCAGGCTTAGGAACGAATCAAAATTCAACCCGGGGGCGATGCCAATCGCGCTTCGGAAGGTTCGCCCCTCGCGGGGCGACGAAATGAGAGGCCACGATGGCGCAGCAGACGTTCACCGGTCGCAAACGCGTTCGCAAGTTTTTCGGACACATCAAGGAAGTCGCGGAGATGCCGAACCTCATCGAGGTTCAGAAGGCCTCCTATGACCAGTTCCTGATGGTCGACGAACCCCAGGGCGGCCGGCTGGACGAAGGCTTGCAGGCGGTGTTCCGGTCGGTGTTTCCGATTTCGGATTTCTCCGGCACCTCGATGCTGGAATTCGTCCGCTACGAATTCGAGCCGCCGAAATATGACGTCGACGAGTGCCGTCAGCGCGGCATGACCTATGCTGCGCCGCTGAAGGTGACGCTCCGCCTGATCGTGTTCGATATCGACGAAGAAACCGGCGCGAAGTCGGTCAAGGACATCAAGGAGCAGGACGTCTACATGGGCGACATTCCGCTCATGACCATGAACGGCACCTTCGTCGTCAACGGCACCGAGCGCGTCATCGTTTCGCAGATGCATCGCTCGCCCGGCGTATTCTTCGATCACGACAAGGGCAAGACCCATTCGTCGGGCAAGCTCCTGTTTGCCGCGCGCGTGATCCCCTATCGCGGTTCCTGGCTCGATATCGAATTCGATGCCAAGGACATCGTGTTTGCGCGCATCGACCGCCGCCGCAAGATCCCGGTGACGTCGCTGATGTTCGCGCTCGGGCTCGACGGCGAGACCATCCTTTCGACCTTCTACAAGAAGATCAACTACAAGCGGGCCAAAGATGGCTGGCGCGTGCCGTTCGACGCCAACCGTTTCCGCGGCTATTCCACGATCAACGACCTCGTCGATGCCGATAGCGGCAAGGTAGTGCTCGAGGCCGGCAAGAAGCTCACGGTGCGCGCCGCGCGCCAGCTCCAGGAGAAGGGGCTGAAGGCGCTGCGCATGTCGGATGAGGAATTGGTCGGCAACTATGTCGCCGACGACCTCGTCAATCCGAAGACCGGCGAGATCTATGCCGAGGCCGGCGAGGAAATCACCGACAAGCTTCTGAAGGGGCTGAACGAGCAGGGCTACAAGGAGCTGCCGCTGCTCGACATCGACCACGTCAATGTCGGCGGTTATATCCGCAACACCCTTCATGCCGACAAGAACATGACGCGTGAAGACGCGCTGTTCGACATCTATCGCGTGATGCGTCCGGGCGAGCCGCCGACGCTGGATTCGGCGCAGGCCATGTTCCAGTCGCTGTTCTTCGACGCCGAGCGCTACGACCTTTCCGCGGTCGGCCGCGTGAAGATGAACATGCGCCTCGAGCTCGATGCGCCCGACACCCATCGCACGCTGCGCAAGGAAGACATCCTCGCCGTCATCAAGACGCTGGTGGATTTGCGCGACGGCAAGGGCGAGATCGACGACATCGACCACCTCGGTAACCGCCGGGTGCGCTCGGTCGGCGAATTGATGGAAAACCAGTACCGCATCGGGCTCCTCCGCATGGAGCGCGCGATCAAGGAGCGCATGTCGAGTGTCGATATCGACACCGTGATGCCGCAGGACCTGATCAACGCCAAGCCCGCGGCCGCCGCGGTGCGCGAGTTCTTCGGTTCCTCGCAACTGTCGCAGTTCATGGACCAGACCAACCCGCTGTCGGAAATCACCCACAAGCGCCGTCTCTCGGCGCTTGGCCCGGGCGGCCTGACGCGCGAGCGCGCCGGCTTCGAGGTGCGCGACGTGCATCCGACGCATTACGGCCGCATCTGCCCGATCGAGACGCCGGAAGGCCCGAACATCGGCCTGATCAATTCGCTCGCGACCTTTGCGCGCGTCAATAAATACGGCTTCGTCGAGACGCCTTATCGCAAGGTCAAGGATGGCCGCGTCACCGACGAGGTGATCTATCTGTCGGCGATGGAGGAGGGCCGCTATCACGTCGCGCAGGCGAACGTCGCGCTCGACAACCGCAGCCGCTTCACCGACGACCTCGTGGTCTGCCGTCACTCCGGCGACGTGGTGATGATCACGCCGGACAAGGTCGACTACATGGACGTGTCGCCCAAGCAGCTCGTCTCGGTCGCCGCGGCGCTCATTCCGTTCCTCGAGAACGACGACGCCAACCGGGCGCTGATGGGTTCCAACATGCAGCGTCAGGCCGTGCCGCTGGTGCGCGCCGAGGCACCGTTCGTCGGCACCGGCATGGAAGGCGTGGTCGCGCGCGACTCGGGTGCTGCGATCGCGGCGCGCCGGACCGGCGTGATCGACCAGATCGACGCCACCCGTATCGTTATCCGCGCCACCGAGGATCTCGATCCGACCAAATCGGGCGTCGATATCTACCGCTTGATGAAATACCAGCGTTCCAACCAGTCGACCTGCATCAACCAGCGTCCGCTGGTGAAAGTCGGCGACGTCGTCAAGAAGGGCGATATCATTGCAGACGGCCCCTCGACCGATCTCGGCGAGCTCGCGCTCGGCCGCAACGTGCTGGTCGCGTTCATGCCGTGGAACGGCTACAACTTCGAAGACTCGATCCTGCTCTCCGAAAGAATCGTGAAGGACGACGTCTTCACCTCGATCCACATCGAGGAGTTCGAGGTGATGGCCCGCGATACCAAGCTTGGTCCTGAGGAAATCACCCGCGACATTCCGAACGTTTCGGAAGAAGCGCTGAAGAATCTCGACGAAGCCGGTATCGTCTATATCGGCGCCGAAGTGCGCGCCGGCGACATCCTGGTCGGCAAGATCACGCCGAAGGGCGAAAGCCCGATGACGCCGGAAGAGAAGCTATTGCGCGCCATCTTCGGCGAAAAGGCTTCCGACGTCCGCGACACCTCGCTCCGCGTGCCGCCGGGCGTGCAGGGCACGATCGTCGAAGTCCGCGTCTTCAACCGGCACGGCGTCGACAAGGACGAGCGTGCGCTGGCGATCGAGCGGGAAGAGATCGAGCGTCTTGCCAAGGACCGCGACGACGAACAGGCGATTCTCGACCGCAACGTCTATAGCCGCCTCTCCGAGCTCCTGGAAAACCGCCAGGGCATCGCCGGTCCCAAGGGCTTCAAGAAGGACACCAAGATCACGCGCGCGGTGCTCGAAGAGCATCCGCGTTCGCAATGGTGGATGTTTGCATCCCCCAACGACAAGCTGATGGCCGAAATCGAGGCGATGCGGAAGCAGTACGACGAATCGAAGAAGGGCCTTGAACAGCGCTTCCTCGACAAGGTCGAGAAACTGCAGCGTGGCGATGAATTGCCGCCCGGCGTGATGAAGATGGTCAAGGTCTTCGTCGCGGTGAAGCGCAAGATTCAGCCGGGCGACAAGATGGCCGGCCGCCACGGCAACAAGGGCGTCGTCTCCAAGATCGTTCCGGTCGAGGACATGCCGTTCCTCGAGGACGGCACGCATGCCGATATCGTTCTCAATCCGCTCGGCGTGCCTTCGCGCATGAATGTCGGGCAGATTCTGGAGACCCATCTCGGCTGGGCGTGCGCGGGCCTCGGCAAGCGCATCGGCCAGACCATCGACGCCTATTACAGCAAGCAGGACGTCAGGCCGCTGAAGGAGACCTTGAAGAAGATCTATGGCGATGAGGAGACGATCAAATCGCTCAACGACAGCGAACTGATCGAACTCGGCCGCAATTTGAGCCACGGCGTGCCGATCGCGACGCCGGTGTTCGACGGCGCCAAGGAAGCCGACATCGAGGAGATGCTGAAGCTTGCCGGTCTCGACGCCTCGGGCCAATCGACCGTCTATGACGGCCGCACCGGCGACGCGTTCGACCGCAAGGTGACGGTGGGCTACATCTATATGCTCAAGCTGCATCACCTCGTCGACGACAAGATCCACGCGCGTTCGATCGGGCCGTACTCGCTCGTCACCCAGCAGCCGTTGGGCGGCAAGGCGCAGTTCGGCGGCCAGCGCTTCGGCGAAATG
>Ga0116223_10003944_pt1 | contig 13058 bp, 14 predicted proteins | sample Sb_taG_3_FD_90092 | JGI IMG/M metagenome (GOLD analysis project Ga0116223, IMG submission 90092) | Peat soil microbial communities from Weissenstadt, Germany - Sb_50d_a_PC metaG | ecosystem: Environmental > Terrestrial > Soil > Wetlands > Peat | place: Germany: Weissenstadt | collected 2010-09-21 | reverse complement strand
GCCAACTGGAATTGCTGGAGCATGCCGTGGCCGCGGCCCTTACTGCGGTGAATTCAGAACACGCAACAGCCCATTTTCGCCACTGCGGCTATGGTCTATAAATACTCAGAAAATGGTCTAAGTGTTTCAAGCGCCGTCTGGGCCCAGTCGGGGGAACTATGGTTGAGCGGAGGCGCTTCGCTTCTGGCCAACGGAAACATCGGGTCTCCGTCTCCCGATGGCCCATCCAGCGACGTTCATTTAGGCAACGGTTTTCGCGTTGGCTTCCGGTTTGACCTGAATTCCGCCGGACACATCGGCCACGAAATTCTCTACGCTTACAACCGTACGAATTTTGCCGACAACACGGGTACGATCCTCCCTAACGTCGGCAGCGCCGGGACGGCCATCCACCAGGCCGGATACAACCTTCTGTACTACCGGCGCGCGACTAAGGAGGAATCGAGGGTGCGCCCCTTCGCCACCGCCGGATTTCAGGTCAGTGATTTTGTGTTGCCAGCGTCCTCGGAGCCTCAGCAGGGCAGCAGCGTCAGACCCGGAGTCAATGTGGGCGGCGGAGTGAAGGTAAGGCTCTCCCCCTTGTTCGGCTTCCGGCTTGACGTGCGGGAATACATCACGGCCAAGCCCAGTTGGAGTGATCTTCTCCTCAACCAGAGAGGCCCGCTGTGGCAAACAGAAATTTCCGCCGGTTTCGGAGTGAACTTCTAATGAAGATACGGATATTGATGGTGTTTGGATTCGGCACCGGTTGTCTGCTGGTTGCTGCCGACGAATCCAAACAGAGGGTTCAGGTAACCAACACGCAGCACATGGATCTCCCGGCTGGCGGCACGGTGAGGCTGAAGAACTCGACCGGCGACCTCACGGTCGAGGGGTGGGACCAGCTCGCCGTTGAGATCACCACCGTTAAGTCGACGAAAGCCGAGTATGCTTCCGCGGAGCGCGAGAAAGCCTCGCACGGCTTGGATAGAGTGCAAGTCACGGCGCAGCGTCAGGGCGACGAACTCGTCATTACCACGGATTTCCCTAGGCACGAGGGATTCCTACCCTCTTCTCCTTTAGGCGCACACTTTGATCTCGATTGCCGTATCAAAGTTCCACGAAACGCCCGCTTGATCGTCGATCACGACGTTGGCGAAGTCCTTTTCGACGACGTGACGGGTGACATTCACGCGACGGCTCTTCAAGGCGGCATAACCCTGCATCTACCCGAAGTAGGTCAGTACGCCATCGATGCTAAAAGCGACTTTGGGATCGTCTTTTCCGACTTCCCTGGGAGTGCGAAGCGGCGTTGGTGGGCCGTCGGTCATCAGTTCACCCAGACTTCGCAGGCTCCGCACCGCCTCTATCTGAGAGAGGGATATGGCGACATTATCATCCTCAAGACGCGTGCACCGAAGCCGTCCGAGGGGCCGAGCCCGGCTCCAAGAGAGGGCTTGTGAACAAGGAGGCAATCCGGACTCGCATAGAGCAGATCGGGATCATTCCCGCGATTCGCTTCTCGTCTGCTGCGGATGCTTTGTTCGCCGTGGAGGCGGTTTCGGACAGCGGGATTCCCATCGCGGAAGTGACGATGACGATTCCTGGAGCTATTGAGGTGATTTCCACGCTCGCGCGCGACAAACCAGACCTGATCGTTGGCTCCGGCTCCATTGTTGACGTTGAAACCGCGCGCCGCTGCCTGGACGCTGGTGCTAAGTTCCTGACCAGCCCGGGGCTCGATACTCAAATTGTGGAGTTCGCGGTGAAGCACGATGTGGTCGTCTTTCCGGGCGTATTGACGCCCAGCGAAGTCATGACCGCATGGAAGGCCGGTTCGGACTTCGTCAAGGTTTTCCCCTGTTCGCTCCTCGGCGGCGCAAGCTACATCAAAGCCCTCAAGTCACCGTTCCCCGACATACCATTGATCGCCTCCGGAGGCGTGACTCAACAGACCGCCGCCGATTTCATCCTGGCGGGAGCTGCTGGATTGGGGATTGGCCGAGATTTGGTCAATCCAGAGGCTGTCCATCGGCGTGAGCCGGATTGGATTCGCGAGCTGGCGGGGCGCTTCTTGCAGATCGTCACGGACGCGCGCAGTCAAAGGGCGGCGTGAGTGCCGGGTCGCCCTGGTGGGAGATGAGAACAGCGCCGCACAAAGCAAGTCACCAAATCGCTAGGCGCTTGGGATGGATCAAAAAGCGAAGTGGTGATGAAGCGGCATTTCAAACCGGTATGAAGGCAATTCAGCTTTCAGTCAATGTCGGGTCCGTGGAGGCGAGTGATCAGCCCAGGGGCGTTGTCCCGCTATTTGAGGTAGGCGCGTAGAGCGGTAACCAGATCATCCGCCGCACGCATTTGTTCACCCGTTGCGTTCCCATTGGCAGGAAGAATGTGGAATCGAATATGCCCTTCGATGACCTCCGCCATCAACGCATCCATGGCGCCCCGGCACGCAGCGATGTTGTGAAGTACCTCCGAGCACTCGCCCTCCTGATCCAGCGTCCTCTCGATAGCCGCAACCTGTCCCCTGATCCGCCGGACGCGGTTCAACAGCCTCTTCTTCTCTTCGACAGTGTGTGCCATAGCACTAGCGTGCCACAAAAATAGCTAAAAAAAAGTCTTTACATTGATACCCCTGCCGGTATATCCTGTTTTTGTGGGACCGCTCTGATCCCACCCAAGCTCAGAGGAAAGGAGGGCCACTTAATGTCTGACGGCGGAAGTAGTCGGTTGCGCGGACAGCTGGATACCGAGTCAGCGGAGCCTCCCCTTATGAGCTCCGCCTTCCCGATTCGATAGCTTTCGTTAGCCGCGCTTTTCCGAAATCTTCTCGCCCGTAGTCCGCCCGGATCTTGCCCCGGCGGCCTGCGCAGAAGTGTGCCTCATGGCGTGTGGCTAATGCCCGTGTGCCTAATCGAGAAGGAAGGTGGTTAACGACATGCGGATGAAAATCGTGGCGATGGTTCGTGGCGCGGCGCAGTGGGTCGATAGACTCATGGACGTGCGTCTGCGAACGGATATTGCGGCCGGGCTCCGCACCCGCTGAAGCGGAGATTTTAAGAATGTTCCAACGCACCGATGATTCGAAGGTGACAGAGCCTCCGAATGCAGCGGGCGAATCCGGCTCGGCAAACCGTTAGCAGGCCTCGTTTTTTCTGTCCGCGGCCTGCGGGTTCCAGCCAGGCCGGGTTCCCCTAACCCCAACGAAATTGGCCCGGGCGGCCATCGTCGGGCGCTCGCCGCCTGAAGTGTGCTCAATCGAGAGGAGCTGGGAAAGATGATCTTTCGGAACAAACTGACGACAGGGGTGACGGCGCTGGTGGCACTTGCCGCGGGGGCGTTTGCGGATACCTCGGGCAGGATCCAAGGAGCCGTAAGGGACCCCGCTGGAAATCCCGTCTCCCGCGCCGCGGTGGCTCTGACGAACAAAGCCACCGGAGTGAAGCAAACGGTTCAAACCGGCGATGAAGGCGCGTTTGCGTTTCCGGTGGTACCTGTCGGCACGTACGAGCTAGTGGTCGGCATTGAAAACTTCCAGCCGTACAAAAAGTCCGATATCGCCATCGATCTCGGCAGCGCCGTGCAATTGGAGGTGCGGCTTGAACTAGCCGCGGTGAATACATCCGTGACCGTCACCGAAGACGCCACCCAGGTGGAGACCTCCGATACCAAGCTCGGCCAGGTGATCGGCAGTAAGCAAGTGACGGGCCTGCCGTTGAATGGACGCAGCTATACCGACCTGTTGGCCATTCAAGGCGGCGTCACTCCGATCACGACCAGCGGCGCAGGTAACAGCACGTCGGGAGGAGGCTTTGGTACGGTGCCCGTCGCCGGAAACGGCAACACCGGACAATTTTCGATCAACGGACAACGTGAGTCCGCGAACGGCTTCTATTTGAATGGGGCCAGTGTCCAGGAGACCATCGGGCAGCAGGCCGGCATCGTTCCCAATCTGGACTCCATCGCCGAGTTTCGTATCCTGACCAGCAACGCAGACGCGGAATACGGCGGATACAGCGGCGGTTTAATCAACGTGGTGACCAAGTCTGGAGGTAACCAGCTTCACGGCTCCAGCTTCGAGTTCCTCCGCAACACCAATCTCGACGCGCGCGGGTTCTTCTCGCCGGAGCGCTCGGCGTTCCAGCAAAACCAGTTCGGCGGAACGCTAGGCGGCCCCATCCGCAAGAACAAGGTGTTCTTCTTCAGTGACTATCAAGGACAGCGGACGATTCAAGGTTTGGAGACGGGTCTGGTGCAGGTGCCCTCGCTGGCGAATCGCTCCGGCAATTTCTCCGACGCCGCCAGCACGTTCACTGGCCGCGTGAATGGCTCGTATCTCGCCGATACGTTGGCGAATCGGCTAGGTTATGGAGTGACCGATGGAGAGTCTTATTACGCACCGAACTGCACCTCCACCTCGCAATGTGTTTTCCCGAATGCAATCATTCCGGCGCGTGCATTCTCATTGCCCGCTACGCGATTGCTGCAGTACATTCCGACTCCCAACCTCCCCACTACAAACCTAGGCGCGAGTCTGTTTTCCTCCGGCGCGGAAAAGAATCGGCTCAACGATGACAAGGGCTCGATGCGACTGGACTTCAATTCTGAACGGCACGGGGTCTTCTCCATTTACTATTTCGCGGACACCTACAACCAAAACAATCCCTACCCGAGTGGCTTCGGCGGAGCCACGGTGCCGGGCTTCAACGCCCTCTCGAACGGGCTCACCCAACTCGCGGTCCTGAGCCATACGATCAGCTTCGGTCCAAGTGTAGTCAACGAAGTGCGGGTTAGCTTCACCCGTCTCAACAATCAACTCGGAACCCCCCAGGGCGGCGTCGGCGTCAGCCTGGCGGATCAGGGTTTCTCGACAGGCCCCACTGGAATCCAGCCCGGATTCCCCAAGTATTTGGGGGTAGAAACTCTGTACTTCAACACGTTCACGATCGGCACCAATCCCTTTGCTCTGGGCCAAGTGAACAACACCTACGAGGCGAGCGACAACCTTTCGAAAGTCCACGGCAATCACACACTGAAATTCGGGGCGCAGTACACAAGATTCCGGGTGAAGCAGTTACCGGATCTCGTGGCCAACGGCACATTTTCATTTTTCGGTTCGGGCGCCCAATCCACCGGCAACGGCTTCGCCGATTTTCTCCTCGGCGTGCCGGATAACTACTCGCAGCAATCTTCACCCGCCTTCTACGAACTCTCCGTCACAGCGGGAATCTTTGCACAAGACAGTTGGCGCATCCGCACGAATCTTACGCTGAACTACGGTTTGCGTTGGGACTACATCCGTCCCTGGTCGGAAGAGCACAATCAGATATCGACTTTGATCTATGGCCAAAACTCGGTCCAGTTCCCTGGAGCGCCCACTGGATATGTACTGCCCGGCGATCCCGGTATACCTTCCACCATCGCGCCAACTCCACTCAACGATTTCTCGCGCGGTTTGGTCTCGCGTATTCACCCGGCTGGTCGAACGGCCTCTTGAGTAAGCTCGCCGGCGGTCCGGGCAAAACCAGCGTTCGCGTCGGCGCGGGGCGCTTCTTCACCGCCATTGAAGGCCTCACGGTCGCGTACCCGACCGGGAATCCTCCCTATGGCCTCACTTATCTCAGTTCCGAGCCTCCGCAATTTGCGCAGCCGTTCGTCGGAGCGCTCACGGGTACTCAATATCCGCAGCAGTTTCCGGTGAATGTTCCGCCCTACAGTGTGTCGGCTTCGAATCCATTCGTTACCGACTGGAGCCGCTACGTACCGCTGAACGGCGCCATCAGCTACTTTTATAAGAACCGCACGCCCTACGCCATGACCGCAAACTTTACCGTCGAACGCCAGATCGGTTCGAACTATCTGGCGACCGCGAGCTATGTAGGTTCGCTGGGGCGGCACCTGCTCACGTCCCTGGGAGCGAACCCCGGCGTGCCCTCGCTATGCCTGAGCCTCAGTCAACCCCAGGACGTCGCTCCTGGAACGCCAACCTGCGGCCCATTCGGAGAAAACGGTATCTACACGCGCGCCAACGGAACGATTGTGAATGGAACCCGCGCTCCGTTCAGCAATGCGATTGGCAGCGATGGATACTTCGCCAATATGGGCAACTCGAACTATAACTCGTTTCAGTTCACGTTGAAACGGACCAAGGGCGCACTCACGCTGCTGGCTAGTTACAGCTTCAGCAAGTCGCTCGATTGGTCCTCGAACTTGCAGGAGCAGGTCAACCCATACGACTACCGCCAGGAATACGGGATTTCCGCGTTCGACATCAAACACAATGTCGTCTTGAGCTACAACTATGAGCTTCCGTTTTCGAAGCTCTTTCACGCAAAGGCCGGTTGGGTTCAGGGATGGGCCGTTTCCGGCATCACGCGCTTTGCGACGGGCTTGCCGGTAACCTTTTCCAGTTTCGGAGACAATGCCTTGCTAGGCGTCCAGAACAACGGAGTCAACGGAGTCAGCATCGATCTGCCAAATGTCGTTCCCGGCAACCTGCAGATCAACCATAACCCACGCAATGCGCAGCCGTACTTCAATACGTCGCTATTCAGCCCCAGTGCTCTTGGAACGCCGGGCAACTCGTCCCGCCGGCCCTTCTATGGCCCGGGCATGGACAACTTCGACGTCGCTCTCCACAAAATCACAAAGTTCACTGAATCGAAGATGCTGGAAATACGCTTCGAGTTGTTCAATGCCTTCAACCATGCTCAGTTTTTCGGCCCCAGCGCCGTAAACGGAAACATCGACAGCGCCACGTTCGGATACGTGACCCAGGCGGCGGCTCCCCGCATCTCGCAGGTCGCCGCCAAGTTCACCTTCTGACGAGCCTCGGGAAATCGCCTATGGAACATACACCGGAGTTCGAACGAAAAGAAAGGGAACTGGCTGCTCGATTCGAGGAAGCGGCCCGAATCGTACGGACGGCGGAGGCGCAGTCCAGTGTGCTCACCTCGGAAGAGAGTTCGCGTGTGTTGGAACTAATGGCACGCGTGCGGATCTTGGAGCGGCAGATGGGCCACCTGCACAGGCACGAACAACATATCTGGTCCAACGCAGAAAAGGAGCTACAACCAATGATGAGAGCACACTATGTTGCCGAGCTGGAGTCAGTGAAGCAGAACCTGATCAACATGGGGGAGACCACGATATCGCTTCTGACCGAAGCAATGCACGCAGTTGTGGATCCCAATCCTGGCTCCGCCGCCCGAGCCAGCGAGCTGGAGGCGCAAACCGACCATCAGCACCGGCTGATCCATGACCAATGCCTGAACCTCATTACGCTGCAGGCTCCGGTCGCAGGCGACGCCCGGCTTCTCACCGGTGCCCTTGACGCAAACAACCCGTCACAGTGCTCGGAGACTTGTGGAACCTGGGTGACCAACATCGTATCCTGTGTGCGGATTCCACTGTTGCCTCGAACCTGATGACGGTCTTAGAACAATGTCCGGCAGACCTGATCTACGCAGATTTACCATACAATGTCGCGTATTCCGGCTCGCCGCGATCCTCTCAGGCCAGAGCCCGGCGGCCGATCCTCAACGACAATCTGGGGAGCGAGTTTGGGAAGTTCCTCTACGATAGTTGCGTCGCGATGCTCGCGGTGGCCGGTGGCGCCATCTACATTTCGATGTCGTCTTCGGAATTGCATACGTTGTACAAGGCATTCACCGACGCCGGAGGTCATTGGTCAACCTACTTGATCTGGGTGAAAGACACCTTTACGTTGGGGCGATCGTCGTATCAGCGACAATTCGAGCCCGTTCTCTTTGGCTGGAAGGAGGGCGGCGCCCATTACTTCTGCGGGGAACGCAATTTGGCGGATGTCTGGTTCATCGACAAACCCCGGGTGAACGATCTGCATCCCACCATGAAGCCTGTAGAGTTGATCGAGCGAGCGATTCTGCACAGCAGCAAAAGCGGGGATCTCGTGCTGGATCCCGTGGCCGGGTCCGGCTCGACCTTGATCGCTTGCCAGAAAACAAGCCGCTGCGGCCGCTTGATTGAGCTCGATCCGCGTTATGTCGACGTCGCCATTTTGCGTTGGCAAGCCTTTTCGGGCCAGCAGGCGACGCTCGCCTCATCTGGACAATCCTTCGAGGAGGTCAGCCGCGAGCGGCAGAGACCCGTCGGGGAAGCTGCGCCGACGCCGGAGTAGGCGCGTCTAAGAGGCCTTTGCGAGGCGCGGCTGGCGGTGGCTCTATCCCTCATCACTGCTGGACGGCTGTGTCGGCCGCTCTTCGGCCACCGGCGTATCCTTACACAACAGGCAAGAACCCATGCTCTCTCGATGAGAACAAATTTTGTGCACCTTCTCGAGCACATCGAGCAGATACCCGCCGGCCTTGCAGCGACGTCCCTGATCGGCCGGATCGCTTGTGATGCGGTACTGTCCCGATACGTAGCCACCAGAATCGCGAAACCAATCCTTGACCACCCGCTCGCCGGGTGCCAGATTCTTCCGGCGCTCCAACGACGCCCCGTGCATTACGCACGCGATCCCCCGACAAATGGGCCCGTCGCGCAACTTGAGCGCTGCTTCTAACTGTCGCAATCTAGTTTCAATTCGACGCATATTCGTTTTTCACGGCAAACCCTTTACGCCGCGTTGTCCTCCAGAAAGAAGATGTTCGAGTCTTGCTCAGGATCTTCGTTCATACCGGATTCTGCGGCCAGGAGCCGTTCCTCTAGTACCCGTAATTGCGCGGCCTCGATGCTCCGACGCTTCGCGTCGAGCATATTCACAACGGTTTCCCTCTGCTGCGGCACGATCCGCCCCTTGCTAACCTCATGCAGAATGGTATCTTGCACTTGCCCTACCTCCGCGCACGTGCTTGTGGGCCCGGTCTTGAATTTGATGGCTGGTTCTTGCAGCGCCGGCAAGATGCGCTCCATACAGAGACGCATCGCGATCATGTTTCCTTTTAGCGCCTCGGCGATGCATTTCTTCATGAGCGCTTCGGCATGCTCGCCGAGCAGTGCCAGGGCCGCTGTGGTCGACTTGTTACGGCTGCCCTTAGGGCGGCCCCGGCCGAACGAATTTCCTGGTTCAAACGGTTTCCCGCGAGACATAAAGTACATCCTTTCACTTAGTCGAATGGCGGCGCTTTGCGCCGGGCAGCGGAATTAAGATCGCCGGAATTGATCACCACACCTAGTATCGACGTACAATGGTCTGTACATGAGTTGGACAATGCACAGACGAACTTCGGACTTCCGCTCGGGGGCCACCCAGGGTGAGTGGTGGCGGCATAGTTTGTATGAGATACGGGACGGTTGCATCCGCCCGGCGGAAGGGGCCGACCTCGAATGGTACGACCCCTGGCCTGACTTTCAGCGCACTCGCGCGCAGACCGTCGGGCAGGCCCCAGGGGCAGCTCAGCCTGCCTACCAAAGCCTATTGAAGCTGGTGCACCAGCTAGAGTATCTTCCCGGGCAGAAACGCCATCCATATGGCCTGACCCCCAAATCCCAGACCTTGATCTTGGAGTGGTGTCAGCAGCACGGCCTGTTGGGTGTGCTGCTCTCGCGGTGGGAAGCCATCAGTTTGGCCCCCCAGCACTACGAAAAAGGCGATCGTTGGGTACAGCGGAAATACGTCCGCGGGTTTGGCCAAGTGATTCAGTTTCAAGAGACTACGGGGGACGTGAAAGATGGAACGGCAACCGTGCTGATTCACGGCTTGAACGATCTCAAGCTGAAGGAAGAGCCCCCCGGCGAGACGTGGAGCCGGTTCTTCCCTCACATAGAGCATTCGAAACGGGACACGTTCTCCTATCCCCAGCCTTACACGCTGGAGTTCTGCCAGCGTTACGGGGAGCCGCTGTTCGATTTTTGCAAGGCCGCCAAACTACTGTTTGAAGGTAACCGTCAGAGGAACCCAGGGAGGTCATCCCCGGCAACGCTTGCTTAGCGGGTGTCAGGCACGCCTCGCGAATCTCCTGCAACCACTCCTCGGCGTTTCGCAGCGTTGCGCATCTTCCGCGCTCAATGCGCGGCGGCGCGCGTCCCAATGTCACGAACGTGACTTATGCTTGGTATCAGGACAGACCACTTGCAAAAGCGTTACGGATGACCAGACGAGCTGGTCGTTTTTATGCGAGTTCTTCGAATCGTCGGCGGCATCGTGGTGATGTTAGGCGGAATGGGTTTCCTGTTCAAGGCGGGAGGACCCTCTCGGTACGGGCATTACAGCGGGCCGCCGCCGGACGGGACACTCCAAATTGCAGGTCTGGCGTTGATATTTGTCGGAGCTGCCCTAGTTGCTGGAAGGGTACGTCCGCGATGACGCATGCGGCCTGCTGTGCTGGAATCCAGGGGAAGATCAGGCGCGGTTGGCGGACCAGCGGGCGGGGGTGAGGTTGGCGACTTCGGGTAGTGTGCGGCGGTTCAATCCGGGCAACACTGCGGCGAGGTATTCTTTCACCGGCACGCCTAACCGGCGGCAGGATTCCACCACCGAAAGAATGGCCCCAACTTTCGGACCCGCCTGCGCGCTGCCTACGTGCAGCCAGTTCTTGCGTCCGAGCGCTACGGGCCGCATGGAGTTCTCCGCCAGGTTATTGGACAGCTCCACCTCCGCGTAATCGAAACACCGCCGCAGCTTCACCCACATGTTTAAGGTGTAGGCCGCCGCTTGCCCCAGTGCACTCTTTGGCAACGACTCACGCAATAGCCCGAGGCACGCCTGGCGAATCTCGTGCAGCCATTCCTCGGCGTGTGCGCCGCGTTGCGCTTGACGCTCGTCGGCGCTCAACTCGCGGCGACGCGCATCGCGATCGATCAGAAACAATGCGTCCATGCGCGTCACCATCGCGATGGCCGCGGCATCCTGCGGATTTACCTTCACCGCGTCGACGAACTTGCGCCGCGCGTGCGCCCAACATCCCACGTGAACCAGTTTCGGTCCGCCGATATCGTCGTAGGCCGCATAGCCATCGGTCTGCAAAATGCCTTCCCACTGCCCCAGAAATTTGCGCGGACCCTCACGCCCCCGGCCCAAACAAAAGTCAAATACCGTCTCGCCGCCCGGCTTTCCGTATTGCCACAAGTATGCCTGGTGATTCTCTCCACGCCGATCGTGCATCTGCACGGGAACCGGGGTTTCATCCGCCTGTAAGTAGGATGCGGCCAGCAAATCGCGACGCATCGCTCCCACGACGGGTCCCAGTAGCTCGCCCACCCGCATCACCCAGCCGTCCAGGGTCGCGCGCCCGATCTCGACACCCGCCTCGCGCTCCATCATCACCGCTTGCCGGTACAGCGGCATATGGTCGCAATACTTCGCCACCACGGTGTGGATCACCACCGCGTCACTCGCTAATCCCTTTTCGACGATGCGTTCGGCGAGCGGCACCGCGGTCACCGTCGAGCATCGCCGGCACGCCCGTTTCTCGCGCTTGGTCACACGCACGAAATAATGCGCCGGCTCAACGTCGAGTTGCTCGCTCTCGTCGTAGCCAATCACCGCCGTCGGCTCCCCACAGGAGGCGCAGGCGGTTTCCTTGCAGACAATCACGTTAGTGACGCGCGGCAGATGCTCCGGCAATGGCTTGCGGCCCGGATGCGGGTTCCGCGCTCGCGGCGGTGTGCGCGTCAACACCTCGCGCCGCACTTCGGCTTCCACTTCGTCCCGAGTTGTGCCGGGTTCTTCCTCGGCCAACAATTCCAGTTGCAGATTGCTCAGCGTTTCACTGCGTGGACCCAGTTGTTGAATCCGCCGTTGTCGCAACTCTTCTTCCAGTACCTGGATCTTCAACTGCGCCCAGTGCAGTTGCCTCTCCAGTTCAGCGATGCGCGCGAGAGCGTTCACGGTGGGGAAGCTCTATATTACGCGAGCAAGCAAAAATGTTCCAGAACTTTTTAGGCGGAACGGCGGTACCACTTGCGTGGCTGCGCCTGCTTCAGATCGAGCCCGTTCACCAGCATCGCCAACTCTTCAGCGCGCATCGTCACGCTACTTTGTTTTTCGCCGGCCGCGGGCCAACGGAAGCGGCCTTTCTCCAGCCGTTTCGCGCACACCCATAATCCGCTACCGTCCCACACCAGGGCTTTCAAACGCGTGCGCGTGCGATTGGAGAACAGGAACAGATGTCCGCTGAGCGGGTCCGCGCCGAGCTGATCGCGCACCAACCCGTACAATCCCTCGAAGCCCTTGCGCATGTCCACGGCTTCGAGGGCAACATAGATTTTCGTCGCCAGCCCCAGCCCGAACACCCGATTACGCCTCGGCCGCCCGTATCAATCGCGTCAGATCGCCTTCGGCAAATTTCCACGAGCTTTCGATGCGGCGGCCATTCACCAGCACCAAGCTGAATCCGCCTAGTGGCTGCGCTTCTATCGCGACCTCGACCAGCTTCGGCTGGCTCTTGGGCGCCCGGCGCCAGTAATCCAGCGTGCTGATCCCGATGCTGTGTTTCTCGCAATACTCCCGCCGCGTCATGCCGCTCTTGGCAAAACCATCGACCAGGCCGCGGATTTCCTGCTTGCTTCGCATCCTGCCATTTTCGACACTATCGCCCGCCCATTCAAGGCGGGTTCCTCAGACGCTTACCATGAAACGTTCAAACATTTGGATGCTCGTCAGAACGCTCTTCGCCTCCGCGCTCTTGCTGGCCGCAGCCAGCGCGATTGCCGGCGCGCAACAACCCCCGCCTCCGCCACCGCCTGCAGGCCCCGGCGGTCCCCCCCCACCTCCTCCTCCACCTCCTCCTCCACCTCCCCCTCCACCCCCTCCGCCACCTCCTCCTCCACCCCCACCGAACGCGAGTCAGCCAGATAGCTGCGGTTATCCAAACGGAACAGCGCCCGCGCTGTCTAGTGTCGTCTTCAACGAGAGCGGCATACTGTACGCGTTCGGGCCCAACGTCGTCACTACGGGCGGCAAGATCATAGCCTGGTACTCGGATGAGCGCGCCCTCACGTTGGGCGTGCGGGAAGTGATTGTGAAGACAGCTAGTGTAGTGTCCAACAAATAGCTGGACATTCAAACGGGACTGCTTCATACTCAAGCATGCCCCGCCCAACACGCTTACTGGCCGTGTCTGAGGATCAGCAGAAACAGATCGAGCAATGGT